>Ga0157363_1000023_pt1 | contig 152397 bp, 120 predicted proteins | sample AttsexASBM1_FD_111477 | JGI IMG/M metagenome (GOLD analysis project Ga0157363, IMG submission 111477) | Fungus gardens microbial communities from leaf cutter ant in Ribeirão Preto, State of São Paulo, Brazil - Atta sexdens ASBM1 | ecosystem: Host-associated > Fungi > Mycelium > Unclassified ...
GATACCCCGTCCTACAATGGACAGGACATGAACTGAAACCTCATGAGCGATAGTGCGAGAGTCAGAGGAAAATTATCTCAACACTGAAGGTGTTTTGGCAACCGATTAAATTGACCTTGCCCACTGCGCCCTCAGCTGGCGCGTTCAGTCCGCTTCATTTATCACGCCGATGTCACACGGCTACGCCGGTTGCGCACGATAAAAAACGGGTAGATGCTTTTTCTTAAAGCCAAACCGAGGCCTGTAATTCAAAAAATCGCTAAACCTTGTAAGCTAATTCCGCTCTTGCGTCAAACGCATATGGCCGCAATCCGCTAAAAAAGCACTCGCTCGCCCGGTTTGTTACAAAAAAGTCTTATTCATCACGAATCAGTCTTGGGGTAATGAAGATCACCAGCTCGCGCTTTTTTTGGCCGGTCGCGCTGTGGCGGAATAGCGCGCCGACCAGCGGAATTTTGCCCAGCAGCGGCACCCGGTTCTCTTCCTGCGAACGCTGCTGCTGGAAAATGCCGCCCAGCGCCAGCGTCTGGCCATCTTTTAGCGTGACCTGCGTCTGTATCTCCTGTTTATCGATAGCGATATATTCGCCCTCGCCGCTGCGTATGGTGCTTCCGGGCAGGTTCTGGCTGATACGCAACTTTAGCATAATGCGGCCGTTGGGCTGCACGTAAGGGGTGACGTCCATGCCCAGCACGGCTTCTTTAAACTCCACGCTGGTACTGCCGCTGCTGCCGCTGGAGACTTCATAGGGGATTTCCGTGCCCTGCTTGATGCTGGCGGGCTGCTGATGCGAAGTAAACAAACGCGGGCTGGCGATGATTTCCAGCTTGTTTTCCTGCTCCAGCGCGCTCAGCTCCAGATCCAATACCCTGCCGTCCAGGCGTCCCAGGGTAAAGCCGAACGCCAGCGCCGGACTGGCGACCGGCAGATCCACCCGCAGCTGGCTGACGCGCAGCGCCCGATTGATCTGCTCTTCGCTGCTCATGCCCCAGCGTACCCCTAGCTCGCGCAGGCTCTCTTCGCTGATGGTGACGATATGCGCGGCCAGCTCGACCTGCTCCAGCGGCGTATCCAGCGCGGCGACCCAGCGCTGAACCTCCTGCAGCGCGACTTCGCTATCGCGCAGGATCAGGCTGTTGGTGCGCTTATCCACCGTCACGCTGCCGCGCGGCGTCAGCAGCTGTGCCTGCGATGCCTGCAGGCTGGCGTAAACTTTTTCCGCGTCGGCGTAGCGTAACGTCAGCGCCAGCGTGCCGAGCGGTCGCTTTTTCTCCGCCTCTTCCTGATCAAGCTTTTGCTGACGCTGTTTCTCTTCCTGCCAGCTTTGAGGAAACACCAGCAGCACGTTGCCTTCTTTATTTACGCTGAGCTTAGCCAGACGAGAAACCAGCGACAGCGCCTGCTGCCAGCCGACCTCTTTTAAGCGTATGGAAAGCCGTCCCTCAACGCCGGGCGCCACCAGCAGATTCAGCTGCTGATAATCGGCCAGCGCCTGCAAAATTTGCCCGACGGGCGCGTCATCGAATGCCAGAGAGAGCGGCGCCTGGCCGGCGCGCAGCGGCAGAGCCAGCCACAGCGTCAGCAGCAGGAGCCGCAGGCGGATAAGTTTCATAAAGACGTCCTTGCAGATTAATCCTTAACGGCGGCCTGCATGAAGTCGCAGGCGCCAGCGTAATGCCCAGCGCGGAGATCTCCCGCAGCTGCCAGTCGTGATGCGGCCAGCTCTGCTTCGCCCATAAGCGCCCTTTGCCGCCGTCGGCGACCAGCCAGGCGCGATAGTCCGTCGGCCGACCGATAATGCCGCGCAGCTGCAGCGGCAATGTAGCGGCGGCAGGCTCGCAAAGCAGTTTTTCCGGCGGCGTAAAAGGATCGCGGGCGGCGCTCGCTTCAAAGGAGAGCAGCAGCGCCGTCGCCAGCGCCTGGCCGTGCTTCAGCAGACCAGTCGACAGCAGGCTAGCGCTCATACTGCACCACCAGTTTCAGCAGCAGACGATCGCCCACGCGCTTTAGCGTAAATTGCGGCAACCTGACCGGCGGCCATCGCTCGCTGAGATAGCGAAACAGAGACTGCAGCTGCGTCCAGTCAAGCAGCAACGTCAGCTCGCCGCCCTGAGCCATCGGCTGCCAGTCCTGCAGCTGACCGCCCGCCGCATCGGTCAGCTGCAGCAGCGAGAAAGGCCGCGTCGTTCGAGGCCGCAGCGCCTGCTCCAGGCCAGCGATATCGGCTGCGATCTCGCGCAGCGAACTTCGCTGCCGCAGATGGCGCAGCAGCGCCCGGTTACGCTGCTTCTCCTGCTGCTGTTGCTGCGCCAGCTGGCGTGACTGCTGCTGCAGCGGGCGCTGCCAGAGCTGACGTACGGTCAGCATAGCGACGCCCAGGCTGGCGATCAGCAGCAGCGCCCTGAGCCAGAAAGGAAAAGCGAGCCAGCGGCACAGCAGACTATTCATGACCCTGTCCCGAAGAGACGAGCGCGGCCCGCAGGCTGAAACGGATAATGTTTTGCCCATCGCGGCTGAGCCTGTTGGTTTTCACCTGCTGAAACAGCGCGTTTTGCTGCAGACGCTGACGAAAAGTCTCAACTTCAGCCAGCTGCTGGCAAAATCCCGCGACGTTCAGGCTCTCCGGCGTTTTGCTGAGATCGCTTAGCCAGAGCATTGCGGGCATCGTTTCGGCCAGGCCCTGGGCAAACGCATACCAGGCGTGCAGGCGCTCCTGCCGCTCCTCGCTTAGCGCCAGCGTCTGCCGCAGCGTATCACGCTGTTGCTCAAGACGAGCCTGACGGGATTTAAGCCTGTCGAGCTGCCCGTTCGCCTCCTGCAGCCAGGCTACGTCAAGCCGCTGCCGTTCGCCGCTGGCCTGCTGCTCTAACAGCGGCGCCGTTGACGCGCTGAAAAGAGCCAACAGCAGCAGCATCAGTAGCGCATCGCGACGCAGCTGCCGCCGTTGCCGCTGCTGACGCCAGGGTAAAAAGTTGACCCAAACCATCAGGCGTCTCCTGGCCGCAGCGCCAGCCCTGCTGCCAGCGCGAAGGCGCCGCCGAACGCGGGCAGCGGCGGCTGTTTAAAGGCGAAGGCCGCCAGCGGATCCAGCAAGTCAGCCTCCGCAGGCGGCGCTTCCGCCAATGCCGAGCTATAGTAACAACGCGTCGCGCCGGCGAGCTGCTTCTCGCGCAGCGCGGCTAAATCGGCCGCTTCGTGAGCGGGACACCAGCCCCATTCCGGTTCCAGCTGCGCGCCGTACCAGAGCCAGTGATCCGGCAGGCGATGCACCAGCGCCACATCCGGGTTGAGCCGCAGGCTTTGCGCCAGCGCGAAAAGCGCGGCGGGAGCCAGCTCCAGCACCTGGGGTTTCAGACCGGCGTTGTCCAGCGTCGTCAGCCAGGCGCGCACCGCATCCCGGCGGGCGGCCGTCAGCCATAGCTGCCCGCTGTCGGCGGCGGCCTGGCGATAGTCAAGCGCAAGTTTTCCCGGCTCGACGGGAAAAAATCGCTTCGCCGCGGCCGTGATATAGCTGGTACGCTCTGGTTCGCGCAGCGTCGTGCCCGGCAGCGGCAGCGCGTGCTGCAGCGCAAGACGAGCGGGAAAGCCGACGCGCAGGGAAATTGGCCACGGGAGCTTTTTCCGCCACTGCCGCAGCAAAGGGATAAGCGGGTCGGGACGTTGCACCAGCCCGTTGGTTAACGTATCGTGCGGCAGCGCATGTTGCCACCAGTGACGCAGCTGCCAGCCGTTACGGCGGCGCTGAATAGCCAGGGCGCAAAGCTGTCCGTTCTGAATATCCAGGCCGACTTGCCATGTCTGAAATGCCATTTCGCGCGGTCTCCCTGCTCAGTAGAAAAATGATGTATTCAGGCCTCTGGCTTGCCTTTATACTACCGCGCGATTGTTTATAAACTGTCCAGGCGACTTAAGATGGAAAATATCAGGTGAAGTTCGTAAAGTATTTTTTGATCCTTGCAGTGTGTTGCATTTTGTTGGGAGCCGGCTCGATTTATGGTCTGTATCAATACATACAGCCGCAGCTGCCCGACGTCGCCACGCTGAAAGACGTTCGGCTGCAAACGCCGATGCAGGTTTACAGCGCGGATAACGAGCTGATTGCGCAATATGGCGAAAAGCGCCGTATTCCGTTAAAGCTCGACCAGATCCCGCCCGAGATGATTAAGGCTTTTATCGCCACCGAAGACAGCCGCTTTTATGAGCATCACGGCATCGATCCTATCGGTATCTTCCGTGCGGTCAGCATCGCGATGGTTTCCGGCCACGCTTCGCAGGGCGCCAGTACCATCACGCAGCAGCTGGCACGTAATTTCTTTCTCAGCCCTGAGCGCACGCTGATGCGTAAAATCAAGGAGGCCTTTCTCGCCATTCGCATTGAGCAGATGATGAGTAAGGACGAAATCCTTGAGCTTTACCTGAATAAAATCTATCTGGGCTATCGCGCCTATGGCGTGGGCGCCGCCGCCCAAGTCTATTTTGGCAAGAACGTCGACCAGCTCTCGCTTGGCGAAATAGCGATGATCGCCGGGCTGCCAAAAGCGCCGTCGACTTTTAACCCGCTTTACTCCCATACCCGCGCGCTGGCCCGCCGCAACGTCGTGCTCAGCCGTATGTTGGATCAGAACTACATTACGCAAGCGCAGTACGACGAAGCGCGCAACTCGCCATTAGAAGCGCACTACCACGCGCCGGAAATCGCCTTCTCCGCGCCTTACCTGACCGAGATGGTGCGTCAGGAGATGGTGAAACGCTACGGCGACAACGCCTATAACGACGGCTTTAAGGTCACCACGACCATCACCCGTAAGCTGCAGCTGGGCGCGCAGAAAGCGCTGCAGGACAACGTGCTGAACTACGATATGCGTCACGGCTATCGCGGCCCGGCAAACGTGCTGTGGAAAGTGGGCCAGACGCCGTGGGAACGTACAGAGATTCTGAAAACGCTGAAGGCGCTGCCGGTTTACGGCCCGCTGTTTCCGGCGGTGGTGACCGAAGCGAACCGCGAAGAGGCTACCGTGCTGATGCGCGACGGCAGCTACGTCACGCTGAATCTGGCTGGCGTACGCTGGGCGCGTGCTTATAAGTCCGATACCCTGCAGGGCCGCACGCCGACCTCCGTTAGCGAGGTAGTGCAGCCCGGCCAGCAGATTTGGGTGCGCCAGATGGAGACGGCCTGGTGGTTAGCGCAGGTGCCGGATGTCAACTCGTCGCTGGTTTCGCTCGACCCGCACAACGGCGCTGTTCGCGCGCTGGTAGGCGGTTTCGATTTCAACCTGAGCAAGTTTAACCGCGCCACCCAGGCGCTGCGTCAGGTCGGCTCGAATATCAAGCCGTTCCTGTATACCGCAGCAATGGATCGCGGGCTGACGCTGGCTTCAATCCTGAACGACGTGCCGATCTCTCGCTGGGACGCGGGCGCGGGCGCCGACTGGCGGCCAAAAAACTCGCCGCCGACCTACGATGGCCCGATTCGCCTGCGTCAGGGGCTTGGTCAGTCGAAGAACGTGGTGATGGTGCGCGCCATGCGCGCGATGGGCGTCGATTACGCCGCGCAATATCTGCAGCGCTTTGGTTTCCCGGCGCAGAATATCGTGCATACCGAATCGTTGGCGCTGGGTTCCGCTTCGTTTACGCCGCTGCAGATGGTGCGTGGCTACTCGGTGATGGCTAACGGCGGCTTCCTGGTCGATCCTTTCTTTATCAGTAAGATAGAGGATGAACAGGGCAATACGCTGTTTGAAGCTAAGCCAAAAGTCGCCTGCCCGGAATGCAATTTACCGGTGATATACGGTGAAACGCAGAAAGCGGTAGCGCTGAATGAAGACAGTGTGGAAAACCCGGCAGTTTCACAGCAGGGCGCTAACGCCGTGGTGCCGCAGCCGCAGCTGGAGCAGGTTTCCCGGCCACCGCTGCAGGATGAGCAGTACGCGCCGCACGTGATCAACACGCCGCTGTCGTTCCTGATTAAAAGCGCGCTGAACTCCAATATCTTCGGCGAGCCGGGCTGGATGGGCACCGGCTGGCGCGCGGGACGCGATCTCAAGCGCAACGATATCGGCGGCAAAACCGGTACCACCAACAGTTCAAAAGACGCCTGGTTCTCCGGCTATGGCCCCGGCGTTGTGACCTCTGTCTGGATAGGCTTTGACGATCACCGGCGCGACCTGGGCAGAACCACCGCTTCCGGCGCAATCAAGGATCAGATTTCAGGCTATGAAGGCGGCGCGAAAAGCGCCCAGCCAGCCTGGGACGATTATATGAAAGTCGCGCTGGACGGCGTGCCTGTGCAGCCGCTGGCGCCGCCTGACGGCGTGGTTACGGTGACTATCGACCGCCGCACCGGCAAGCTCGCCAACGGCGGCGGCAACACGCGTCAGGAGTACTTTATCAACGGCACGCAGCCGACCGAGTACTCCGTGCATGACGTCGGCACTACGCTGATGGACAATGGCGAAAGCCACGAGCTGTTCTGACGCCCGCGCGTAGCGCTAACAAAAAAGCCCGGTTTTCACCGGGCTTTATTTTTTTCTCACGCCGCATACCAAACGCTAGTAGCTGATTCGTCCCTGACGGATCAACCATTCGCGCACTAAAAAGAGCGCGCTGACGTTGCGAGCTTCGCAGAAATCGGGCTCCTGCAGCAGCGCCATCAGGTTGTCCAGCGGCCAGCGAACCTGCGGCAGCGGTTCCGGCTCGTCGCCTTCCAGCCGCTCTTCATAAAGATCTTCCGCCACAATGATATTCATCTTGCTGGAAAAGTAGGAAGGCGCCATCGTCAGTTTGCCCAGCCATTCCTGCTGGCGCGCGCCAAACCCGACCTCTTCTTTCAGCTCGCGGTTGGCGGCTTCGGCTGGCGTTTCACCGGGATCGATCAGCCCTTTGGGAAAGCCCAGCTCATAATTTTCCAGCCCGACGGCGTATTCCCTGATCAGGATAAGATGGTTATCCACAATCGGCACTATCATCACCGCCTCGCGTTCGGAGGGTTTCATTCTCTCATAAACGCGTTGCGCGCCGTTGCTGAACACTAAATCCACGGCTTCCACAGTGAACAGACGAGAACGCGCAACGGTTTCGACGTTAAGAATTTTGGGTTTTTGCAGTTGTCCGGTCATAGTGGCCCCAGGGAAAAGCCAAAAAAATGAGCATACGCGCTCGCCAGTTACGGTAAATTTACCGTGTTTTACGCCATTGTGCGGCAGCCCAACGGGGTTGCCAATCACGGCGTGAATAATTTTACACCTTTACAACAAATCAGTTGATAAGTAATTAAAAAGTTTTAAAAAAGTCAATGTGCGATTTACAAAATAGGAATATACCGATTCTGCTGGCCATGACAGCTTGTTACCATCACGACGGGCCCCATTTACAATTATTCTAATTTTATGATTTTGCGCGTTATTTTAATGAACATCGCGGATTGCCAGCGCTGCCTGAAGCCGTCACAATACCGATATACTTATGATTCAGGCCGGTAATTTCCAGCATAATGGCAGGAGCAGGATGGCAGGGAGAAAAGCATGAGCACAATAGTCATTATATTGGCTGTAATGCTGGCCTGTTCGATCGGAGCGGGTTGTTTTTTCTGGTACGCTATGCGGCATCGTCCGCCGTTGGCGAAACCACTGCCATTTATCAGTCCGCCTTTTCGCAAACTCAGCGACGACGAGCGTAAGGCCGTCGAGCGCTATATCGGCTCTCTGGAAAAGCATCGCGCGATCCCCCTTCCCGGCGGCACCACGCAAACAGCCGACAATCTGGCGCTGACTTCCCAGAGCAGCAACGTCTATCCGGTTACCCGCTCTATTACCCGCTACGGCCTTTCCACCGATGAACCGCACAAGTGGCGCTACTATCTGGACGCCGTGGAAGTGCATCTGCCGCCGCTTTGGGAGCAGTACATCGCCGAGGAAAACTACGTTGAGCTGATCAAGACGCAAACTATTCCGCTGGTGATCTCGCTGAACGGCCACTCGCTGGTGAACTATGTTTACGAGCCGCCTGCGCTGGGCGCGGTAGCGCGGCCCGTCGCGCAGAACGCTTCTATCAGGAAAGAAGAAGGCGAAAATATCGAGCTGCTCAGCGTCCGTAAAGAGACGCCGGAAGAGTATATGCTCAACCGTCCCGACGGCACGCGCGAGGCCGCCGCTATCAGCCTGGCGCTACTGCTGCTGTTTTTCAGCCTGGTCGGGCCGGCGGTGCTGATGCCATGGCTGATCGCCGCAGCGCTGGCGATGATTGTGGTAAGCGCCTGGTCGCTGTGGCGCAGGCCGGGCGAGAGCGAACTCCGTGAAATCCACTGTCTGCGCGGCGCGCCTAAGCGCTGGGGCCTGTTCGGCGAATCCAACCAGGGCCAGGTAAGCAATATTTCGCTGGGCATTATCGATCTGATCTATCCGCCGCACTGGCAGCCCTATGTCGCGCATGACTTAGGCCAGCCTACCGAAGTGGATATCTATCTCAATCGTCAGGTGGTGCGTCAGGGACGCTTCCTGTCGCTGCAGGACGAGGTACGCAACTTTCCTATCCATCGCTGGCGCAAAAACCTGGTGCTGGCTGCCGGCTCGCTGCTGGTGCTGGTGCTGCTGATAAGCCTGGTGCCACTAAGTATGCCGCTGAAACTGAGCATCGCCTGGCTGAAAGGCACGGAAAGCGTGCAGGTTCATAGCGTGGCCGATCTGGAAAAAGTAGCGCTGCGCGTCGGCGACAGCCTGAAAGTTAACGGCGAAGGCATGTGCTCGGTACCGGCGACATATCAGGGCAACCGCAGCTACGCTTTTATGCCTTTTGACTGTTCTGCGGTCTACTGGAATAACGCCGCTCCCCTGCCCCAGCCGCAGTCGGACATTATCGATAAGGCGACGGCGCTGCTGAATACCACCAGCGTCCAGCTGCATCCGCAAAACAGCACCGATCCCAAGCTGAACCCGCAGCTGGCGACCGCTATCCAGAAATCGGGCATGATCCTGCTGGATGACTTTGCCGATATCGTGCTGAAAACGCAGGATCTCTGCAGCCAGGAGCAGGATTGCGTCAGGCTGAAGAACGCGCTGGTCAACCTGGGCAACGCCAAAGACTGGGAGACGCTGGTGCGCCGTGCCGATTCGGGCGCGCTGACCGACACCAACGTGCTGCTGCGTCCGGTCAGCGCCGAGGCGCTGGAGAATCTGGTTAACACCGCCACCTCTTCTTTTTTCTATCGGGAAACCAGACGCGCGGCGGAAGCGCTTAACAGCCCGCCGCCAGGCGGCTTTCTGATTATCAGTGACGAAGGGCGCCAGTTAGTGAATCAGCAGGCGCCTGGCGTCTCGCTGTTCGATTTCAACGCGCCCGAGCAGTGGCCGGAGCTGCAGCGCCTGGCGGGAATGCTGCTGCATACGCCGTTTTCCGCCAGCGGCATTGTTACCAGCATCACCGTTGACGCCAACGGCACGCGCCACGTCGCGCTGCACAGCGAGCCGGACGCCACCAGGCTTGGCCGCTATCTTGGCACCAGCCTGCTGCTGCTGATCGTTACCTTAAGCTTTATTATCAATGCACTGCTGGCGCTGCGGCGCATCCACCTCAATCGCGTGCGCACCACGGCGATTCAGGACTACTACGATAAGTGCTTTAACCCTGCCCTGAGCTCGCCGCAGAGCATTCGCCCGCTGTTCTGAGCCCGTGGGTTTTATGCTATTTTTAAAGCTAAAGTCCTCTCTGCGCTATTCCGCATGACGCTCTCCGGCTTAAGCCGGAGAGGCACCTTGATTTCCGACAGGCAACCCATACATACGGATATTCCCAAACAGGAGCAGCGATGAAAGAGAAATCCGCAGAAGCGGTTCGGCTCGATAAATGGCTGTGGGCCGCTCGCTTCTACAAAACTCGCGCCGTCGCGCGTGAGATGATTGAGGGCGGCAAAGTTCACTACAACGGCCAGCGCAGCAAGCCGAGCAAGATTGTGGAACTGAATGCCGAACTGACCCTGCGTCAGGGCAATGACGAACGCACGGTGACCGTGCTGACAATCGGCGATCAGCGTCGTCCGGCCGTAGAAGCTCAGCAGATGTATGCCGAAACCCCGGAAAGTATTGAGAAGCGGGAAAAGATAGCGCTGGCGCGAAAAATGAACGCGCTGACTATGCCGCATCCCGACCGTCGCCCTGATAAAAAAGAGCGCCGTGACCTGATGAAATTTAAAAATTCTGGCGACGAATAGCTCGCCACAACGAGAGAGAATTATGGCTCATCAAGACCAAATGCACCGTTATCTGTTTGAAAACTACGCCGTACGCGGCGAGCTGGTGACGGTGTCCGACACCTGGCAGCAGATTATTAACGGTCACGACTATCCGCTGCCGGTGCAGAAAGTGCTGGGCGAGCTGCTGGTGGCCACCAGCCTGCTGACCGCCACGCTGAAATTCGATGGCGATATTACCGTGCAGCTACAGGGCGATGGCCCGCTGAACCTGGCGGTGATCAACGGCAACAACCGCCAGGAGATGCGTGGCGTGGCGCGCGTTAACAGCGAGATTGCGCCAGACAGCACGCTGAAAGAGATGGTCGGCAACGGCTATCTGGTGATCACCATCACGCCAGCCAAAGGCGAACGCTATCAGGGCGTGGTCGGTCTGGAAGGCGAAACCCTGGCCGAGTGCCTGGAAGATTACTTTATGCGTTCAGAGCAGCTGCCGACCCGACTCTTTATCCGCACCGGTGAAGCGGAAGGTCAGCGCGGCGCGGGCGGCATTCTGCTGCAGGTGCTGCCTGCGCAGGACGCGAAGACCGACGATTTCGAGCATCTGGCGACGCTGACCGAAACCATTAAAACGGAAGAGCTGCTGGGTCTGCCGGCCAACGAAGTGCTGTGGCGTCTTTACCATCAGGAAGAAGTGACGCTTTACGAGCCACAGGACGTTATCTTCCGCTGCACCTGTTCGCACCAGCGCTGCGGCGAAGTCCTGCGCAGCCTGCCGGAAGCGGAAGTCGACGAGATCCTGGCCGAAGACGGCAAGATTGATATGCACTGCGACTACTGCGGCAGCCACTATATTTACGATGCCGTAGATATCGCCGCTATTCGTAACGACTCCGCCGCTGGCGACGAGCGCGTACACTGAGTTTTATGCGCCGTCTTCCGGCGGCGCAGCCTCTTTCCCGTCACTATGCCTTTTCATCACAGTAATTTTGCTGAACCCTTATCTCTGTGCATAGCCTGCAGCGATAGTAATCGTTTCAAGCGCTGCCTCTCATTTCTGCCGTAAGCCGCTTCTCCTCGGCCCTGAGCCGTGTACACTGCGCGCGATCGCAATTTACACTTTATTAAGAAATCGTTAACCATCTTAGTTAACGACGCGTGATTTACTTTCATCTGTCACAAAACCGAACCGACAAAGGAGCAGTAATATGCGTGACCTGACCCCGCAGGATCTCGTCGATTATGGCATCACGGACGTGGTTGAGATCCTCTACAACCCCGATTACGACACGCTGTATCAGGAAGAAACCCGTCCGGAACTCAGCGGCTTTGAGCGCGGCGTCGTAACCCAATCTGGCGCGATCGCGGTCGATACCGGCATCTTTACCGGCCGCTCGCCCAAAGATAAATATATCGTGCGCGACGAGACGACCCGCGACACGCTGTGGTGGAACGATCAGGGCAAAGGCAAAAACGACAACCAGCCGCTCTCGGCGGAAATCTGGCAGGATCTGAAGGCGAAAGTCACCAGTCAGCTTTCCGGCAAACGTCTGTTTGTCGTGGACGCCTGGTGCGGCGCAAACCCGGATACGCGACTTAGCGTGCGTTTTATTACCGAAGTGGCCTGGCAGGCGCACTTCGTTAAGAACATGTTTATCCGTCCGGACGAGGCCGCGTTAGCCAGCTTTACGCCAGACTTCGTGGTCATGAACGGCGCGAAATGCACTAATCCCGACTGGCAGCAGCAGGGTCTGCATTCAGAGAACTTTGTGGCCTTTAACCTGACCGAGCGCATTCAGCTGATTGGCGGCACCTGGTACGGCGGCGAGATGAAGAAAGGCTTGTTCGCCATTATGAACTATCTGCTGCCGCTGAAAGGCGTCGCCTCGATGCACTGCTCGGCGAACGTCGGTGAAAAAGGCGATGTGGCGCTGTTCTTCGGCCTTTCCGGCACCGGAAAAACCACGCTCTCCACCGATCCGAAGCGCCAGCTAATCGGCGATGACGAACACGGCTGGGATGACGACGGCGTCTTTAACTTCGAAGGCGGCTGCTACGCCAAAACCATTAAGCTGTCGGAGCAGGCGGAGCCGGAGATCTATCACGCTATCCGGCGCGACGCGCTGCTGGAGAACGTGGTAGTGCGCGCCGATGGCTCGGTGGATTACGACGACGGCAGCAAGACCGAGAATACTCGCGTTTCCTATCCGCTTTACCATATCGACAATATCGTTAAGCCGGTATCGAAAGCGGGCCACGCGCAAAAAGTGATCTTCCTGACGGCGGACGCTTTCGGCGTGCTGCCGCCGGTTTCACGCCTGACGCCTGACCAGACGCAATATCACTTTTTGTCGGGCTTTACCGCCAAGCTGGCTGGTACCGAGCGAGGCGTCACCGAACCAACGCCAACTTTCTCCGCCTGCTTCGGCGCGGCGTTTCTGACGCTGCACCCGACGCAGTATGCGGAAGTGCTGGTGAAGCGCATGGTGGCGGCAGGTGCAGAGGCTTACCTGGTTAATACCGGCTGGAACGGCAGCGGCAAACGGATTTCGCTAAAGGATACCCGCGCCATTATCAACGCGATCCTCAGCGGCGATATCGACAAGGCGGAAACCGTCACGCTGCCAATCTTCAATCTGGCGATGCCGCTCTCCCTGCCGGGCGTCGACAGCGCCATCCTCGACCCGCGCGACAGCTGGGCCGATGCCGAAAAATGGCAAGAGAAAGCGCAGGATCTGGCGAAGCTGTTTATCGCGAACTTCGATAAATACACCGATACGCCAGCCGGCGCCGCGCTGGTTTCCGCCGGGCCGCAGCTGTAAAGCCCTGCGTAGCGACGAAAAAAAGGCCAGCTTTCGGGCTGGCCTTTTTACATTGGGTAGTTAGCTGCTGACCGTCGCAGGCGGCGCGCTGGGCGGCAGCGGCAGCCAGGCGCGGATGCGCAGGCCGCCTCGTTCGCTCTCGCCAATCTCCAGCGAGCCCTGATGGGCGTCGATAATACGCTGCACTATCGCCAGGCCAAGTCCGGTGCCGCTGGTGCTGCGGGCGCTGTCGCCGCGTACAAAAGGCTGCAGCAGATGCTTGAGCTGATCGGGTTTGATGCCCGGGCCGTCATCCTCAACCTGAAACCAGGCGCGCTGTAGCTCGCTGCCGCTGCTCACTTTGATCCAGCCGTTGCCGTAGCGAGCCGCGTTGACCACCAGATTGGCGACCGCGCGCTTGATCGACAGCGGATTGATATCCACCAGCAGTTCACTCGCCATGACCGCGCTTTCGATTTCACGCTCGTAGCCGCTTTCCGCCGCCACTACCTCGCCCAGCACGCCGTTCAGATCCGCACGCTCGGTCTGCATCTCCTGCCCGGTGCGCAGATAGTCGATAAACTGTTCGATAATGGCGTTGCACTCTTCGATATCTTTATTGATCGACTCCGCCAGATAGCCATCTTCCTGCGCCATCATCTCGGTGGCCAGGCGGATGCGCGTCAGCGGCGTGCGCAGATCGTGACTGACGCCCGCCATCAGCAGCGTGCGGTCGTCGGCAAGCTGCTTAACGCCCGCCGCCATCTGATTAAAAGCGCGCGTCACCGAACGCACCTCGGAGGCGCCGTACTCGCGCAGCGGCGGCGGAATAATGCCTTTACCAACCTGCAGCGCGGCGTGCTCCAGCTCCACCAGCGGCCGGTTCTGGATACGAATAAACAGCCAGGCGCCGCCTATCGCCAGCAGCATGATCGCCAGCGTGTAGCGGAACAGCGGCGAGAAGTCGCCCTGGTGGATTTCAGTCAGCGGCACCCGCACCCAGATATCGGGCGAAAGCCAGGTTTTCAGCCAGACCACCGGCGAGTTTTTATTCACCTCGACGCGCACGTCGGTCGGGCCGCCGAGCTGCTGCGCCATCTGCTGGCTGAGGAATTCGTAGTGCTGCGCCCAGCGCAATCCGCTCTCTTCCGCCGCCGCGTTGGTATACAACGAGATGCCCAGCTCGCGATAGATTTCGCGGCGGAACGCTGGCGGCACCTCCAGCTGCGTGCCGTCTTCCAGCTGCAGTCTGTCGGTCATCAGCATCCGCACTTCATACGCCAGCACCTTATTAAACTGCTGCAGGCTGGGCAGAATAGCGAAGTTCAACACCACCAGATAGGTCGTTACCAGGCTGACGAACAGCAGCGTGACGATCAACAGCAGCGTGCGGGCAAAGGAACTGCGGGGAGAGAAGCGGATTCGCCTCATGCTTTACTGCCGTCCGGCACAAAGACGTAGCCCAGGCCCCAAACGGTCTGGATATAGCGCGGATGCGCCGGATCTTCTTCCACCATGCGGCGCAGGCGAGAAATCTGCACGTCGATAGAGCGCTCCATCGCGCTGTATTCGCGGCCGCGCGCCAGGTTCATCAGCTTGTCGCGGGAGAGCGGCTCGCGCGGATGGCTGACCAGCGCTTTCAGCACGGCAAACTCGCCGCTGGTCAACGGCATCGGCTCGTCTTCGCGGAACATTTCGCGCGTGCCCAGATTCAGCTTGAATTTGCCGAAGGCGATCACCGCTTCTTCCTGCGAAGGCGCGCCCGGCAGCTCGTTGGCCTGGCGGCGCAGCACGGCGCGGATACGGGCCAGCAGCTCGCGCGGGTTAAATGGCTTGGGAATATAATCGTCGGCGCCAATTTCCAGCCCAACGATACGGTCAACCTCTTCGCCTTTCGCCGTCACCATAATAATCGGCATCGGGTTGCTCTGGCTGCGCAGACGACGGCAGATCGAGAGGCCATCTTCGCCAGGCAGCATCAGGTCCAGCACCATCAGGTGAAAAGATTCGCGGGTCAGCAGACGATCCATCTGCTCGGCGTTCGCCACGCTGCGCACCTGGAAACCCTGTTCGGTCAGGTAGCGTTCCAGCAGCGCACGCAGACGCATATCATCATCCACGACCAGGATTTTGTAGTTCTCTTGCATTTCGATACTCCCAAAGGCGCTATTGCCTGAGCCATTATTCTTAAAAAAGCTGCCTGAATGTAACAGTCAATAATGGTTTATATTCTAGCCGAAATTGTTACAAAGCATATTAAACAGCAGCTTATCTTTGTATTTCATCCTCTTTTGCAGAATAAATCAGGCTTTTTTAGGACATTACGGGCTTGAGCGTCCGCGTAATCCGCTAGCGCTCATATTCATCATTCGCTTCTCTGGTGACAGCAGGCGCATCCACGCTGACATTGTGGAGCTGCAGCTGGCGAACGCCCGCGATTTTGCCGAACTCGGTCGCCTGCAGCGCGATATGGGCGAACGTCATATCCCTAATCGGGCGCTCTTCGCAGCCTTCGATAAAAAAGGCGCGGGAAAAGATGTCTGCCGAAGAGAGCGTGGCGGAAATGTGGCTGATGGCGATATTCGTGACTTCCGTCAGTCCCGCTTCACCTTCGACGCCCTGCGTCAGCGCCTGCCAGTGCGGCGGAAAATCAGCGCTCCCGGCGTCCGCCGCGTAGCTGTACTGCGGAAACCAGTTGAGCTGCATAAGAAAGGCGAAGCGAACGTCGGTCATGGTCAGATGGCGAACGACGATATTTTTAATCCATCCGCCGCGATTGCGCGCCGATTTAATGCGAAAGCCTACGCCCGTGCCGAAGAAGTGATTATGCTCAATCGTCACCCGTTCGATGCCGCCGGAGGTTTCGCTGCCCAGCGTGATGCCAGAGCCTTTACGCAGCTCGCAGTGGCGGATAGTAATCTCTTTCGCCGTTTTCGCCTGCTGCTGCGCCTGTAAGCCGCGCCCGGACTTCACGCAGATATTATCGTCGTTGCAGGAAACCGTACAGTGCTCGACCGTCACCTGCTGGCAGGAGTCGATATCGATGCCATCCGTGCCTGGCCCGGCGGAATTGCTCACCACAACATGCGTCAGCAGAATGGCGCGGGAGTAGCAGAGGTGAATATTCCAGAAGCCGGACTCCCGGCTGGTAAAGTCGCGCAGCTCGATATCTTCGCTCTGGTAAACCACCAGGTTACGCGGACGCTGGCAATCATAATCCACCACCCAGCGCAGATCGCGTGCGCTGTAGTCCGCCAGCATACCGCCTTTTTCATCTTCGCCCCAGAAGCGTCGCCACCAGCCGCTTCCCTGTCCGTCAAGGACGCCTGGCCCGGCAATCTTCACGCGTTGACAGCCGTTAATGTTGATGATGCCAGCCGGCCATGTCATATCAATGCCGGCGACGCGGGTCTGAATTTGTTGATAATCCGTAAGCTGTTGGCTTCCCAGCAGCACCGCGCCTGCCGAGAGCCAGAGCGTGATATCGCTTTTGAGAAACAGCGAGCCGGTCAAAAAGCGTCCTGCGGGGATCGCCACGGTATCGCCAGGAGACGCCTGGTCGATAGCACGTTGCAGCGCGGCGGTAGAAAGCGTGGCGGCGGTGGGATCGGCGCCTAATTCAATTACGTTGAGATGTGCCATTGGTTAGTCTTCCCTGTGATTGCCGGATAAAGAGGGCTTTCACTCTACGCCACGCCCGCGCAATCCCCTTTGCGTCAATGACATACTGCGCAACAGTCTGGCAATGAGCTGAAGAAATTCCCGACGCGTCCGCCATTGTAAAAAATGAACGCGCGCCCGCTGTCTGAGGATGAATAGCGAAGCTGGAGTGATTACAATAGCGGCCACTGTTTCACTGAAAATGGCCATTGCCGGATGAAAACCAGACTGATTACTCGCGAAGGATTCGACAAACTAAAGGCTGAGTTAGACTTTCTCTGGCGCGAGGAGCGGCCAGAGGTGACCAAAAAAGTGACCTGGGCCGCCAGCCTGGGCGACCGCAGCGAAAACGCCGACTATCAGTACAATAAAAAGCGGCTGCGCGAGATCGACCGCCGCGTGCGCTATCTCACCAAATGCCTGGAGCAGCTGCGCATCGTGGACTATTCGCCGCAGCAGGAAGGCAAGGTCTTCTTCGGCGCCTGGGTCGAGGTGGAAAACGACGACGGCGAGCTCAAGCGCTTTCGCATCGTTGGCTACGACGAGATTTTCGGGCGCAAAGACTACATCTCTATCGATTCCCCGATGGCCCGCGCGCTGCTGAAAAAAGAGGTCGGCGATCTGGCCGTGGTGCAGACGCCTGTTGGCGAAGCGAGCTGGTACGTCAACGAAATCACCTACGTTAAACAATCCTAATCCTGCGGATTTGGCGCCCCTGCCGGGCCAGACGCTGGCAATTGCTGCCGCCAGTCCGTAGACTTCCCGCAATTTCCTAAGCCATAAAGTAACCGACAATGAAAGATTCGCTGAGCCGCATAATCGCAAGTGAGCTGCAGGCGCGAGCAGAGCAGGTTGATGCCGCTGTCCGTCTGCTGGATGAAGGAAACACCGTGCCGTTTATCGCACGCTACCGTAAGGAAGTCACCGGCGGCCTGGACGACACCCAGCTGCGCCAGCTGGAAACGCGCCTGAGCTACCTGCGCGAGCTGGAAGAGCGCCGCCAGTCGATCCTGAAATCCATTGGCGATCAGGGCAAGCTGACCGACGAGCTGGCCAACGCCATCAACGGCACGCTGAGCAAAACCGAGCTGGAAGACCTTTACCTGCCCTACAAGCCGAAGCGCCGCACGCGCGGGCAGATCGCTATCGAGGCGGGCCTGGAGCCGCTGGCCGAGACGCTGTGGCAGGATCCGTCGCACGAGCCAGAAGAGCTGGCTGCGGGATTTGTCGATGCCGACAAAGGCGTGGCCGACGTCAAAGCCGCGCTGGACGGCGCGCGCTATATCCTGATGGAGCGCTTCGCCGAAGACGCCGCGCTGCTGGCGAAAGTGCGCGACTATTTGTGGAAAAACGCCCATCTGGTTTCGCGCGTGGTGCCGGGCAAGGAAGAGGAAGGCGCCAAATTCCGCGACTACTTCGATCATCACGAAGCGCTGTCGACGGTGCCTTCGCATCGCGCGCTGGCGATGTTCCGTGGCCGTAACGAAGGCGTGCTGCAGCTCTCGCTAAATGCCGATCCGCAGTTTGACGAGCCGCCGCGCGAAAGCCACGGCGAGCAGATTATCGCCGACCATCTCAATCTGCGCCTGAACAACGCGCCTGCCGACAGCTGGCGTAAAGCTGTGGTGAGCTGGACGTGGCGCATTAAGGTGATGCTGCATCTGGAAACCGAGCTGATGGGCACGGTGCGCGAACGCGCGGAAGACGAGGCGATCAACGTTTTCGCCCGCAATCTGCACGATCTGCTGATGGCCGCGCCTGCCGGGATGCGCGCCACTATGGGTCTGGATCCGGGCCTGCGTACCGGCGTCAAAGTGGCCGTGGTGGACGCGACCGGCAAACTGGTGGCTACCGACACCATCTACCCGCATACCGGCCAGGCCGCCAAAGCCGCCGCTGCGGTTGCCGCGCTCTGCACTAAGCATCAGGTAGAGCTGGTGGCGATCGGCAACGGCACCGCCTCGCGCGAGACGGAACGTTTCTATCTGGATGTGCAGAAGCAGTTTCCGCAGGTGAAAGCCCAGAAGGTGATCGTCAGCGAAGCGGGCGCTTCCGTCTACTCCGCTTCCGAGCTGGCCGCGCTGGAGTTCCCGGATCTGGACGTTTCGCTACGCGGCGCCGTCTCCATCGCGCGTCGCCTGCAGGACCCGCTTTCCGAGCTGGTGAAAATCGACCCGAAATCGATCGGCGTCGGCCAGTACCAGCATGACGTCAGCCAGAGCCAGCTGGCGAGAAAGCTGGACGCGGTAGTGGAAGACTGCGTAAACGGCGTGGGTGTGGATCTCAACACCGCTTCCGTGCCGCTGCTGACCCGCGTGGCGGGCCTGAGCAAAATGATCGCGCAGAATATCGTTAGCTGGCGCGACGAGAACGGTCGCTTCCGCAACCGTCAGCAGCTGCTGAAGGTGAGCCGTCTGGGGCCAAAAGCCTTTGAGCAGTGCGCGGGCTTTCTGCGTATCAGCCAGGGCGATAATCCGCTGGACGCCTCAACCGTTCACCCGGAAACCTATCCGGTTGTGGAGCGGATCCTGGCTGCGACCGAGCAGTCGCTGCGCGATCTGATGGGGAATTCTACGGCGCTACGCAACCTGCGCGCGGTGGATTTCACCGACGAAAAGTTCGGCGTACCGACCGTCAGCGACATCATTAAAGAGCTGGAGAAGCCGGGCCGCGATCCTCGTCCTGAATTCAAAACCGCGCAGTTCGCGGAAGGCGTGGAAACCATGAACGATCTGCTGCCGGGCATGGTGCTGGAAGGCGCGGTGACCAACGTCACCAACTTCGGCGCTTTTGTCGATATCGGCGTGCATCAGGATGGCCTGGTGCATATCTCTTCGCTGGCCGATAAGTTCGTCGACGATCCGCATAAAGTGGTGAAGGCTGGCGATATCGTCAAGGTGAAGGTGATGGAAGTCGACCTGCAGCGCAAGCGTATCGCGCTGACCATGCGTCTGGACGAGCAGCCTGGCGAAACCGGCGCGCGCCGCAGCGCGGGTCGCGATAGCGCTCGTCCCGCGCAGAATAAAGCGCGTGCTCGTCCGGCCGCGCAGCCGGCAGGCAACAGCGCGATGGGCGATGCGCTGGCCGCCGCCTTCGGTAAAAAATCCTGATTTAATCGGGCGTTTCATCGCGCCCAACCCGCTATCCGCGCGCGGCTCTTCCGATCCGCGCGCTAACTTTTTATGTCCGCGATTAACCTTTCTGGTTTCCTGTTTACTTTCCAGATAACTTTCCCCGGTGAAAAATTGTCCTACATCAACAGGACTAAGAATCATTCTCAATATAATTCCCCCCGTTAATTATCACGGCAGGTTGACCTGCCAGGGTGGTGTTATGAAACTTCTCTCCGGTAAACGCTATAAGATTGTCCGCTTCTCTTCCGCCATCAGTCCGGGATTCCGGCAAAAACTGCTGCTGCAGGGGCTGCGGCCCGGCTCCAGCTTTGCCGTTCAGGCCATCGCGCCGTTCGGCGGGCCCGTCAAAATCGAAAACGACTACGCCAGCCTGGCGCTGCGCCGTAACGATCTCTCCCTTCTTGAGCTGGACTGTCTGAACTGAAACGAGCGTGTTTATGAAAACTGCGACTATTGGCCTGATCGGCAACCCGAACGCCGGTAAAACCACCCTTTTCAACCAGCTGACCGGCGCCCGGCAGCGCGTCGGCAACTGGGCCGGCGTCACCGTCGAACGTAAAGAAGGCTCCTTTACCACCGCGCAGCATAAAGTGCAGCTGGTGGATCTGCCCGGCACCTATTCGCTGACCACCATGTCGGAACAGAGTTCGCTGGATGAGCAGATAGCCTGCAGCTATATCCTGAGCGGCGAAGCGGATCTGCTGATCAACGTAGTCGACGCCAGCAATCTGGCCCGCAACCTCTATCTGACGCTGCAGCTGCGCGAGCTGGGCGTGCCCTGCATCGTTGCGCTGAATATGCTGGATATCGCGGAAAGCCGTCAGCTTCATATCGACGTGGCCCGGCTGGCGGAAGCGTTAGGCTGTCCGGTGGTTCCGCTGGTGTCCACGCGCGGCAAGGGCATCGACCAGCTGAAAAAGGCTATCGATGAGTTCAACGGCAGAACGGAAACCTTCGCCGTCAGCTATCCGCCAGAGACGGAAGAACAGGTCGCCAGGCTGCAGGCTGCGATGCCGGTTCAGCTACCGGTTCCGCGCCGTCGCTGGCTGGCTTTGCAGATGCTGGAAGGGGATATCTGGTGCCGTATTCAGGCCGGCGACAGCGCCGCGGCGCTGGCTGCGCAAATTGGCGCGGAGGCGCCGCTGAATATCAGCCAGGCGCGCTATGCGGCTATTGAAAGAGTCTGCCAGAGCGCAACGTCGCAGCGGGCGCAGGCAGCGCAGCGCTTTACCGGCTGGCTGGACGCGCTGGTGTTGAATCGCTGGCTGGGCATTCCGGTCTTTCTGGCGGTGGTTTACCTGATGTTCTTTCTCGCCATCAACCTGGGCGGCGCGCTGCAGCCGCTGTTCGAGCTGGGCAGCGCCGCCTTTTTTATCGACGGTATGCAGTGGCTGGGCGCGACGCTGCACTTCCCTACTATTCTGACGCTGTTTCTGGCGCAGGGTATCGGCGGCGGCATCAATACCGTGATGCCGTTAATCCCGCAGATCGGCCTGATGTATCTGTTCCTCTCTTTTATGGAGGACTCCGGCTATATGGCCCGTGCGGCTTTCGTGGTCGACAGGCTGATGCAGTCGCTGGGGTTGCCGGGCAAATCCTTCGTGCCGCTTATCGTCGGGTTCGGCTGCAACGTGCCTGCGGTGATGGGAACCCGCACGCTTGAATCGCCGCGCGAGCGCCTGACCACGCTGCTGATGGCGCCTTTTATGTCCTGTGGCGCGCGGCTGGCTATCTTCGCTGTCTTCGCCGCGGCCTTTTTCGGCCAGAGCGGCGCGCTGGTAGTGTTCAGCCTCTATCTGCTGGGTATCCTGGCGGCGATTATTACCGGCCTGGTGCTGAAGCACACGCTGCTGCGCGGCGAGGCGGCGCCTTTTATGATGGAGATGCCCGCCTGGCACGTGCCGCACCTGAAAAGTCTCTGTCTGCAAACCTGGCAGCGACTGAAAAGCTTTGTGCTGCGCGCCGGTAAAGTGATTGTGGTGGTCAGCGTGATTATCGGCGGTCTGAACAGCTTTTCGTTCAGCGGCCAGCCCGTCTCCAGCATCAACGATTCGGCGCTGGCGACCGTTAGCCGTCAGCTGACGCCGCTGCTCGCTCCCATTGGCGTCAGCCGCGACAACTGGCAGGCCACGGTTGGGCTGGTGACCGGCGCGATGGCGAAAGAGGTGGTTGTCGGCACGCTGAACACGCTCTATACCGCCGAAGCGCTGCATGAAGAAGCGTTCGATCCGCAGAGCTACAGCCTGGCGGCAGAGCTGAAAGAGGCGGTGGCGCAAACCTGGCAAAGCGTGAAGGAGACTTTCAGTCTGAATGTGCTGCTTCATCCTCTGGAGGCCAGCAAGGGCGATGGCGAGATGGCGAGCGGCGCAATGGGCGTGATGCACAGCAAATTCGCCAGCGATACTGCCGCCTACAGCTATCTGATCTTTGTGCTGCTGTATGTGCCTTGCGTATCGGTGATGGGCGCCGTGGCGCGGGAAAGCAGCACCCGCTGGATGCTGTTCTCGAACTTCTGGGGACTCAACCTGGCCTATACGTTCGCTACGCTATTTTACCAGTTCGCGACCTTCAGCAGCCATCCGCAGTTCAGCGCCGTTACCCTTGTGGCTGTGGCCCTGTTTAATCTGCTGCTGCTGACGGTAATGAAAAATATCAGGCTGCCGCCGGCGCGGCTGACGGTCAGAACCCTTGCCGTCAGCGGCTGCAGCGGCTGCAGCAAAAAAGGCAGCTGTCACTAAGCAGTCAGCCGCCGCGGGAAGTTGCGCTTTCGCTTCCAGAGTCTACAGTGAAGATTAACGTGGCTGTAAACCAATGCGGTGGCTCACTGTATAAAAATGGAAATTATCACCCTAATCGATAAGATCTATGAGGGCGCTTTTCCCGCCGACTGCCTGAACCGGCTGACGAGCGCCATTGCGCAGGCACAGCAGCAATCCGGCTACCGGCGCAAGGCGCACTGGGACGAAAAAGATGTGGTGCTGATTACCTACGCCGATCAGTTCCGCGAAAGCGAAGCGCCCACGCTGCGTACTTTTTCCCGTTTTTATCAGCAGCATCTGCAGTGTTTTAATCTGGTTCATCTGCTGCCTTTTTTCCCCTATTCCTCCGACGATGGTTTTTCGGTTATCGATTATCATCGTGTTAACGCCATCTGCGGCGAGTGGTCTGACGTAGCGGAGCTGCACCAGCATACCCGCCTGATGTTCGATTTCGTCTGCAACCATATCTCTGCTCATAGCGCCTGGTTTAAGCACTATCTGGCGCAGGATCCCGGCTGGGACGACTTCTTTATCAGTATGCCGCCCGGCACCGACCTTAGCGCGGTAACGCGCCCCAGAACCTCACCGCTGCTGACGCCTTTTACGCTGGCGAATGGCGAAACGCGTTTTATCTGGACGACCTTCAGCGCCGATCAGATTGACCTTAACTTCGCCAATCCGGAGGTACTACTGAGCATGATTAACGTGCTGCTGGACTATCTGGCGAAAGGCGCGGATTACGTGCGGCTGGATGCGGTGGGCTATATGTGGAAAACGCCCGGCACCTCGTGCATCCATCTGGAGAAAACGCATCAGCTGGTGAAGCTGTTTCGTGCTGTGGCTAACGAGGTCGCGCCCGGCACGGTGATCATCACCGAAACCAACGTGCCGCATAAAGACAATATCAGCTATTTCGGCAACGGCAGCGACGAGGCGCAGATGGTCTATCAGTTTTCGCTGCCGCCGCTGCTGCTACACGCTATTCACTATGGTTCTTCGCGCGCGCTGAAACAGTGGGCGGCCTCGCTGGATGCCGGCAACGGCGCGACGACCTGGTTTAACTTTTTGGCCTCGCATGACGGCATCGGCCTGAACCCGCTGCGCGGCATTCTGCCGGAAACGGAGATTGTGTCGCTGGTCAGGGATCTGGCGCTTGAAGGCGCGCTGATCTCCTACAAAAACAATCCCGACGGCACCAGCAGTCCCTATGAAATCAACGTAACCTATATGGATGCGCTGAATAAAAAAGAGGACAGCGACGAGGTACGGCTGCAGCGGTTTATGCTGGCGCACGCGGTACTGCTGGCTTTTCCTGGCGTGCCCGCAGTTTATATTCAGAGTATTTTGGGATCGCGCAACGATATCGAAGGGGTGAAAGTGGCGGGCCACAACCGGGCCATCAACCGCGAAAAGTACGCCATTAACGATATTGAAGCCGCGCTGAGCGACACCCGCTCGCTGCGCCACAAGGTCTATCACAGCCTCAGCCAGCTGATTTTGCTGCGAACGCGGCAGCCCGCTTTCCATCCCGATAATCCCGCAGAAGTGCTGGAGAGCGATAACTCGCTGTTTATTATGCGCCGCCGTTCGGCAAAGGCGCATGAAGAAGTGCTCTGCATCTATAATCTGAGCGGCAAAGAGGTCAGCTGGACGCTGCCGGATAACCGGCTTTACCGTAATATCGCCGGCAACGCTATTTTCGACAGCAATCACCCGCTGACGCTGCCGCCGTGGCATTTTCTGTGGCTGAAAAACGCCGGAGAGAGACAGCAGGCGGAATAAATTCCGCCTGTCTGCGCTTACTTATAAACGTCAGCGGTTGCGCTAAATTTGCCGTGCTCGCGACCGGCGATAATCAGGTAATATTTACCGCCCTTCTCGTCAGCGCGCTGCGACAGCAATTTTTTAGCATCCATTGGCGAAGTGGTTTCGGCCGTGGTGTGTACCGTGCCGATTTTCTCCAGCTTCATGGTTTTAACTTCTTCTTTGGTCACCTCTTTCGCCGCCAGCGCGGAAAAAGGCAGCGCCAGCGCCAGAGCGGCGACGGCCAGGGTTTTCATTTTCATTAGCGACACTCCCGGTTGATGTTATTGTCTTCAGCTGGCCGATGAGAATGCAGGACGACTCGCCCACTCAGAGGTAAAACGATCCAGCCTCTGATAATTATTATCTGAAACCCGCAGTTCGCCAGTATTACGCGCAAATTTAAAGCGGTAATTTCAACCCAAAATCAATCAGTTGATCGCAGAACGCTTCAGGATGGGAAATAAAGGGCGCGTGCGCGGCCTTGTCGATTATCACCGACTTGCTGCCGGGCCAGCGCGCGTCCAGCAGCGGCGCTATTTTTCTCGGCACCAGGCCATCCAGCGCGCCGTAAATTCGCAGCAGAGGAACCTGCAGCGCCTGCATATTCTCACGCAGATCGACGGTGCGCAGGATCTCCAGCCCGCCCTGCAGCACGCTGACTTCCGGCGCGGGCAGCGACAGCACCACGCTTTTCAGCTGGCGAGCATCTTGCCTGGCCGTGTCCGTACCTAAGGTCTGCAGCGCCAGAAAACGCTCTACGGTGCGCTGAAAATCTTCGCTCAGCTGCTGCTGAAAATTGCTTAGCGTCTCGGGCTTGATTCCGGGCCACGCTTCCTGCGCGGTAAAACAGGGCGACGAGGCGACGCTGATAAGTCCGCTAACCCTTTCAGGATGCTGCAACGCCAGCGAGCTGGCGACCAACCCGCCCAGCGACCAGCCCAGCCACAGCGCGCGCGTCGGCGCGAAAGGCAGCAGATTCGCTACCATCTCCTCAAGGCTCATCGCCGGAAAACCCTCGCTGCGGCCATAGCCAGGCAGATCGACCAGGTGCAGACGAAAATGCGGACTGAGTCGCGCTATGGTCTGCTGCCAGACACCCGCGTTCAGTCCCCATCCGTGCAGCATCACAAGATCGCGATCTCCCGTGCCGATTGTCTGCCAGTAAAGCTGAGCCATCTATTACTATCCTGTTTTTGTCATGGAGGACGCTATGCTAACAATGCCTGCCGCCTGTTGGCTATGCCAGATGCCGCTGGCGCTTGCCCATCACGGTATTTGCAGCTTTTGCCAGCGCGCGTTGCAGCCGCCCTGCTGCTGCCCGCGCTGCGGTTTAGCCACATTCTATCCTCATGCGGAGTGCGGCCGTTGCCTGCAGCGTCCGCCTTCCTGGCACAGGCTGGTTTTTGTCGCCGACTGGCGGCCGCCGTTGAAAGGCGCCATCAGGAAACTGAAGTTTTTGCAGCGGACAGCACTATCGGTGATGCTGGCGCGCCTGATTTTGCTAACCTGGTTAACGGCTCGTCGTGAAAACCGGGTTAACCGTCCCGATTTGCTGCTCTGCGTGCCGCTGCACCGCAGCCGCGCCTGGCGGCGAGGCTATAATCAGCTGGACGATATGGCGCGTTATCTGGCGCGCGGCATCGGTATTCCCTATGCGCCAGGCGGTTTAAGCCGGAGAAAAAAGACGAAAATTCAGCACCTTTTGAATGCTCGCGCCAGACGCCGTAACCTGCGCGGCGCGTTCAGGGTTGAAACCGATGTAAAAGGACGGCATATCGCTTTACTGGACGACGTCGTCACCACAGGCAGCACCGTGGAGGAGATTAGCCGGATCCTGCTGCGCGCAGGCGCGGCCAGCGTACAGATCCTGTGCCTTTGCCGCACCTTGTAGAGCGTCGGCGATGAGCGTAAAATAAACCCACTAATTTAGTCAACTATTGAGCAATCGCCATGATCCGAATTACTGATTCTGCGCAAGAGCACTTCGCAAAACTGCTGTCAAAACAGGAAGAGGGCACCCAGATTCGCGTATTCGTTATCAATCCGGGCACCCCCGGTGCGGAATGCGGCGTCTCTTACTGCCCGCCCGATGCGGTAGAAGCCACCGACACCGAGCTGAAGTTCGAGAAGCTCTCCGCCTATGTTGATGAACTGAGCGCGCCCTACCTGGAAGACGCGGAAATTGATTTCGTGACCGACAACCTCGGTTCCCAACTGACGCTGAAAGCGCCAAATGCCAAAATGCGTAAGGTTAGCGACGACGCGCCGCTGATTGAGCGCGTGGAGTATCAGCTGCAGGCCACCATTAACCCGCAGCTGGCCAGCCACGGCGGCAAAGTGTCGCTGATGGAGATCACCGACGACGGCTTCGCTATCCTGCAGTTCGGCGGCGGCTGCAACGGCTGCTCGATGGTGGACGTGACGCTGAAAGAAGGCATCGAGAAAGAGCTGCTGGCGACTTTCCCCGAGCTGAAAGGCGTGCGCGATCTGACCGAGCACCAGCGCGGCGAGCACTCTTTCTACTGACAGGCTGCACGCCTGACGCCGCTCCCGCTCGTATAAAGCTCTGCGATTAAGCTGCTTCCAAAGGCGGCCAACCGTTCAGGGAACAAAAAACCGGCTTATCAGGCCGGTTTTTTTATGCCTGCTTTTAGCTGCGATCTTTACCCGTTTACGCTGCGCCACAAGCTTTCGATGTTTGCCCTTAGCCTGCTTTGCAATGAAAAAAGGCAGGGTGGTTAGCCCCGCCTTGATTCAGGTTCCGTCTTCCTTTACGGATGTTCGGTCAGTTGCCTTACGACAACGATAATCTGCAGTGTAGTGAGAATAATTTTCAGCACTACAAAGATAGTTGCCAGAATTATCACCTGCGCGCTCTCCTTGACAGGAGCGCCACACATACTGGTTATGCCTTTGGGTTTCCCTCCCAATACGTATCAAGCTAATAGATATAAGCAGCACTCCCCTGGGTGAAGGCAAACCGGACAGCACCACCTGTTTCCGGCCGGGAAAAACCTGAAGCGGCTAAAGCTCAGTCACTCATCGGAGGCCACTCTGGATATCTTTTAGCCAGGGCATTATATTCGTTTTTCTTTGTACGACAAACGAATAAAAAACACACAGCTCATTGACGAGCCTGTTGAGGGTGATAAAATTCCCTGAGCTAATAGATATAAGCAGCACAGCTCCCAAAGGCGGCCACCAACCGCTCAGGGAACAAAAAAACCGGCTTATCAGGCCGGTTTTTTTATGGGCTAAGGTTATTTGTCCCGATCCTTTTTCTCCGTCTTACGTCGCCGATCCACCTCTTTCAGCAGCAGATTAACCTGCTTATCGGCAAACATCTCCTCCACCGTTTTGCTCAGCTTGCGTCGCCAGTTAGGATATTGATCCGTGGTGCCCGGCACGTTAACCGGCTTATCCATATCCAGCAGATCTTCCGGCTGTAGCCCCAGCAAAGCGCAGCTGCTGTCGGCGAGAAAACGATGCATTCCGCGACTCAACTGCGGCGACATTTTTACCAGGCTGGCTTTTTTACCGCTATTTTTCGGCACGCAACCGTAGCGATGCAGAGCCTCCAGCAGCGCCTGCTTCTGCCGCGCCCGATCCTGGTAAAGCCCGCGCAGTACGACCTTATCGGGATAGAGGCCCAGCACTTCGCCCATCTCCAGATCGACCGCGTTCCAGAAGCCGCGTAGCGTCGGCAGATCGTGCGTGGTAGCGCTCGCCATCGCCTGGCGCGCCCATTTGTCCGGTGCGCGATAGCGATCGGGTTTATCCTGTTCAAAATAGAGCACTTTCCAGGAGTAGATGCCGCTTTCCCGCAGTTTCGAGACGATTTCCACAGGCACCGTCCCCAAATCTTCGCCGATCACCATGCATTGGTTGCGCTGGCTTTCCAGCGCCAGAATCGCCATCAGATCTTCAACCGGATAGTAGACGTAAGCGCCGAAGTTGGCGGTTTCACCGTAGGGGATCCACCACAGGCGCAGCAGCGACATTACGTGGTCGATACGCAGCGCGCCGCAGCTCATCATGTTAGCCCGCAGCAGATCGATAAAGGGCTGATAGCCGCGCGCCGTCATGATATGCGGATCCATCGGCGGTAGTCCCCAGTTTTGCCCCAGCGGGCCGAGGATATCCGGCGGCGCGCCCACCGAAACGTCCATGCAGTAAAGCTCGCGATCGCTCCAGGTTTCCGCGCCGCCTTCCGCCACGCCGACCGCCAAATCGCGATACAGCCCTATCGGCATAGAGCGCTGCTGGCTTAGCTGCCAGCACTCGTCGAACTGGCGATTGGCGAGCCATTGCAGCCACAGCCAGAAGCGGACTTCCTCTTCGTTGTCCGCACAAAACTGCTGCACTGCGTCACTGTGCGCTTCCCGCAGCGCTTCCGGCCACACCGGCCAGCCCCAGTAATCGATGTTTTCTTTCAGCATCGCGCCGTGTAGCGCGTCAAAAGCGGCCTGCCAGTAAAGGCTTTCGCCGCCTTTTTCAACAAAGGCGGCAAAGTGCGCCCTGCTGGCGTCGCTCTCTTCCCGCCGGCAAAAAGTTTGCCATGCGTGACGCAGAGCCCTTATCTTCAGCTCGCCCACTACGCCGTAATCCACCCATTCCGCTTCCCTGGCCTGCTGCAGCCCGCGCTGGACGGTTTTGCCGCGCAGCCAGCGCTGGCCCTCTTTGCTTTGCTGGAAATCGGGCACCGCGTTGACGTCGATATAGAGCACGTTCAGCCAGCGCCGTGAAGAAGGACTATAGGGGCTGGCGTTAGCCGGGCTGGCCGGATAGAGCGAGTGAATGGGATTCAGGCCGATAAAAGCGCCGCCGCGATCGGCAAGCTCCGCCAGCATACGTTTCAGATCGCCGAAATCGCCGATTCCCCAGTTCTGTTCAGAGCGTACGGTATAGAGCTGAACGCAGGCGCCCCAGAGTTTTTTACCCTGACGCAGCGGCTCCGGCTCATAGCACCGTTTCGGCGCGATGATGACGCGGCAGCGCCAGCTTTTTTTACCCTGCTGTAGCGATAGCTCATGATAACCATAGGCCAGTGAGGAAGGCAGCGTAATGGGCTCGCCCGCGCTGACTTCGCCCTGATATTCCCGGCCTTTTTCGGTGACGAGCCGCCACTGATAGTCGCCTTTGCCGCCCACATCCAGCTGCATGGTGCGTTTACGCAGAAAAACTTTGCATGGCGGCAGCGGCCCGGGTTTGTCGCGTTTGGTCGACATCGCCGCCAGCAGCCGCTGACGAATAGCGGGATCTATCTCTTCATGCTCGCCTTTAGCGTTGGTGTATTTAGCGGCGATGCCTGCCGCCGCTGCCGCCTGCTCAAATTTCTTTTTATCCATTGCTGCTCCCTGAACGTCTGGCCTGCCAGATACGCTGCTGATAGTCACGAATAGAACGGTCGGCGCTGAACATGCCGCAACGCGCGGTATTAAGGATGGCCATGCTGGTCCAGGCGTCCTGATCGAGATAAAGCTGTTCGGCGCGCTTTTGCGCTTCGCAGTAGCTGGCGAAGTCGGCCAACGCCAGCCAGTGGTCGCCGCCCTTGCCCAGGCTATAGAGCAGCGGCTCAAATGCCTGTTTATCGCCGTTGCTGAAAAAGCCTTTTTCCAGCTCTTTGAGAATGGCGTCGAGATGTTTCTCTTTTTTACGCAGCTTCAGCGGCGCGTAGCCGCTTTTTCTCAGCGCTTTTACCTCGTCCACGGTATGGCCGAAAATAAAGATATTCTCCTCGCCGACCTGTTCCGCTATCTCCACATTAGCGCCATCAAGCGTGCCAACCGTCAGCGCGCCGTTCAGTGCCAGCTTCATATTGCCGGTGCCGGAAGCCTCGTAGCCCGCCGTGGAGATCTGTTCAGAGATATCGGCCGCCGGGATCAGCAGTTCCGCTGCGCTGACGCGATAGTCCGGAATAAAAACGACCTTCATTTTGTCGCCAATAAGCGGGTCGTTGTTGATCTTCTCAGCCACTTTATTGATGGCGTGGATGATATTTTTCGCCAGGTAGTAGCCAGGCGCGGCTTTGGCCCCGAACAAAAATACGCGCGGCACAAAAGCCATATCGGGGTTGTCGCGCAGTTGCCGGTAGCACGACAGGATATGCAGCAGCCCGAGATGCTGGCGTTTATACTCGTGAAGCCGCTTGATCTGCACGTCGAATATCGCTTCGGGATTGACCTGGATGCCGGTCAACCGCTGGATATAGTCCGCCAGCCGCACCTTGTTAGCGAGCTTGATTTGCCGAAAGCGCTGCCGGAAAGCCTCGTCGTCAGCAAAGGCTTCCAGCCCTTTCAGCGCGTCCAGGTTATTGACCCACTCCACTTTCAGCGTGTCATCAATCAGTTGCGCCAGCTGCGGATTACACTGTTTCAGCCAGCGTCGCGGCGTAATGCCATTGGTGACGTTGTGAAATTTGCCCGGCCAAAGCTGGTGATATTCGGGAAAGAGATCTTTCACCACCAGTTCGGAGTGCAGCGCCGCCACGCCGTTGACCGCAAAGCCGCTGACCACGCAGAGGTTGGCCATGCGCAGCTGGTTATCGTGGACAATCGCCAGCTTTTCCCACACTGCGCTATCGCCCGGCCACTGTTTATCTACCTGCTTTTTAAAACGTCTGTCGATCTCTTTGATAATCATCACGTGGCGCGGCAACAGCGAGCGCACCAGCCGCAAATCCCATCGTTCCAGCGCTTCCGGCATCAGCGTGTGATTGGTGTAGGCGAAGGTTTGGCTGGTAATGGCCCAGGCTTCGTCCCAGCTTAGCTGGTGCTCATCCAGCAGCACGCGCAGCATCTCCGGAATGGCGATAGTGGGATGGGTATCGTTGAGCTGAATCACTTCGAAATCGGGCAGTTCGGCGATTTTTCGTCCGGCGCGGTGATGGCGGCGCAGGATATCCGCCACCGAGCAGGCGCACTGAAAATACTGCTGCATCAGGCGCAGCCGTTTGCCTTCCTGATGGTTGTCGTTGGGATAGAGCACCTTAGTCAGCTTTGCCGCATCAATGCCCTGCTGTTCCGCCTGAAGGAATTTGCCGTCGTTAAACAGGGTCAGGTCAAACGGCTGCCTGTGGCTGGCTTGCCAGAGCCGCAGCGGCTGCGTCACGCCGTTACGATAGCCGACCACCGGCAGATCCCAGGCCTCGCCACGCAGCATAAAGCCCGGCTGCCACTCGACACGGCCTTCGCTGTTTTTAACTACTTTGCCGCCGAAGCCGACATCGACATCCAGCGCGGTATTGTGGCGAAACCACGGATAGCTTTCACGATGCCAGTCGTCCGGTGCCTCCATCTGGCGGCCATCGTCAAAAGACTGGCGAAACAGACCGTACTGATAGTTCAGGCCGTAGCCGGTGGCGGCCTGGCCGACCGTCGCCATCGAATCGAGGAAACAGGCGGCCAGTCGGCCCAGGCCGCCATTGCCCAGCGCCGGATCGACCTCTTCTTCCAGCAAGTCGCTCAGATCGCGGCCGTGCGCGGCCAGCGCCGCTTTTACCTCGTCATACCATCCCAGGTTCAGCAGCGTGTTGCCGGTCAGTCTGCCGATCAGAAACTCCATAGAAATATAGTTTACGTGGCGCTGTTGCTTTGCCGGTTTGGCCGGCGCGCTGGCGGCCAGCATTTCGGCCAGCGCGCCGCTCAGCGCCTGCCACCATTGATGTGAAGTCATTTCATCTGTTGAAGCAAGCCCGGCGCGCTGCCACTGGCGGGTCAACGCCGCCTCGAAACGCGCCTGGTTAAATTTCTGCTGCGACATACCGCTTCCTTTTAAAAGAGTAAGAGGAACAAAGGCGGGACCACATACAGTTAAGACCTGAACGGAAAAAAATGCTCATGCAGGTCGATGATAAAATTAAAAAAGCCGCCGATTTTTTAATCGACGGCTTCTGAGAGGGGCAAAGGCAGGGATTGGGCCGCGGCTGAACTCAGCACAGTTCCAGATGAACTTCGTGCTGCTCGATGGTTTTCAGTACGCCAGATGGCGGGACTTCGTCGGTAAAGAGATAGTCGATCAGGCTCATATTGCCCAGGTTAACCATCGCGTTGCGGCCAAACTTTGAGTGGTCAGCCACCAGCATCACGCAGCGTGAATTTTCAATAATCGCCCGCTTGGTGCGAACTTCATGATAGTCAAAATCCAGTAGCGAACCGTCCATATCAATGCCGCTGATGCCCAGAATGCCGTAGTCCAGGCGAAACTGGGAGATATAGTCCAGCGTCGCCTCGCCCATAATGCCGCCGTCGCGGGTGCGGACTTCGCCGCCCGCCACGATCAGGCTGAAATCCGGCTTGCTCATCAGCAGCATCGCCACGTTAAGGTTATTGGTAACAACACGCAGATTGCTATGGTTCAGCAAGGCGTGCGCGACGGCTTCCGGCGTGGTGCCGATATCGATAAACAGCGAGGCGCCGTCCGGGATCTGGCTGGCAACGCGCTGCGCGATGCGGGCCTTTTCCGCTGACCACATCATTTTACGATCCTGCCAGGCGGTGTTTTCCGAACTGGAAGGCAGCGCCGCGCCGCCGTGATGACGCTGGATCTTATTCTGTTCCGCCAGCTCGTTCAGGTCGCGGCGGATAGTTTGCGGGCTGACGGTAAAGTGTTCCACCAGCTCCTCGGTACTGACATAGCCCTGACGACGAACCAGATCGATAATGGCGTCGTGACGTTGCGTCTGCTTCACAAAGCTCTCCTGTTGCCCGTTATTTTTTTCGGGTATCCACAAAGGCCATCGCCAGCCCAAGCAGCAGCCCGGTAATATGGGAAGCATTGGCGACCGCCGAGCCAAACCAGCCTGTAAAGCCAAGCGCCAGCATCAGCAATAAAAAACCGATCAGCCCGCGCTCAAGGTAGACACCGCTGGCGGGATCCCGTTCGCCACGCAGCCAGACATAGCCCATCAGCGCATAGACCACGCCGGAAAGGCCGCCGAACATCACGCCGCTAAACTTAGCCTGCATCCAGCCGCTGAGCAGCGCGGAAATCAGCATAATGACGAAAAGCTTACCGCTGCCCAGCCGTTTTTCAACTGCGCCGCCTAAATACCACCACCAGAGCAGATTGAACACCAGTGAGACGAATGAAAAATTGGGCAGGATATGGCTGAACCAGCGCCATAACTGAAAATGCTGTCCGTCATTCGGCCATGAAAACCAGCCAAGCACGCTATATACACCGACGATATGCATCAGCACATAGGTAACGATGCTGGCGGCTATCAGGCCCAGCGTCAGCGGGCCGGCCCGCTCGCGAACAGCGGCCATTAACGAAAAATTGCCGTAGACAATGCCGCTGTTTGTCTTGCCTGTCTGCCAACTTGCCGCCTGATAGCGCGGATGATTGGGATCGCGGATAAACTGATTAAGTTCGTTTTCGACCAGTTCCAGCTGCGACTCGTCGTCCAGCCACAGCGTATAGCGGCTATCCTGCTCGATTCGCAGCCTGACGCCGCGGGTCGCCATATAGTCTACAAAGGCCTGCGCCGCGCGCAGACTGGAAAAATCGGTAATGCGCATCATCGCCGGTAAAGTCCCTGTCGCTGTATTTAATGTTCCTTTCCGTCGCTACTCGGCGGCGGAATCCACCTGCTGCGGGAAAGCGGCGCGCCAGGCGTCGAAGCCGCCGTCAACGCTGTAGGCCTCTTTAAACCCCTGGCTCAGCAGATATTGCGCCGCGCCCTTGCTGCTGTTGCCGTGATAGCACATCACCAGTACCGGACGGGAAAGATCGCTCTGCGCGATAAAGGTATTCAGCGTGGTATTAGTCAGATGAAAAGCGCCGCTGGCGTGAGCCATCGCATAGCTTTGCGGATCGCGGATATCGACCAGCAGGGCCTTGTCGTCTGTGAGCTTAGCCTGCGCCTGCTGCACGTTGATACACTCAAATTGTTCCATGGTTTGTTTCCGAATAATAACAAGCGGCGGCTATTGTATCGCGAACAAAGCCCACAATAACCCAACGAACCGCAGGGCTATACGGCTTTTTCATGAACAATTCTGTTACCTGCATCACGCATGAATGTTTTTATTCGGTTAACGCTGGCATCAATGTCGCTTTACGATTATTATAATGCTCGAAAACGAACATTAAAGAACTATTCCGAACATCGGAGGAGATGACGTGGAAACCAAAGACTTGATCGTAATCGGCGGCGGCATCAACGGTGCCGGCATTGCAGCTGACGCTGCAGGACGCGGCCTGTCTGTGCTGATGCTGGAAGCGCAAGATTTGGCCTGCGCAACCTCTTCCGCCAGCTCTAAACTGATCCACGGTGGCCTGCGCTACCTGGAACACTACGAATTCCGCCTGGTTAGCGAAGCGCTGGCCGAGCGTGAAGTGCTGCTGAAAATGGCGCCGCATATCGCTTTCCCGATGCGCTTCCGCCTGCCGCACCGTCCGCATCTGCGTCCGGCGTGGATGATCCGCGTTGGTCTGTTTATGTATGACCACCTCGGCAAACGCACCAGCCTGCCGGGCAGTAAAGGGTTGCGTTTTGACTCAGACTCGGTGCTGAAGCCGGAAATCACGCGCGGTTTTGAATATTCCGACTGCTGGGTAGACGACGCGCGCCTGGTGGTGCTGAACGCGCAGGAAGTAGAGAAGCGCGGCGGCGAAGTGCGTACCCGTACCAAAGTGACCCGCGCCTGGCGCGAAAACGATCTCTGGACGGTAGAAGCGGAAGATATCGACAGCGGTAAAACTTACACCTGGCAGGCAAAAGGCCTGGTGAACGCGGCTGGCCCGTGGGTCAAGCAGCTGTTTGACGATGGTTTGCAGCTGAAATCGCCTTACGGCATTCGCCTGATCAAAGGCAGCCATATCGTAGTGCCGCGCGTGCATACGCAGAAGCAGGCTTATATCCTGCAAAACGAAGATAACCGCATTGTTTTCGTGATCCCGTGGATGGATGAGTTCTCGATCATCGGCACTACCGACGTCGAGTACAAAGGCGATCCGAAAAACGTGCATATTGACGAGAAAGAGACTGAGTATCTGCTGAAAGTGTTTAACAGCCACTTTAAAAAGGATATCAGTAAAGAAGATATCGTCTGGTCATATTCCGGCGTGCGTCCGCTGTGCGACGACGAGTCTGATTCACCGCAGGCGATTACCCGCGACTATACGCTGGACGTGCGCGACGACAACGGCAAGGCGCCGCTGCTGTCGGTATTCGGCGGCAAGCTAACCACCTACCGCAAGCTGGCTGAGCACGCGATGGAGAAGCTGTCGAAATACTATCCGAAGATTGGCCCGGCGTGGACGCGCAACTGCGTGCTGCCCGGCGGCGATATCGCCGGTACGCGCGAGGATTATGCCGCCAGCCTGCGTCGCCGCTATCCGTTTATTACGGAAGCGATGGCCCGTCATTACGCTCGTACCTACGGCAGCAACACCGAGCTGTTTTTAAAACCGGCGAAAAGCCTGGAAGATCTCGGCGAGCTGTTTGGCCACCACTTCTACGAAGCGGAGCTGCGTTACCTGGTGGAAAACGAATGGGTGCGCGAGCAGGATGACGCGCTGTGGCGCCGTACCAAAATGGGTATGTTCCTGAACGAGCAGCAGCGCGCTCGCGTCGGCGAATGGCTGGCCCAGCATGCGAAGAAACCGGCGCTGTCGCTGGCTTCCTGATAGCTGAGTCACTGATATGAAAAAGGGCGGATTTCCGCCCTTTTTCGTTTGTGGCTGAGCAGCTTGCTGGCGCATATCGTCTGCAGCAAAGAGCCGTAACAGGCGCTCAGAGCATTAACAGCCGATATAGCGCCCGACTGTAATTCTGACGCGGACTGGCATAATAAATGACGGCGATATCGTCGCTTTCATCGTCAAAAAAGCAGATATAGTCTGTTTTGGCGTCATAATAGCGTTTAATTTTAATGCCACGATCGGCCATATTGCTGTCATAAGCCCACTGCAGCTTTTCGTCAGAGATTTGCCCGACGCTGTTTTTCACTAAATCTTCAACAAATGCCTGCGCTTTGGCTTCACTTTCGATGTAGGAGATGCCTGAACGTAAGGCCGCCTCACGTTGGTAAAATTTAATTTCGCGTAGCGATGCAACCGCCGTGTCCGCTAAAAAAACTGCCCTGTTCATCGCTTCCTCGCCGCTTATCCTTTTGTTTCGCGCAATATTTTCAGTGCTTCTTCCGGCGTGCTTTTACGACCTTGAGCAATATCATTTTTACCGCGCATCAGGATCTTACCCAATGCGTTAAGCTCTCGTTCCCGGGCAAGCTCGTTAAGTTCGGCCTCACGTTCGGCCGCTGTCTGCACAAAGAGTTCAGCAACGCCGTTTTTCGTTACGTAAACACCGCCTTCAAACAGCTGTGGATTACCCAGCCCTTCTCTTGCCGCCTTCTGCGACATAGTCGCTTTATTGGACATGATGAATGCCTTTTGCGTGATCATAATGTGAGCGATTGTAGCGCGGAGAGATGGAGAGGTACAAATTAAGTATAAATTTGTACCCTGTTTTGCAGTAAAGATGGACGAGTTAATGTCGTCTGACTCTCACCGCCGCGCCGTACAAATCTACAGCGCGGCGGCGGGTCAGGTAAACAAACTTACGGCAGGTTTTAACAGACTTTGCGAGACGCGCCTCAAAGCCGAATCGGCTTAATTCCCCAGATCTCGTCGGCGTACTCCTGAATCGTTCTGTCCGACGAGAAGTAGCCCATATTGGCAATGTTGAGCAGCGTTTTGCGGGTCCACTCTTCCGGATGGCGATAGAGTTCATCCACCTTGTCCTGCGTATCCACATAGCTGCGGTAATCCGCCAGCAGCTGATAGTGATCGCCCAGGTTCACCAGCGAATCGAAAATATTACGATAGCGGCCAGGCTCCTGCGGACTGAACGTGCCGGTGGCGATCTGCGTCAGTGCCTGATGCAGCTCGGCGTCCTGCTCGTAATATTTATGCGAGTTATAGCCTTTGGCGCGCAGCTCCTCGACCTGCGGCGTGGTGTTGCCGAAGATAAAGATATTCTCGTCGCCCATATGTTCCAGCATCTCGACGTTTGCGCCGTCCAGCGTGCCGATGGTCAGCGCGCCGTTCAGGGCAAATTTCATATTACTGGTGCCGGAAGCTTCCGTGCCCGCCAGCGAGATCTGCTCAGAGAGATCGGCCGCCGGAATAATGATCTGCGCCAAGCTAACGCTGTAGTTAGGGATAAACACGACCTTGAGCTTGTTTTTCACCTGCGGATCGTTGTTGATCACCTGCGCGACATCGTTAATCAGATGGATAATATGCTTCGCCATGTAGTAAGCCGAAGCGGCTTTACCGGCGAAGATATTGACGCGCGGCACCCAGTCGGCGTCGGGATCGGCCTTAATACGGTTGTAGCGCGTAATCACGTGCAGCACGTTCAGCAGCTGACGTTTGTACTCGTGAATACGTTTAATCTGCACGTCGAACAGCGCGTGCGGATCGATAACGATATCCATTTTCTGCGCGATATAGTCCGCCAGCCTCTTTTTGTTGACCAGCTTGGAATCGCTGATCTTTTTCAAAAAGCCTGGATAATCAATATGCTGCTTCAGCTCGTCCAGCTGGCTTAAGTCGGTACGCCAGGTGCGGCCGATGGTGTCGTCCAGCACTCTGGAGAGCGAAGGATTCGCCAGCGCCACCCAGCGGCGCGGCGTCACGCCGTTGGTTTTATTGCAGAAGCGGCCAGGGAACAGCGCGGCGAAATCGGCGAACAGCGACTGTACCATCAGGTTGGAGTGCAGTTCGGAGACGCCGTTGACCTTGTGACTTACCACCACCGCCAGCCACGCCATACGCACGCGGCGGCCATCGGCTTCATCAATGATCGAGATGCGCGACTGCAGATCCCAGTCGTCAGGATAATAGTCCTGAATGGTTTTCAGGAAGTAGTCGTTAATATCGAAAATAATCTGCAGGTGGCGCGGCAGGATCTTGCCGATCATATCCACCGGCCAGGTTTCCAGCGCTTCCTGCATCAGCGTGTGGTTCGTGTAGGAGAAGACCTGGCAGGTCACTTCGAAAGCGTCGTCCCAGCTAAACTTATGCTCGTCGATCAGCAGCCGCATCAGCTCCGGGATCGCCAGCACCGGATGGGTATCGTTGAGGTGAATGGCGATTTTATCCGCCAGGTTGTCGAAAGTCTGGTGCATCGCCCAGTGACGATTGAGGATATCCTGCACGGTCGCCGACACCAGGAAATACTCCTGACGCAGGCGTAGCTCGCGGCCAGAATAGGTGGAGTCGTCCGGGTAGAGCACGCGCGACACGTTTTCCGAATGGTTTTTATCTTCTACCGCAGCGAAGTAGTCGCCCTGGTTGAATTTACCCAGGTTGATTTCGTTACTCGCCTGCGCCCCCCACAGCCGCAGCGTGTTGGTGGCATCGGTATCAAAGCCCGGAATGATCTGGTCATAGGCCGTCGCCAGCACCTCTTCCGTTTCCAGCCAGCGCGAACGGCTGCCTTCAACCTGAATACGTCCGCCGAAACGCACTTTGTAGCGGGTACTGAAGCGCTGGAATTCCCAGGGATTGCCATATTCCAGCCAGTAGTCCGGCGATTCCGCCTGGCGGCCGTCAACGATGTTTTGTTTAAACATGCCGTAGTCGTAGCGGATGCCATAGCCGCGTCCGGGCAGGCCCAGCGTGGCGAGCGAGTCCAGGAAACAGGCGGCCAGGCGACCCAGACCGCCATTGCCTAAACCGGGATCGCTCTCTTCGCCAATCAGATCTTCCAGATCGAACCCCATCTCTTCCAGCGCGGCGCGCGCGTCCTCGTAAATCCCCATTGCCAGCAGCGCATTAGAGAGCGTGCGGCCGACCAGGAACTCCATAGAGAGATAGTAGACCTGACGCACATCCTGCGAGAGCTGCGCCCGGTTAAAGCGCAGCCAGCGTTCCACCATGCGATCCCGCACCGCCAGCAGCGTGGCGTTCAGCCACTCATGCTTATTGGCGACAGAAGGATCCTTGCCGATAGTGAACATCAGCTTATAGGCGATAGAGTGCTTCAGGGCCTCGACGCTGAGCGTCGGCGCGGTATAGATGAAAGGTGCGTTCATAGCTAGTTTCCTGGGTTCTTTACAACAGACGTTGATAGAGATCGCGGTAAGCCACGGCGGCCACCTGCCAGCTAAAATCCATCGCCATCGCCTGGCGCTGGACGTAGCGCCACAGCGAAGGCCGTGACCAGAGCACAAAGGCGCGACGGATCGCTCGCAGCAGCGACCAGGCATTGCTGTCTTCAAACACGAAGCCGCTGGCGATGCCGTCAGCCAGGTTCTCCAGCGAACTGTCGTTGACCGTATCGGCCAGGCCGCCGGTACGCCGCACCAGCGGCAGCGTGCCATATTTCAGGCCGTAGAGCTGCGTCAGGCCGCAGGGTTCGAAACGGCTTGGCACCACAATCACATCGGCGCCGCCCATAATGCGGTGCGAAAAAGCTTCGTGATAGCCAATCTGCACGCCGACCTGGCCCGGATACTCCGCCGCCGCCGCCAGGAATCCCTGCTGCAGCACCGCGTCACCCGCGCCCAGCAGCACCAGCTGGCCGCCCTGCTCCAGCAGGCCCGGCAGCGCCTCCAGCACCAGATCCAGCCCTTTCTGCTTCGTCAGGCGACTGACCACGGCGAACACCGGCGCTTTCTCGTCGATCTTCAGCCCCATCGCGATCTGCAGCTGACGCTTGTTCTCCTGCTTGGCGTCCAGCACGTCACGGTTGTAGCGCGTGGTCAGCAGCAGATCCTGCTCCGGGTCCCAAATCAGCGGGTCCACGCCGTTGAGGATGCCGGTCAGCCGCCCTTCCATCTGCCGCTGCTTCAGCAGATCCTCCATGCCGTAGCCAAACTCCGGCTGGGTGATCTCGCGCGCGTAGGTCGGGCTGACCGCCGTAATATGATCGGCATAAAACAAACCGGCTTTGAGATAGGAGATCTGACCGTAGAATTCCAGGCCATGCATATTAAAGAACGACCAGGGCAGCTGGATCTGCTCCAGATGGTGAGCGTAGAACAATCCCTGATAGGCCAGGTTATGCACGGTAAACACCGACTTCGCCGGCCGGCCTCTGGCGGCCAGATAGGCGCAGGTCAGGCCCGCGTGCCAGTCGTGAGCGTGCACCACTTCCGGTCGCCAGAACGTATCCAGCCCGCAGGCGATTTCGCAGCCCATCCAGCCCAGCAGCGCGAAACGCAGGTAGTTATCCGTGTAGGCGAACTGCGATTCATCGTGATAGGGACTGCCGGGACGATCGTACAGGCCCGGCGCGTCAATCATATAGATGCCCACGCCGTCGTACTGGCCGTAATGCAGCTCAACATAACCAGCGAAAGTGTGCAGGCGAGCCACCACTTCCGCATCGGGAATCCCTTTTTTTATATCCGGAAACGCCGGGATCAATACGCGTGTATCAATCCCTTCTGCAATCTGCGCCGCCGGTAATGCCCCCACAACATCAGCAAGTCCGCCCGTTTTCAGCAGCGGGAAAATTTCTGAACAGACATGTAAAACCTGCATTATCGGCTCCTTTACCTTGTTCTGACGCGTTCCTCCGCATCAAATACCTGTGCTTTATTTTTCTGATTTATGCGGTTAACTACGCCAGCCAAGCTTCGCCAGCATGGAACGCGTTACCAGCACAATGCCTTCTTCCGAGCGATAAAAACGGCGCGCGTCGTCATCGGGGTTCTCACCGATTACCGTTCCTTCAGGCAGCTCGCACGCACGATCTATAACGCAGCGGCGCAGGCGACAGGAGCGCCCTACCACCACATCCGGCGACAGCACAGAAGATTCGATATTGCAGAAAGAATTGATTCTTACGCGTGAAAACAGTACGGAATTCACCACTACCGAGCCGGAAATAATGCAGCCGCCCGATACCAGCGAATTCATCGTCATGCCATGACTGCCTGACCTGTCCTGCACGAATTTCGCCGGCGGCAGCGGCTCCATATGGGTGCGGATCGGCCATTCACGGTCATACATATCCAGTTCCGGCGTCACCGACGCCAGATCGAGATTCGCTTTCCAGTAAGCTTCCAGCGTGCCGACGTCGCGCCAGTAAGGCGGCGCGCTGTCGTCACTTTGCACGCAGGAAACGCTGAAGGAGTGCGCCAGCGCTTCGCCGGTCGCCACGATTTTCGGCAGGATATCCTTGCCGAAGTCATGGTTCGATTCGGGAATTTTCAGGTCGTCTTCCAGCAGCTGATAAAGATAGTCGGCGTTAAAGGTATAGATGCCCATGCTCGCCAGCGCCAGGGTATCGTCGCCAGGCATCGACGGCGGATCGGCCGGTTTCTCCAGGAAATCGACCACTTTATTCTCGTCGTTGACCGCCATCACGCCGAAAGCGCTCGCCTCCGCAATCGGCACCGGCAGACAGGCGATGGTGCATTTGGCGCCGTTCTCCACGTGATCCAGCAGCATGCGCGAGTAGTCCATTTTGTAGATATGGTCGCCCGCCAGGATCACGATATATTTCGCCTGATAGCGGCGGATAATATCGAGGTTCTGCGTTACGGCATCCGCCGTGCCCCGATACCAGTGTTCGGTCGCCTGGCGCTGCTGCGCGGGCAGCAGATCCACAAACTCGTTCATCTCCTCGTTAAGGAAAGACCAGCCGCGCTGGATATGCTGCACCAGCGTGTGCGACTGATACTGCGTGATCACCGCGATCCGCCGGATCCCGGAGTTCAGGCAGTTTGACAGGGCAAAGTCGATAATGCGGAACTTGCCGCCGAAATGGACGGCAGGTTTGGCGCGCTTCGCGGTAAGGTCTTTCAGGCGCGTACCGCGTCCGCCCGCCAGGATCAGGGCTACAGTTTGCGACGGCAATTGTCTTGCCAGCATCAGGGGATCGTTCTTATCTAAAGTGGCCATGCCTGACTCCTGTTATGGTTGTTCCTGGAAGACGCACACGCCGTGCGCCGCTCCATGCCAGACAGTTAACAGAATGGGGTTGTCATCCCCGGCGAAGGGCGGAATGGCGTGCCAGCGCCCTGGAGGCAGCGTGATATCGCTCACTTCTTCGGTAGCGTTTATCGCGATCAGCCAATGCTGCGACAGCCTGATTTGCATCCTGCGCTCGCCGTGGCGCCAGGCTTTGGCGGTCATCGGCTTGCCGTCCGCTCCAAGCCACTCCACGTTGCCGTCGTCAATCTGCCACCAGCGATCGGCCTGAAGCGCGGGAATGCGTTTGCGCAGGTGGATCAGGGCGGCAGTAAAATTGAACAATCCGCTGTTGTTGTTTTCCCAGTCGAGCCAGGTCAGCTCGTTATCCTGACAGTAGGCGTTGTTGTTGCCGTGCTGCGTGTGACCATGCTCATCGCCGGCCAGCAGCATCGGCGTGCCCTGCGAAAGCAGCAGCGTGGTCAGCAGCGCATGCACGCTGCGCCGCCGGTGTTCCGCCACCAGCAGCGGCGCATCCAGCCCTTCCACGCCGTGGTTATGACTGAAGTTGCTGTTGTGGCCGTCGCGGTTCTCTTCGCCGTTGGCCTCGTTATGCTTATTGTTAAAGCAAACCAGGTCAGTCAGGGTAAAGCCGTCGTGCGCGGTGATAAGATTGATGGTGGACGAAGGCAGCCGCTCTTCCTTGCCGAAAATATCGCTGGAGCCGGCAAAGCGTTTGGCGAACTGGCCGTTGGTGACATCGCCATGCAGCCAGTAGCGCCGCATAGTGTCGCGGAACTGGTCGTTCCATTCGGCGAACGGCGGCGGAAAATTGCCGACCTGATAGCCATCGGGGCCGATATCCCAGGGTTCCGCGATCAGCTTGCATTTCGACAGCACGGGATCTTCCTGCAACACCTCAAAAAACGAAGCGTGCGGATAGTACTCCGGCGTGCGGCCCAGCACCGTCGCCAGGTCAAAACGGAAACCGTCGATGTGGCAAACCTCTACCCAGTAGCGCAAACACTCAATGGTCCAGGTCGTGACGTTAGGATGGCTGATATTCAGCGTGTTGCCGCAGCCCGTCCAGTTTTCGTAATGGCCCTCGTCGTCCGACCAGTAAAAGCTTTTGTTATCCACGCCGCGCTTGCAGAGCGTCGGGCCGGTTTCATCCAGCTCGGCGGTATGGTTAAACACCACGTCCAGAATCACCTCAATGCCCGCCGCGTGTAGCGCTTTTACCGCCTGCTGAAACTCTTCGCGCGGATGCAGATTGTTGACGCCGGAAGCGTAGCGAGAGTCCAGCGCATAGGTCGCTACCGGGTTATAACCCCAGTAGTTGGTCAACCCCAGCCGCAGCAGCCGTGGCTCATGCGCGAAATAGGCTACCGGCAGCAGCTCCAGCGCGGTGATGCCCAACCGCTTGAAATAGCTGATCATCACCGGATGGCCCAGCGCCGCGTAGGTGCCCTGCAGCTCCGCCGGAATGCCAGGATGCCGTTTGGTCAGGCCACGCACGTGGGCTTCATAGATCACCGTCGATCCCCAGGGCACGCGCGGCGGTTCATCATTTTCCCAGTCGAAGTCGTCCGCCAGCACCACGCTTTTCGGCGCGACGGCGGCGCTGTCCGCCGTGTCCATCTTCTTTTCGCCGCACTGCAAGCGCGGATCGTCCGTAACTTCGCCAATGACCTCACGTGCGCAGGGATCGATCAGCAGCTTATGCGGATTGAAGCGATGCCCGGCTTCCGGCTGCCACGGCCCGTGGACGCGATAGCCGTAGAGCTGACCAGGCCTGATGGCGGGCAGATAGCCGTGCCAGATATCGTCGGTACGCGCGGGCAGATCCAGCCGCGTTTCGACGCCACGTTCATCGAACAGGCAGAGCTCTACCCGCTCGGCATGCTGCGAAAAAAGCGTGAAATTTACACCTTTGCCGTCGTAGGTCGCGCCTGACGGCGTCGGCTTGCCGGGCTGCAAATGATTCATGACGCCTCCCTCACCAGCCAGACCGTGGCGAGCGGCGGCAGAGTGATACTGACTGAGTGTTCGCGGTTATGGCTCAGAATCGCCTCGCTCAGAATCGGCGCCAGGTTACCGACGTTGCTGCCGTGGTAATAAGCGGAATCGGTGTTCAGCACTTCCCGCCAGCTGCCAGGCTGCGTGACGCCGAAACGGTAATCGTGGCGCGGCACCGGCGTGAAGTTGCTGGCGACAATCAGCTCGTTGCCTTCGCGATCGCGGCGAACGAACACGAAAACGGAGTTATCGAAATCATCGACCACCAGCCACTCAAAGCCCATCTGATCGAAATCGAGCTGATAAAGCGGCGGATTTTCGCGATAGGTGTGGTTGAGATCGCGTACCAGACGCTGCACGCCGTTGTGCCAGTTGTCTTCGCCTTCCAGCAGGTGCCAGTCCAGGCTGATATCGTGGTTCCACTCTTTGCCCTGAGCGAACTCGTTGCCCATAAACAGCAGTTTTTTGCCGGGGAAGCCGAACATCCAGCCGTAGTAAGCGCGCAGGTTGGCGAACTTTTGCCAGGCGTCGCCAGGCATACGATCCAGAATCGAGCGCTTGCCGTGTACTACCTCGTCATGTGACAGCGGCAGCACGAAGTTTTCAGTGGAGTTGTAGAGCATCCCGAAGGTCAGGTTGTTGTGGTGATGCTTGCGGTACACCGGATCGACCTGCATATAGTTCAGCGTGTCGTGCATCCAGCCCAGATTCCACTTGTACCAGAAGCCCAGGCCGCCGGTTTCGGACGGACGCGACACGCCCGGAAAATCGGTCGACTCTTCCGCGATGGTGACGGTGCCGGGCGCGGCGTTGCCCAGCGTGCGGTTGGTGTAGCGCAGGAAGGCGATGGCTTCCAGGTTTTCCCGACCGCCGAAGTGGTTAGGGATCCATTCCCCTTCCGCACGGCTATAGTCGCGGTAGATCATCGAGGCGACAGCGTCCACGCGCAGGCCGTCGATACCGAAGCGCTCAATCCAGTACAGCGCGTTGCCGGTAAGATAGTTGCTGACCTCGCGGCGGCCAAAGTTGTAGATCAGCGTATTCCAGTCCTGATGGTAGCCTTCGCGCGGGTCGCCGTGCTCATAAAGCTCGGTGCCGTCAAATTTGGCCAGGCTGAAATCATCATCGGGAAAGTGGCCAGGCACCCAATCCAATAACACGTTAAGGCCAGCCTGATGGGCGACGGCGATAAAGTTGCGGAACTCGTCACGCGTGCCGAAACGGCGCGTCGGCGCGTACATGCCGGTCGGCTGGTAGCCCCAGCTGCCGTCGAAAGGATGCTCGTTGATCGGCATCAGCTCCAGATGGGTAAAGCCCATCTCTTTGGCGTAAGGCACCAGCTGCTCCGCCAACTCTTTATAGCTCAGCCAGTAGTTGTTATCGGTATGGCGGCGCCAGGAACCCAGATGCACCTCGTAGATAGAGATGGGCGCGTCGAAATCGTTGGCGCGCTGGCGCTCTTCCGGCATGGTGACCTTAGGCGGAATGCCGCAGATCATCGAGGCGCTGTCCGGCCGCATCTGGGCTTCGAAAGCGTAGGGATCGGACTTCAGCCGCAGCTGGCCGTTTTTATCGATGATTTCATATTTGTAGAGCTGCCCCTGTATCGCGCCGGGCACGAACAGCTCCCAGACGCCGCTTTCCTGGCGCAGCCGCATAGGATGACGACGACCATCCCAGAAGTTGAAGTCGCCTACCACAGAGACGCGGCGGGCATTAGGCGCCCAGACGGAGAAGCGGGTACCGATAACCCCATCAATCACATCGGAATGCGCGCCCATTGTCTCGTAAGGACGCAGGTGAGTGCCTTCCGCCAGCAGCCAGCTGTCCAGCTCTTTCAGCAGTGGCCCAAAGCGGTAAGCGTCGTCGATAAGATTTTGCTGCCCGTGCCAGGTGACGGCCAGCTGATAGCGAAACAGATTTTTGCGGCGCGGGATCACGCCCTGAAAAAAACCACGTGAATCGATACATTCAAGCTGGGCGCATTTCCGTCCGGTATTGGTTTCAATAACCCAGACTTCCGTAGCGTCCGGCAGCAGGGCGCGCACCGTCAGCCCTTTTGGAGTCTGGTGCATGCCGAGAAGCGAAAAAGGGTCAGCATAGTGGCCGGAAATTAACGCGTTAATTAACCGGCGATCCGTAAGCTCTGACATGACTGTCTTCCCGTGATGTATGGCAGCCGACTCGCCAAAATTTGAGGAGTGCGCTGCTCTTCATTGAGCCAAAAGCACGCTGCCGGGTACGACCATCCGGTGCGAAAAACCGCCGCAGCGTGCGACAACTTCAGTTGAATACTCAAAACGCGATCGGGCGCGGCAGACAGCTCCGTCATCCTGCAATCGGGCGATACAGGTAAGCATAGCCAGGGCGCCACCAAAGCCTGCACCGAATAGAGAAAAATATTGCTTTCAGATCAAACTTTCATGGATTTATAACTTCCGGAAAACGCCGATACGGCCAATCAGGCGATGATAAAGGGCTGGACAAAAGCAGGCTGGCTGCATGGTTAAGCGTTTTCATCGTCATACAAGATGAATTTAAGAGGGGGTTGCTGAATCGAGGTTAAAAAATTCTTCGGACGTACGCCGCTCGTTCAAAGTGGCAAAAAAGGCAATTAAGCGGAAGGCGGAGAAGAGGCGTCCTGCCGCTATCGGCAGGACGCGAGGAGAGTTAGTCCACCAGCAGACGCAGCATACGGCGCAGCGGTTCGGCGGCGCCCCACAGCAGCTGATCGCCAACGGTGAAGGCGGAGAGATATTCCGGCCCCATATTCAGCTTGCGCAGGCGGCCTACCGGCGTTTTCAGCGTGCCGGTCACTGCGGCAGGCGTCAGCTCGCGCATGGTCAGCTCACGGTCGTTAGGCACCACGGTGGCCCATTCGTTATGCGCGGCCAGCAGCTGTTCGATCTCCGCCAGCGGCACATCTTTTTTCAGCTTCAGCGTGAACGCCTGGCTATGGCAGCGCAGCGCGCCAACGCGTACGCACAGGCCGTCGACCGGGATGATGCCTGCCGGCTGCAGGATCTTGTTGGTTTCCGCCTGGCCTTTCCACTCTTCGCGGCTCTGACCATTTTCCAGCTGCTTGTCGATCCAGGGGATCAGGCTGCCCGCCAGCGGTACGCCGAAGTTGTCGGTCGGCAGCACGCCGCTGCGGCCCATCTCCGTCACCTTACGCTCGATATCCAGAATTGCGGACGCCGGATCCTGCAGCTCTTTCGCTACGCCGTCGTGCAGCATTCCCATCTGCGTCAGCAGCTCGCGCATATGACGCGCGCCGCCGCCGGAAGCGGCCTGATAGGTGGCGACGGAGGCCCACTCCACCAGATCCTGTGCGAACAGGCCGCCCAGCGCCATCAGCATCAGGCTGACGGTGCAGTTGCCGCCCGCGAAGGTTTTGATGCCTTTATCCAGCCCCTGGCGGATAACGTGATGGTTGACCGGATCCAGAATAATCAGCGCGTCATCCTGCATACGCAGCGTAGAGGCCGCGTCGATCCAGTAGCCCTGCCAGCCTGCGGCGCGCAGTTTTGGATAGATCTCGGTGGTGTAGTCGCCGCCCTGACAGGTGATAATGATATCCAGCGCCTTCAGCGCCTCCAGGTCATACGCGTTCTGCAGCAGACCTGGAGACTGGCCGCCAAACTGCGGCGCGGCCTGGCCGTGCTGTGAAGTAGAGAAAAACACCGGGCGAATAACGTCAAAGTCGCGCTCTTCGGTCATCCGCTGCATCAGCACGGAACCGACCATGCCGCGCCACCCAATTAAGCCTACTGATTTCATATTGCACCTGTTTCAGGCGAGTTCGCCTGCCAGCGCGCCACGCTGAAGCAAAGCAAACTGTCTGCGACAAAAACGCCTGACCTGTTAGAGTAAGTGATAAGAAAGAAATATGGCTAACACCTTACAAAATGCAGCAAAAGTGGCAAGTGAATTAATTCGATTAGCGTCGCTTTTTTAGCAGAACTGCTTATAACGGACAGCGAAGCGCGATGAAACAGAGGGAAAACCCATGACAGAGATGATTTCGGTCACCATATTATTGCTGCTTATTATGGACCCGTTGGGCAATTTGCCGATTTTTATGTCGGTTTTGAAGCATCTGGAGCCGAAACGTCGTCGAACGGTGCTTATCCGCGAAATGCTGATTGCACTGGCGATTATGCTGCTGTTTCTGTTCGCCGGTGAAAAAATTCTCGCCTTTCTGAACCTGCGTACGGAAACCGTCTCGATTTCCGGCGGCGTAATCCTGTTTTTAATCGCCATTAAGATGATTTTTCCGTCGCATGAAAGCAGCAGCAGCGGACTGCCCGCAGGCGAAGAGCCTTTTCTGGTGCCGCTGGCGATCCCGCTGGTGGCCGGGCCTTCGCTGCTGGCAACGCTGATGCTGCTGTCGCATCAGTATCCCAATAATATCGGCTATCTGGCGGGCGCGCTGCTGATCGCCTGGGGCGCGACGGTGACCATCCTGCTTTTTTCCGGGCTGTTTTTACGGCTGCTGGGCGAGAAAGGCGTCAATGCGCTGGAAAGGCTGATGGGGTTGATTCTGATCATGCTGGCGACGCAGATGTTTTTGGACGGGATACGGGCTTATCTGAAGTTTTGAAAAAAGGGCAGCCTGCGCTGCCCTTTTACCTGTCAGGAGAGCAGCTCAAAAGCGATCATGCCGACAATCGCGCCGGTGGTGCCGAGGATAGTTTCCATCAGCGTCCAGGTTTTCAGCGTCTGGCCTTCGGTGGCGCCGGTAAAGCGGCCGAACAGCCAGAAGCCTGCGTCGTTGACGTGGCTGAAAATAATCGAACCGCCAGCGATGCAGATAGATAATGCCGCCATCTGCGCGCCGGAATAGTGCAGCGGCTCGATCACCGGCATAATCAGGCCGACCGCCGTCAGGCAGGCTACCGTGGCGGAACCCTGAATGATACGTACCGCGCCCGCCAGGATAAAGCAGGCCAAAGCGACCGGCAGACCCGCGCCGGTTAACGCATGGCCCAGCGCCGGGCCAACGCCGGAATCCACCAGCACCTGTTTAAACACGCCGCCCGCGCCAATCACCAGCAGGATAATGCCCGCAGGCTGCAACGCGCTGCCGCAAATCTGCATCACTCGCTCTTTCTCCATGCCCTGGCGATACGCCAGACCATAAATTGCCAACAGACAGGCAAGCAGAATGGCGATAAACGGATGGCCGATAAACTCCAGCCACTCGTAAAGCGAAGTGCCTTCGGTAGCGAAGCGCGCGCCAATGGTTTTCAGGCCGACCAGCACCAGCGGAAACAGGATCAGCGACAGGCTGAAGCCGAACGACGGCAGCTTATGCTCTTCGAACTCAGGATGGCTGGTTTCGGTCGGCAGCGTAAACTGCACGTGACGGCTGATAAAGTTGCCGAACAGCGGCCCGGCAATCAGCATACTGGGGATGGCGGCGCAAACGCCCAGTAAAATCATCCAGCCGAAGTCGACGTGCATCTGCGAAGCCAGCAGCATCGGCGCCGGGCCAGGCAGCAGAAACGCGGCGGCGGCGGCTACGCCAGCGAACAGCGGGATCACCAGTTTCACCAGGTTGTCGCCGGTACGGCGCGCCACGGCGAAGGCAATGCTGATCAGCAGCACTACCGCGACCTCGAAGAAAAGCGGCAGCGCACAGATCAGGCCAGCGATGCCCATCGCGTAGTGCGCGCGGCTTTCGCCGAAGGTTTTCAGCATTTTGATGGCGATTTGGTCGACCGCGCCGGTTTCATGCAGGATTTTGCCAAACATCGCGCCCAGCGCCACCACCACCGCCAGGAAACCCAGCGTGCCGCCCATGCCTTTCTGCATGGTGGCGGCGATATCGTCCAGCGGCATCCCGGAGAAAATACCCGCGCCGACGGAAACCAGCATCAGCGCCAGAAAGGCGTGCATACGCGCTTTCATCACGAGGAACAGCAGCAGCAGGACAGAGCCTGCCGCGGTTAATACCAGTGTTGCAGTTGCCATGACACCCTACTTGTTAATCGCACCTTCGATGGTGGCGATAGTGGCAGCCACAACTTCATCCAGCGTCTGGTTAATATCCACGACCAGCACGTCGCGCTCGTCGCTGCCCGGCTCCTGCAGCGTTTCAAACTGCGTCACCAGCATCTGCGGCTTGAAGAAGTGTCCTTTGCGCGCGCGCAGACGGGATTCGATGGTGTCGAAATCGCCCTTCAGATAGATAAAGGAGAGGTTGTCATTGCCTTCGCGCAGGATGTCGCGATAGCTCTGCTTCAGCGAAGAGCAGACGATCAGCGAAACCTGGTTGGTACGCTGCATAGCGAAAGCGGCGTCGTTGATCGCTTTCAGCCAAGGCTGGCGATCTTCGTCGTTCAGCGGATGGCCGTCCGCCATTTTTTGTATATTGCTGCGAGGGTGCAGGAAGTCGCCATCCAGGAAGGCCGCTTTCAGGTGGTAAGCTACGGCGTTGGCAACGGCGGATTTGCCGCTGCCGGAAACGCCCATCAGCACAAACACATGATTGGACGCAGGTAATTTGTTCATTGTTTTACTCCGGCGAAGATGTCAGGGGCCAGCCCATAGCGTTAGCGTTATGTTGTTATCGGTAACATTGTCTGGACGCCTGTGAAGTATGGCAACAGCTGGGCGGGAAAAAGCTGGTAAATGTGAGATGCTTCAAAAAAATGGCAGATTCAGAGTCTTTGCGGCACAAAGGGACAAAGAGCCGGGGCAATCGGCTCTATGTCTTCAGATACTGCCGCCTTCGGAGATGGTAAAGCCGACGTCAATCTGCTGCGTGCCCGTCTGTTCGCCACGGATGCGCGCCAGCAGCAGCGAGGCGGAAACCTGCCCCATTTTTTCACGTGGCGTCAGCACCGTCGCCAGCTCCGGCGTCACCACCTGGGTGATATCGTGACCGTGAAAACCGGCGATAGCCATATCTTCCGGCACGCGAAGCCCCTGGCGCTGGCATTCAAACATCGCGCCGACCGCCAGGTCATCGTTAGTACAGAATAAACTGTCCGTATCGGGATAGCGTCTTTGCGCCTCCAGCAGCAGCGTGCCGCCCATCGAAAACGACGAAGCCTCTTCCATCATCACGCTGCGCGGCTCCAGGTCAGCTTCGCGCATCGCCTGTTCATAGCCCTGATGCTTCAATAAGGTACGCTCATCCAGCCGCGCGCCGAGATAAACGGTGCGGCGATGCCCTTTGCGCAGAATAGCGTGCGTCATCTGTCGCGCCGCCTCAACGTTATCAAAACCGACCGCCAGATCCAGGCACGGCGAGACGCAATCCATCATTTCCAGTACCGGAATGCCCGCCGTTTCTATCATGCGCAGGCTCGCTGGCGTATGGGTACGCTCGGTCAGGATCAGGCCGTCGATGTTCCAGCCCAGCAGCGAACGCATCTGCAGCTCTTCTTTCTCTGCGCTGTAACCAAAGTGGCCGAGCATGGTCTGATAGCCCGCCGCATCGGTCACGGCTTCAATACCGCGCAGCACATCGGCGAACACCTGGTTGGTAAGCGAAGGCAGCAGCACGCCGATCGCACGGCTGGTGGCATTGGACAAAATATCGGGCGCGCGATTGGGGATATAGCCCAGCTCGTCCAGCGCGGCGGCGATGCGGCTCTGCAGCGCCACGGAAACCTGATCGGGATTGCGCAGATAGCGGCTGACGGTCATTTTGGTGATGCCCACACGATCGGCAACGTCCTGTAACACCGGTCTTTTTTTCTTCATGATTTTCAGTGAGTCAGGGGAAGAGAAGCTGAGTGTAACAAAAAAGTCAGAAAAGCGGTGAAGGTTGCAGCCTGACCTTTCCAGACTCCTGCGTAACCGGTAAAGCGTCAATGCTGTTCATTGGGTTGTTTCATAACCAGCCAGGCTTCAGGCCGCTTTCTCCCCATCCTTCCCGGTGTTATTGATAATAAAAACAATGTTAATATAATATGTCAAAACATCAGGGGAACTCATGGCCGATAATATTGCGAACTAGAAGGGAACGGGAATTTTTATTATTGTGGAACGCCTGTACAGCAGAGGCGCACCAAACTGGCATGGTATCGGAGCATCAATGATGCAGGTGCACAGAATGGTTTATCAACTTTATCAGCAGCAGGATATTTTTCTTGAAGGACAAAAAATAACCCCGTCAACGGTAACTTTATGGCAGCGCGTAAAAATTCTTTTCGGTGCCGATCTGGTTCAAAGGAACTCAGCCACAAACAGCACTCGTTTTTCTCTTGATTATGCCGGTTCACGCTTCATGGCTACGCCTCTTGCCAGCCTGGATTCTAAAAAGATCCCTGATTTTCTGAGCCGTGAATATACATTACCTGGACGGAATATACTGGCATTAGGTAATGATCCTTTCCCTAACGTGACTATTTATGGCCGTTCTGATGCAAAATTTGTCATGGCGGATGGCGGTAAAGGCGACCCAACGGCAGCCGCAAAATATGACATGAAAACCAAACAACTGGTGATGGTCGATCCAGGCCAGGAGTTGCCCCGGCTGATGCAGCGCTTAAAAAAGCGGGGGGGAAAGTAATGAGACGCGTCGGCATAACCTTTGTTTTTAGCCTGCTTTTTTTACTGGCTGGCTATTTTTCCTGGCATAAAGTTACGCAATTCTATTTGGGCGATGCAATGGGAAATATAACTAACATGCGGATGTATCTTATTGCTCCGCTGCTTTGCGCCGTTTTGTGGCTAATGATTTTCCTGATAGCCAAAAAAATATTCAACCAGATTACTCTTTTACCTGTGGGAAAAGAGAGTGGTTTCTGCCTGTCTTTTTTGGCGGGCAATCTAGCTTTTCTATTTTTAATAAGCAAGCTGGCATATTTTATGCGAAGCGATGAGTTAAAAGCGGTGCAGTTAGACACTATCAATATCCTGCCGCTGGCCCTTATTTATCTGGCTTCCGCCTTGCTATCAGTGACATTATTTGCAATTTTAAGAAGGAAATGCAGGTGATCTGTCTGCTGCGAATTATTAAAGATTCCCTGTTAAGGAGCTTTAACTACGAAGGGCGGGAAACGCGTGGACGTTATCTGGTTTTCCTCTCTTTTCAGCTGCTGTGGTTTTGTAGCTATCTGAACTGGTTTACCGGTGCCGAACATGAAATTAGCTTTACGGCGCTGTTTCTTTTTCTGCTACCGACTTTTGCCTGCGCCGTCAGAAGAATTAATGATGCCGGTTACTCGCGCGGCGTTATCGCGCTACTGGTTATTGCGCCTTATTTGCTACTGCCCTTTTTGCTCTTTCCGGCTTCGGTAAACCTTTCAGGTGAGCGAAGCTAAACAACCTGGCCGTGTCATCCTGTCAAATGAAGAATAACGTGCACAAAAAGGACGCGGTAAACCGCGCCCTTTTATCTGCCTGAAAAAAATTTAACCCGATTAAACCGGCGGCAGATCGAACAGCAGGATTTCGGCGTCGCTGGCGGCCTCGAGGCTCAGCGTGGCTTCGTCCCAGATAGCGAAAGCGTCGCTGGTGGTCGCTTTTTCGCCGTTAACCGTGACATCGCCTTTCACCACCTGAATCCAGATACGACGGTTCGGCTCAACCTGTACGCTATCCTGCTCGCCCTGCCGCAGCACCCAGCGTGAGAGCGTCATATCCTGATAAACCTTCAGCGAACCTTCGCGCGCATCCGGCGTCAGGATCAGCTGGCGGCCCTGCACATCGTCAAAACGGCGCTGATCGTAGCGCGGCGTGATGCCGGTTGTTTCCGGGATAATCCAGATCTGGTACAGATGCAGCGGCACTTCTTTGCTGGCGTTGTATTCAGAATGACGAACGCCGGTTCCGGCGCTCATAATCTGGAACTCGCCTGCCGGGATCTGCTCTTTATTGCCCATGCTGTCCTGATGCTCCACCGTGCCGGAGAGCACATAGGTCAGGATTTCCATATCTTTATGCGGATGGGTACCGAAACCCTGGCCCGCGTCGATCACATCTTCGTTAATCACCCGCAGCGCCGAGAAGCCCATAAAATTGGCGTCATAGTAGTTGGCGAAAGAAAAGGTATGCCAGCTGTCCAGCCAGCCGTGGTTAGCGTGGCCGCGATCTTGTGCTTTGCGTAAGTAAATCATATTCAATTCTCCTCAACGTTTTCACACAGTCTGCACCTGAGCCTTGCGGGAAGATAGCGGAGAAAATTGTCTCCTCTGTTCAAAATATTCGATTAAACCGCTGGCGGCTGTTCAGGCCATTTGCGTAAGGCTTCGATAGTTGGCAGAAGAAGGATAAAAGCGTCCTATTACAGGCAAAAAAAGCCAGCACCCGGGCTGGCTAAGTCATACTGGAAGCAATGTGAGCAATGTCGTGCCTTCCCGACCGGTCCGTGAAGTCCGTATCGAAAACGCATGACAATAATAATCATTATCATTCGCACTTGTAAAGTTTTTACCGCGATTTTTTCACTTGCTTTTATGCAAGAATCCCATGAATTTAGAAGGGAAATCATCTAAAGGAGCTGAAATGAGCGAGATTGCGATAAGACACGCTGCCGTTGAGGACGCCGCCGCGCTATACCGAATCCTTAGCCAGCCGGAAACTTATGCCGATACGTTGCAGATCCCTCATCCGTCGCTTCAGCTCACTCAGGAACGCCTGCGGAACAATAAACCCGGCGCGCAGCGGCTGGTGGCCTGCATTGATGAACAGGTCGTCGGCGATCTCTATCTGGAAGTGAATGACCGCGCGCGGCGGCGTCATACGGCGACTTTCGGCCTCTGCGTCGATTCTCATTTTCGTGGCCGCGGCGTGGCGTCGGCTTTAATGCGCGAGATGGTTGGCCTGTGCGATAACTGGCTGAATGTCGAGAGAATAGAGCTGACGGTTTTTGCCGACAACGAGACAGCCGTCAGGCTCTATCAGCGTTTTGGTTTTGAAACCGAAGGCCGCGCGAGGCGCTTCGCTATGCGCAACGGCAAGCTGGTGGACGCGTTGTATATGGCACGAATCCGGTAACTAAACGCAGAAGGGCGACTTCCCTGTCGCCCTTTCACTCTTAATAACCTGCCGTCAGATCGTCAACGGTGCGCGGATCGGAAGCGCCATACAGCGAGCCATCCGGGCCAATCATAATGCTCTGCGTGCTGCCCATTGCCGGCAATACCTTCACCTGCTGGCCTTTCGCTTCCAGCAGTTTCAGCGTATCGGGGCTGAAGCCTTTTTCCACCCGCAGCTGATCCGGCAGCCACTGATGATGAAAGCGCGGCGCGCTGGTCGCTTCTGCAATGTTCATCCCAAAATCGATGCTGTTTACCACCATTTGCAGCACGGTGGTGATAATACGACTGCCGCCAGGGCTGCCCGTCACCAGCCAGGTTTTGCCGTCTTTGGCGACGATGGTCGGCGACATGGAGGAGAGCGGCCTTTTGTATGGCTGCACCGCGTTGGCTTCGCCGCCAACCAGACCATAGATATTTGGCGTACCCGGTTTGGCGGAGAAATCGTCCATCTCGTTATTCAGCAGAATACCGCTGTTGCCCGCCACGATGCCGCTGCCAAAATTGGTGTTCAGCGTATAGGTGACGGCCACCGCGTTGCCCTGCTTATCCACCACGGAGAAATGGGTGGTCTGGTTGCTTTCATAAGGCGCGAGCTTGCCGGGTTTAATGTCTGCAGAAGGCCGCGCTTTGTTGATATCTATCTGCTGCGCCAGCGATTTTGCATAGGCTTTGCTGGTCAGCGCCTGCCACGGCACTTTCACGAAATCGGGGTCGCCCAGGTATTCCGAGCGATCGGCATAGGCGCGCTTTTCCGCTTCCGCCATCACCTGCATTGCGTCGGCACTGCCGAAGCCCATTTTCGCCAGGTCGAAGTTCTCCAGAATATTGAGGATTTGTACGATATGGATGCCGCCGGAAGATGGCGGCGGCATGGAAAAGACCTCATAGCCGCGATAGGTGCCGCCGATCGGCTTGCGCTCTACGGCTTTATAGTTCGCCAGATCCGCTTTGCCGATCAGGCCGCCGTTGGCCGCCATCTCCGCCGCGATTTCATCGGCTATTTTGCCTTTATAGAAAGCGTCCGGCCCAAGCGTCGCGATCAGTTTCAGGCTGCGGGCCAGGTTGTGCTGCACCAGCTTCTCGCCGCGAGCGTAAGGCTCGCCGTCCGCTTTATAAAAAATCGCCTTGCTGTTGGCATGATCAAACAGCACTTCTTTGCCGTAGACTTTAAGATCGTCCGCCAGCGCCTCGTTTACCACTATGCCTTTTTCCGCCATGTTAATCGCGGGCGCGATCAGCTGAGAGAGCGGCAAAGTGCCATACTCTTTATTGGCCAGCGCAAAACCGGCGACGGTGCCGGGCACGCCGGTAGCAAGATGGGAAGTCAGCGATTTTTTGCTGTCGGCATTGCCCTGGGCATCCAGGAACATATCGCGGCTGGCTTTAATCGGCGCCATCTCGCGGAAATCGATAGCGGTAGTATGACCGGACGCGGTGCGAATTAGCATAAAACCGCCGCCGCCGAGGTTTCCGGCCTGCGGATGGGTGACCGCCAGCGCGAAGCCGACGGCGACGGCCGCGTCCACCGCGTTGCCGCCGCGCTTCAGCACGTCGACGCCAGCCTGGGTTGCCAGCGCGTCCACGGAGGCCACCATACCGTGCTGCTCTTTAACCGGATGAAAAGTATCTGCCTCAACACCGTAGGAAACCGGCGGCGCGGCTGGCGCGGCCCACGCGCCCTGCCAGAGACATAATCCCGCTATCAGCGATACTGCCAACTGCTTTCTGCCCATAGACACCTCTTATTAGTATTATTTACGTTTGTTTACCGTCTCTAACTATGCACAAAATAAGCAATAAGGCGAGAGTTCACGCAAATTCAGAACGCTTCCCGGGCCAGAAAAGCGAGGCTGGCATACACTTATGCCACAGCAACATGGAGGATAATAAATGAAATGGTTACTCGTTTGCGCCGCGCTGCTGCCGTTAAGCGGCATGGCTAATATGTTAAATAACAATCAACCTAACCAGCCGGGCTATAACCCCAGCTCGCAGCGGATGCAGACGCAGATGCAAACGCAGCAGCAGCAACAGCAGCGCAAGCTGCAGCAGGATCAGCAGCAGCAGAGCCAGCAGCTGCAGCGTAAAATTCAGGAGCAGCGCAACAGCGCCTCCCAGCGCGTGTTGCAGTCGCAGCCAGGCAATACCACGCCGCCGCCGGTGCAGCAGAATACTCAGTAAGGCGTTTTCAGCATCGCTTCTCCTGAACAGGGGAAGCGATACCTGAAGCTTTAGCGCCGCTCGGCGAAATCCGCCGTCAGCAGATCGATACGATCCGTGCAGATAGCATCAACGCCCCAGCTCAGCAGCTTCCTCGCTTTTTCCGGCTGGTTGACCGTATAAACCAGGATGCGTAGCCCCGACGCTTTTAACGCCGCCACTCTTTCCCGATCCAGCACCTTATAGTTGAAATGCACCGACACGCAGTCCAGCCGCTGCGTCAACGCAAGCCAGTCGTCGTGCCATTCATGCAGCAGCAGCCCGCGTGGCAGCTCAGGCGCGGCCTGCATCGCGGCTTCCAGCGCGACGTAAGAAAACGAGGAGAGCAGCGGCGCGGTCTGGTTTCGCCACAGTTCGCCGGCCGCCAGCGCGACCACGCGTCCGGTATCCGCTTCCAGCCCGGTAGTGGGTTTGATCTCGATATTCGCCATCATGCCGTAAGAGGCGCAGCGCTGCGCCACCTGCGAAAGCAGCGGCAGCCGCTCGCCGGTGAAATCCTTGCCGAACCAGCCGCCCGCGTCCAGCTGGATCAGCTTTTCCCAAGGAAGCTGGCCGGCAATGCCCCAGCCGTTGCTGGTTCTGTCCAGCGTATCGTCGTGCAGCAGGAAAATTTCATCGTCCAGCGACAGCTTGACGTCGAATTCAATCATTTTATGGCCCAGTCGCGCGCCGGTATCGATACCGGCCAACGTGTTTTCCGGAGCCAGCTTGCCGCCGCCGCGATGGGCGACGATGGGCGGGTAAGGCCAGGCTTTAGCAGTCATTCGAGCCGTTGTCCGTTGTGGGTGTCAAAGAAGTGTAGCGACTCCGCCGGCAGATGCAGCCACAGCAGGCCGCCGATAGCCGGACGCTCGACGTGCGGCAGGCGCACCACCATATTGCGGCCGCCCCATTTGCCGTGCGCCAGGTTATCCGCGCCCAGCATCTCCAGCGTTTCCACCGTCAGCGCCAGCCCGCTTTGCCGGTCGGCCAGCTTAATATGCTCCGGGCGGATCCCCAGCGTCAACTGACGGCCAGCCCACTGCGGTTTGGGCTGCGGTAGAGGAATGGCGCTTTCTCCCAGCGACAGTCGCGTGCCATCCTGGCTGATTTCGCCTTCCAGCAGATTCATCGCGGGCGCGCCGATAAAGCTGGCGACAAAGCGCGTAGCCGGACGCTCGTAGATTTCCACCGGCGTGCCAAGCTGCTCCAGCACGCCTTTATTCATTACCATCACCCGCTGCGCCAGCGTCATCGCCTCCACCTGATCGTGCGTGACGTACAGGCTGGTGGTTTGCAGACGGCGGTGCAGCTGCTGTAGCTCAAGCCGCATCTGTACCCGCAGCCGCGCGTCCAGGTTTGACAGCGGCTCGTCAAACAGAAACACCGCGGGTTCACGCACGATGGCGCGGCCCATCGCCACGCGCTGGCGCTGCCCGCCGGAAAGCTCGCGCGGCCGACGATGCAGCAGCGTTTCCAGCTCCAGGCTTTTCGCCGTTTCCAGCACACGCTGACGAATATGCTCCTTGCCCATGCCACGGATTTTCAGGCCGTAAGCCATGTTCTGCTCAACGCTCATATGCGGATAGAGCGCGTAGTTCTGGAAAACCATCGCGATGCCGCGATCCTTCGGCTCCAGATCCGTAACCCGTTCACTGTCGATGTAGATATCACCGCTGCTGATCTGCTCCAGCCCGGCAACCATCCGCAGCAACGTGGATTTGCCACAGCCGGAAGGGCCAACCATCACCATAAACTCGCCGTCGCGGATATCGACGTCGAGCGGCTGAATAATCTGGTTTTTGCCGTCATAGGTTTTGGTGACGGCCTGAAATTTTACGCCTGCCATGCTATTTCTCGCTCTCTACCAGCCCGCGAACAAAAGCGCGCTGCATAACTAAAACAATGACTACCGGCGGGATCATCGTCAGCAGCATCGCCGCCATCACCAGGTTCCACTGCGTAGTGGTGCCGTCGCCGCTGCCGATCATGCTGCGAATGCCCGCAACGGCGGTCCCCAGATCGATCTCGTTGATAATCAGCAGCGGCCAGAGATACTGGTTCCAGCCGTAGATAAAAGTGATAACGAACAGCGCGGCCAGATTGGTTTTCGACAGTGGCAGCACGATATCCCAAAAGAAGCGCATCGGCCCCGCGCCGTCGATGCGCGCCGCTTCGATCAGCTCGTCAGGCAGCGTCATAAAGAACTGGCGGAACAGAAAGGTGGCGGTCGCCGAAGCCATCAGCGGCAGCGTCAGGCCGCTGTAGCTATCCAGCATATGCAGATTGGAAATCACCTCCACCGTCGGAAAAATTCGTACCTCGACCGGCAGCATCAGCGTGATAAAAATCATCCAGAAAAACAGGCCGCGCAGCGGGAAGCGGAACCAGACCAGCGCGAAGGCGGAAAGAATGGAAACCGAAATCTTACCGAGGGTGATCGCCAGCGCCATCACGGTGCTGTTAAACAGCATCCTGCCGAAAGGCGCGCTGTTTTGACCTGGGCCGTGCTGCCAGATAGTGCTGACGTTATGCCACAGCGAACCGCCGGGGATCAGCGGCATCGGCACCTGAAACACTTCGCTGTCGTTGAGCGTGGCGGCCACGAAAGCGACGTAGAGCGGAAACAGTACGGTCAGCGCGCCCAGAGCCAGCATAATATGGCTGAAGAGGCTCAGCCCGCGTCGGTTCTCAATCATTGGTAGCGTACCTTTTTCTCGACGAAGCGGAACTGGATTACCGTCAGCGCTATCACCAACACCATCAGCACCACGGACTGCGCGGAAGAGGAAGAGAGATCCAGACCGGCAAAACCTTCGCGGTAGATTTTATAGATCAGCGTGGTAGTGGACTGTACCGGCCCGCCGCCCGTCGCCGCATCAATGACCGGGAAAGTATCGAAAAAGGCGTAAACCAGATTCACCACCACCAGAAAGAAGCCGACCGGCGTAATCAGCGGCAGCGAAATCTGGAAGAAGCGGCGTACCGGGCCAGCGCCGTCGATGGCGGCGGCTTCGATCAGCGATTTCGGGATCGACTGCAGCGCGGCGAAGAAGAACAGAAAGTTGTAGCTCATCTGCTGCCAGACGGAAGCCAGCACCACCAGCGTCATCGCCTGAGCGCTGTTTTGCGCATGGTTCCAGCTATAGCCCATCTGCCCCAGAAAATGGGTGATCAATCCCTGACCCGGACTGAACAGGAACATCCACAGTACCGCCGCCACTGCGGGCGCCACCGCGTAAGGCAGCAGGAACAGCGTCTGGTAGAACCGCTTCAGGCGCAACACATGATCGGTCAGCGCAGCGAAAAACAGCGATACCACCAGGCCGATAACCGTGACCAGACCACTGAAGATCAGCGTGGTTTTAAAAGACTCCAGGTAATACTCATCGTCCAGCAGCTGGCTGAAATTTTCCATGCCAACGAAAGTGCTGGAGATGCCGAAAGGATCGACGCGCTGTACCGAATACCACAAGGCTTCGCCAGCGGGCCAGAGAAAGAAGATCAGCGTAATCAGCAGCTGCGGCAGCATCAGTAAACAGGGCAGCCAGCGCGAACGAAAAACGGGGCGAGAAGCGGACATATAAGGACTCAAAGCGTGGGGTGATCCTTGCGCCGCCGTGAGCCACACGGCGGCGCGACTGACTACTGCTTAACGCTCTGCTCGAAACGTCTCAGCAAAACATTGCCGCGGGTTACCGCGTTATCCAGCGCGGCCTGCGGCGTTTTCTTGCCGGTCCAGACGCCTTCCAGCTCTTCATCCACTATGGTGCGGATCTGCGGCATATTGCCCAGGCGCATCCCTTTGGTGAACGGCAACGGCGGCTTGTTCAGCATCTGGCGCGTGGCGATATCGGCGCCGGGATTTTTCTCGTAAAAGCCCTGTTGGCGAGTCAGCTCGTAGGCGGTGGTGGTGATCGGCAGGTAGCCCGTTTTCTGATGCCATTCGGCGGCGATTTCCGGCTGCGCCAGGAACTGCATAAACTCCGCTACGCCTTTGTAAGTGGCGGCGTCTTTGCCTTTCATCACCCACAGGCTGGCGCCGCCGATAATGGCGTTTTGCGGCGCGTTCGGCACGCTGTCGTCATAAGGCATCATGCCGACGCCGTAATTGAATTTGGCATAGTGACGAATATCGGCCAGCGAGCCGGAAGACGCGGTCGTGATGCCGCAGTCGCCGTTATAGAACTTGGCGGTGGATTCGTCCTTGCGGCCGAAATAGGTAAAGTCGCCCTTTTTGTTCATCTCCTGCAGCAGCTGAATATGACGCACCTGAACCGGCTTGTTGAATTCCAGCGCCGCGTCGGTGCCGTCGAAGCCGTTATTTTTGGTGGCGACCGGCAGCCCATGCCAGGCGCTGAAGTTTTCAATCTGGATCCAGCCCTGCCAGCCGCTGGCGTAGCCGCAGCTCATGCCGGCTTTGCGCAGCGCTTCAGCGTCTTTCGCCAGTTCCTGCCAGGTCGTCGGCGGCTCATCCGGGTTCAGCCCCGCTTTTTTAAAGGCATCTTTATTGTAGTAGAGCACCGGCGTAGAGCTGTTGAACGGCTGTGAGATCAGATGGCCGGTTTTCGAATCGCTGTAGTAACCGGCAACCGTCGGCACAAACTGCTTTTCATCAACGGTGATGCCGGCGTTTTTAAAAACGTCATACACCGGCACGATCGCTTTTGACGCCATCATCGTGGCGGTGCCCACTTCATAAACCTGAAGAATGGCAGGCGCTCTGCCGGAGCGGACGGCGGCGATACCGGCAGCCAGGCTTTGCTCATAGTTGCCTTTATAGGTCGGCACTATTTTGTAATCGGGATGCGATTCGTTAAAGCGCTGCGCCAGTGAATTGACCTCTACGCCCAGCTCGCCTTCCATAGAGTGCCAGAAAGGAATATCGGTGGCGGCCAGCGCCTGTCCGCTGAGAGTCAGTCCCAGCGCAATGGAAAGTGTGGTACGGCGGAAGAACAATGACATATCGGTTTCCTGTGCCCGGTGAATACGCGCGTCCCAGAACGCATCGGCAGGTAACATGACATGCAAAAATGACGGAGAGATAACGGCCAGATGACAGCGAGATGACGGAAGGATGACTAATAAGCCCGGCTGAACGATATCAGACCGGGCCTGAGAAAAAGCGTTTAGCCGCCCAGATAGGCGCTGCGTACCGCTTCGTTAGCCAGCAAGGCTTCGCCGGTATCGCTCAGCACCACATGACCGTTTTCCAGCACGTAGCCGCGATCGGCCAGCTTCAGCGCCTGGTTGGCGTTCTGCTCCACCAGGAAGATAGTCATCCCTTCCTGACGCAGCTGTTCGATGGTGTCGAAGATCTGCTGAATAATGATCGGCGCCAGGCCCAGCGACGGCTCGTCCAGCAGCAGCAGGCGCGGCTGGCTCATCAGCGCGCGCCCGATCGCCAGCATTTGCTGCTCGCCGCCGGACATAGTGCCCGCACGCTGCACGCGTCGCTCATAAAGGCGCGGGAACAGCTCGTAGACGCGCTTGATCCGGGTCTGATACTGCTGACGATCGGCAAAAAAGCCGCCCATCGCCAGGTTTTCATCTACTGTCATGCGGGAAAAAACGCGTCGTCCTTCCGGCACGATAGCAATCGCCTCACGCATAATGCGCGCGGTTTGCCAGTCGGTGATCTCCTTGCCGTCAAACAGCACCTTTCCCTGAGTCGCGCGCGGCTCGCCGCACAGCGTCCCCAGAATAGTGGTTTTCCCGGCGCCGTTAGCGCCAATCAGCGTGACGATTTCGCCCTGCTCAATATGCAGGCTGACGTTGTGCAACGCCTGAATTTTACCGTAGTGCGCGCTGACGTTTTCCAGAGAGAGCATCGGCATCTTAAGCTTCTCCCAGATAAGCGCGGATCACGTCCGGGTTATTGCGGATCTCTTCCGGCGTGCCGTTAGCCAGCGGCGTACCCTGGTTGACCACATAGATGCGGTCGGAAATGCCCATTACCAGTTTCATATCGTGTTCAATCAACAGTACCGATACCTTATGTTCGTTGCGCAGCTCGGCGATCAGTTCGTCCAGCTCCAGCGTCTCTTTCGGGTTCAGGCCAGCCGCCGGCTCGTCCAGCATCAGGATCTCCGGACGGGTGACCATACAGCGGGCGATCTCCAGACGGCGCTGCTGACCATAGGCCAGATTGCCCGCCTGACGATTGGCGAGCGCCAGCAGACCTACGCGATCCAGCCAGCTGGCCGCTCTGTCCAGCGCTTCGCTTTCCGCTTTGCGGAAGCCCGGCGTTTTCAGCAGTCCGGCGAATACGCCGCTCTTCAGGTGCTGATGCTGAGCGACCAGCAGGTTCTCAATCACCGTCATCTCGCGAAACAGGCGCACATGCTGAAAGGTGCGCACAACGCCCATCCGCGCGATTTCTTGTCCCGCCAGGCCCGCCAGCTGGCGATCGCCCAGCATGATGCTGCCGCCCGTAGGCCGATAAAAACCGGTCAGGCAGTTGAACACCGTGGTTTTGCCGGCGCCGTTGGGGCCGATCAGCGAAACGATCTCCTGAGGCCGCAGCTCCAGCTCGACGTTGTTGACCGCGAGCAGGCCGCCAAAGCGCATCATCAGGCCGTTTACGGCTAATAAAGGCTTCATGGCTGCTCTCCTTTTTCCACGCTTTTTAACTTCAGGTGCGGGCGCTGCATCGGCAGCAGACCCTGCGGCCGCCAGATCATCATCAGTACCATCAGGCCGCCCAGCACCAGCATGCTGTATTCATTCAGATCGCGCATCAGCTCGCGCGACACCACCAGCAGTATGGCGGCGAGGATCACCGCGAACTGCGAGCCCATTCCGCCCAGCACCACAATGGCCAGCACAAAAGCCGATTCGGCGAAGGTAAAGGATTCCGGGCTGACGAAGCCCTGGCGCGCGGCGAACAGGCTGCCGGCGAAACCGGCGAAGGCAGCGCTGATAGTAAAAGCGGTCAGCTTGATGCGCGTCGGACTAAGGCCCAGCGAACGGCAGGCGATTTCATCTTCCCGCAGCGCTTCCCAGGCGCGGCCCAGCGGCATTCTCAGCAGCCGGTTGATCACAAACAGCGTCAGCACCACCAGCAGCAGCGCCACCATATAGAGGAAAATGATGCGGTCGCTGGGATCGTATTTCAGGTTAAAGAAATGATGGAAAGTGTCCCAGCCGCCGTCGCGCACGCTGCGGTTGAACTCCAGGCCGAAAAAGGAGGGTTTCGGGATCTGGCTGATGCCGTTCGGGCCACCGGTGATCTCCGTGTTATTCAGCAGCAGGATACGTACGATTTCGCCAAAGCCCAGCGTGACGATCGCCAGGTAGTCGCCGCGCAGGCGCAGCACCGGAAAGCCCAGCAGCAGGCCAAACAGCGCCGCCACGATACCTGCCAGCGGCAGACACTCCCAGAAGCCCAGGCCGAAGTAGTGGTTCAGCAGCGCAAAGGTATAGGCGCCGATGGCGTAGAAACCGCCGTAGCCCAGCACCAGCAGGCCGGAAAGCCCAACCACTACGTTCAGCCCCAGGCCCAGCATCACATAAATCAGGGTCAGCGTGGCGATATCCACCGTGCCGCGGGAAACCAGGAATGGCCAGGCGACTGCGGCGATAATCAGCAGCAGCATAAAGAGCTTCTGCTTTGGCGTGGAGCCGTCGATACCCGGCAGCACCAGCGCCGGGCCGGAAATTTTCTTCAGGCCGCGCTGGAAAAGAGGCCGCAGCAGCTGGAAGAAAAACACTACGGCGCAGCCGATGGCGATCCAGTTCCAGCGCACGCTGCCTGCGTTATTGACTACCAGATGCGTACCGTCCAGCGTCAGGCGCATCCCCATAAAGAAAGCGGCCAGCACCAACAGCACCAGGGCGGAAGTGAAGGCGTTAAAGAGGTTCTTCATACCTTTTCCACCTCCGGACGGCCCAGGATGCCGGTTGGCATCACCAGCAGCACTACAATCAGCAGCGCAAAAGAAACCACGTCTTTGTACTCGGTGCTCAAATAGGCCGAAGTCAGCGCCTCGGCGATGCCCAAAATCAGGCCGCCCAGCATCGCGCCGGGAATGCTGCCGATGCCGCCCAGCACGGCGGCGGTAAACGCCTTCATGCCGGCCATAAAGCCGATATAAGGGTTAATCACGCCGTAGAACTGCCCCAGCAGCACGCCCGCCACCGCCGCCATTGCCGCGCCGATAACAAAGGTCAGCGAGATCACGCGGTCGGTGTTGATGCCCAGCAGGCTGGCCATTTTCAGATCTTCGGCACAGGCACGGCAGGCGCGGCCCATACGGGAGTAGCGGATAAACAGCGTCAGCGCGAGCATGGCGACAAAGGTTACTGACCAGATCACTATCTGCATGGTGGAGATAGTGGCGGCGAAACCGTTGCTGACGCCCAGCGTCCACTGACCGCTAATCAGGCCCGGCAGCGCCAGATCGCGCGAGCCCTGCGTCAGGCTGACATAGTTTTGTAAAAAGATGGACATACCGATGGCGGAAATCAGCGCGATCAGACGCTTGGAGGAGCGTACGGGCTTATAGGCCACGCGCTCAATGCTCCAGCCATAGGCGCTGGCGATCACGATGGCAGCGAGAAAACCGGCGCCAATCAGCAGCCAGCCAGCGTCGATGCCCATCATCATTAGCGCGGCGATCACGATAAAAGAGACGTAGCTGCCGATCATATAAACCTCGCCGTGGGCGAAGTTGATCATGCCGATAATGCCGTACACCATGGTGTAGCCAATGGCGATCAGCGCATAGGTGCTGCCCAACGTCACGCCGTTGAACATTTGCTGCAGAAAATAGAGAAACTGCTCGGACATAGAAATACCTTACTGCTATCCGCCCTGGCGGAAAGAGAGTTGCTTTATCAACACGGGCGGAAAGCATTCCGTTATCGAAGCGCGCCCCGATATTTCCACCCCATCAGATCCTGGCGAGTGTTGCTACGGACAGCCCGTGAAGAATGGCGCGACGGGCGTCAGCGACGCCCGCTATTGTTATTATTTAACCGCGGTGGAAGAGCCGTCGGCATGCCAGGTAAAGATGCCGAACTCAAAGCCTTTCAGATCGCCTTTGGCGTCCCAGCTCAGATCGCCCATCACCGTTGGCACCGGCGCGCCCTCTTTCAGGTTTTTAGCAATTTCTTCCGGCTCGGCGCTCTTGCTGCGCTCCATACCGGTAGTCAGAGCCTGCAAGGCCGCGTAGGTTGTCCAGACGAAAGGCCCGGTTGGATCGAGCTTCTTCGCCTTCAGCGCGTCGACGATCGGCTGGTTGGCCGGCACCTGGTCGTAGCGTTTAGGCAGCGTAACCAGCATACCTTCCGAAGCCGCGCCGGCGATATTGGAGAGCGAAGCGTTACCTACGCCTTCCGGCCCCATAAAGCGTGTCTGCAGACCCGCCGCGCGGGACTGGCGCAGAATCTGCCCCATTTCCGGGTAGTAGCCGCCGAAATAGACGAAATCGACGTTCTCTTTTTTCAGGCGCGCCACCAGCGTGGAGAAATCTTTGTCGCCTGCGATGACGCCTTCAAACATCACCACGTTGCCGCCCGATTTTTTCAGGCTCGCCTGTACGGAGCGCGCCAATCCTTCGCCATACTGCTGCTTGTCGTGAATGACGGCGATACGCTGCGGTTTGATCTGCTCAAGAATATATTTCGCCGCCGTTGGCCCCTGATCGGAATCCAGACCGGTGGTGCGCATAATCATCTTATAGCCGCGGGTAGTCAGATCGGCGTTGGTCGCCGCTGGTGTAATCATCAGCACGCCTTCGTCTTCATAAATATCGGAAGCGGGCTGGGTGGAAGAGGAGCAGAGATGCCCGATAACGTAACGAATGCCGTCGTTGATCACCTTGTTAGCGACCGCAACCGCCTGTTTTGGATCGCAGGCGTCGTCATACTGCACGCCGACCAGCTTGTTGCCATTGATGCCGCCTTTGGCGTTGATGTCGGCAATCGCCTGTTTCGCACCGATAAACTGCATATCGCCATACTGCGCCACGGGGCCGGACATAGCGCCAACGATAGCCACTTTAATCTCTTCCGCCATCGCGACGTGGCTCAGCGCCATTGCCATACAACCTGCTAAAAACGCGCTACCTTTCATTTTCATCCTGACTACCCCATCAGTTATGTTTGCTGCTCTCGTCAATAATCGTCATGAGAATAACGGCTTAGCGAATGAGAGCGTTGTTTTAGTAATAAGGCTTTAAATTTCAGGTTATTAAACAGGAATTTTATTCTGTAAATCAACTGAAGAAATGGGCTATTGCCGCTTACTTCAGCATAAATGACTGGTACAAATGCGTGTTGTTTCACCACTTTGCCAGCTGGTTATTCTGCGTTCAGCAGGATGGCTCAGCGTTTATCATTAACTTTAATCGCCAGGCTGACAGATTGCTTTGTTTTTATACAAAAAAAGTTCTGCGTTGCTCTGTGCCTGTTTTCGCTACAATCTGCCTTTCACACCTTCGGGGTAATTTGATGAAACTGACTATTCTCAGGCTGCAGCGGTTAACCGCTCAGGATCGTCTGGATCTAAGCAAAATCTGGCCGGAAAACGACGCAGATACGCTGGAGAGCGGGCTGAACGAGTGCAGCCAGCTCTACGCGGCGAAGTTTAACGATCGCCTGCTGGCCGCGGTAAAAGTGACGCTGAAAGGCACGCAGGGCGAGCTGACGGATTTCCTGGTACGGGAAGTCACCCGAAGGCGCGGCGTCGGCAGCTATCTGCTGGAGGAAGTGCTGGCGCGCAATCCGGCCATTACGCAGTGGTGGATGGCGGATACGGGTAATGGGGATCGGGAAGGCATTGCGGCTTTTATGCAGCGGCACGGATTTGTCGCTCAGCCAAACGGCTGGCTATATCAGCGACAGTAAATCGGACGCCTTTTTTACGGAAACAAAAAAGGCGACCCGAAAATCGCCTTTTTTCTGCTGCTGCGGTTTTTACGCTTCGATAGCGACGCGCAGCTTTTTCATCGCGTTCTTTTCCAGCTGGCGAACGCGCTCGGCGGAGACGCCATATTTATCGGCCAGCTCCTGCAGCGTGGTTTTGTTGTCGTCGTCCAGCCAGCGGGCGCGGATGATGTCCTGACTACGCTCGTCCAGACCCTGCATGGCGTCGCTCAGCTTATCGGCAGCGTGGTTATCCCAGTTGTCTTCTTCGATGCCGTCGGCAAAGTCGGAAGATTTATCCTGCAGATAGAGCATCGGCGCCATTGAGCGGCCTTCGCCTTCGTCTTCCGGCGTTGGGTCAAAGGTCATGTCCTGAGCCGCCATACGCGACTCCATTTCCAGCACGTCTTTGCTGGTCACGCCCAGCTCGCGCGCCACCATTTCCACCTCGTCCTGGTTAAACCAGCCCAGACGCTGCTTGGCTTTACGCAGGTTAAAGAACAGCTTGCGCTGCGCTTTGGTGGTAGCGACCTTGACGATGCGCCAGTTGCGCAAGACGTACTCGTGGATTTCGGCTTTGATCCAGTGCACGGCGAAAGAAACCAGACGCACGCCCACCTCAGGATTGAAGCGACGCACGGCTTTCATCAGGCCGATATTGCCTTCCTGAATCAGATCCGCCTGCGGCAGGCCATATCCGGCGTAGTTACGAGCGACATGAACAACAAAGCGCAGGTGAGACAGGATCAGCTTTTTGGCTGCTTCCAGATCGCCCTGGTAATGCAGCCGTTCAGCCAGCGCTTTTTCCTCTTCTGCCGTCAGCACAGGCCAGGCATTAGCCGCCCGGATATAGGAATCCAGGTTGCCTAAGGGAGCAATAGCTAAAGTTTGCATTTCTTTGGTCATTCAAACCCTCTCTGTATTAAGCGATATTGCCGCAAGTTCCCTGCGCGATTCATAAGACTACGTGAACAACAGCGAGAAAGAAGAGCAATCAGTGCTACTCTGACCGCAAAGTTATCCACAAGTTCACTATCAGCTGTGCGTAATATACACACATTTCTCGGGTAGGGGGAACAGGCCGGAAGGAAGTTTTGCGAAAGAGAACTTCCTCTGCGGCACAACGTTCATGCAACAGAGGAATAGTATATCAAAAAAAGTGTGAAGAGGTTACTGCGGCGTAAATCGACGTAAATGTTGCACCGTCGCCAGCCAGGCGGCGATCCAACCAATCATGGCGGAAATCAGCAGCAGCAGCAGGCTTTCATCCCAGGCCAGGCCGTGCAGCACAAAGGTGGTGCCGAAGACGGCAGCGACCTGAGTAACCACCGATTCCAGACGGAACACCAGCACCTCGGAGAGCACCAGCGACAGCAGCGCGCCGCAGAAGCCCAGCAGCGCGCCGCCATACAGAAACGGCCGCAGAATAAAGCCATCGGTAGCGCCGATCAGCTTCTGCACGTTAATGGTGTCGCGACGGGCAAAGATGCTGAGCCGTACGCTGTTGCCGATCACCAGGAACACCGCAACGATCATCAGGATGCCGATCATGGTAGCGACCTGACCTACCAGGCCCGCCAGCGCCGCCAGCCGCGCGAACCAGCTGTCGTCCATCTTCACTTCATCCACGCCCTGCACTTTCGCCACGCGATCGCGCAGGTTGTTCATGGTGTCTGAATTCTGAAAATTGATTTTCGGCGTAATAATGGCGACGGCCGGCAGCGGATTCTGCTCAAGCATATCCATTGCGCCGCCGAAGCCCGACCAGTTGCGAAACTCGCCCATCGCCTCTTCCCGCGACAGGTAGTTCACCTTGTCCACGCCGTCCTCTTTTTTCAGCAGCGCCACCACGTTTTCCGCCGCATCGTCATCCAGCGTTTTGCTCAGGTAAACCGTCAGCTGCGGCGCCGGATACCACTGCTGCGCCGCGTTGCTGACGTTTTTCCAGACCATAAAGCAGACGCTCGGCAGCGTCAGAGAGATGGCTATTACCATTACCGTCAGCAGCGTCGCCAGCGGCTGTCGCCACATATCGGACAGGGTGCCGCGCAGCGCGTAGCGCCACTGCTCCTGCCAGCCGCCCTTCAGCGCTTTGCTTTTGGAAGGCTGCTTCGCAGCTTTAGGCGCGGCCGGGCGCGGATTACGCTTATTCGCCATAGTTGCCTCCGTGCAGACGTCCCTGATTCAGCGTCATCAGACGATAGTTGCGGCGGGCGATCAGCGCCCGATCGTGGGTTGCCATCAGTACGGTAACGCCCACGCGGTTGAACTCTTCAAACAGGCGCAGAATATCTTCCGACAGCGCGTGATCGAGGTTGCCGGTCGGCTCATCCGCCAGCAGCACGGCGGGCTTATTGACCACCGCGCGCGCGATACCCACGCGCTGCTGCTCGCCGCCTGACAGCTGAATAGGATAACTTTTCGCTTTGTCCAGCAGCCCGACTTTATCCAGCGCGGCGGAGACGCGACGACGAATATCTTCGCCGCTGGCGCCCGCGATAATCAGCGGGATAGCCACGTTGTCATAAACGGACCTGTCCATCAGCAGATGGTGATCCTGAAAAATCATGCCGATCTGACGGCGCAGAAAAGGCACTTCCCGACTTTTCAGGCGGCTGATATCGTGCCCGCTGAACCAGATATGGCCAGCGCTGGGGCGCTCAATGCCGCAAATCAGTTTCAGCAGCGTGCTTTTCCCCGCGCCGGAATGGCCGGTCAGAAACGCCATTTCTCCCGGTTGCAGATGAAAATCCACTCCCTGCAGCGCTTGCCGACCGCCGAGATAAGCCTTACTGACTTCTTCAAAGCGAATCATCCTAATTAGTCCTCTCGGGCAAATAGTGCCTCTATAAAATCGTCCGCCTTGAACGATCGTAAATCTTCAATGCCTTCGCCAACGCCGATGTAGCGGATTGGAATGCCGAATTGGTCGGCGACGGAGAAGATCACGCCGCCTTTGGCGGTGCCGTCAAGCTTGGTCAGCGTAATGCCTGTCAGGCCTACCGCTTCATGGAACAGCTTAGTCTGGCTGATAGCGTTCTGGCCGGTGCTGGCGTCAATCGTCAGCATCACCTCGTGCGGCGCCTGCTCGTCCAGCTTTTTCATCACGCGGGTGATCTTCTTCAACTCTTCCATCAGGTGCGATTTGTTCTGCAAACGCCCCGCCGTATCGGCGATTAATACATCAACGTTGCGCGCTTTCGCCGCCTGAATCGCATCGAAAATCACCGAAGCGGAGTCCGCGCCGGTATGCTGGGCGACAACCGGAATATTATTGCGCTGGCCCCAAACCTGCAGCTGCTCTACGGCCGCCGCGCGGAAAGTATCGCCCGCCGCCAGCATGACCGATTTGCCTTCCGCCTGATACTGGCGCGCCAGCTTGCCGATGGTGGTGGTTTTGCCCACGCCGTTGACGCCGACCATCAGGATTACGAACGGCGTTTTGCCGGTCACATCCAGCGGCGCGTCGACCTTGGCCAAAATTTCAGACATTTCCTGCTTCAGCAGGCCGTACAGCGCTTCGGCGTCGCGCAGCTGTTTGCGGCTAGCCTGAGCGGTAAGATTGGTGATAATGCGACGCGTGGTTTCAACGCCTACGTCCGCGATCAGCAGCTGCTCTTCCAGCTCTTCGAACAGCTCGTCGTCGATTTTCTTGCCGCGGAACAGGCTGACGAAGCCAGAACCCAGATTCTGGCGCGTTTTCACCAGGCTGCGCTTCAGACGAGCGAAGAAGCCCTCTTTCGTTGGCCGCGCCTGCTCTTCGGCGACCTGCTCTTCAGCGGCGTTGGCCTGCTCAACCTTGACCAACGCGGCGGCGACCGACTCTTCTTCTTCGATTTCCGTCAGCTCTTCTTCGGAAGCGCCTGCGGCCAGCGCCGCCGCTTCAAGCTCTTCCGGCGTGACGTCTTCAGGCTCCTCTGCCGCTATTGCCGCCTCTTCCGGCTGCGGTTCGTCAGCCACGATCTCTTCAGGCAAAAGCGCCGGCTCTGGCTGCACAGCAGCCGTTTCTCCCGGCAGCGGTTCCTGTTCCGGCTCAACGATTTTGCTTTCTTCCGGCAGCCGCTCTTCTTCTGGCTTAACGACTTCGTTCTCTTCCGGCAGCCACTCTTCTTCCACATGCGGTTTGGCTGGCGCAGCCTCTTCGGACACGCTCGTTTCTTCTGGCCGCGACCCGGACTCAGCAGGGGCACGCTCTTCAGGCTGCGCGCGAACCTCTTCCGCCTGCTCGCGAGCAACGGTTTCCGTTACTTCTACGACAGCTTCCGCGCGCTGTTCCGCTTCGGCAGGCGTGGCGGCATCCGCTGTTTCGCTCTGCTGCTCTGGCGTTTGGAGCTCTTCCTCAGGCGCTTTTTCTTCGCGTCCCAGTCCCAGCCAGGAAAAAAAGCCACGTTTTTTATTTTTTGCCATGGTGCAACCACACTCCTCGCGGGGAAAAAACCGTCAGGTCTCTGAAAATTATCTAATCCCCTAGTCTAACACTTTCCTGCTGACGCAACACAGCACCCTTTTTACGTTTCCTGAGCGCGAATCGCGCGTTAAACTGTGCAACAAATTATGAAAAGTTAAGTCAGATGATGAAAAAACCTCGCGGCGGCAGCGCCGGACAAATCCGCATTATTGGCGGCCAGTGGCGCGGCAGAAAGCTGCCGGTGCCGGACAGCGCCGGGCTGCGTCCTACTACCGATCGCGTCCGTGAGACGCTGTTTAACTGGCTGGCGCCCGACATTCAGGGCGCGCGCTGTCTGGACTGTTTCGCCGGTAGCGGCGCGCTGGGACTGGAAGCGCTGTCGCGTCACGCGGCATCGGCCACGCTGCTGGAGCTGGAGCGCGCCGTGGCGCAGCAGCTTGGCAAAAACCTCGCTACGCTGGGCGCGGCCAATGGTCGGGTGATCAATACCAATACGCTGCAGTATCTGGCGCAGGCAGGCGAACCGCACCAGCTGGTGTTTATCGATCCGCCGTTCCGCAAGGGGCTGCTGGAAGAGACGCTGACGCTGCTGGAAACGCGCGGCTGGCTGGCGGAAGAAGCCTTAATCTATGTAGAGAGCGAGGTGGAGAACGGCGTGCCGCCCGTGCCGACGAGCTGGCAGCTGCACCGGGAGAAGATCGCCGGGCAGGTCGCTTATCGCCTTTACGTTCGTCGTTCGCCAGAGAGGAGAGAGACTCATGCTGATTAACCTGGGCAGAGCGCTAATGGTCTGCGTATGGGCGTTTTTGTTGCTGAACCTGATCCACCCTTATCCCGCGCCGCTGAAATATTTTATTAATGTCGCGCTGTTTTTTATGGTGATTATGCACGGCCTACAGCTGGTGTTGATGCGCGCCACGCAGCCGAAAGAGGGGCCGAAGCTGAGCGGCGCGCTACAGGCCAAAATCTTCTTTTTCGGCGTGTTCGAGCTGCTGGCCTGGCAGAAAAAGCAGCTGCCTAAATCGTGAATCCCGCGTTCCGGCCAGCCTTTAGCGCGGCCGGAACGAGACAAATCGCGTGCCCTTGATCTGCAGCTCGCCCTTCTCTCCCTGCTCAAGCTGCTGATAGTCGTCAGCCTGCAGCACCAGTTTAAAATCGCCCGCGCCGTTTAGCGGGTGAAACCATGCCTCATAGCGCATCGCCTCCACCGGAATCGTCTCACGCTGGCGCGATCGCAGTGCGGAAGTAGACACCGCCCGCTTATCCTTAACTTCCACCAGCAGGCTGCGTACAGGCGAAGCGTCGTTGACCGCGACTTCCTGCCGCTGCCTGATAAATTGCCGGGTCGCCAGCACGGCAATAATGGCCAGCGTAATAAAAAAAATCAGAGGTGGCTTCACGGCTTTTCCTCGTTTTTGCAGCGTAAACGGAAAGAATACAACCAGAGCGCTCTCATTGTCACATCGTCGACGCCTGGCCTAGACTAAAAAGATACTGTGGAATTTAGCATCTAAAAACAAAGGGACACATTATGATTTGGTCGTTTCTGGCAGTGCTTTTTTCCGGCTGGCTGTACGTTGACGCTACTTACCGTGGCCCACAATGGCAGCGCTGGGTCTTTAAACCGGTTACGCTGTTGCTGCTGCTTGCCTGGGCCTGGCAGGCGCCGGTTCTGAGCGCCACGGATTATCTGATTCTGTTCGGTCTGCTGGCGACGCTGGTCGGCGATGCGCTGATGCTGCTGCCCGAGCGCCGTATGCTCTACGCTATTGGCGCTTTTTTCCTCTCGCATCTGCTCTATACCATCTGCTTCGCCAGCCATATGACGCTGACGTTCTTCTGGCCGATCCCGCTGACGGTGTTGATTATCGGCGCGCTGCTGATCGCCGCCATCTGGACGAAACTGGCCGAGCTGCGGTGGCCGATCTGTACTTTTATCGGCATGACGCTGCTGATGGTCTGGCTGACTACCGAACAATATTTCTTCCGGCCGACGGACTATGGTTTTTCACTGATGGTCGGCACCTCGCTGCTGCTGCTCGCCAATATCGTCTGGCTGGTTAGCCACTATCGTCGCCGCTTCACGGCCGACAGCGCCATTACCGCTGCCTGCTATTTTGCGGGCCACTTTATGATCGTCCGCTCGCTTTACCTCTGATTTGCGCCTTGACTCTGGAGTCCGCTCCAGAGTGTAAGATAAGCCTCGCGGGAGAAGCTGCCCGCCAGGCTTATCAGGAGGCGCCATGCACCCACACTCACCTTTATCCTGCCCTTGCGGGCAGCGCCACGCGGCTGGCCAGCGAGGCTGCCGTCCGGCGCCTGGCAAAATTACCTCAATCGCTTTTTCTCCGACTGAAAAAACCAGCTGCTGCGCCGCGCCGCGCGAGGAAGGGAACGACAGAGGCGACGCCGATTACCGCTGGCGGATTAGCGGTATGGATTGCCCGGCCTGCGCCAGGAAGATCGAAAACGCCGTAGGCCAGCTACCTGGCGTTGCTCAGGCACGCGTACTGTTCGCTACGGAAAAACTGCTGGTCAGCGCCGATAAAGATGTGCGTCAGCAGGTCGAACAGGCGGTCGTCAGCGCAGGATTTACGCTTCGCTCTGAGAGCCAGCCAGCCGAAGAAAATCCCGGTTTCTGGCGGGAAAACGGCCTGCTGCTGGCGCTGGGCGCGCTGTTGTTGGCCAGCTGGCTGCTGCAGGCCATCGAGCCGCAGGCCGGGAAAATTGCGTTTATCCTGACCACGCTGGTCGGCTGCTGGCCCGTTGCGCGTACCGCGCTACGGCTGATGCGCAGCGGCACGCCTTTCGCCATCGAAACCTTAATGACGGTGGCGGCGCTCGGCGCGTTGTTTATCGGCGCGACGGCGGAAGCCGCGATGGTGCTGCTGCTGTTTATGCTGGGCGAACGGCTGGAAGCCTTTGCCGCCGGTCGCGCGCGCCGCGGCGTGACGGCGCTGATGGCGCTAAAACCTGATGAAGCGCTACGAATACGCGGAGACAGACGCGAAACGGTGGCGGTGAGCGCGCTGCAGCCGGGCGATCTGATTGAGGTCGCGGCAGGCGGACGCTTACCGGCCGATGCCATTCTGGCGACGCCTTTCGCCAGCTTCGACGAGAGCGCGCTGACCGGTGAATCGATGCCGGTAGCGCGTCAGGCGGGCGAAACCGTCGCCGCTGGCAGCCTGAGCGTCGATCGTCTGGTCACACTGAAAGTGGCGTCAAAACCGGGTGAGAGCGCTATCGACCGTATTCTGCACCTGATCGAAGAAGCGGACGCGCATCGTGCGCCGGTCGAACGCTTTCTCGATCGCTTCAGCCGCGTCTATACGCCGCTGGTGATGGCGCTGGCGCTGCTGGTAGCGCTAATTCCGCCGCTGCTGTTTGCCGGCGACTGGCAGGCGTGGATCTACAAGGGCCTGACGCTGCTGCTAATCGGCTGTCCCTGCGCGCTGGTGATCTCCACGCCTGCGGCGATAACCTCAGGCCTGGCCGCCGCGGCCCGACATGGCGTGTTAATCAAAGGCGGCGCGGCGCTGGAAAGCCTGAACAATGTGCGCACGCTGGCGTTTGATAAAACCGGTACGCTGACCGAAGGCAAACCGCAAATCGTCGCTATTGAAGCTTTCGACGGCCAGGACGAAGCGGCGCTGCTGGCGAAAGCCGCCGCTGTGGAACAGGGATCTTCCCATCCGCTGGCGAAGGCGATTGTGCAGCTGGCAGAGCAGCGTCGGCTGCTTATACCTCAGGCCTCGGCGCAAAAAGCGCTGGCGGGAAGCGGTATTGAAGCGGTAGTTGGCGGTCACAAACTTTCCATCTGCGCGCCGGAGAGGCTGGCGCTGACGGCGGAGCGGCAGGCGCAGGTGGCGCAACTGGAGTCGGCAGGCAATACCGTCGTGATTGTCGCGCAAAACCTGCAGCCGACTGGCCTGATAGCGCTGCGCGATACGCTACGTCCGGACGCGGCGGCGGCGCTGGCCGAACTGCGCGCGCTGAATATCACAGCGGTGATGCTGACCGGCGACAATCCGCGAGCGGCGGCGGCCATCGCCAGCGAGCTTGCCATCGACTATCGGGCCGGCCTGCTGCCTGAGGATAAGGTTGCGGCTATTCACGAGCTTAATCAGCGCAGCGCGGTAGCAATGGTGGGCGACGGCATCAACGACGCGCCCGCGATGAAGGCGGCGACGCTGGGGATTGCGATGGGCGGCGGCAGCGACGTGGCGCTGGAGAGCGCGGATGCCGCTTTAACCCATAACCGGCTGACGGGACTGGCGACGATGATCCGTCTGTCGCGCGCCACCCATACCAACATCCGGCAAAATATTACGCTGGCGCTTGGCCTGAAAGGGCTGTTTCTGGTGACGACGCTGCTGGGGATAACCGGGCTATGGCTGGCGGTGCTGGCGGATTCCGGCGCCACCGCGCTGGTGACGGCGAACGCGCTACGGTTACTGAGTAAGCGCTAACTTAACATCTCGCCCTGCGGGTTTCGGCAGGGCGAGCCGTAGGGCGCTACAGGCCTTTTTTCAGCAGATAACGATAAGGTAATCCATCCGTTTCTTGCGCCAGCAGCGTATGTTCCATAAAGCGGCAGAAACCGGGGATGTCGCGCGTGGTGGCCGGATCGTCGGCGATAATCAGCAGCGTTTCGCCTTCCTGCATGTGCCGCACGGCTTTACGTACCATCATGACCGGCTCGGGGCAGCGCAGGCCCAGCGCGTCCAGAGTTTGGTCGGGATTTGCGAAAATTTCGCTCATATTCTTCTCAATTAGCCAGGAAATGGTGCCATTTTACCCCCGAACGGCGCTGGTGCAAGCCGGGCAGACACCGATAACGTTTGCGCTAAAATTAACCATTGCATTGACAGAGTGATTCGGTAAGATGCCGCGCAATCGCTCAGGCGAGACAATTTTTTTGGGTTCCCTCACCCCAACGTTCAAAAAGGCTACATGATGATCTCTTTTTCTTCGCGTCAGCGTAAACACGCGCTGATCTGGCTGTCGCTGTTCCATCTGCTGGTGATTACTTCCAGTAACTACCTGGTGCAGCTCCCCATTTCTGTTTTCGGCTTCCACACCACCTGGGGCGCCTTCAGCTTTCCGTTTATCTTTCTGGCGACCGATCTGACGGTGCGGATTTTCGGCGCGCCGCTGGCAAGACGCATTATTCTGGCGGTGATGATCCCGGCGCTGTTTATCTCCTACAGCGTTTCCGCGCTGTTTTATCAGGGCGAATGGCAGGGAATGGCCGCGCTGGCGAGCGTCAACCTGTTTGTCGCCCGCATCGCCTGCGCCAGCTTTATGGCCTACGCGCTGGGCCAGATTCTGGACGTGCATGTCTTTAACCGTCTGCGTCAGCTGCCGCAGTGGTGGATAGCGCCCGCTTCCGCGATGTTTTTAGGCAATATCAGCGATACGCTGGCGTTCTTTTTTATCGCTTTCTATAAAAGCCCCGACGCTTTTATGGCGCAGAACTGGGTAGAGATCGCGCTGGTGGACTACAGCTTCAAGGTGCTTATCTGCATGGTTTTCTTCCTGCCCGCTTATGGCGTGCTGCTCAACGCCGCGCTGAAGCGCATAACGGAAAAATCCTCTGGCGCTCAGGTGAACTTCGGCTAGTCTGTCACTCTGTGGGGCGCAGCCGTAACACGCGGTTGTCCACGGCAGGTTGCTTTTAGCTGCTGATTAATTATATAAGTTGCTGAAAAGCGTGAACGACTAACGTAAAAGGGATCATAATGCGTCACTTACTGAAATATGCCGGAATCGGTTTACTGGTGGTCGGACTGGCTGCCTGCGACGGCAAAAATGATAAAGCTGCCGCCGACGACAATGGCGTCAGCAGCAGCCAGAGCAGCCAGACCGTTACCCTGATGGACGGCAAACTCAGCTTCTCACTGCCGGCGGGCATGTCCGATCAGACCGGAAAAATGGGCACGCAGGCTAATAACATGCACGTTTACGCCGACGCCACCGGCCAGAAAGCGATTATCGTTATCGCGGGTGACGAAACCACAGAGAGCCTCGACGTGCTGGCGAAACGTCTGGAAGATCAGCAGCGCAACCGCGACGCACAGCTGCAGGTTGTGACCAATAAATCGATTGAGCTGAAGGGCCAGCCGGCGCAGCAGCTGGATTCGGTGATCTCGGCCAAAGGCCAGTCTTCCTGGTCATCGGTGCTGCTGGCGAAGGTCGACGGCAAGCTGCTGACGCTACAGATCACGCTGCCTGCGGATAACCAGCAGCAATCGCAGACGGAAGCGGAAAACATCATTAACACCGTGGTACTGAAATAAGCTCGTACTGCGAAAAAACAGCGCCTGATATCAGGCGCTGTTTTTTTATTGATTGCAGCACGGCTGCTCTACCTGCGGTAGAACGTCTTAAATGCCCGCGTGCTCGCGAATATATTTTCTGGCCTTAACGGCATATTCAAAAGGGTTAGCCAGCGCCGGATCCTGCTCCGCTTCCACCACCATCCAGCCCTTGTAGCCTGACTCATCGAGAATTTTAAACACCGGCGCGAAGTCGATTACGCCATCGCCAGGCACGGTAAAGGTGCCTTTTTTCACACCATCCAGAAAAGAGAGCCGCTGGCTTCTGACCTGGGCTACCACCTCATCGCGCACGTCCTTCAGATGCACATGGTTGATGCGCGGCAGGTATTTCTCCAGGATCGCCAGCATTTGCGCCTGGCTGCCTTCCGAGTAGTAAGCGTGGCCGGTATCAAACAGCAGATAAACGTCGTCGTGGGTTAACGCCATAAATTTATCGATTTCCGCTGCGGTCTGGATCGCCGTGCCCATATGGTGATGCAGGCAAACCTGCATTCCTTTTTCCGCCGCAAGCTTCGCCAGCTCGTTGTAGCCTTCCGCCGTCAGCCGCCACTCTTCTTCGGTAAAGTGCGGCTTCTCTTCCAGCACCGGCAGCCCGGTTCCCTGAATGCTTTTACTCTGCTCCGAGCAGCCAATAACCTTCGCGCCCATCGCATGGAGAAAATCGCGATGGTTGATAAATTCATCAATGGTTTTCGCCCGTTCGCCGTTGGCGAAAAAAGTGCTGAACCAGGCGTTGCAGATCTGAATGTTACGGATCTCCAGCATGGGCCTGAGCACTGCCGGATCGCGCGGGTATTTACTGCCGACTTCGCTACCGGTAAAGCCCGCCAGCGCCATTTCGCTGACGATTTGCTGAAAGGTGTTCTCCGCGCCCAGCTCCGGCATATCGTCGTTGGTCCAGCCGATTGGGGCGATTGCCAGCTTCACGTTCTCTTTGTTCATGATGGTGTCTCAGCAGTCTGTCGATCAGGGTAGCGCGGCGCGTCCCGCAGGCTCTCCGCGCTTGGGTTCAGGCGCCGTGCGCCGGACGATTAACGCAGCAGCTCGCGTTCGATTAGCTCGCGGGTTTCCACTGCCTGGTACTTCATTTTTTCCGGATAGCCGAACAGCGACGCGGCGATAATCGACTCGCCGCCCACTTTGTAAGTGCGGTTAGCAAAATCCATTTCTCGCAGGGTTTTAAACAGCGTATCGAAATCCACTTCGCCCTCGCCCACGCCCACATGCTGATGGATGGTGGCGTCCACGCCCGGCGGATTGACGATATAGCGGCAGTGTTTGGTGTGGTTCATGGTGTCGGCGATCAGCACGTGCGAGAGATCGCCGCCCGCGTATTCCAGCATGCTTTTCACGTCGCCTTTGCCTTTGTCATAAAAGAAGGTGTGCGGCGCGCTATAGAGGTATTTGACGTTTTCGCTGCGGAACGACTTCACCAGATCGGCGGTTTCGTTATTTTCTTCGCAGAAATCCCACGGATGAGACTGGATTTCGATGCGAATGCCTTCCCGCTCGACGATCGGCAGCAGCTCTTCCATTGAGCGGTAGAGCATCTCTTCGCAGATCTCCGGCTCGTTAGGCGTGCCGGAAAGCTCGGTGTTGATCACCTGCACGCCGGTTTCCACCGCGATCTCGATCATGCGCTTCCAGTTGCGAACCGCGGCCTGGCGGCGAGCCTCGTCCGGCCCCGACCAGCGATAGACCACGATATAAGAAGAGATCTCCAGCCCGGTTTCGCGCAGCGCTCTTTTATATTCGGTAATGATTTCCCGGCTGGCTTTCGGGTGCTTGTAAAATGGGTTGATCTGCGGATGCGGCGACTGTTCGATATATTTGTAGCCCCAGTCCGCTACCTGGTGAACCATTTTAGTGATGCCTAAATCTTTGATGACATCAACGTCAAAGGCAATCTTCATCAGTTTCTCCCTGCTTATCGTTTGACGGCTCCTCTGCTGCCAGAGGAGCCGATCGGCGCTATTTGTTGTAGAACGCCGGACGCGGCGGCAGCTCTACGCTTTCAATGGCGCCGCTCTCCTGCGCCTTCAGGCAGGCGTCCGCCGCCACGGAGGCCGCATAGCCATCCCAGGCGGACGGGCCGTGCAGCTCGCCGGCTGTGACATCGTTGATAAAGGCCTGCAGCTCGACGTCGTAGGCGTCGATAAAGCGATCTTTCCAGTCGGTCAGAATAGAAGTTGAGAGCTTCGCCTCTTTACGCAGCTGTACGGATGAGGGTTCCGGCAGCCTGGCGATGCCGGTTTCGCCGACCACTTCGCACTGAATATCGTAGCCGTAGGCGCAGTTAACGAAGATTTCAACGTCGATACGCACGCCCTTTTGCGTTTCAAACAGCACGATTTGCGGATCGCGCAGCTTCGCGTGGGTGTTTTTGGTATCGCGCGGGAAGACGACCTGGACGGTTTTATAATCGTCCTCGGTCAGCCAGCGCAGCACGTCCAGCTCGTGGATCAGCGTACTGGTGATCGCCATATCGGTGGTGTAGCTCTCCGGCACCGCTGGGTTACGGTGCGCGCAGTGCAGCATCAGCGGCTCGCCAATCTCGCCATTGCTGATAACCTGCTTCAGCGCGCGGTAGCCGGTATCGTAAGGGCGCATAAAGCCAACCTGCACCAGACGCTTGCCGTGCGCGATTTCGGCGTCGACGACGCGACGACAGCCTTCAGCGGTCAGCGCCAGCGGTTTTTCGCAGAACACCGGTTTGCCCGCCGCAATGGCGGCGAGCGTGAATTCTTCGTGGGTTGGGTCCCAGGAGGTAACAATCAGCGCGTCCACGTCCGAGGAGCGGATCACGTCATGGCCGTTGGCATAGACTTCCGCCTCCAGACCCAGACGGCTGACCACGCCTTTGGCGCCTTCAATATTAATATCGGAAACAGCCACCACCTTCGCGCCCTGCAGCACTTTACTGCAGCGACGAATATGTTCCTGTCCGATTGCGCCGGTGCCGATAACGCCAAGTTTCAGTGTCATAACTACTCCGTTGAATCCAGGTTGTAGGGGAGCCTTCCAGGCTGGCAAAAGCAGCCCGGTTCAGGTCACAGAGGGATAATTAGTATTTACGTGCCTGGTCGATATGCTCGTTCAGCATCTGGGCCACGGCATCAATGCGTTCAGATTGCGAAACCTGCGCGCCGCCAACGCGCCACCAGCTGAAATATTTATGCACCATGGTTTTTGGCAGCACTTTAATGTCAATCAGCGTGGAAACCGGCGACTGGCGCGCTTCTTCCAGCGCCTGCTTCAGCTGCGCCAGCGTGGTCACGCGCCAGGTTTTACAGCCGTAGCCGGCGGCGATGGCGGCGAAATCTACCGGTATCAGGCCGCCGTCCAGCTTGCCGCCCTCGGCGTTACGGAAACGGAACTCGGTGGTGAAGCTGTCCATGCCGTGTTCCATCTGCAGATTGTTAATGCAGCCGTTGGTCATGTTGTCGAACAGCACCACGTTGATTTTGGCGTTCTCCTGAATGGAGGTCACCAGCTCCGAATGCAGCATCATAAAGGAGCCGTCGCCGACCAGCGTATAGACCTCGCGGTGCGGCTCGGCCAGCTTGACGCCCAGCGAGGCGTTAACCTCATAGCCCATACAGGAGTAGCCATACTCGACGTGATAGCTGTTGTAATCCTTGTTGCGCCAGACGCGCTGCAGATCGCCCGGCAGGCTACCGGCAGCGGCGACGATCACCGCATCCTTTGGGAGGTTTTCATTTAGCGTGCCCAGCACGCTGCTCTGGGTCAGAAAGGAATCCGTTAGCCGGTTGAATTCGGCGAAGACCGCCTCGCGATCCAGATGATCGTCAATCTCCGGGATAAAACCGTCATTGCTGTAGACCGCCTCGTAAACGCGCTGCGTCTCTTTCAGCAATTTGCTCTGCGCCTGGGCGATTTTTTCTCCCCAGCCGCTGCTAAATCCCTGAGCGGCCAGTCGGCTATCCAGCGCCGTCAGCGCCTCGCGCGCGTCGGCGACGACCTGCACGCCATCCAGCTTGTAAGCGTCGAAGCTGCTGACGTTGATATTGAGATAGCTGACGTCCGGATGCTGGAAAATCCATTTTGAAGCGGTGGTGAAGTCGGTGTAGCGCGTGCCGACGCCAATCACCAGATCGGCCTCTTTCGCCAGCAGGTTAGCCGCCAGACAGCCGGTTTCGCCCACGCCGCCGACGTTTAGCGGATGATCGGAGAGGATCGTGCCTTTACCGGCCTGCGTTTCCGCAAAGGGAATCTGATGGCGCTCGGCGAACTGGCGCAGCGCTTCGCCCGCCTCGGAATATTTTACGCCGCCGCCGCAGACGATCAGCGGCTTGCTTTTGCCGGCTATCAGCTTCAGCGCCGCGGCCAGCTGTGCTTCCGTCGGCAGACGGCGATCCAGCAAATGTACGCGCTTCTGGAAGAAGTAGTCCGGATAGTCCCAGGCTTCGCCCTGCACGTCCTGCGGCAGCGAAATCGTGACGGCGCCGGTTTCTGCCGGATCGGTCAGCACGCGCATGGCGTTAATGCAGGCGGTCATCAGCTGTTCCGGACGACTTACCCGATCCCAGTATTTGCTGACCGCGCGAAAGGCGTCGTTGGTGCTGATGCTGAGATCGTGGTTCTGCTCGATCTGTTGCAGCACCGGATCGGGCTGGCGCGTGGCGAACACGTCGCCAGGCAGCAGCAGTAGAGGAATGCGGTTGGCGGAAGCGGTGCCCGCCGCGGTAATCATGTTGGCGGCGCCCGGCCCGACGGAAGAGGTGCAGGCGATGATCTCGCGACGCAGCTTCTGTTTAGCGTAACCGATAGCGGCGTGCGCCATGCCCTGCTCGTTACGGCCCTGATGCACCACCAAATCGCCGCTCTCCTGCTCCAGCGCCTGGCCCAGCCCCAGCACGTTGCCGTGGCCGAAAATCGCGAAGATGCCTTTGACAAATTTGGTTTCAACGCCATCTACCGACAGATACTGGTTGTCCAGAAATCTGACCAGAGCCTGTGCCGTGGTTAATCTGATCTTGCCCATTTGCTCTTCCTTAACGGTACGGCGGCAGGCCTTGAGCCTGCCGCGCTTCGCCTGAGTAATCGCCACTGCGGTAATGGCCGAAAATGAAACGTGAGGCGATTATAAACAAATATTTTTTTCACTAAACCACATTACAGAAGAAACATTTCATTTTGCGAGAGAGATCAAATTATGCCGTGAAACACAGGTCGCCGCGGCGATCCAGCCGACACAATGGTCATAGCCTTTGTCTGAAAACCCGATAACGCCTTATTCTTATCTTAATCAACAGGTTAATTAAAAATTTCACGTTTGTTGCAGCTGTTTTACCGTCTGTTGTGAGCCGTCAACAACCGTCAGAAAAAGCGCAGCCGGCGATGAAATGCGAGAGTTTTAGCCACTTCACATTTTTGGGGTATTAATTTCATTCTTAGTTGAAGTTGAAATATTTATTCCCCATACTGATTTTCACCTCATATCCGGACGCCGCCACGCGTTCAGGAGGATGCGCTGACACAGCGCGGCTGGCCTATCACAGAAGGAAAACAGAATGAGTACACAACAGAAGCGGCTCGATGTGATCTGTATCGGGCGCATCGCCGTTGACCTCTATGGTCAGCAGATTGGTGCCCGACTGGAAGATATGAGCACGTTTTCCAAATACCTCGGCGGATCGTCCGGCAACGTCGCCTACGGTACGGCGATCCAGGGGCTGAAATCCGCCATGCTGGCTCGCGTGGGCGATGAGCATATGGGCCGCTTCCTGCGGGAAGAGCTGCAGCGCGTCGGCGCGGATACCGAGTGTTTGATCACTGATAAAACCCGCCTGACGGGCCTGGTGATCCTCGGGATCAAGGATCAGGACACCTTTCCGCTGGTGTTCTATCGCGACAACTGCGCCGATATGGGCCTGACGCCCGACGATATCAAAGAAGAGTACATCGCCTCTTCCCGCGCGGTCGCGGTAACCGGCACGCATCTGTCTCATCCTGATACTCGCGCCGCCGTGCTGAAAGCGCTGGAGATCGCTCGTCGCCACGGCCTGCGTACCGCGCTGGATATCGATTATCGGCCGGTGCTGTGGGGTCTGACTTCGCTGGGCGATGGCGAAACCCGCTTTATTGAATCCAGCCACGTTACGCAGCAGCTGCAGGAAGTGCTGCACTATTTCGATCTGGTGGTCGGCACGGAAGAGGAATTCCATATCGCCGGCGGCAGCACTGATACGCTTACCGCGCTGAAAAACGTGCGTCAGGCGACCAAAGCGACGCTGGTCTGCAAGCGCGGCGCGCTGGGCTGCGTGGTGCTGGAAGGCGATATTCCGGATAGCTGGGAGCAAACCAAACTGCAAAGCGGCGTGCGCGTGGAAGTGCTGAACGTGCTGGGCGCGGGCGACGCCTTTATGTCCGGCCTGCTGCGCGGCTGGCTGAACGATGAAAGCTGGGAGCAGGCGTGCCGCTACGCCAATGCCTGCGGCGCGCTGGTGGTATCGCGCCACGGCTGCGCGCCGGCGATGCCGACCAAAGCCGAGCTGGATGATTTTCTCAGCCGCGATAACGAGGTCAAGCGCCCGGATCTGGACAGCCGCCTCAACCATCTGCATCGCGTCACCACGCGGAAACAGCAGTGGCCGGAGCTGTGCGTGTTCGCTTTCGACCATCGTAAGCAGCTGGTGGATATGGCGAATGAAGCGGGCGTCGACACGACTCGCCTGCCGGAACTGAAACAGCTACTGCTGCGCGCGGCGCAGGAAGCGGCCACCGAGGCCGGTCTGGATCGCCGCAGCGGCATCCTGGCGGACACAACGTTTGGGCAGCCCACGCTGAACGCGATTACCGGCAAAGGCTGGTGGATTGGCCGGCCGATTGAGATGCCTGGCTCCAGGCCGCTACGGCTGGAACATGGCAATATCGGCTCGCAGCTGGTGGACTGGCCGCAAGAGCACGTGGTGAAGTGCCTGGTGTTTTATCATCCTCACGACAGCGCCGAGCTGCGTAAAGAGCAGGATGAGCTGATCCTGGACGTCTGGAAAGGCTGTAATAAAACCGGCCACGAGCTGCTGCTGGAGGTGATTCTGCCGGAGAGCAATCCGGACAAGAAAGAGTCTTACTATCTGGATATGCTGAGCCACTTCTACTCGCTGGGCGTGCAGCCGGACTGGTGGAAGCTGCCGCCGCTAAGCCTGGAGAGCTGGCAGGCTATCAGCGGGCTGATCGAGCAGCAGGATCCCTGGTGCCGCGGTATTCTGATTCTGGGACTGGACGCGCCGGAAGAGAAACTGAAGGCCGGTTTCGCTGCCGCCGCTCAGGCGCCATGGGTCAAAGGTTTCGCCGTAGGCCGCACTATCTTCGGCCAGCCTTCGCGCCAGTGGCTGCAGGGCGAACTCAATGACGACGCCCTGATTGCCGAAGTGAAAGGCAACTATCTACGCCTGATCGACTACTGGCGTGAAGTGCGTCCGGTAAAATAACGTCCCGTCGTTAAGCCGCCCGCCAGTGGTTTTCTCTGTTATCTGGCGGCGCGGTCTCTCTCTTCCAGTTTCGGTTTCTGAGCAGCTTTCTGCGGTTAAAAAAAGCGAACGCCGGTAAAAGAGCGGCGATCGCGCTTTTTCTGTGATGCAATTCATATAGCGATGAAATAGAACCGCTGAATTTCGTTTAAAAGTGAAATTTTTTGTTCATCTGATAGAATAACCGCCAGAAGAATATGACTAATTTAGCGAGCCTGACTGCATGACTATTACGCCCACACAGCTTTCCCTGTTACAGGATGACATCCGCCGTCGCTACGACACCCTGAGTAAGCGCCTGAAACAGGTGGCTCGCTACATTCTCGACAACAGCAACAGCATCGCTTTTGACACCGTCGCCTCGATTGCTCAGCAGGCCGACGTGCCGCCTTCCACCTTAATCCGCTTCTCCAACGCTTTTGGTTTCAGCGGCTTTAACGAAATGAAGCAGGTGTTCCGCCAGCATTTGATGGAAGAGACGGTTAACTACACCGAACGCGCACGCCTGTTCCGCCAGACCTCTACGGATGAAACGGCTACGCCGCCGGAAAATCCGGCTGAGATCCTCAACGTCTTTACTATGGTCAACTCTCAGGCGCTGCAGCAGCTGGCGATGCAGACCAACCCGGAGCAGCTGGATAAAGCGGTAGCGCTGCTGGCGCAGGCGGAGAATATCTACGTGATCGGCCTGCGTCGCTCGTTCAGCGTCGCTTCCTACCTGACCTATGCGCTGCGCCATCTGGAGCGTCGCGCCTTCCTGATCGACGGTCTTGGCGGCATGTTTACCGAACAGCTCACCATGGTTAACCCGAAAGATGTGGTTATCGCCATCAGCTATTCGCCCTACGCTCGCGAAGCCGTCGAGCTGGTGGAGCTGGGCGCGAAACGCGGCGCGCAGCAGATCGCCATTACCGACAGTCAGGTCAGCCCGCTGGCCGCCTTCAGCGACGTCTGTTTTGTAGTGCGCGAGGCGCAGGTCGACGGTTTCCGTTCGCAGGTCGCCTCGCTGTGCCTGGCGCAAACGCTGGCGGTTTCGCTGGCGCTGAACAACGCCAAAGACTAACCGGCCGCCTGGCGTAATCCGGGCGATCGTCAATGCGCTACGCCAGCGGCTCTGCCGCTTGCGCCAGCCGCGCTCTTATTTGCTGATAGCGTTCCGCAACCTGCTGTTCCGCCCACTGCGCATCGGCTATTTTCTCTACCCTGACGGCGCAGTGTTTGAACTCCGGCGTTTTCGCCACGGGATCGACGCTGTCCAGCGTTAGCTCATTGCAGGCGCCGATCCACCACTGATAGGTCATATAGACCGCGCCGCAATTCGTTCTGTCGCTGACCTCGGCGCGGCTGATTACCCTGCCGCGTCGCGAAGTCACCCAAACCAGCTCGCCGTCGTTGATATCCAGCCTGCGCGCATCCTCCGTGTTGATCTGCACCCGGCCTGGCTCATCGGCCTGGGCGGTTAAGGCGTGACAGTTGCCGGTCATGGAACGACAGCTGTAGTGGCCGACCTCCCGTACCGTGCAGAGCGACAGCGGCCACTCCTCATCGGTGGTTTCCGCAGGCGGCTGCCAGTCGCAGGCGAACAGCAACCCTTTGCCGGACGGTCGTGAAAAACGGTTTCCCTCGTAAAGATAAGGCGTACCCGGATGCGACTCGTCGGGACAGGGCCACTGGACGTAGCCGAATCCGGCCATTTTCTCCCAGGTCGCGCCGGTATAAAGCGGGCACAGCGCGCGCAGCTCGTCCCATATAGCCTTGTTGTTGGCGTAGTGCATGGGATAACCCATCGCCTGCGCTACCCGGCAGATAATTTCCCAGTCCGGCAGCACATCGCCCTGCGGCTCTACGGCTTTTTCAAAGCGCTGGAAGCCCCGATCCGCGCTGGTGTAGACCCCTTCGTGTTCGCCCCAGCTGGTGGCGGGCAGCAGCACATCCGCCAGCTCGGCCGTTTTGGTCATAAAGATATCCTGCACGATGATCAGATCCAGCTTCGCCATCGCCTGGCGCATCAGGGCGAGATCCGGCTCGGTTTGCAGCGGGTCTTCGCCCATAATCCAGTAGGCGCGCAGCTTGCCTTCCAGCGCCAGATGCGGCACGTCGGTAATCGCGTGGCCGGGCTTATCGCTCAGCGAAGCCACGCCCCAGGCGGCGGCGAATTTGTCGCGTGCCGCCTTGCTGGTCACCGGCTGATAGCCAGGAAAAACGTCCGGCAAAGCGCCCATATCGCAGGCGCCTTGCACGTTGTTCTGGCCTCTCACTGGCCCAACGCCGACGCCGGGACGGCCAAAATTGCCGGTGGCCAGCGCCAGACTGGCGAGCCCTTTCACCACATCCACGCCCTGTCCCCATTGCGTCACGCCCATGCCCCATAAAATCGTGGCGTTTTTGGCGCTGGCGTAGAGGCGCGCGGCCTGGCGAATCAGCTCCGGCTTCAGCCCGGTGATCGCCTGCACGGCTTCCGGCGAGTAGCGCTGAACCACTTCCTGCCAGGCTTCAACCCCTTCCGTATGGTTATCGATATAGCTTTTGTTCCACAGCTTCTCGGCGATCAGCACGTGCGCCAGCGCGTTGACCAGCGCCATATTGCTGCCGTTTTTCAGCGGCAGCCACAGGTCGGCCAGTCGGGCGCTCTCAATATAGCGCGGATCGCAGACGATGATTTTGGCGCCTTTTTCTTTGGCGTGCAGAATGCGCCTTGCCAGAATCGGATGGGAATCCGCAGCGTTGTAGCCGAAAATCAACAGGCAGTCGCTCTCTTCGATATCCTTCATCGAGTTGCTCATCGACCCGTTGCCCAGCGTCGCCCGCAGCCCGGCGACGGAAGGGCCGTGACAGACCCTGGCGCAGCAGTCGATATTGTTGCTGCCCAATACGGCACGCACAAACTTTTGCATAACGTAGTTGGTTTCATTGCCCGGCCCGCGCGAAGAGCCGGTAACCATAATGCTCTCCGGCCCGAACCGGCTTTTGATTTTTTGCAGTCGGGCGCTGACGAAGTCTGTTGCCTCCTGCCAGCTTACCCGCTCAAAAGGGCCGCCTCGCTTACGGCGAATTGCGGGATGCCGCAGCCGCGGCGTCAGCAGGCGAGTGTTATTGAGAAATTCCCAGCCGAAGTAGCCTTTCAGACAGAGCCTTCCCTCGTTGGTGACGCCGGGCGCGCCTTCCGCGCCAACGACTTTTCCGTCCGCAATCTGCAGCGCGATTTTGCAGCCGCAGCCGCAGTAGGGACAAACAACGATCGCTTTATCCATGTGTTTCCACCTCTTGTAAACAGGGGCCATTCAGCTGGCTCTCTTTCGCCGCTCGCTGCTGTTTTTGCCGCTGTCGCCGGGTTAAGCGGGCGGAAGAGATCAGCGCAAGCGCGTCGGTCGGACAGACTCTGACGCAGGCCGGGCCGTCGGCCTGACCGGCGCAGAGATCGCATTTCACTATCAACGGCGTCTCTTCAGGCCTGCTGACGATCTCTATAACGCCGAACGGACAGGCGATCACGCAGCTCTTGCAGTCAATGCAGAGCTGGCTACGGCTCTCTATAGCCTCTTCGCCTTTGTACAGCGCCGCCACGGGACAGGCCGCCACGCAGGGCGCGTTGTCGCACTGGTGACACATCACAGGTACGCTAATCTGCGCCGATTTAATCACGTTCAGACGGGGAAAATAACGCTGCGCGGCCAGCAAAGGCGACCCGGTATGCGCAACGGCGCAGGCCACTTCGCAGGTGTGGCAGCCGATACATTTTTCCGGCTGGGCGACGATAAACTGATTCATGATGCCCGCTCCTTTCTTGCGGCGTTTTGTGCAAACATCGCCAGCATCTCTCGTGCGCTGCGACGTCCTTCCGCCATTGCCGTGACGACCAGATCCGCGCCGTGTACCGCGTCACCTGCGGCGAAGACTTTCGGATTGTGCGTCTGCGTGACGCGCCCTGAACAGCCCGTTTCAATCAGTCCCCAGCGATTGAAGCGAACTGACTGACCCGCCAGCCAGGGCATTTCGTGCGCCTGAAAACCAAAGGCCAGAACGAGCGCGTCGGCCGCCAGCACGAACTCCGATCCCTTCACCGGCTGAGGCCGTCGCCGTCCGTCGCTGCCCGCTTCGCCGAGGACGGTACGGATCATCCCTATACCGCTCACCCGCCCGGCTTTATCCAGTTCAATATGCTGCGGCAGCAGGTTGAACATAAATTCCACCCCTTCCTCACGCGCATTGGCGACCTCTTTTTTAGAACCCGGCATATTCGCCTCATCGCGCCGATAGGCGCAGATCACCTGCTTCGCCTGCTGGCGAACCGCGGTACGCACGCAGTCCATTGCCGTATCACCGCCGCCCAGCACCACAACTCTTTTCCCTTTTAGCGAGATATAAGGCTGCTGCTTGTCTTCCGGCAGCCCCATAACCCGACGCGTGTTGGCGGTCAGATAGGGCAATGCCTGAATAACGCCCGGCGCGTCTTCATGTTCAAGGCCCGCCCGCATCAGCTTATAGGTGCCCACGCCCAAAAAGACGGCGTCGTAATCCGCCAGCAGGCGGGAAAAAGGGAGATCGCGCCCAATCTCGCAGTTAAGGTGGAACTTAATGCCCATCTCGCCGAAAAGAGCCCGCCGCTTCGTCAGCAGCTGCTTATCCAGCTTGAAGGAAGGAATGCCGAAGGTCAGCATCCCGCCGATTTCAGGATGGCGATCGAACACATCCACCTGAACGCCGCTGCGCGCGAGAATATCCGCACAGCCCAGGCCAGCCGGCCCGGCGCCGACGATGGCCACTTTTTCCCGGCGCGGCTTGACGGCGGGCGGCGCCGGACGCCAGCCCTGCTTCAACGCTTCATCGGTAATGTAGCGCTCGATATTGCCGATGGTGACCGCGCCCGCGCGTCCGTTCAGCGTGCAGGCGCCTTCGCAAAGACGATCCTGAGGACAGACGCGCCCGCAGATTTCAGGCAGGCTGCTGGTTTGATGCGACAGCTCCGCCGCCTCGATAATCCGGCCTTCGCGCGCCAGCCGTATAAAGTCGGGAATCGCGTTGTGCAGCGGACAGGCCCAGCCGCACCAGGCTTTTTGCGCGCAGGAGAGACAGCGCTCCGCTTCATAACCGGCCTGCGCCGGCGAAAACCCCTGATAAATTTCGCCAAAGTGCTGTTTTCGCGCCTGCGCTTCAAGCTTGCGGGCGCCGACGCGCGGCGGCTTATCCAGCGCCTGTTCTGCTCGGCGCGCGGCTGAACCACAGCTTTTATCGTCGGCGCTGACCTTCTGCCGATAGCTGCTCAGCTGCGTCAGCGCGGCGTCATCCATCAGCCGCAGCGCCTGAGTGGGACAAGCGGAGACGCAGGCGGGCTTGCCCTGCTCGCTCTGCTCGCATAGATCGCATTTGATCATTGTTCCCCTTAGCGCGGCCGGTTCGATCGCGCCAAACGGGCAGGCCAGCAGGCAGTTTTTACAGCCAATGCATTTCTCTTCATGCAGCCGCACGCTGTGCCGATCGAAAACCAGCGCTCCGGTCGGACAGCTGGTGACGCACGGCGCGTTATTACAATGCCGACAGGTAACGGGGCCGTAGCCTTTAACAAGGTGGATGCGCGGGCGAAATTGCTCGCGGTCGCCTGGCCATTCGCCGTCGCCATGCGTTAACGCGCAGGCAACTTCGCAAACGTGGCAGTCGATACATTCAGCGGGATTAACAGTGACAAACCGGTTCATCTTTACTCCTTTTTATGCCGCACAATCCCTTTCACTGCCGGGGTTTATGCAAAAAAAGGGCAAATCTGCGCCGTCAGGCAGAATAAAATTGAATTCTGTGAACCAGTACGCAATTGCAAGCGAGGGATAATCTGACGCCGCCGCTCAGCAAGGCTCTGCGCGAGAATCAACTTCTCATTTTGAGAAAAATAACGCCAAAGTGAAACAGCACTTTCGCGTGCTGCCACCGCAAGGAAGGTCTTTTCAGGCTAGTTTCTACGACACGCTTCACAACCCCGTCGCCTGGCTGCTCCACATTCGCACTCTGGCATATCGCTTGCTTAAGGTGGCGCCAAAGAAGCGTATCAGGAGGGCCAGAACCCGTGAAAACTCATTTAGTGGGCAGTGAAGTCCCGCGCGTCGACGGCCTGGCGAAGGTCAGGGGCGCAGCCATATACGGCGACGACATCGTATTGAAAAACATGCTTTACGGCGTATGCCGCTACGCCGATATCGCCGCAGGAGAGATCGCCTCGCTGGATATCTCAGAGGCGGAAAAAATGCCCGGCGTAGTGAAAATAGCCACGTGCAAAGATATTCCAGGCCAGCGCTATATCGGCGTAGTCGTCCCGGACTATCCGCCTCTGGTCGATCGTGAAATCGCCTTTCGCGGCGACGTTATCGCCGTTGTCGCCGCAGAGAGCTACGAAATCGCCTGTCAGGCAGCCGAGAAGATCCGGGTCACCTACACGCCCTGGACGCCGATCACCTCGATAAAAGAGGCGATCAGGCCCGGTGCGCGTCTGATCCACAGCGATCGTGAAAACAATATTATCAATCACCATCATACGATTAAGGGCGATATTGAGGCGGGTTTCGCCGCTTCCACTCATATCTTCGAGCGCGATTTCGAGGTCGGTTTTCAGGAGCACGCCTACATCGAACCGGAATCGATCACCGCCGGTTATGACGATAACGAACAGATCGTCACGATCTACGGCTCGATACAGAACGCCCACCGCGTGCGCGGCATGGTGGCGAAATATCTGGATCTGCCGCAGTCGAAAGTGAACGTGAAGCGTTCGGTACTGGGCGGCTCCTTCGGCGGTAAAGATGACATTATCGATCATCTTGCCTGTCGGGCGGCGCTGCTGGCGGTGTTGACGTCAAGGCCGGTAAAAATGACCTATAACCGCGAGCAGTCGATGCGGGAAAGCTATAAGCGTCACCCTTATCAAATGCACTATAAAATCGGTCTGGACGATGAGGCGCGCATTCAGGCGATCAAAATCGATATCCTGGCGGACGGCGGCAGCTACGCCGGCCAGACCCCCTTTGTTACCTGGCGCAGCTCGGTGCAGGCCGCCGGGCCTTACAATATTCCCAATGTCCGCATCGATATCACTGGCGTCTACACCAACAACAACTATACCTCGGCCTATCGCGGCTTCGGCGCGCCGCAGGTGATTTTCGCCAATGAGTCGCTGATGGACGAGGTCGCCGAAAAAATGGGGCTGTCGCCGGTGGAGCTGCGGCTGCGCAACGTGCTGCGGCAGAACAATATCAGCATAGCCGGACAGGTGTTCAGCGAGCACACCGTTTCAGCGCAGGAAGTCCTGCAAAAGGCGATCGATAAAACCGAGTTTCTGGCGAAGCGCGAGCACTATCAGAAGCTTAACCAGCAGGGCGGCCCAATCAAGTATGGCATCGGGCTGGCGCTCAGCCACCGCGGCTGCTCGCTGGGCGCCGAAGGTCTGGACGCCTCTTCCGCGCTGATTCAGGTTAACGCTGACGGCAGCCTGAATCTTTCGACCTCGGTGTCGGAAAACGGTCAGGGCCTGCAAACCACGATGTCGCTAATCGCCGCAGAAGCCTTCGGCCTGAGCCTGGATCGCGTTCACTTTACCGAACCGGCCACCGCGATGATCGCGGACGGCGGCTCTACCGTGGCGTCGCGCGGCACGCTGATGGGCGGCCAGGCGGTGCTCAGCGCGGCCAATAAAATCAAGAGGCGCATGGCCAAAGCGCTGACGCAGGAGCTGGATGTCACCCATCCCGATGAGCTGGTCTGGGAAAACGGCAAGGTATTCAACCGCAAGCATCCCTGGAAACGCCTGAGTTTTCAGCAGGCGGTGGATATCACCAAAGCCGCTGGCGCTAACCTTTCCGACTACGGCTGGCACGTCGCGCCGGCTATTCACTGGGATGAAGAAAAAGGCTGCGGCAGCCCCTATTTCACCTGGGTTTACGGCTGCCAGGTCGCCGATATCGCTCTGGATACCCGTACCGGAAAAGTGACCTTTAATAACATCACGGCCGTACATGACGTCGGCAAGGTGATCAATAAAGTCGGCTTTGAAGGCCAGGTCTATGGCGGCGTGGCGCAGGGCATGATCGGCTACGGGATGCTCGAGGAGTTCAATATCGAGCAGGGCGAAGTGAAATCAGAAAATTTCGACACTTATCTGCTGCCCACCATTAAAGACGTACCCAATATCGACATTATCGCTGTGGAAAACCATGACCAGGCTGGCCCTTATGGCGCGAAAGTTATCGGCGAACCCGTGCTGGAGCTGGGCGGCGCGGCGCTGAACAATGCGGTCAGCTTCGCGCTTGGACGACGCAACTACGCGCTGCCGCTGACGCTGGAACAGATTCGCCTGGGCTACGCCCTGAAAAAACCGGTACGGCAGAGCGAGCTGCTGGCCGAGTCGGGCGATAAAAAACAGATACTGCGGCTGAATACGCTGCAAATCGCAAAGCCGAAAACGCTGGATGAGGCGCTACAGCTGCTGGCCGAGGGGCAATGCAGGCCGATTGCGGGCGGCACGGACGTGCTGGTACAGGCAAGGCTCAGCACCACCACGCTGCCGCTGGTAGATATCTCCGGCCTGACGGAGCTGAAACATATTGCGCCTTGCGACGAAGGCATCGCCATTGGGGCAGGCGTCTGCTTTAGCGACTTAACGGCGGACAAGCGAATGCAGGAAAACTATCCGCTGCTGGTCACCGCCTGCAACACCATCGGCTCTCTGCAGCTACGCAACCGCGCGACGCTGGGCGGCAATATCGTTAACGCCGCGCCCTGCGCGGACTCCGTGCCGCCGCTGATCGTCTATGACGCCATAGTAGTGTTGCAGAGTCGGCAGGCGCAGCGCCGTATGCCGCTGGCGGATTTTATTACCGCTGGCTATCGCACTCAGCTACGGCCTGATGAGTTGCTGACGTCGATAATCCTTCCCCAGCCATACCGCGATGCTGGTCTGCAACAGCGCTATTTACAGCTGGGCCGCCGTAACGCCCTCAACATTACCCGCCAGAGCCTGACCGGTCAGTTTACCTTTAACCAGGCCGGCATTCTGGTGCGCTGTCGACTGGTGGACGGCGCGCTGCTCAGTAAACCTCAGCGCCTGATTGCGGTTGAGAAAGTCCTGACCGGCCAGAAGCTGAGCGACGTGCAAACAGAAGCGGGCGCCAGCGCGCTTGAAGCGCTGCTGATGGCCGCGATAGGCAACCGCTGGTCTGCCGCTTACAAAGTGCCGGTCGCGCTGGATATGTTGCGTCAGATATTACAGGAAGCCCGCGAAGCCGGGGCACAATAAGGAGCAAAGCATGAATCGGATCAGGCTGACTATAAACGGTATTCAGGTTGAAAAAGCGGTTGCGGACAATCGCCGCCTGCTTGATTTTTTGCGGGAAGACCTGCAGCTGACCGGCACTAAAGAGGGATGCTCAGTAGGCGAATGCGGCGCCTGTACGGTTATCATGAACGGGAAATCCGTCTGTTCATGCCTGGTGCTGGCGGCGCAGTGCGACGGCGCGGAAGTCACTACTGTCGAAGCGCTGCACAGGGATAAAGTCGGCCAGAAACTGCAGCAGGCGTTTGTCCGTCACGGCGGCGTACAGTGCGGCTTCTGTACGCCTGGCGTGTTGATGAGCACCAAAGCGCTGCTGGATAAGCATCCCAATCCCAGCGACCAACAGATTGCGGAAGCGCTGGAAGGAAACCTCTGTCGCTGTACCGGCTATCGACCGATTATCAAGTCGATTAAAGCGGTGCTGAAAGCGGATTAAGGCTGCGAAGTGAAAGCGTGCATTATGCTGGCGGCAGGCTTCTCATCGCGTATGGGAGCCTGGAAAATGCTGCTGCCGTGGCGGAAGAAGACCGTGCTGGACAGCGCGCTGCGCAACGCGCTGGGGTTTTGCGACAGGGTTATTCTGGTCACGGGCTATCGTGCCGAAGAGCTGCATCAGCGCTACGCTGGCTGGCCTGCCGTTCAGCTTTGCTATAACGCCAACTATCCGTCGGGCATGTTCTCTTCGGTACGCTGCGGCGCCGCTGCGCTCTCCGGCGAACACTTTTTTGTCGTCCCCGGCGATATGCCCGCTATTGATGCCCGCATCTATGCGCGACTCTGGCAGCATCGCGGCTCGCGCTGCCTGCTACCGCGCTATGCGGGCAGAAACGGGCATCCGGTGCTGCTGCCGGGCACGATGGCGACGCACATTATGGCGGCACCTGAAAGCAGCACGCTACGCACGTTAATGCAGGGCTTTGGCTGCGCCAGCCTGCCGGTCGACAGCCCGGCCATTCACTGGGATCTGGATACGCCCGAGCAGTATCAGCAGCGGCTGATCAATGCCTGTTAACCTTTCGCCTGGGACAGGCCATATTTTTTTATTTTGCGATAGAGGGTCGCGACACCAATGCCCAGCTCTTCCGCTATCTGTTTTTTATTACGGGTGCGCTGCAGCGCTTCCTCTATCAGATTTTTTTCCACCAGTTTCAGCTTCGCGCCCTCTTCTTCTTCGGGCGAGGCACAGACTGTTTTCGCTGAATATTCCGTGGATGGTGCGGCACGAATAGCGGTATGAAACAGCGGCGGCAACAGCGCGCTGTCGATAATTTCGCCCTCAGGGACAATATTTACCAGGTACTCGACAAGGTTGCTCAGCTCGCGCACGTTTCCCGGCCACGGGTGGCGCTGCAGTAGCCTGATAACTTCCCGACTGATGCCGGGATAGGCGCAGCCGATACGCTGCGAATGATGGTTAAGAAAGTAATGCAGCAGCAGCTCAATATCCCCTTCACGCTCGCGTAAAGGCGGCATTTCCAGCGGAATAACGTTGAGACGATAGTAGAGATCCTCTCGAAATTTACCTTCCATAATAAATTGCCGCAGGTTCTGGTGAGTGGCAGAGATAATGCGGATATCGACGGGAACGGGACGGCTGGCGCCGACGGGCAGCACTTCCCGACTCTCTATCGCCCGCAGTAAACGGGCCTGCAGGGCTGGCGGCATATCGCCGATTTCATCCAGAAACAGCGTGCCGCCGCTGGCTGACTGAATCAGACCCGCCCGACCACCGGGCGCTGCGCCGGTAAAAGCGCCTTTCACATAGCCGAACAGCTCGCTTTCCAGCAGATTTTCCGGGATCGCCGCGCAGTTTATCGCTACAAAAGGCTTATCGTGTCGGTTGCTAAGCCGATGGATGGCCCGCGCCACCACCTCTTTACCCGTGCCGCTCTCGCCCAGGATCATCACGCTGGAAGGGCTGGAGGCGATGCGCATAATCAGGCGCTTTAGCTCGCGCATCGCCGGCGATTTGCCGACCAGCCGCTCAATGCCGGGCGGCTCGTTTTCTACCAGAAAAGAGGCCGCGGCGTCCTGGTGAAAAGCCAGCAGAAACAGCGTTTGCGGGCCGATGTGATGCAGCTGGCCCGTCAGCAGCGTCTCATGCTCGCCCAGGATAACGCGATGCTGGGCGTTTCCCCGCCCGGCTTCCCGCTGGCGGCTGAGCGGCTCAATGCTCAGCGATCTTCCCGTTAAGTTTTCCTGCGGCACATGTAATTGGCTGAGCGCCCGCTCGTTAATCGCTTTGATCCTGCTCTCTTTATCCAACAGGATCACGCCCTGATCCATATTGCCTAGCAGCGTGTGCCAAACGGCGTCGCTTTGCGGCTGCCGCTGCTGCGCGCTGGCAAGGTTAGCCACCAGCAGGCGGGAAACGTGCCACATATACTGCACAAACATTTCCGCGTTATCGCTAAGTTTACGATGTTGCTCATTATTAACCGCAATCAGGCTAATAACGCCCAGGCATCGCTGAGGCGCGAGGATAGGCACGCCGATAAATGCCCGCTCTTTACAGGCATGGCGATGCTGGCAGGCTTTGCAAAGCGGGTTGTAGCGCGAATCGACCACCACCATCTCTTTTTGCGTTTCGATCACGTTTCTGAGCAGGCGGGTATTGCTCTCCGGGCTATGCCCGAAGCGCTGACCATAAGGGCCTGTGCCGGCGATACGGATAAGATGGCGATCGACAACCTCTACTTCCATTTCCAGCACGTTAGCCAGCAGGCTGCTGAAATTCAGTATGGTCGGCTGGATCGCCATCAGCGTAGAAGGTAACGATGGGTTTTCATCCATGGAAAACGTCCTTTTGTCCATAGTCCATTCTCTCATCCGGGAGAATCTGGCACCGCCTCTCATTTTGAGAGAAACGGTAAGCTTTATCATTTTGAGCGCGAAGAATTCAACGATCGCGTAACACCATACTCCGTCACGCTATCAGCTGTCATGCCCGACGCCGCGCTCGGGACGAATTCCCTGGCCATTTCATTTTTATTCTGCTGCCCGTTTCGCAAATCCGACGAAAGATCACACTTTTTTATCCTCACTCATCCTGCGCTTCGACGTTGGCACAGAAGTTGATTACAGCGGGCAGGCTTTCTGCCGCGCCTTTGGCGGCAGAGATAATTTACCGCTATTGAGGAACCGATTAAATGGAAGAGAAAGGCGCACTGCTGCGGGCTATCGGCCAGAGAAAAACCGGCCTGAGCGACAAAGACTTTCTGCTCACCTGGGAGCAGACCCGCGAGGAACTTGAGCAAATACTTGATATCGCTCAGCTAATGAAAAAGATGCGTGAGCAAAACATCGACACAAGAGTCTTCAACAACGGCCTGGGGATTTCTGTTTTCCGCGATAACTCTACCCGCACGCGTTTTTCCTACGCATCGGCACTGAATCTACTCGGGCTGACTCAGCAGGATTTGGATGAAGGGAAATCCCAGATCGCGCACGGCGAAACGGTACGGGAAACCGCCAACATGATCTCCTTTTGCGCCGATGCGATCGGCATCCGCGACGATATGTATCTGGGCGCGGGCAACGCCTATATGCGCGAAGTCGGCGAAGCGCTGGACGAAGGCTTCAGCCAGGGCGTGCTGCCGCAGCGGCCGGCGCTGGTCAACCTGCAGTGCGATATCGATCACCCCACGCAGTCGATGGCCGACCTGGCCTGGCTGAAAGAGCATTTCGGCGGGCTGGACAAGCTGAAAGGCAAGAAGATCGCCATGACCTGGGCCTATTCGCCAAGCTACGGCAAGCCGCTGTCGGTGCCGCAGGGCATTATCGGCCTGATGACCCGTTTCGGTATGGAGGTCACGCTGGCGCATCCCGAAGGTTACGATCTGATCCCTGAAGTGCTGGAGACGGCCCGGCGCAACGCCACGGCCTCAGGCGGCAGCTTTCGCCAGGTCGGCAGCATGGAAGAGGCGTTCCGCGACGCCGATATCGTCTATCCCAAATCCTGGGCGCCCTGGCAGGTGATGCAGCAAAGAACCACGCTGCTGCGCAATCAGGACAGCGCCGGACTGAAAGAACTGGAGCAGCACTGCCTGCAGCAAAATGCCCGGCATCAGCAGTGGCACTGTACGGAAGAGATGATGAAGCTGACCCGCAACGGCAGCGCGCTCTATATGCACTGTCTGCCCGCCGACATTACCGGCGTCTCCTGCGAGGCGGGCGAAGTCGCCGCCAGCGTTTTTGAACGCTATCGCATCGCGACTTACAAAGAAGCCAGCTGGAAGCCCTGGATTATCGCCAGCATGATTCTGGCCAGAAAATTCGCCGATCCCGCTGCCGTACTGAGCCGTCGCCTGCAGGAAGCGCAGCCGAGAATAAAATCCTGAGCGCCACCGCTTACTTTTTTAAGGAAAGGTCAGCTATGTCAAACTTCACGTTAAAAATGGCCATTGCGGATAACACGGCTTTTTCTCCTGGTCGCTCAGCGCTGTTCAACCGCGAATCCGCCAGAGCGGCGCGGGCTTTTCACCGCAAGCTGCCCGGCTATCGCCCTACGCCGCTGCTCTCCTTGCCCGCCTTCGCCGCCGCGCTTGGTGTCGAACAGGTTTTGATTAAAGACGAGTCCCGGCGTTTTGGGCTGAACGCCTTCAAAATGCTTGGCGGCGCGTGGGCCATCGCCCGTCTGCTCTGCAAGGAAACGGGCAGCGATATCAACGAGTTCTCCTTCGCCGCCTTCCGTCAGCAGCAGCGCGCGCCCATGACGTTCGCGACCACCACTGACGGCAACCACGGCCGCGGCGTCGCCTGGGCGGCCCGCCAGCTGGGACAGCGCGCCGTCATCTATATGCCCAAAGGCTCCTCGCCCGCGCGCGTCAGGCACATTACGGAGCTGGGCGCCGAATGCATCGTTACCGAAATGAACTACGACGACACGGTGCGCCTGACCATGTGCGATGCGGAAAAACAGGGCTGGAAGGTGGTGCAGGATACCGCCTGGGAAGGCTACAGCGAAGTGCCCACCTGGATTATGCAGGGCTACGCCACGCTGGCGGACGAGGCCGCAGAGCAGATGCAGGCGATGGGCACCTCGCCGACCCATGTCTTCCTTCAGGCTGGCGTAGGCGCGATGGCCGCTGGCGTGCTCGGCTACCTGAGCGACGTCTACGATGCCAAAAACCTTCATGCCGTGGTCGTGGAGCCGGACAAAGCCGACTGCCTGTACCGCTCCGCCGGAAAGGGAGAGATTGTCAACGTGAGCGGCGAGATGAACACCATCATGGCCGGCCTCGCCTGCGGCGAACCTAATCCGCTGGGCTGGCCGCTGCTGCGCGACTGCGTCAGACAGTTTATCTCCTGCGAGGATCGCGTGGCCGCTTTAGGAATGCGCGTGCTGGGCAATCCTCTGGGCGACGATCCGCGCGTGATTTCCGGCGAATCCGGCGCGGTGACCGCAGGCGTGCTGGCTGCCGTTCTGCATCATCCCGAGAGCCAGGCGCTGAAAGAGAAGCTAAAACTCACCTCGGGTTCACGCGTGCTGCTGCTCAGCACCGAAGGCGACACCGATCCGCAGCACTATCGTGAAGTGGTGTGGGAAGGAAAAGATGGCATTACCACTGACAGGAGTTAATCATGAAATCTGTTCCGTTCGACGACATTCTTGCCCTGGCAAACAAATATCAGCCGGAGATGACGCGTTTTCTGCGCGATATGATCGCCATTCCCAGCGAGAGCTGCGATGAAAAACGCGTGGTGGAGCGCATCAGGCAGGAGATGGAAAAAGTCGGCTTCGACAAGATCGAGATCGATCCTATGGGCAATATCCTGGGCTATATCGGTCACGGCCCGCGCCTGCTGGCGATGGACGCCCATATTGACACGGTCGGCATCGGCAACCGTAAAAACTGGCATTTCGATCCTTATGAGGGCATGGAAGATAGCGAGCTGATCGGCGGTCGCGGCGCTTCCGATCAGGAAGGCGGCATGGCGGCGATGGTTTACGCCGCGAAGATCATCAAAGATCTGCGCCTGGAGGATGACTATACGCTGCTGATCACCGGCACGGTGCAGGAAGAGGACTGCGATGGCCTGTGCTGGCAATACCTTATTGAGCAGATGAACATTCGGCCTGAATTCGTTATCAGCACCGAGCCGACCGACTGTAAAATTTATCGCGGCCATCGCGGCCGGATGGAGATTCGGGTAGAGGTTCAGGGCGTCAGCTGCCACGGTTCCGCGCCGGAACGCGGCGATAACGCCATCTTTAAAATGGCGCCGATCCTCACCGAACTGCAGGCGCTGGCCGGCAGGCTGGGCAATGACGAGTTCCTGGGCAAAGGCACCCTGACCGTTTCGGAAATTTTCTTCACCTCCCCCAGCCGCTGCGCCGTGGCGGACAGCTGCGCCATCTCTATCGACCGCCGCCTGACCTGGGGCGAAACCTGGGAGAACGCGCTGGAGGAGATCCGCGCCCTGCCTGCCGTGAAGGCAGCCAGAGCGGAAGTCTCGCTCTATACCTACGAACGCCCATCCTGGACAGGACTGGTCTATCCCACCGACTGCTACTTTCCTACCTGGAAAGTGGAGCCGGACCATATCACGGTAAAAACCCTCAGCGCGGCCTATCGCGGCCTGTTTAAACGCGAACCCGTCGTGGATAAGTGGACTTTTTCCACCAACGGCGTCTCGATTATGGGCCGTCACGGTATTCCCGTTATCGGTTTTGGCCCGGGTAAAGAGCCGGAAGCCCATGCACCCAATGAAAAAACCTGGAAAGCGCATCTGGTCACCTGCGCCGCGCTTTATGCCGCCACGCCTTTGACCTGGCTACAGCAGCAGGCCTGATAGCGGCGCTGGCGTCGAAAGGAGAAAGGGATGAAAACGCTACTGAAAGGCGGCACGCTGGTGGATGACGCTGGGGAATACCGCCAGGATTTGCTGATTGCGCAGGGAAAAATCGTCCGGCGCGCGCCGCAGATCGAGTCGGATGAAAGCATGGGCATTATCGACGCCCGCGAGCTGCTGGTCATGCCGGGCGGCGTGGATGTGCATACCCATTTCAATATCGACGTCGGCATCGCTCAAAGCTGCGACGATTTCTTTGCCGGTACGCGCGCGGCGGCCTGCGGCGGCACCACGACCATTGTCGACCATATGGGTTTTGGGCCGCCAGGCTGCTCGCTCCATCACCAGCTGGAAAAATACCATCGCGACGCGGCCGAAGCGGTTATCGATTACAGCTTCCATGGCGTTATCCAGCACGTGAATCCCCAAATCCTGGAGGAGATCGCGCCGATGGTGCAGCAGGAAGGGATCAGCAGCTTCAAGTTTTATCTGACCTACGACTATATGCTGCAGGATGAGGATGTGCTGAACGTTCTGCAGCGGCTCAACGAAGCGGGCGCGCTGGCGACAGTGCATCCGGAAAACGACGCGGCCATACGCTGGCGGCGGCGCCAGTTTCAGCAGCAGGGTAAAACGGCGCCGATCTGGCATGCCCACAGCCGCCCGCTGGCCTGCGAAGCGGAAGCGATTTCACGAACGATCAACCTGGCGCGGCTGGCGGACAACGCGCCTTTGTATATCGTCCATCTCTCTAACGGCCTGGGGCTGGACTATGTACGGATGGCGCGGCAAAGCGGGCAGCCGGTCTGGGCGGAAACCTGTCCGCAATATCTGCTGCTGGACAGCAGCAGGTATCTCTTGCCCGACGGGCTGAAATATATTCTCAGCCCGCCTCTGCGCCCGCACAGCGAGCTGGATAAGCTCTGGGTCGGCATCGCCGAAGGCGCTATCGCTACGCTGGCGACCGACCACTGCAATTTTCCCTATCGTCAGCGCCAGCAGATGGCCGCCGGGAACTTCACCCGCTGCCCCAACGGTATGCCGGGCGTGGAAAACCGGCTTGCCCTGCTGTTTTCCGAAGGCGTGATGAAGGGGCGCATCAGTCGTTCACGCTTTGTTTCACTCACCAGCACTATGCCCGCGAAACTGTTTGGCCTGTGGCCGGAAAAAGGCAGCCTGCTGCCTGGCGCCGACGCCGATCTGGTGCTGTTCGATCCTCGTCGCCAGCAGGTCATTCATCATGCCGATCTGCATGACAACGGCGATTATACGCCCTATGAAGGCTTCTGCTGCCAGGGCTGGCCGGCGATCACGCTCTCACGCGGAGAAGTTGTCTGCCGCGAAGGCCGCTTCACCGGTCAGGCAGGCCACGGCCGCTTTATTTCTCGCAAACCATTCGTCACAGGAAGTCACTTATGAAAAAGAGAATTGTACTGGCGCTGGGCGGCAACGCGCTTGGCACCGGGCTGACCGAGCAAATGCAGGCGGTGCAGCACACGGCGGAAACCATAGCTACGCTAATCGCCGAAGGGCATGAACTGGTGATCACCCACGGCAACGGCCCGCAGGTGGGCATGATCCATCAGGCGTTTGAAGCGGCGGCCCACACGGCGGCGCATTCACCGGTTCTGCCGATGTCGGTGTGCGTGGCGCTCAGCCAGGGCTACATTGGTTACGACCTGCAAAACGCGCTGCGCGAGGCGCTGCTTAACCGCGGCATCGATAAAAATGTGGTATCGCTGATTACCCAGGTACGCGTGGACGCGCGCGATCCCGCTTTTGTTCATCCCGACAAGCCGATCGGCTCTTTTTTATCGGAGGAGGAAGCCCGCAAACTGAAGTCGATGGGCATCCTGTTGATGGAGGATGCCGGTCGAGGCTGGCGACGGGTCGTCGCCTCGCCCAAACCTCTGGAAATTATCGAAGCGCGTGCGGTAAAAGCGCTGCTGGAAGCGGGTCAGATCGTGGTCACCGCCGGCGGCGGCGGCATTCCCGTTATCGCGCAGGGGAATCATCTGCAGGGCGCCAATGCCGTTATCGATAAAGATCTCGCCAGCGCCGTACTGGCGCAGGATATTGGCGCCGACATGCTGATTATCCTGACGGCGGTCGAAAAAGTCGCCGTCGATTTCCGTAAACCGACGGAGCGCTGGCTGGATACGCTAACCCCGCAGCAAGCGCTGCGCTATATCGCCGACAATCAGTTCGCGCCCGGTTCAATGCTGCCGAAGGTTGAAGCCGCCGTCGCCTTTGCCGAATCGAAACCCGGACGGCAGGCTTTAATTACGCTTCTCGCAAAAGCCAGAGAGGGCATTGCGGGGCAGACCGGAACGCTTATTCAGCAGTAGCGACGCGGGCCGTTGTCACCGCAGCGGTCTCTGTGCTTTCAATGCCCCGCTCGCCGCCGGATCGCTTCTGGCGGCGATGCTGGATCAGAGCGGCCAGAATGCTCACTGCAATCTCCTCCGGCGTCTCTGCAGCGATCTCCAGCCCTACCGGCGTATGCAAACTTTGCAATCGAGCCTCACCGATCTGCAGCGTTTTGCTCAGCCGCTCACAAAAATATCGCGCTTTGCGTCGGCTGGCCAGCAGGCCCAGATAGCCCAGCGGCAGTTTGATAATCTGCTCCAGCACCTCCCAATCCTGATGGTTGGTCGCCACGATGACGTAGCTGTCGTCCGTCAGCTTCAGCCGGGAAAGTATCTCGCTGTAGTTTTCGCCGCCAACCCGCTCGCAGGCTTGCGGCAGCGCCGGATGACACAAATTTTCCTGCCAGGGATCGGCGACGGTCACCTGAAATCCCAGCGGCACCGCTGCCTGCGCCACCGCCCGATTCACATGGCCCGCACCCAGCAGAAACAGCGTCGGACGTCGGGGATAAACGGCAATGTAGATGGTCATGGCGCCGCCGCAGTCCGAGCCGACGGCATCCTCGCCGTGACGCGCCAGCCTGCCGTGAAAAAGGCGGGAGCGCGCTTCCGCCAGCGCGGCTTTGGCCTCCTCCAGCGCCAGCCGCTCTATCATACCGCCGCCGATGGTGCCTGCCGTCTCGCCCTCTTCCGACACCAGCATGGTGGCGGCGTGACGCGGCGCGGAGCCGCGGCACTCGATAATATGCAGCAGCGCGAAAGCGCGATTCTCCTTCTCCAGCCGGCTGGCTATAGTAAACAGGCTCATATTCCTCTCCTTGCAGTGAGACCTTGCAGAGTCAATGCAACCGCCGTGCCGATTTTTTATGCTTATTTTTCAGTTTATTAGACTAAAAATCCGGCCACAACTTCTCATAATGAGAGCTTTTGTTCTTATATTGCGAAGATTTCCCTGCGCAACGGCAGGTAAAGCTTTTCTGGATGCCACTTATTCTCATCCCCTGCCTGAGCATGCGCGCTTACGCTGCTTTTTTGCGAAAGCTGTCACGAAACCTGGACAAAAAAGCATTCGGTAACGACCCTGGCTCGCTTGTTGCTATGCGCTGACAAAATCGCCCGTGTTGAACAGCGGCACTACTCAGCAGCATTAAGGAGCTATTTATGGGTGACATCATGCGTCCCATTCCTTTCGATGAACTCCTGACGCGGATCTGTGCGGAATATCAGGAGAATCGTTCGATTTTCGGCATTCCCGAAACGGAATTTTATCAGCGGGATCCGCGTCGCCGGATCGCCCTGTTCGGTGAAAGCTGCGACACGCCTGTTGGGCCGGCCGCCGGCCCGCATACGCAGCTGGCGCAGAATATCGTGGTTGCCTGGCTAACCGGCGGCAGCTTTATTGAACTGAAAACCGTACAGATCCTGGACAGGCTGGAGCTGGAAAAACCCTGTATCGACGCCAGCGACGAAGCGTTCAATACCGAATGGTCTACCGAATTTACCCTGAAAAAAGCCTGGGATGAGTATCTGAAAGCCTGGTTTGCGCTGCATCTGCTGCAGGCGATTTTCACGCCGCGAAGTAATGGAGAGCGCTCTTTTATCTTTAATATGAGCGTCGGCTACGATCTGCAGGGGATAAAACAGCCGCCCATGCAGGCCTTTATCAATGAGATGCTGGACGCCGCTCAAAATGAGAAATTCGCGCTCTACCAGCAAACGCTGCGGCGCTTTATTGCGCGCGGCGGCTGGCGGCTGCTGCAAAAAGCGCAGCCTGTCGACTTAGCGGCGCTGCCCGCCAGTATCTCCAGCCATCTGGTTAACAGCGTCACGCTCTCCACCATGCATGGCTGCCCGCCTGACGAAATCGAATCCATTTGCCGCTATATGCTGGCGGAAAAACAGCTGCATACCTTTGTTAAGCTTAATCCTACGCTGCTCGGCTATCAGCGCGTGCGCCAGATTCTGGATAACAACGGCTTCGACTATATCGCTTTAAGCGAAGAGTCCTTCAGCCACGACCTGCCGCTGGATCAGGCGCTGGGGATGCTGGAAAGGCTGCTGGCGCTGGGCCGGGAAAAACAGCGCGCTTTCGGCGTGAAGCTGACCAATACGCTGGGCGCCCGCAACCACAAGCATCGCCTGCCCGGCGAAGAGATGTATATGTCGGGCCGCGCGCTCTATCCGCTGTCGATCAACGTCGCAGCGCTGCTCTCCTCGCATTTTTCCGGCAGGCTGCCCATCTCCTATTCCGGCGGCGCCAGCCAGTACAATATCGCGGCTATCTTCGCCACCGGCATCCAGCCAATTACCATGGCGACCGATTTGCTTAAACCCGGCGGCTATCTGCGCATGAAAGCCTGCGCGCAAATTCTGGAAAACAGCCAGGGCTGGGAGCGTCAGAGCATAGATGTGCCAGCGCTGCAAAAGCTGGCTGACGAAGCGCTAAGCGCCAGCTGGGCGCAAAAAGCCTGGAAATCCCGCGAGCAGATCGACGCTGGCGGCCCGCTGCCGCTGACCGACTGCTACGTCGCGCCCTGCGTCACCGCCTGCGCTATCCGTCAGGATATTCCGGAGTATCTGCGCCTCGCGGGAGAAGGCCGCTATGTCGAAGCGCTGGATCTCATCTATCAGCGCAACGCCTTACCGGCTATCACCGGCCATATCTGCGACCACCAATGCCAAAATAATTGTACCCGGCTGGATTACGACAACGCGCTGAATATTCGCCGTATCAAGAAAATCGTGCTGGAAAAAGGCTGGGAAGAGTATCGTCGACGCTGGCATAAACCGGCAGGATCGGGCGACAAACATCCCGCTGCCGTGTTGGGTGCCGGACCGGCAGGGCTCGCTGCCGCCTTTTTCCTCGCTCGGGCGGGCCATCCGGTAACCGTATTTGAGCGCGAAGCCAGCCCTGGCGGCGTAGTGCGACATATCGTGCCGCAATTCCGCATTCCGGCACGGCTGATAGAGCAGGATATTCAGTTTATTGCCGATCACGGCGTGCAATTCGAGTTCGATTGCGATCCTAATCTGACCATTGAGCAGCTTCGCCAGCAGGGCTTTAGCTGGATCTGCGTCGGTATCGGCGCGGGAAAAAGCAACGAACTGTCGCTGACGGGCGGCAATCCCCATGTCTTTAACTCCTTTACATTTTTGCAGGCTTTTAACCAGCAGCGCGTCGATCCCGCGATTCAGGGTGATGTGGCAGTGGTCGGCGCCGGCAACACTGCAATGGACTGCGCCAGAGCGGCGCTGAGAGTGCCAACTGTGCGCTCGGTAACGCTGCTGTATCGTCGGGAAGAGCGGGATATGCCCGCCTGGCCGGAAGAGATAGCCGAAGCCAGACGCGACGGCGTGCAGTTTATGACGCTGGTAAACCCGGAAAGCTTCGCGCCAGACGGCAGCCTGCTGCTGCGAGTAATGGAACCGGGCGAACCGGATCGGCAGGGGCGCCGCCGTCCGGTAGCCACAGCAAGGACGCTAAGCAAACGCTTTAACGCGCTGATCACCGCTACCGGCGAGAAGCCGGACGAGCAGGCGCTCAGCCGTCTCGGCCTGCCGCTGAGCGCTGATGGCCTGGTCGAAGTCGATCCGCATACGCTGGAAACCCGCCAGCCGAACGTTTTCTTAATTGGCGATGTGCAGAGCGGGCCGGCCTCGGTAGTGGCCGCGATTGGCGCCGCACGCAAAGCGACACGCGCCATTCTCAGGCGGGAAAATATCCATTGCGACGACGAGCACAAGCGCTGGCTGAACCGCGATCCCCTTGCCCTCTATCGTCGACACGGCATCGTCGCCGTGCAGCAAATCGGCGACGACGACCAGGAAGCTTTTGCGCGCCAGGAGGCGGCACGCTGCCTGGAGTGCAACTACGTCTGCGCCCGCTGCGTGGATGTCTGTCCCAACCGCGCCAACGTCGCGCTCGCCGTACCGGGATTCGACAGCCGCCAGCAGATCCTGCATCTGGACGCGCTCTGCAACGAATGCGGCAACTGCGCGCAGTTCTGCCCGTGGCAGGGCAAACCCTACAAAGACAAAATCACCCTGTTCAGCCGCCGGGACGATTTCGACAACAGTACCAATCCCGGCTTTCTGCTTGATAAAGAGAGCCTCCGGCTACGTCTCGATCGGCGCATCTGGCAGCTGAAAATCGACGATCGGGGCGAGGTTGCGGAAGCGGTGCCTGACGAGCTGCAGACAATGGCCCGCATTATCAGCTATACGCGCCAGCATCATGCTTATCTGCTGGGCAGAGTGGAGGAATAGCTATGCTGCTGCTTAAAAACGCTACCCTTGTTAACTTTTATCCTGCCAGGATTGTTGAAAACAGCGATATCGCGATCGATGGCGACAAAATTATCGCCGTTGGTCGCGATTTGTCGGCGGATTATCCTGATGCGCAGCGTAAACCGCTGTACGGCAAGCTGGTTATGCCGGGTCTGGTTTGCGCGCACAATCATTTTTACTCCGGCCTTTCGCGCGGCATTCTGGCGCCCATTCCGCCCTGCCCGGATTTTATCTCGACGTTGAAGAACCTGTGGTGGCGGCTGGATCGGGCGTTGGACGAAGAGTCGCTCTACTACAGCGGTCTGATCTGCTCGCTGGAAGCGATCCGGCATGGCTGTACCGCAGTTATCGATCATCACGCCTCACCCAATTTTATCAGAGGATCGCTGGCGATCCTGCGTCGTGGCTTTATCGAAGCCGGACTACGCGGCATGACCTGTTTTGAAACCACGGATCGCAATGGCGGGCTGCAGGAGCTGGAGGCGGGCGTGAGGGAGAATATCGATTTTGCCCGTCTGATCGACTCCCGACGGGACGACAGCCCGGAAGAAAGGCTGGTAGAGTGCCACCTCGGCGCCCATGCGCCGTTTACCGTGCCGGATGCCGGCCTGAAAATGCTGGCCAAGGCGAAGCGGGAAACCGGACGTGGCCTGCATATCCATGTCGCGGAAGATCGTTACGACGTTTCGCACAGCCACGATAAGTACGGCATGGATCCCATCGCCCGTCTCGAAAAATTCGGTCTGCTGGATGAGAAAACGCTTATCGCCCATGCGCTCTGGCTCTCTGCCGATGAGATCGCCCTGCTCAACCGGCATCGCGCCTGCCTGGCGCATAACGCCCGTTCCAATATGAACAACCATGTCGGCTATAACCACCAGCTGCCCGACTATCAGCTGGCGGCGCTCGGTACCGATGGCATCGGCGCCGATATGTTTGAAGAGCTGAAATTCGCCTATTTCAAACATCGTGACGCGGGCGGCCCGCTCTGGCCCGACAGCTTTCTGCGCATGCTGCACAACGGCAATATTCTGCTGGAGCGCAACTTCGCACAGCCGTTCGGCCAGCTGGCGGCAGGCTATACCGCCGATCTGACCATTTGCGATTACGTTTCCCCCACGCCGCTGCGGGCGGAAAACCTGGCCGGCCATTTCGCGTTTGGCCTCAACAGCGCGTCGGTGCACAGCGTCATTATCGCCGGCAGGCTGGTCTACGAAGATCGGCAGTTCCCCTTTGAGGTTGAACCGATCTACGTGCGCGCGCGCAAAGCCGCAGCCAGGCTGTGGCAAAACATGGCAACGCTGTAGTCCCGTATGCCTTTGAATCGTAGCCGGGAGAGCTTCCGGCCGTAAGGGAGATACATCAATGAACGCCTCTGTCATTCACCCGGAACCGCTTCCGGTTTCCATCCCGCCCGTCGATCGGGTGCTGCCGCTCGGGCAGATGATCCTTTATGGACTGCAACACGTGCTGGTGATGTATGCCGGCGCCGTCGCTGTGCCGCTGGTTGTGGGCGCGGCGCTTGGCATGCGCGACGCAGAGATCATCACCCTTATCAGCTGCGATCTGGTGGTTTGCGGTTTCGCTACCTTGCTGCAAACGCTGGGAGCCGGTCGCTGGCTGGGATGCCGTCTGCCGGTAGTACAGGGCTGCACTTTCGCCGCGCTGATTCCGCTGGTGCTGATCGGCAAAGAGTACGGCATGGGCGGAATCTCTGGCGCGGTGATGATTGCCGGCGTCTTTACCCTGTTGAGCGCGCCCTGGATTTGCCGACTGGTGCGCTTTTTCCCCAAAGTGGTGATGGGTTCTATCGTTACGTTGATTGGCCTGTCGATTATGCCGGTAGCGGGCGGCTGGATAGGCGGAGGCAGTAGCGGTATGGCTGGCTTCGGCAACGCGACCGCGCTGGCAATGGCCGCGCTGACCCTGGTGATCATTTTAAATATCTATACCTTCGGCTCGGGCCTGATTAAAAATATTGCCGTGCTGATTGGCCTGGTGGTGGGTACGACGCTGTGGTACTTCGTCGATACCCTTGATTTCAGCCGCGTAGCTTCCAGTCCGTGGCTCAATCTGCCCGTACCGCTACAGTTCGCTACACCTGAATTTCATCTGGTACCGATCTTGCTGCTGTCGATGGTGATGGTAGTGGTAATGGTGGAAACCATGTCTTCCATGCTCGCTACAGGAGAAATAGTAGGACGCAAAGCCGACAGGGAGACGCTGAAGAAAGGGCTGCTGGCCTGCGGGCTGGCTACCTTTTGCGGCAGCTTATTTAATCTTTTTCCCTATGCGGCTTTCGCGCAGAACGTAGGCCTGATTAGCCTGACCGGTGTTAAAAGCCGTTTTGTTGTGGCGGTATCGGGCTGCATTCTGATCCTGATGGGGCTGTTCGCTAAAATGGCCGCGCTGGTGGTGATCGTGCCGAAACCGGTGCTGGGCGGCGCTGGCGTCGTGATGTTCGGTATGGTGGCGGTATCCGGGATCCGCACGCTGGGCGAGGTTAACTATCGTAATAACAATAACGGCATGGTGGTCGCGCTGACGCTGGGGCTGGGACTAATGCCGGTGCTGGTGCCCTCGTTGTTCTCGCAGCTCCCTGAAATGGCAAAAATGTTTCTGCACAGCGGCATCACTATAGGCACCTGCGTGGCGATTGTGGCGAACCTGATCCTGAACGGCAAAGGCGCGCATTTACAGAGCCGCAACTGCGTAAACTGTGCGCCTGAAGAACCGGTTCAGTCCACTGCGGCCCGCGCCGTGGCGGTAAGAACGGTAAGAATGTGGCTGCTGCTGCGGCGGGCCAGAGAGCAGAGGGCCAAAGAAACGGAATAGGCGAACGGCTTTTGGCGCGACAAAAATGACTTCCGTCGCGCTTGTATTGATCAGCGCGCAGGCTCTCACCACGGCGGGTTTTCGCCACGAAAAAGCCCGGTAAACCCGGGCTTAATAAGATAACCATGACTTTTGGCGGGCCGGTGTGCAGGCGACAGGTTAGCCTGGCTTACGCGGATACTCTTCGCTGTTTACCCAGGCGTGATCGTTTTCCCAGCTGAACTTCCACAGGCGAACCGGCCCGGCCATGACGTTGAGGTAGTAGTTGTCATAACCGGCAATGGTCGCCACCGGATGGTAGCCGCGCGGCACCGTCACCACATCGTGGTTATAGGCCGCCATGCACTCATCCAGCGAGCGATCGTCGGTATAAACGCGCTGCATAGCAAAGCCCTGTTCCGGATTGAAACGGTGATAATAGGTTTCTTCCAGATAGGTTTCGGTTTCCGAGTTTTCCGTATCGTGCTTATGGCTGGGATAAGAGCTGGTGTCGCCCTCGTCGGTATAAACTTCTACCACCAGCAGACTGTCCGCTGGCTTATCGTCAGGCAGGATATTATGCACCAGCCGCCTGTTGCGCCCTTTGCCGCGTTTTTCGACGCCCACGTCGCCAGGCGCAATCAGCCGCGCCGGCAGATTGCCGTTTCCGGGCGCCCGGCAGACCGCCAGCTCCAGATCGGTGTCGGCCCGCACCTCGACCTTGTCGTCGTGCGGAACATAAACCGAGTAAGGCGGCGTGCGCTCGAAGGGCGACATCCGCTTGCCGATATCGGGGAACTCCGCATAGCGAGTCTTCACCGAGGCCAGCCCGGCGACCAGCACCAGACACAGCTCCTGGCTGCCGCTTTCCAGCTGTAGCGTCTGGCCCTGTTTCAGCTGGTAAGCTTCAAAACCCACATAGCGCCAGTTCGCGCTTTCCGGCGTAACCTGCTGGATACGTCCCTGCGCATCCGGGCTTTGTGCTTTGGACAGCAATGACATAGCGCTTCTCCTTAAATGAATTAGCCCAGCGTTGGCATACTGAATTCAGAAACCGTTTTCTGACCGCTCGGCCAGCGCACGGTTGCGGTTTTCATGCGGGTATAGAAACGAACGCCGTCCGGCCCGTGCACGTTCAGGGCGCCAAAGACAGAGCGTTTCCAGCCGCCAAAGCTGTGGAACGCCATCGGCACCGGCACCGGAACGTTTACGCCGACCATGCCCGCCTGCACTTCGCGCACAAAGTCGCGTCCGATATGGCCGTTGCTGGTGAAGATGGCGCTACCGTTGCCGAACTCGTGACTGTTGACCAGCTTCAGCGCCGTGGCGTAATCCGGCGCGCGCATGATGCTGAGCACCGGGCCAAAGATCTCTTCCCGCCAAATCACCATATCCGACGTCACATCATCGAACAGCGTACCGCCGACGTAGTAGCCTTCCGCGTGGCCCGGCACCTGAAGATTACGCCCGTCCACCACCAGTTTCGCGCCCTCTTCCACGCCCTTGTCGATATAGCCCAGCACTTTCTTCTGGTGCGCGGCGGAAACCACCGGCCCCATCTCGTTCTCTTCGGTGCCCTGCTGCATACCTGGACCGACGCGCAGAGCTTTGACCAGCGGCGTCAGGGCGGCGATCAGTTTGTCGGCGGTATCATCGCCCACCGCGACCACAACCGGCAGCGCCATGCAGCGTTCGCCCGCAGAACCGAAGGCGCCGCCCATAATGGCGTTGACCGTCGCATCCAGATCCGCGTCCGGCATGACGATGGCGTGGTTTTTCGCCGCGCCGAAAGCCTGCACGCGCTTGCCGTGCGCGCTGGCGGTTTTATAGATGTGTTCGGCCACGCCGGAAGAACCGACAAAGCTCACCGCCTGCACGCGCGCGTCGGTATAAAGCTGTTCGGCGTCTTCGTTAGCGCAGTGAATCACGTTAAAGACGCCGTCCGGCAGACCGGCTTCCGTCAGCAGTTCGGCCATGCGTACGGAGACGGAAGGGTCCAGCGCCGGCGGCTTAAGCACGAAAGTGTTGCCGCAGGCCAGCGCAACAGGGAACATCCACAGCGGCACCATCGCCGGGAAGTTGAACGGCGTAATGCCCGCCACAACGCCCAGCGGCTGCATCAGCGAGTAGCTGTCCACGCCCGTGGCCACGTCCGGCGAATTTTCGCCTTTAATCAAATGCGGAATGCCGCAGGCGAACTCGACGACTTCCATACCGCGAGTCAGCTCGCCCAGCGCATCTGACCAGACTTTGCCATGCTCGCTGACGATCAGCGCGGCCAGCTCGTCGCGATGCTGTTCCATCAGGGCTTTGAAATTAAACAGGATGCGCGCGCGGCGCAGAGGCGAGGTGCGTGACCAGCCTTCAAAAGCGTTGTGCGCAACTTCAATGGCGTGAGCAACCTCTTCCGCCGTGCTTTGCGTCACCTCACGCACCGGCTTTCCGGTCGCCGGATCGTAAACCGGAATCGTTTCATTGCTGGCGCTCAGAGAGGTTTTTCCGCCAATAAAGTTTCCTGTAATAGTCATGTTCTGGCCTCTTGAATGTAGGGATCTCCTGCCGGAAGTTGCTTGCCGCAGCTGCCTGGCCGGTCAACGCCCGAATGCGTGCAATGACACTATTATATTGGAATAAATTTTTCAAATATTCCACTTTAGAAAATCTGTTTTTAGCGGCGCAGATCGCATTTTTTCAGCGCGTGACTTGTCAAAGCCGTAACCTGTCGGCCTGAGCGTCAAAAAAAGAAAAATCCCCAGCCTGCGGGCTTTATCAGGGATAAAACACCCGCTCCCCTGCAGAAAACCGCCTCACGCGAGCCAGCTGAAAGTGGCCCAATCTTCTGCGGCGGCCAGGCCAAAAAATGAAATTTTGCGAGAAAGATCCAAAAATTTAAGTTTCATTATTCCCTTTATATGAAATAAATGTTTTTATCATCCGCAGCGAACGACGGGCCGCGAAACGGGCTGAACAGCGGCAGCCGCACGGCTTAGCGGCCAGCGCCCTTTGCCAACGTTGTCGATATCTATCCCTTTTATTTTGCAGGAGCAGCAAGATGGCTATTGATTCAACCCGTTTCTGTATCAACCGCAAGATCGCTCCCAATCTCGGCATTGAGCCATTTTTTCAGCTGGTTCATGGCCTCGGTTTAAATAAAGTCGAACTGCGCAACGATATGCGCAGCGGCAAAGTCACCGATGACCTGAGCCATGAAGAAGTACGCGAGCTGGCGCAGCGCTATGGTCTGGAAATCGTCACTATTAACGCCGTCTACCCGTTTAATCAGGCGGACGACGCGCTGCTGGCGAAGACGGAAGGCCTGCTGAAGGACGCCAACGGCGTCGGCGCGAAGGCGCTGGTGCTTTGCCCACTCAACGACGGTACGCCGGTTTCGGCGGAAGAAACCATCGCCGCGCTGAAAAAACTGGCGCCGCTGTTCGCGAAATATGGCGTTGAAGGCCTGGTAGAGCCGCTGGGCTTCCCGGTCAGTTCGCTGCGCTCCGCCGTGCATGCCCAGGCGCTGATCCGCGACGCCAGCGTACCTTTCCGTCTGGTGCTGGATACCTTTCATCACCATCTGTACGAAAAAGCGGAAGACGAATTTGAAAATGGCATCGATATCGACAATATCGGTCTGGTTCATCTGTCCGGCGTCGAAGATACGCGCCCAACGGCGGAGCTGACTGACGAAGAGCGCATTATGCTGAGCGAAGGCGACCTGCTTAAGAGCGTGGCTCAGGTGCAGCGGCTGGAGCGCATGGGCTATCGCGGCGTGTACGCGCTGGAGCCTTTCTCTTCTATTATGGAGAGCTGGAGCACGGCGGATATCGAACGCGAGATCCGCCAGAGCCTCAGCCTGCTGCAGGCATAAATGTTTTTCAACGGGCGAACCGGGTTCGTACGTCGGCCACGCCAGACGGCTGGCAAACCTTAACAGTTGGTGCAGGCTGGCTTCTTTCACCACAACACCGCTGTTTCACGGCGGCAGAGGCTGAGCGGATAAATTTTGGCGCAGGGACGCGCCAGACGAGCTTACAGGGACGTATTCAAGGCGTGTCTGTGTTCCGCTTTGCCTCTACCGCTGTTCGCAAGCGACAACATTAACGCCGGGTTTGTCATCAATCTCACTCTTTCCTCTCTTTTATCTGTGTCGTACCTGGCGGCCTGAATGGCCGCCCTTTTTTTAACCCTGCGCAAAGAGCTTTCACGAATCAAAGCCGACTGAGTTTGACGCTGGCGAAGATCACCTGTTCGCTATATGCAAAGCCCGCCTGAAAATCGCCATCGCCTTAATTATGCTGACTTATTTAGCTGCTTTCCGGCTGCGCACGGCGGGCTTTCAGCGTCAGCAGCATCGCCAGACAGACCAGCAGCGCGCTAAGCAGATAGATAACCGGCACGCCGGCATAGCTCATTACCAGCCCGGCCAGCGGCCCGGTAATGCCCAGCGAAAGATCCATAAACGCGGTATAGGTCGCCAGCGCGCTGCCCTGATTTTGCGCCGGTACGGCCTTAACCGCCACCACGCCGATTGCCGGGAAAACCAGCGAGAAACCGGCGCCGGTCAGCAGCGCGCCCAGCTTAGCCATCCACGGATCGGTCGCGCCCCAGACCAGGAACAGGCCGATAGCCTCTACGGCAAAGCAGACCGCCGCCACCATCAGTCCGCCGTGCCGGTTGATGGCATTAGGGAACAGCAGGCGCGTGCCGACAAAGGCGCCGCTGAACAGCGTCAGCGCCCAGGCCGCGCCCTCCCAACCTTTATCCTGATAAAAGAGCGTAATAAAAGTGGCGATAACGCCAAAGCCGGCCGATCCCATCGCCAGAATCATCCCGAAGCGCCAGACCTTGCCCAGTACGGCGCGAAACGGCAGCGGCCTGCCTTTAGCGCTTTTTACCGCGGGCCGCGGCAGCGCCATCAGCACGGCCAGCAGCGCAATCGTCGTCACCACGCCCGCGAGCAGCAGCAGTCCGCCCCAGCGATAGATGGCCACGCCCAGCGGCGCGCCAATCGCCATCGCGCCGTAGGTGAAAATGCCGTTCCAGGAGATAACGCGGCCAATATGCAGCGATCCTACTACGCCAACGCCCCACAAGGTTGAGCCTGTGCCAGCGAAGCTCTGTCCGACGCCCAGTATCACCCTGCCGAGGCAAAGCAGAAGCAGGCTGACCATGGGGATCGCCGCGCTTAACGCGGCAAGCGCGTAGCACAACCCGCTGAGCAGACAGCCGCCAAGCCCCATTACCACCACTTTTTTCGGCCCCAGCAGATCGGCGAAGCGGCCCGCGTATGGACGGCTGAGCAAGGTGGCGAAATACTGCAGGCTGACCACCAGCCCGGCCCAGAACGCGCTATAGCCCATCACGTCATGGACGTAGCCAGGCAAGACCGCCAGCGGCAGGCCGATGGTCAGATAGGCGGCGAAGTTAAAGATGACGACGGCGATAATGCGCAGGTTCAGGCGTAAAGCGCCCGTATTCTCCGGCGCGGGTTGTTCAGGCATGGCAACAGATGTCCTGTCCGGGATGGAATGAAGGGTAACTATAACCCGATTCCGGCCTGTGCCGAGGGGCAAGGCGGAAATTAGCGTTGCGTTGTGGTTTAGCTCGTGGTCGAGCCAGACCAGCTATTGCTGGCACAGGGCGTGAAAAATAGCCGCGTCTGAGAGCTTTCCTGAAATCAACCGCCTGGCGATAAACAGCCGCTACACTTAAACACAAAACGCCTGAAGGAGAAGGAATGAACGTACCGCAGCAGGAGAAGATGGGGCAGAATATGCTGCTGAAAATGGCGACGCTGGTTGTGATTCTGGCTGGCATCAAGGCGGCCTCCGCTATTCTGGTCCCTTTTTTACTGGCCCTGTTTCTGGCCATTATTTTAAACCCTTTGGTGACTATACTGATGCGGCGCGGTGCCCGGCGCGGCATGGCTATCAGCCTGGTGATCGCGGCGGTACTGATCGCCCTGGGGCTATTGGTGGCGATGATTGCTGGCTCACTGGATGAGTTCTCCACCGTCTATCCGCAGCTGCAGCAGCAGATGACGCAAAAGCTGGCGCAGCTGCAGCACGTCGTCGCGCCTTTTCATATCAACCTCTCCACCAACAGCCTGGCCGCGCGGCTCGATCCCAATGCGATTATGGGCATGGCAACGCTGATCCTCAGTCAGTTTTCCGGCGCGCTGACCAACCTGGTGCTGCTGATTATGACGGTGGTGTTTATGCTGTTTGAGGTGCACCACCTGCCCTACAAGCTGCGTTTCGCGCTGATTAATCCCAAGATCCGCATTGCCGGGCTGCACAAGGCGCTGAAAGGCGTCACGCACTACCTGGCGCTGAAGACGCTGATTAGCCTGATTACCGGTTTCGCCGTCTGGCTGGTGCTGATGCTGCTGGGAGTGAAGTTCGCGCTGATGTGGGGCGTGGTGGCGTTTGTCCTGAACTATATTCCCAATATCGGCCCGGTTATCGCCGGTATTCCTCCTACGCTGCAGGCGCTGCTGCTGAACGGCGTTTATGAGGCGGCGCTGGTGGCCGCGCTGTTCAGCGCGATCCATATGGTGTTTGGCAATATGCTGGAGCCGCGCGTGATGGGCAAAGGCCTGGGGCTCTCCAGCCTGGTGGTGTTCCTGTCGCTGATTTTCTGGGGCTGGCTGCTGGGGCCGGTGGGAATGCTGCTTTCGGTGCCGCTCACCAGCGTGTGCAAAATCCTGATGGAAACCACGCCTGGCGGCAGCAAGCTGGCGATCCTGCTGGGTAACGGCAGGCCGCCACGAACGCCCAAGCCTAAAGTCCAGAAGTAGCGTCAGCGCGCATCAAAGACGCTGCTGTCGGTTATCGCCTGCACGTCAACCTTGTTGGGCAGGATAGCCAGCGACGAGAAAAGATCCGCTACCCGTTGGACTTTGGCGATATCTTCCGGCGTTACCGGCCGTATGCCGTGAGAGATACGGCTGGTTATCACTTTCGCTTCCGTGGGAGAGAGTCGGGTCAGGGTTGAGTAAACCTGGTTATAGTCTGCGGGATGCGCGATTCCCCAGGCGCGCGCCTTCGCCAGACGTCGGGCAAAGTCGGCGATGGCCAGCCGTTTTTGCGGATCCTGCAGCGAGCTACCGGTAGCGGTCACGAAGGAGAGCGAGGTAGTTAACCCTTTGCTGTCGCGCAGCAGCCGCGCGCCATGCTGTTCCGCTATCCCCAGATAGGGATCGAAGGTGGCCCAGGCGGCGATTTGCCCGGCGTTAAACGCCGCGCTGGCGTCGGTAGGCAGCACAAAGCGTATGGAAACCGCCGTTTGCGGCACGCCGGCCTCTTTCAGCGCTTCGTACAGCAGATGCTGGGAGATGCTGCCGCGCGCGGAGGAGACCACTACCGTTTTGCCAGCCAGATCTTTTACGCTGCGCAGCGGCGAATCCGCAGGCACGATCAGGCCATTGGCGGCGCCGTCACCGACATTGGTGGCAATGATTTTGAGATCGACGCCGCCGGAAGCCGCCATCAACACCGGCAGATCGCCCGCGTAAGAAGTGTCTACCGCGCCGGCGCGCTGCGCCTCAAACAGCGGCGCGGCGCCCTGAAAGTTGGCCCAGCGATAGTCGTACGGCGCGTCCTTCATTACGCCCGATGCCTCTACCAGCGAGCGCAGATTACGCGCCTGATCGCCCAGCACTAAAGTCACCTTTTCCGCTCTGGCCGCGCCGATGACCATCACCATTCCCAGCAGCAGCGCCAGCGCGCTTTTTCCTTTGTTCATCGATGTTCCTTAAAGCGCGCCGCGCTGCAGCTGTCGTATATAAGCATCCCAGTGCAGCAGATACTTTTTATTTTTTATGCCGTTATCGAAAACCCGCGCGGCTTTTTCCGCTACCTCGTCGGGTACGATAAGCAGTTCGGCGCCGCCAGCCTGCGCCGCCAGCTGCGCCACGCAGGCCCGCTCCAAATAGTAGAGGTTATAGAAAGCCTCTTCCAGCTGCTGGCCGCAGGCAAGCAAGCCGTGATTGCGCAGGATCAGCGCATCAAGATCGCCCAGATCCGCGACGATGCGCTGCTGTTCGTCCAGGTCCAGCGCGATGCCTTCATAGTCGTGATAAGCCAGCCGCTGCCAGAAGCGCATACTGTGCTGCGAAATCATCAGCAGACCGTTTTTTTGCGCCGCGACGCCAATGCCCGCCGCCGTATGGGTATGCAGCACGGCATGAGTCTGCGGGCGAGCGCGGTGAATGGCGCTGTGAATAACGTAGCCAGCCGGGTTAATTCCCAATCCGGAAGGATCGTCCAGAATTTCGCCGTCCAGATCGACTTTTACCAGGGTTTCCGGGGCGATTTCGTCAAAAGTCTGGCCGTAGGCGTTGATCAGGAAATGCGGCTTCTCGCCCGGTACCCGTAGCGAGAAATGCGTATAGATATGGTCGGTCCAGCGTAACCGCGCGGCCAGCTGATAGCACTGCGCCAATTTGACGCGAGCCTGCCACTCCGCGTCGGTAATGCGCGCGCGTAGCGATGCGGCATCATGAACCATAAAAAAATCTCCTCAGTTACAGCATGATGGATGGCCGGAGCCGGGCCAGAGCATCCTGACACAGAAGAAACGCGCGACGGAAACGATCAATCTGAGAATAAATTGCATAAAATTAACTAAGCGACAATGCGCGGCGCGGCGGCGGAACTTTTTTCCGGCGCCATGCTACCTTTACCTTTTTCAGGTGGCGCAGGAATGCCGCTAACCGAGGTTACTGGATGGATTTGCCGAAAAAATACGGTGAAAGGAAAGGCGTGCTGCTGGCCGTTGCGGGTTCGGTGCCGCTGATCCTCTGCCTGATATTTACCTTTATCGACGCCAGGCAGATCGTGAAGCGCCAGCAGGCGGCGACCGCGGATATGCTGCTGGCGCACGCGGAAGCGATCGGCGATCGGGCCTGGAGGATGATCGACCAGCTTGAGCCGCTACCCGAACAGCCCTGTGCGGCTATCAACGATCGGCTGCGCCAGTATGCGGCGCTCTATCCCTATTTTCGTTCGGTAGGCGTTATCAAAAATGATACGGTGACCTGTTCTTCCGCGTTCGGCGGACTGACGAAAGAGCTTGCCACCATTATTCAGCGTCCGCTGCCGGAGCCCCCTCAGACGCAGTGGATGCTTTCGCTCAGCAAAACCTGGGCCGTGCGGGATCGACCGGCAGTGATTTTCGTGCGTAACATGACCTTGCCGTTCAGCGCTTTTGTGCTGGTCGATGGGCAATATCTGTCAGATGTGATGAGCGCCGTTGGCAGAAGCCAGCACGACAGCATTACGCTTCAGTTTGGCAGTGGCTTCGCGCTTGCCAGCCATACCGGGGAATCGCCTGAACGCAGCCTGCTGCAGGCGGTGACGCTGAGTAAAAACGCCCATCGCTATCCGATCATCGTGCGCGTCACCTCGCCCGGCAGCGACATCGCCCTGAACTGGCGGCGCAGTCTGTTTACCTATCTGCCGATGGCGCTGATCCTCTCGCTGCTGCTGATGACCGTGACTAATAGCTGGCTGAAGCGCAAGCTGTCACTGCGCGATCAGCTGCGGCGGGCCATTCTGCACCGTGAGTTTTCGGTCAACTATCAGCCCGTTTACCATATCGCTACCGGCAAAGTCAGCGGCGCGGAGATCCTGATGCGCTGGCAGCGGCCTGGCGGCGGCTGGGTAAGGCCGGATCTGTTTATCGCCGCGGCGGAAGCGGAAGAGATGATTATTCCGCTGACTCGCCATCTGATCGATCTGGTGCTGGAGGATGCGAAACAGTGGGTTCTGCCGCCCGATTTCCGGCTGGCGATCAACGTCGCCGCAGCGCACGTGCACCACGCCAGCTTTGTCGACGATATCCGCTATTTCGCTGCGGGAATGGCGGTACACCAGCCGGATATTACGCTGGAGCTGACCGAGCGCAGCCTGCTTTCCGACGGCGAGGATGTGGTGCAAAAACTGCAGCAGTTGCGCAGCGAAGGGATTCATATCGCGATTGATGATTTCGGTACCGGCCACTGCTCGCTCTCTTACCTGCAGACCTTTCCGCTGGATTACCTGAAGATCGATCGCGGCTTTATCAACGCTATCGAAACCGTAGAGGGCGAGGCGCCGGTGCTGGACGCCATCATCATGCTGAGCCATAAGCTGGGATTAAAAATCGTGGCCGAAGGCGTGGAAACCGCTACCCAGCTGCGCTATCTGAAAGCGCGCGGCGTGGTTTTTATTCAGGGCTATTATTACGCTCGTCCAATGGCCAGCAGTACGCTGATGGCCTGGATGCAAGAGGAAGGCCAGCAGCCGCTGATATAAAAGGGTCTGAATTAATAGCGTGGAAAATAAGGCGTAACGATTTTCAATTTCATTTGCGATTTTTAAGTGCCGCCCGCAATGCCACTTTTACTTCTTCATCCGTTAACACTATTTTCTGTCCGTTATATTTTATTCCTGCGTCTTCACAGCGGGCTCTGGCGCGCGCCTTTATTCTGTTCAGGGTTTGCCTGATCTGTTTCAGACACTGCTGCTGTTCGAACTCAATTTCAGAGGCGCTTTTACGTGGATGTTTACAGAGGGGAGAAGAGCTTAAAAAACTATGTAAATCAAACGCCTTTATAAGAAATAATCGAACTTTAGCCGCACTGTGCAAAAAGGGAAATTCGCTTATTCCGACGCGACAACTAGCCACTCTGTCGATTATTTTTCCACAATAAAGCCAGGTATTTATCGGTGAATAAACCCTGGTATTATCAGGGAGAAAGCGGCGCGACGGGCGGAAAAATTTTAAATTCGCCTCTGTGCTTTCCAGCCAGTAATTTACAAAATGAACGTTTTTTTTATTATACATTGCCTCCCCCGCATGACTGCGGCGGGCAGTATTACCGATCGGGTTAGCGGGCGCAATACTCAATCCGGCGGCGGTTCTGACTTAATTTTAATATAAAAAATAGGTTATTACGGTTTATTTAGCGCAGTTACCCGCCGTTGGCGCCTCTTTTAAGCCTCTTCTCGCATCGCGCGCCGGCCCCTTCCCTCACGCAGTGCAGGTTACGCAATCTGATTTCAGTTAGAAATTATGTTACACGGCACAGAGACGATATACTAAAGGCAGACAGATATTTGCTGAGTAAACAACAAATTTGCTACTTATCACTGTCTGCAGGGCAAAAGTCCGTACGCTATTCCGCTTTGCCCGTGTGCCACGGCGGCACAGGACAGAGCGGAGAATTTTACTGGGAAACAGTCAATTACAGGGTGCTTTATATGAAGCTACGTAGGAAGCGTGTTAAGCCGATTGGCTTGAAAGACGTAACGATCATTGATGATGCCAGATTACGCAAAGCCATTACCGCAGCGTCGCTTGGTAACGCCATGGAGTGGTTTGACTTTGGGGTATACGGCTTTGTGGCCTATGCGCTGGGCCAGGTATTTTTCCCTGGCGCCGACCCCGGCGTGCAGATGATCGCCGCGCTGGCGACCTTCTCTGTTCCTTTCCTGATCCGTCCGCTTGGCGGCCTGTTTTTTGGCGCGCTGGGCGATAAGTATGGCCGTCAGAAAATCCTCTCTGTCACTATCGTGATTATGTCGGTCAGTACCTTCTGTATCGGCCTGATCCCCTCTCATGCCAGTATCGGTATCTGGGCGCCCATTCTGCTGCTGCTGTGCAAAATGGCGCAGGGCTTCTCGGTAGGCGGGGAATATACCGGCGCTTCTATCTTCGTCGCCGAATACTCGCCTGACCGCAAACGCGGCTTTATGGGCAGCTGGCTCGATTTTGGTTCCATTGTCGGCTTCGTTACCGGCGCGGGCCTGGTGGTGCTGATCTCTACCGTAGTCGGCGAAGCGAACTTCCTCGACTGGGGCTGGCGTATTCCGTTCTTCGTTGCGCTGCCGCTGGGATTAATCGGTATCTATCTGCGTAACGCGCTGGAAGAAACCCCGGCGTTTCAGCAGCATGTCGACAAGCTGGAACAGGGCGACCGCGAAGGCCTGGCCGATGGGCCGAAAGTCTCCTTCAAGGAGATTGCGACCAAACACTGGAAAAGCCTGCTGGCCTGTATCGGCCTGGTGCTTTCCACTAACGTTACCTATTACATGCTGCTCACCTATATGCCGAGCTACCTGTCGCATAACCTTCACTACTCCGAAGATCACGGCGTAATGATTATTATCGCGATTATGATCGGTATGCTGTTCGTGCAGCCGGTAATGGGCCTGATGAGCGACAAGTTTGGCCGCCGTCCATTTGTGATTATTGGCAGCATCGCGCTGCTGCTGCTGGCCATTCCTTGCTTTATGCTGATCAACAGTAACGTGATGGGGCTGATTTTTGCCGGTCTGCTGCTGCTGGCGGTGATCCTCAACTGCTTCACCGGCGTGATGGCTTCGTCGCTGCCGGCGATGTTCCCTACCCATATCCGCTACAGCGCGCTGGCCAGCGCCTTTAATATTTCGATTCTGGTGGCGGGTCTGACGCCAACGCTGGCGGCGTGGCTGGTGGAATATACCGCTAACCTCTATATGCCGGCGTACTATCTGATGGTGGTCGCGGTCGTGGGCCTGATTACCGGCATTATGATGAAGGAAACGGCCAATATGCCGCTGCGCGGCGCTACCCCGGCCGCTTCCGATATCAACGAGGCGCGCGAGCTGCTGCAGGAGCATCACGATAATATCGAGAGCAAGATCGAAGATATTAACGAGCAGATTGCCGAGCTGGAAGCCAAGCGCTCACATCTGATTAATCAGCATCCTCGCATCAACGAATAACGCTCTCACCCGCTGATAATCCTCAAGCCCGCGAATGCGGGCTTTTTTTCGTCCGTTAGTTTTCCTGAGCTGTTGTCCAGTAGGTGCCGCTTTCCGGCAGCGGCAGGAAGTCGCGGTTCATTTCCTGCAGGGTTTGCGCCGGATCCAGATCGGAAAAAAGCTGTGGATGCAGCGTTTTGGCAAAGATTTCCAGCGCCAGCAGATGCCACGGGCTGAGGTAGAAATTGTGCCAGATCGCTAAGGTTCGGCCCTGACGAATCGCGGCCAGCTGCGCGAGCAGCGGCTGGCTCGCCAGCGCCTGCGCGAAACTTTCCCGGGCAGCTTGCGCTGTGACCTGCGGGCCAAGCTGTAGCTGCTGCGCGCTGCCTAAGCCCGTCGCGATAAAATAATCGGGCCTGGCCGCCAGCACCGCTTCCGGGCTTAGCTGCCCAAATACGCTGCCAAATTTGCCGGCCGCGATGTTGTCGCCGCCGGCAAAGGCCAGCAGTTCGGCCAGGTTGCCGTGTCCAACCGTGGTACAGCAGGCATCCCGGCGCCCAATGTGCAGCTGCAGCATCACGCGCGGCCTGGCCGGAGCCGCTTCGCGCAGCCGGTCGCGGATGAGATCCCTGTGCCGCTGATAAAAGGCGATAAAACGTTGCGCCTTCTGCCGGTCGCCCAGCGCCTCTCCCAGTATGCGCAGGCTGGGCACGGTATTATTCAGCTGGTCCACGCGCGTATCAATATAGATAACCGGAACGCCCGCCGCCGTTAGCTGCGCCAGTAAACTCTCCTGCGCTGCGGGCCGCTTAGCGTAAAGCGGCATGATCAGCAGATCCGGACGTAGCGCGATGATTTTTTCCGCACTAAGCTGGCCAGGCGCGGCGCCGCCAATCAGGGGGATCTTTTTGATAGCGGGAAAAGCGGCGCTGTAGCGCGCCCAGGTTTGCGGGTCGTAACGCGGCAGATCGGCAGGCCAGCCCACTACGCGGCGCAGCGGATTGCCTTTTTCCACCAGCGCAAGCGTATAGAGCAGCCTTCCTTCGCCCAGCACGATGCGCTGCGGGTTATCCGGCACGGTGACGTTGCGCTGCAAAATATCCGTGACGATTTTCGCCTGGGTCGCGCCGCTGGCTAACAGCAGCAGCAGGATTAGCCATTTTTTCATGAGTCACCCGTCATTGTCAGAAATCTACCGAAGCGGAAAGGATGATTTCGCGCGGCGCGCCCTCGCTGACGCGCAGACTGCCACCGCTGGATTCGTAATACGCTTTGTCGAACAGGTTGTTGACGTTGACCTTTAGCTGAGTATGTTTGCCCAGCAGTTTGCTGTCCCAGGCGACAAAAGCGTCCGCTACCCTGTAGTCCGGCATCGTAAAGCTGTTTTCCGGATCGCCGGCGCGAGAACCGACATAGCGCGCGCCGCCGCCAACGCGGATATCGCCCGGCAGCCAGGAGAAGCGCATGGCGTGCGTCAGGTAAAGGCTGCCGCTGTTGGTTGGCGCATTAACCAGCCGGTTACCCACGTTGGCCTTGTTGATATCATCCTCGACGATTTCCGTTTTATCGTGGCTGTAAGTCGCAATCAGCTGCCAGTCAGGCGCCAGCTCGCCGTTGAGTTCAATTTCCGCGCCGGTTGAACGTGCTTTGGGAATAGTGCGCGTGCTGCCATTGATCAACACCGACATATCCTTTTCGTCAATGCGGTAGAGCGCCAGCGTGGCGGAGACTGCCGGAACCATCTGCCATTTTGCGCCGACTTCATAGGTGACGCCCTTTTCCGTGGAGGCGACGTTGCCATCATCGTCGGTCTGCGTCGAAGGCGTGAAGGATTTGCTGTAGCTGCCGTAGAGCGAAAGGTCAGGCAGCGCCTTATACACCACGCCCGCCTGCGGTAGAAAAGCGTCGCCGCGATCGTTAAGCGTGGTTTGCGGATCGCGCCAGCCGCTGCTCGCGGTTTGGGTGTAGCGCTGATAGCGGGCGCCCGCTACCGCTATCCATTTATCCGACAGATGAATGCTGTCTTTAAAATAGAGCGAACGGCTGTAGAGGTTGGTGCGCAGATTACTCTGCGCGTCGGAAACCGTGCTGGCGTTGACCGACGGCTCTTCGCCATAAACCGGATGATAAAGATTGAAGGTTTTCGACACTTTGCCGCGGTAAGAGTAAGCCTTGTAGGTTTCGTTCTGCTCGTAGTCAGCGCCCAGCATAATATCGTGCTGCATTCCCCCGATCTCCGGGCTGCCGCCGATATCCCACGCGAGATAAGTTGTTTGATGATTGAAGCCGCGATTGGCATCGGCACGACGGGAGACAACGCCCGTTGTTGTATCAATCGCCGTCGCGCGCACTTCATTGCTGTCGTAGCGTCGCTGCATCCAGGCATAGTTAAAGTGGGTATCCCAGGTTTCGTTCAGGCTGTAGCCGTAACCGATGTTGAGCCGTTTGTTTTTGCCCCATGCGTGATTGGCGCTGTCGTCCAGCCGCTGGTTATAGGGAATATTTACCGGCTTTTTATTGATAAAGGCGGTGCCGCGATCGACCGGAATATCGAACTTGTATTCGCTATAGCTGATATTGAAAGAGGCTTTTTCGCCATACCAGCTCAGGGATGGCGCCAGCAGCGTATGTTCGTTGGCGCCAAAGTTTCGCCAGTAGTTCTGGCGCTGGCGTTCGGCGATCAGGCGGAAAGCAAAGCCGTCGCCCAGCGGGCCGGTAATATCAACGCTGCCCGCGCCGCCGCCGACGCTGGTGGTTTCGCCGCTAAGATGGCTATGCCATTCATACTGCGGCTTTTTACTGACCAGGTTAATAATGCCGCCGGGATTCTGGATGCCGTACAGCAGCGAAGCGGAGCCTTTCAGCACTTCAACGTGGTCGATGGTGCTGTCCATCGCCAGTCCCTGGTTGCTGCGCACACCATCGATAAAGATTGAACCGTCGGAATTACTGCCAAAGCCGCGCTTGACGAAACCATCCTCAATCGCGCCCAGCGTATTGCCCTGAGTAACGCCGCTGACAAATTTCATCGCGTCGGTCACGGTTTTGACCTGATAATCTTTTATTACCTGCGGCGTCACCACGCTGACGGACTGCGGCGTTTCACTGCGCGGCGCAGGCGTTTTCGTGGCCGCAGTCGCGTCATCCTGGCCATAGCTGCCCGCCTCGTCAGCGCTGTCGGCGGTCACGGTGAGCTTCTGTTCTTTGGCAGTTTCGGCGGCCGGTGCGGCCACGCTGACCAGCGAGAGTAACAGGAACAGCGGCGTCTTCCCTTTTAAACGCGCGACGGCGAAAGGAGCGGTGAAAGGTGTTTTCATTGATAGTTGCAGGTGTAAGAATAGTTGGCGCGGATGATAATAATTTTCATTGCGATTAGCAATTTCAAAAATTATTCCGCCGCAATGAAAAAAGGGCCCGCAGGCCCTTTTCAGCAGGATCCAGCCATCAGAATTTGTAGCGTATGCCCATGTTGCCGGTATAGCCTTCCGTTCCTTCGCCGAAGCTGTGGGAATATTTCACCTGCGCGTAAACGCTGAAATGTGGGTTCAGCTGGCCGCTTAAACCGGCGCCAGCCTGCCAGTAGCCGCGACGCACGTCCGGTCTCATCGTCTCGTTGTTCATATCAATGCCCGGCGTATGGCCCAGGAACTGCACCACGTCCGCCTGCAGATAAGGCTTCATAACGGGCCCGTCGAACCAGACGCGCACACCTTCACGCAGCTGGGCCGTCATCAGGTTCTGATCCTTCAGCTTAACGCCTTCGGAGTAGGTCTGGCTGATGTTCATATACTGTCCCATCGCCTGCAGCTGCGGCTCCAGCCTCAACTGACCCAGCGGAATCGGATAGCCGGTTTCCACCGAGGCGACGACGCCATAGCTGTCCATTTTGGCATTGGTCAGGCTGGAGAAATCGTTGCTGTAGCGGGTGACCTGCATCACGTTATCCAGGTAAGCGCCGCTGTCGTTCCAGACCGTCAGATAGCCGCCGAGACCGTAAGCGTTGGTGTTTGTCTTGCCGACGTCGACAGAGAGATCTGAACGCAGGCTGCGGGCGGTATCCTTGTTTTTACTGCGCTGATTGCCCAGCGTCATCATTGGGCCAGCGGTCAGATGCCAGTCATTGCCAAACTGGCGCGTCAGCACGTCACCGCCCAGCTGGACGAAGGTGGTGTTCACCTCAAAGGCGAAACGTCCGGCTTCGTAGCTGTCGTGGCGGCCGGAGACTCTGGCCCAGACGGTGTTGCCCTGATAAGCGCCAAGACGTTCGTGCCAGGTGCCGATGGTTTCAAAGCCATAGGCCGCGTTCAGATAAGGCGCAATCAGGTAGCCGGCGGTTTCCGGCCTGTAGGCTTTCACGCCTGGCGATGGCGCTACGTTGCCGCTGTCGTCCGAGGGCGTAGGAACGACTTCCGGCACATCCGGCACCTCGCTGCTGCTGCCCGAGTTGTCGTCCGGCGTGACCGGGACATCTGGCATAACAGGTTCGTCCGGCGTAACAGGCTCGTCCGGCGTGGCCGGTACATCAGGCACATCGGGTTCGTCCGGCGTGACCGGCGTCAGTGAAGACTGCAGATACCAGTTTTTATCGCCGATTTTATACAGGAAATATTCATAGTTCCCGGCGACGACGGTGTTTTTCTGGCTAAAGGTGGCCGCGCTGGCGTCGCCCGCCACGCTGATCAGCAGAATGCCGCTGCTGGTTTGCGCGCCTGCACCGCCTCTGTTACTGACGGTGACGTCATAGCTGCCGGCAGCGCTGCCGCTGACCACCAGCCTGTCGGTAGCCGAACTGTCGTCATCCAGCTGGGTATTAAAGGCAAACAGGCCTGAACCGGAGAGATCGCCATCCACGGTTACCGTACTGAAGCTGTTGGCATTGTTGAAGATAACCGAGCCGCTATCCATCGTCAGCGATTTGAGGTTGGAATCGCCGCTGACCAGCCAGCTGCTGGCGCTATTAAGGATCAGCTGGTTAACGTTCTGCGTGGCGCCATTCAGCGTCGAGCCGTCGTTCAGCGTCAGATTGATCGAGTTGTCATAGCTGTCGGTAACAACATTTCCCAGCAGCTGAGAAGCGCTGGCCGTGACGTTGACGTCAGAGAAGTAGGTATCGCCCTCTTCCGTAACGTTGGTGACGGCGCGAACAGCGGTTCCGTTGCCGCCATAGACCAGGCTGCTGTTATTAAGCGTCAGATCGAGCGCGGCGCCTTTAACCAGTACGCCGGTTCCCGCATCACTGCGCAGCGTCGAATTATCCAGCGTAACAGCGCTTCTCAGCGTCTCCGACCAGGTAGCCGTATAGAGCGCGGCGGCGTCGGTTTGGTTTGAAGACGCGCCCGTATGGGTGATGGTGCTGTCGCTGATAGCTAAATTGCCGAGCGCGGCGATCATGCCAAAAGCGTTATCGCCAGAAGCGGTGACGGCGACGTTGCTGGCGGTGACGGTTGACGAACTTCCTGAGTAGAGGCCCGCGCTGGCTTCGCCTGAGGCGGCGATCTCGCCGCCGGTGATATTAACAATGCCGCTATCGGTAGCGGCGATAGCATGGGCTGCATTGCCGCTGGTGGTAATGGTTGAATCGGTCAGCGTGGCGGTGCCGCCCTTCACCCGTACGCCGTAAGCTTCATTACCCGCGGTGGTTATCGGCGAGTTATCCAGCGTTAGCTGACTGTCCTGAGTAACATAGATACCAAAAGCGCTTGTTCCCGCCGTATCAACGCTGGTATTGATAAGCGTCGCGGTGCCGCCATAACTCACGCCTACGCCATAGCCTGTAGTGTTGGTGGTAGTTATTCTGGAATTCTTAAGCGTCAACAGACCACCGGCGGTCAGGCTTCCGTAGCCTTTTTCCCCTGAAGTGGTAATCTCCAGGTTATCGCCCATCACGCTATTCTGGGTATAAATACCATAGCTGCCCGTGCCTGAAGTCTGCAAAGTGCTGTTGCTCAGGATAACGGTGCCGTTATAGGCATTAACCGCATGAGACTGGTTGCCGCTGGTGATAAAGCGGGTATCGGATGCATCTAAGCTGGTCGTTAAACTAGCCAGCCAGATGGCATCCGAGTTTCCGCCAGAAGTTTGAAAGCTGCCGCCGCGAATAATCGCATCGGATGTCTGATTAATATCAAGAGCGGCAGCAAAATCCAGGGTTGTCGTTATATCGACATTGTTTAACGTTACATCTCCCCCCATCGCACGTATGCCGATAAAGGTTGACGTAATAGTAGCGTCGTTTAATGTTAACGAACTTCTGATTTCCGCAGCTAAGCCTACTCTGATAGCGGCGAAAACCTCAGAAGCGGAATGAATAGTGACATTGGTCCCGGTAACGTGACCAAACATAATATTAATAGCCTGCAAAGCATTAAGATGGTCAACGGTAATGCTTGTATTGTTTATCGTTACGTTACCGTATTCACTACCTTTTTTGGAAACTTCAATTCCCTTAGACAAATAGTCTGAGCCAACATTAATGGTCAACCTGTCGGCAGTCAGCGTACCGCCTTCCATATAGATAGCTCTACTGGTACCAACATTTTGCACTATTGTCGTATCGGTAATATTGGTAACGCTATTACTGGCCCATATCCCGCCGTAATCCATCCCCGAGGCAGTAATATTACCGCCGTTTATATTTAACGTTGCATCTTCAATTCGCAGCGTAGGGGAGCTGATAGACGATAACGTCACGTCATTTAAGATTAACGTTCCTCCCGCGCTAGCTGTGCCGATGAAAGCTCCTTTTACCGCAGAAGAAAAAGTCAGACCGCTATCGGTAACCAACTGGCTGCCCGTGCCCGAAACCTGCAGCGGGACGTCAGTTGACTCGGTTGTTTCATAGCTGGACGTCACCTGCAGCGTAGAGCCGTCGGTAACAATCCATGGCGAGGCCGCTGCAGCGTAAAGCGGCGAAAGCGCCAGGGTTAAGGCGCTCAACATAAAAGGCCGTTGTTTCATAGCCATAAGGCATCCTTTCGTTAAATATCCATAAATAAACAAAAAAGATAAAGGGATTACCGGGCTTTCAGGCGGGGACAGGCATTGCCTGTCAGTAATAGCGCAAATAATTTTTCAGGTAATGCTTTCATAAGCAAAAATAGAGAATCCATCCACACCAGCCGGTTTCCTGACCAGCAATACTAATTGATCGCTTTGCGCACGAGAAGTATTTTTTTTAAAAATTCCACCGGACAGAGACGCGCCCCTTACATATTTAACCGAATGAATAACAAGAATAAGTTAATATTGCACGTAAAGCTTACCGTTATAAATTTGAATCATTCAGTAATTAAGAAAACTCCTGGGTAATCTGCATGATTCATTTATTTCAACTTCTGAAAATCGGTGACAGAGATAAACGCTTAAGATAAAAACTGACAGCATCATGCCGCTTTCATCAGGAAAAACCCGCTTATTAATACGTGATAATTTTCTGTATTTATTTTTTATCTGCGATCTTCATACGCATCACCTGAAAGCCTTATGCCTTTACAGGATGTCATACCCGAGGATGGGATAGGGCTAAGCGGAAAAGCCGAAACAGATGAACTGGCTGACAGCCTGACGAGCGCCCTGCGGGTGGAAACCGGCTGGCGAAACGGGCAAGGAAGCGGCGGCAAAACCTCGGGCCGTGCCGCCTGAGGCTATACCGCTTTCGGCGCCGCCTGTAGCGGAGCCGATCGCCGCAGGCCCGAGTTGAGCGTAAATCGGCAACGGCAGCTGGTTCAAAGCGCCTGTGCGCAGGCCCAGGCGGAGCTCCAGGCCCATTGAAAGTTATAGCCGCCAAGCCAGCCGGTAACATCCACGACTTCGCCGATAAAATAGAGCCCCGGCACGTCGCGCGCCTCCATCGTTTTGGAAGAGAGCGCGCCGGTATCCACGCCGCCCAACGTCACTTCCGCCGTGCGGTAACCTTCAGTGCCGTTAGGCTGCACGCGCCAGCCGTGCAGGGTTTCCGCCAGCTCGCTCTGCTGGCGGCTGTTCAGCTGCTTAAGCGTACACTCCGGCAGCGTTCCCAGCAGCTGCAGAGACTCCACGAGGCGGCGAGGCAGCACCTTAGCCAGGGTATTTTTCAGGCTCTGGTTTGGATGAGCCTCGCGCTCTTCGCTGATAAAAGCGTGCAGATCGCGATCCGGGGAAAGGTTAATGGTTACGAATTCGCCTGGCTGCCAGTAGCTGGAGAGCTGCAGCACCGCCGGGCCGGAAAGTCCGCGATGAGTGAACAGCAGCGCCTCTTTAAACACGACGCCGCTTTCGGACGTCATCACGGCGGGTACGGCGACGCCGGAAAGCGTCTGTAGCTGTTCAAGCAGCGGCTTATGCAGGGTAAAAGGCACCAGACCGGCACGCGTAGGGAAAACGTTCAGGCCAAACTGCTCTGCGATTTTATAGCCGAAAGGCGAAGCGCCCAGGCCAGGCATAGAAAGACCGCCGGAAGCAATCACCAGTTTTTCCGCCTGTACCGTGCCGCCGTTCAGCTCCAGCGTATAGCCTTCATCGCGCGTTACCTTCAGCACCTCGCTACGCAGCCGCAGCGTCACCTGACCGGCTTCGCACTCCTTCAGCAGTAAATCCACTATTTGCTGGGCGGAATCGTCGCAAAACAGCTGGCCCAGCGTTTTTTCGTGCCACTGAATACCGTGCCGGTTAACCAGGTCGATAAAGTCCCATTGGGTATAGCGCGCCAGCGCGGATTTGCAGAAATGCGGGTTATGCGACAGGTAAGCCGCAGGCTCGGTATAAAGGTTAGTGAAGTTGCAGCGGCCGCCGCCCGACATCAGGATTTTGCGCCCCACCTTTTTACCATTATCCAGCACCAGCACGCGCTTGCCACGCTGGCCTGCCTGGGCGGCGCAAAACAGGCCGGCCGCGCCTGCACCGATAATGATAACGTCAAACTTTTCCACACTGCTCTCCGGCCCGCTGCTCTAAAAAAACGCTGATTGTAATGACAAGGGACGCTTCCTGCCAGCGTCACAAAAGCGTCATGTTGGGCCCGCTTTATAACTGGATGATTTTTATACGCTTCAGGGCCATTATTTGCCCCAGCTGACGCATTAATGTCAAAAAAAGTCTATATTTCACTTTCCCCGGGCGCCGTTTCTCGCTGATAATGCGCCGCGTTCATGTCCTCCAAAATGGCGTAACGCTTATGCTACATCTGTTTGCTGGTCTTGATTACCATACCGGCCTGTTACTCGTCCTTGCCCTGCTTTTTGTTTTGTTCTACGAAGCTATCAACGGCTTCCACGACACGGCAAATGCGGTGGCTACCGTTATCTATACCCGAGCAATGCGATCGCAACTGGCGGTGGTGATGGCCGGCGTATTTAACTTCTTCGGCGTACTGCTGGGCGGGCTAAGCGTTGCTTACGCCATTGTCCATCTGCTACCCACCGATCTGCTGCTCAACGTCGGTTCGGCTCACGGTCTGGCCATGGTCTTTTCCATGCTGCTGGCCGCTATCATCTGGAATCTGGGCACCTGGTATTTCGGTCTGCCTGCTTCCAGCTCCCATACCCTCATCGGGGCCATTATCGGCATCGGCCTGACCAACGCGCTGCTGACCGGCACGTCGGTGGTGGAAGCGCTGAATATCCCGAAAATGATCGGCATTTTTCTGTCGCTGGTTATTTCACCGATTGTCGGCCTGGTACTGGCTGGCGGCCTGGTATTTATCCTGCGTCGCTTCTGGAGCGGCAATAAAAAACGTCGCCGCATCCATATGACGCCGGCAGAACGCGAAAAGATCGACGGCAAGAAGAAGCCGCCGTTCTGGACGCGTATCGCTCTGATCGTGTCGGCTATCGGCGTCAGCTACTCGCACGGCGCTAACGATGGTCAGAAAGGCATCGGTCTGATTATGCTGGTGCTGATTGGCGTGGCGCCTGCGGGCTTTATCGTCAATATGAATGCTTCCGGTTACGACATCACGCGCACGCGCGATTCGGTCAATCATCTGGAGCAGTACTATCAGCAGCATCCCGCTTCTCTGGCGGAGATGGTGCAGTTGACGCCGCCCGCGCTGCCAACGCCGGAAGAGAACCCGGGCAGCCCGAAAGAGTTTCACTGCGACGCTTCACGTGTGATGCCCGCTATCGAACGGACTCAGAGCCTGCTGAACAATCTGCAAAGCTACGATGCGCTAAGCGTTGAGCAGCGCAGCCAGCTGCGTCGCCTGCTAATGTGCATCTCCGATACCGCGGACAAAACGGCCAAGCTGAAGAGCGTACCTGCCGAAGATCAGCGTTTCCTCGGCAAGCTGAAGGGCGATATGCTCAACACCGTTGAGTACGCGCCGGTCTGGATCATTATCGCCGTCGCTCTGGCGCTGTCGCTGGGCACAATGGTGGGCTGGCGCCGTGTCGCCACCACCATCGGCGAGAAGATCGGTAAAAAAGGCATGACCTATGCTCAGGGAATGTCCGCGCAGATGACCGCTGCGGTATCCATCGGCGTAGCCAGCTATACCGGGATGCCGGTATCGACCACGCACGTGCTCTCCTCTTCCGTGGCCGGCACCATGCTGGTAGACGGCGGCGGCGTGCAGGGCAAGACGATCAAGAATATCCTGCTGGCCTGGGTCTTTACCCTGCCGGTGTCGATCGTCCTGTCGGGCGTGCTTTACTGGCTGGCGCTGAAGCTGGTGCACTAAGTCGGCAGCGAAAGCGATATCAGGGCGGGGAATTTCCCCCGCCTTTTTTTTCGCCTAATGCCAGATAAGCAGGCCGATCAGGCTGATAAAAACCAGTCCACACAGCGAGCTGGTCAGCAAGAACTGGCCACGCACCCGCTCACAGCGCCGAATAAATTCTTCGTCATGATGGTCGCGATAGCGCTGCAGCCAGATGTAGCGCACCAGCCGCACCTGTTTCCCAGGCTGCCCGTGCGAGGTAAAAAAACCCGCGCCGTCGACATACTGATAGAGCAAAGGATCGCAGCCACGAAGGACTACCAGTAAAGCACGCAGGGAAGAGAAATAGCGCGCCATATTCACCAGACAAACCACGCAAAGCGCCCAAAAAAGTGCAATCGTGCTAATCATGCTCCCCTCCACGACGAGACTCTGCCAGCCTGCGCAGAGTTAAGCCAACCCCAGGCTGCGATAGCGACAAGGCGCCGCTCAGCGTTTTTATTCTCTTCAGTTTAGGAGATGAGGTGAATTTTTTACCAGCGCCGCAACCGCCAGGATGAAAAACAGCGCGAAACGCATGTTGATCTCGCTCGCAAAGGTGAGGCGCTGGTCGGGATTTGTTAACAATTTTCGCTATACTAAGGTGATAATAAAGGCGCTATGTCAGGCGCTGAAAACCCTGCCACATCGCATTAATTCAATGTGTTATGATGCCAGACTGCCTGCGAATACGCAGCCGCACCGAATGGAAGGAGTAGCGTTATGTCTTACAAACACATTCTGATTGCCGTGGATCTTTCACCAGAAAGCAAACTGCTGGTCGCTAAAGCGGTTTCGATGGCTCGCCCTTACGACGCTAAAGTGTCGCTGATCCACGTTGACGTTAATTACTCCGATCTTTATACCGGCCTGATCGACGTTAACCTCGGCGATATGCAAAAAAGGATTTCCGAAGAAACCCACACCGCGCTTTCCGATATTTCCGCCAGCGCGGGCTATCCGATCGCCGAAACCCTCAGCGGCAGCGGCGACCTGGGTCAGGTGCTGGTGGACGCCATCAAGCGTTATGATGTGGATCTGGTGGTCTGCGGCCATCATCAGGATTTCTGGAGCAAGCTGATGTCCTCCGCTCGTCAGCTGATCAATACCGTGCATATCGATATGCTGATCGTGCCGCTGCGCGACGAAGAAGAGAACTAACTGCCCGGGCTTTCCGCGGGCCATAAAAAAGCCGCTTCGCCAGTCTGGCGCAAGCGGCTTTTTACCGTCCGGGGATCCGTTACTGCGCGTTCAGCGGCGGATAAATATCGAACCGATGACTTTTAGTCACTACCGCAGATTGCGTAACCACGCCAGCCAGCGGCGGCGCGTAATCGGGACGTTTTACCACCACGCGCTTTTTCGCCAGACGCCTCGCAGGCTCCAGCAGCCCGTCTGCGTCGTCGTCCGCGCCCACCAGCGACTGAAACACCCGCATCTCTTTTTTGACCAGCGCGCTTTTCTGCCGGTGCGGATACATGGGATCGAGATAGACCACATCAGGCTTATCGCTGATGGCCGTGAGCGCCTCCAGGCTGGAAGCGTGCAGCAGCGTCAGCCGCGCCTGCAGCCAGCCGCCGATTTCCGCATCGCGATAGCCGCGCTGCAGGCCATCGTCCAGCAGCGCCGCGACCACCGGATGTCGCTCCAGCATCTGCACGCGGCAGCCCAGCGAGGCCAGCACAAAGGCGTCGCGTCCCAGGCCCGCCGTGGCGTCGACAACGGCAGGCAGATAGTCGCCTTTGATGCCGACCGCCTTCGCTACGGCTTCGCCGCGGCCGCCGCCAAAGCGCCGACGATGCGCCATCGCGCCCTCGACGAAATCTACAAAAATACCGCCCAGCTTCGGCTCGTCTCGCTTGCGCAGCTCCAGACGCTCCGCCGTCATCACCAGCGCCATCGGCGCTTCTTCGTCGTGCTCCAGCCGCCAGCGCGCGGCCAAAAGAGATAAGGCGCCGTCTCCGGCGCCCGCTTCATCGACTAAACAGATCTTCACGCAGCCTGTTCCTGGATGCCATAGTGCGCCAGCATCGCGTCCAGCTGCGGCTCGCGACCGCGGAAGCGTTTGAACAGCGCCATCGGCTCTTCGGAACCGCCGCGCGTCAGGATATTGTCCAGGAATGACTGGCCCGTCTCGCGATTGAAGATCCCCTCTTCTTCGAAGCGCGAATAAGCATCCGCCGCCAGCACGTCCGCCCACAGATAGCTGTAGTAGCCCGCCGCGTAACCGCCCGCAAAGATATGGCTGAAGGCGTGCGGGAAGCGTCCCCATGATGGGCTCGGCACCACGGCCACCAGCTTTTTAATCTCTTTCAGCATCTCCAGGATCTGCGCGCCTTTGGCCGGATCGAACTCGGCGTGCAGGCGGAAATCGAACAGGCCGAACTCCAGCTGACGCAGGATAAACAGCGCCGCCTGATAGTTTTTCGCCGCCAGCATTTTATCCAGCAGCGCCTGAGGCAGCGGCTCGCCGGTTTCATAGTGACCGGAGATAAAGGCCAGCGCTTCCGGCTCCCAGCACCAGTTTTCCATAAACTGGCTTGGCAGCTCTACCGCGTCCCACGGCACGCCGTTGATACCGGAAACCCCCGGCGTTTCGATGCGGGTCAGCATGTGGTGCAGGCCATGACCGAACTCGTGGAACAGCGTAGTCACTTCGTCATGGGTGAACAGCGCGGGCTTGCCGTTCAGCGGACGGTTGAAGTTGCAGGTGAGCCAGGCGACCGGCTTCTGCAGCGAGCCGTCGGCGCGGCGCATCTGGCCGACGCAATCGTCCATCCAGGCGCCGCCGCGTTTGTTTTCACGCGCGTAGAGATCCAGATAGAAGCTGCCGCGCAGCTCGCCGCTTTCGTCAAACAGATCGAAGAAGCGCACGTCCGGATGGTAGACATCCACATCTTTGCGCTCTTTGGCGGTAATGCCGTAAATGCGTTTCACCACTTCGAACAGGCCGTTGACCGCGCGCTCTTCCGGGAAGTAAGGGCGCAGCTGCTCGTCGCTGATGGCGTAGAGATGCTGCTTCTGCTTTTCGCCGTAGTAAGTCAGATCCCACGGATTCAGCTCGTCGATGCCGTGCTCTTTTTTGGCGAAGGCGCGCAGCTGCTCCAGCTCTTTTTCCGCCTGCGGACGGGCGCGCTTAGCCAGATCGGTCAGGAAGTCGGTGACCTGCGCCGGGTTTTCGGCCATTTTGGTCGCCAGGGATTTTTCGGCATAGGAAGAGAAGCCCAGCAGCTGCGCCAGCTCGTGACGCAGCGCCAGCGTTTCCGCCATCACTTCGCTGTTATCCCATTTACCGGCGTTCGGCCCCTGATCGGAAGCGCGAGTGGAGTAAGCGCGGTACATCTCTTCACGCAGCGCCTGGTTGTCGCAGTAGGTCATTACCGGCAGATAGCTTGGAATATCCAGCGTCAGCAGCCAGCCTTCTTGCTCTTTGGCTTCCGCCTGCGCTTTGGCGGCGGCCAGCGCGCTCTCCGGCATGCCCGCCAGCTCGCTTTCGTCGGTAATCAGCTTGCTCCAGCCCATCGTGGCGTCAAGCACGTTGTTGCTGTAGGTCGAACCCAGCTCGGAAAGGCGCGCGGCGATTTCGCCATAGCGTTTCTGCTTCTCTTTAGAGAGGCCGATACCGGAAAGCTCGAAGTCGCGCAGCGCGTTATCCACCGCTTTCTTCTGCGGCTCGCTAAGCTGGGCGTAGCTGTTCTCTTTCAGGTTGCGGTACGCCTGGTAAAGTCCTTCGTGCTGGCCGACCCAGGTGCTGTATTCGGAGAGCAGCGGCAGCGTCTGCTCATAGGCCTGACGCAGCTCCGGGCTGTTTTTTACCGAGTTAAGATGGCTGACCGGCGAGAAGATACGGCTCAGGCGATCGTCAGCTTCCGAAAGCGGCTGCACCAGGTTTTCCCAGCTGTAAGGCGCGCCCTGGGCGACAGCCTTCTCAACGGCCGCGCGGCAATCCGCCAGCGCGGCGGTAATGGCCGGCACCACGTGCTCTGGCTCAATAGCGGAAAAAGGGGGAAGCGTAAAAGAAGTCAGCAACGGATTGGTCATAGCGCAGTCCTTGTTATCGATGTATGAGGCGCGTTGCCGCGCGCGATTAAGCTAACATGAGGCTAAGTGTAGCGAAAATCAATGGGGCAACGGCGAGCGCCGAAAAGGGAATTGCCTGCAAAGCGCGGCGGGAGCATACTTTTGCCGCGATTTATTTTATTGCTTAACAGGGAGCGTCTTTTTATGTGGTACTGCCTTGCCGCATCGTTGTTCTTTCTGCCTTTTTACCGCCGCGTCGCGCTGAGTCTGCTGGCCGTCTCGCTGCTGCTGGCCATCAGTAATCATACTTTGCAGCTGCCGGCGATTGCGGCGCTGGCGGCGACAGGCGCTGTGGCGATCTTCTGTTGGCGACAGCAGACCCGCAGCGCGCTGACCGTAGCGGCGGAAGCTTTTCTGGTCTGCATTGCGGCGGCGCTGGCGCTGCATCTGCTGCCGGGTTTCCAGAATCTGGCGATAGCTTCCGGGGTCAAAGCCGGGCCGGAGAGCGCGCCCTTCTCTTTCTGTTACAACTTCGATAAGGCGCTAATTCCTTTCGTCCTGCTGGGCGCGCTGCCGACGCTGCTGAAGCGCCAGGCCGCGCCGCCCGCCAATCGCCTCTGGTGGCTGGTGCTGCTGCTTTCCATCCCGCTGCTGCTGCTGGCGGCGACGCTGGCTGGCGGCCTGCGCGTGGAGTCGCATCATCCCGCGTGGCTCGGCTCTTTTATGCTGGCTAATCTGTTTTTTGTCTCGCTGGCGGAGGAGACGCTGTTTCGCGGCTGGCTGCAGCAGCGCCTGAGCCAGCGACTCGGCAATCTTTGGGGACTGGCGATTGCCGCCGTGCTGTTCGGCCTGGCGCATTTCGCTGGCGGCGCGCTGCTGGTCTGTTTCGCCATGCTGGCCGGCGTGATTTACGGTCTGGCCTGGCTGTGGAGCGGACGCGTTTGGATCTCCACGCTGTTTCACTTCGCCTTTAACCTGATGCATCTGCTGTTTTTTACTTATCCCTTCTGGCAAGCCGTATAGCGCATTTTTTCCGCCGGAGCGTTATACTAGGCCGAACTCGTGCCGTTCAGGCGGCACACTTGCTTTTCTCCCACCGGACAGATCCCACGACATGCTGAGTTATCGCCACAGTTTTCACGCCGGCAACCACGCCGACGTTCTCAAACACACCGTTCAGAGCCTGATTATCGAAGCGCTCAACGAGAAAGATAAACCTTACCTCTATCTCGATACCCATGCGGGCGCCGGGCGCTATCAGCTGAGCGGCGAGCATGCCGAACGTACCGGCGAGTATCTGGAAGGGATCGCTCGTATCTGGCAGCAGGACGACGCGCCGGCGGAGCTGGAAAGCTATCTCTCCTGCGTCAGAGCGCTGAATCCCAACGGCAAGCTGCGCTACTATCCCGGCTCGCCGCTGATTGCCCGTCATCTGCTGCGTCCCTACGACAAGCTGAACCTGACCGAGCTGCATCCGAGCGATTTTCCGCTGCTGCGTAACGAGTTCTCGAAGGACGATCGCGCGCGCACGGAAAAAGCCGACGGTTATCAGCAGCTGAAAGCCAAACTGCCGCCGCTGTCGCGTCGCGGACTGGTACTGATCGATCCGCCTTATGAGATCAAGAGCGACTATCAGGCGGTGGTAAAAGGCATTCAGGAAGGCTACAAGCGCTTCGGTACCGGCGTCTTCGCGCTCTGGTATCCGGTGGTACTGCGCCAGCAGATCAAGCGCATGGTAGCCGACCTGGAAGCCACCGGCATCCGCCGCATTCTGCAGATTGAACTGGCGGTTCGTCCGGACAGCGATCAGCGCGGTATGACCGCTTCCGGCATGATCGTTATTAACCCGCCGTGGAAACTGGAGCAGCAGATGAGCAACGTGCTGCCGTGGCTGCACAAGCAGCTGGTGCCCGCAGGTACCGGCCATACCAAAGTCAGCTGGATCGTGCCGGAGTAATCGCGCCGGTCGGATGCTCTGTCCGACCGACTCACCAGCGGCGGCTACAGCGGAAACAGCGCGAAATCGTGGGCCATTTCCGTAGCGGGAAAGATTTCCCGGCACTCCGCCAGTAGCCGCTCCGTATCCTCACGCAGGTAGCGCGAGCTGAGGTGCGTGATAATCAGTTTTTTCGCTCCCGCCGCTTTCGCCATTGTTGCCGCCTGCACCGTAGACGAGTGTCCGCGGCTGTTGGCTTTCTCCTCCATGGCGGCTTCCAACGTCGCTTCATGCACGACAACGTCGGCATTGGCGGCCAGCGCCTGCGCCGCCGCCGTCGGCGCGGTATCGCCAAATATCGCCAGCGTCAGCCCTTTGATCGCCGGGCCGAGATAGTCGCGACCGTTCACTACCCGGCCATCCTCCATCGTGACCGTTTTCCCCTGCTTCAGCTGCTGAAAAAGTCGGCCTGGCCTGATGCCGTCCGCCAGCAGCCGCTCTGCGTCCAGCGCGCCCGGCTTGTCATGTTCCTCGATACGAAACCCGTAGCATTCCACCGGATGGGTCAGTGGATAAGCCGTAACGCGAAAGTGTTCGTCGCTGAAAACTTCGCCCGCACCAATTTCCACAATCTCCAGCGGGAAGGTCAGCCAGGAACCGCTCAGGCTGAGCGACATCTCGACAAAGGTTTTAAGGCCCGGCGGCCCATAGAGCGTGATGCCGTCGCTGATGCCGTTCATCGAGCGGCTGGTCAGCAAGCCCGGCAGGCCGAAGATATGGTCGCCGTGAAGATGGGTAATAAAGATTTTTTCCAGTTTGCCCGGTTTCGTCGCGCTGCGCATAATCTGGTGCTGAGTGCCTTCGCCGCAGTCAAACAGCCAGCTGCCGCTGCGCACGCCCTGCAGGTTTAAAGCGATGCTGGTGACGTTGCGCTGGCGGCTGGGCGTGCCCGCGCCGGTACCTAAAAAAAGCAGTTCCATTTCGTCTCTCTTTTGCCGATATAGCCGCTAAAAATAGCGACGTTAATCACGTTTAGCGCCGATTATGACCGATTTTAACGCGCCCGCCCTATCACAATCATAGACGCAAACTTTGCGGCATTTAGCCGACTGGCGTTACACTAGGCGCAGTTTATTTGACACTTATGGAACTCTTTCGATGACCAGACATTATGACTACCTTGCTATCGGCGGCGGCAGCGGCGGCATCGCTTCCATTAATCGCGCGGCTATGTATGGCCAGAAATGCGCGCTGATCGAGGCGAAAGACCTCGGCGGCACCTGTGTGAACGTTGGCTGCGTGCCGAAAAAAGTGATGTGGCATGCGGCGCAGATCGCCGAGGCTATCCACCAGTACGGCCCTGACTACGGCTTTAACACCACCGTCAACAGCTTTGACTGGGCGACGCTGGTTAAGAACCGTAGCGCCTATATCGATCGTATTCATACCTCGTACGACAACGTGCTGGGTAAAAACAATGTCGATGTTATCAAAGGGTTCGCTCGTTTTGTCGACGCGCATACGGTTGAAGTGAACGGCGAGAAGATCACTGCAGATCATATTCTGATCGCGACCGGTGGTCGTCCGAGCCATCCGTCCATTCCAGGTGCGGAATACGGTATCGACTCCGACGGTTTCTTCGATCTGGACGCGCTGCCAAAACGCACCGCCGTAGTTGGCGCTGGCTATATTGCCGTTGAGATCGCTGGCGTGGTAAACGCGCTGGGTTCCGAAACGCATCTGTTCGTGCGTAAGCACGCGCCGCTGCGCACCTTCGATCCGCTGATCGTGGATACGCTGGTGGAAGTGATGAATGCGGAAGGCCCAACGCTGCATACCGAATCGATTCCAAAAGCGGTGATTAAAAATGCCGACGGCAGCCTGACGCTGCAGCTGGAAAACGGCAAAGAGCAGACCGTGGATTGCCTGGTGTGGGCGATTGGCCGTGAGCCGGAAACCGATAATCTGAACCTGAGCGTCACCGGCGTTGAGCTGAACGAGAAAGGCTATATTCAGGTTGATAAGTATCAGAATACCAACGTGAAAGGCATTTACGCCGTCGGCGACAACACCGGCGCGGTTGAGCTGACGCCTGTTGCCGTCGCTGCTGGTCGTCGTCTGTCCGAGCGCCTGTTTAACAACAAGCCGGACGAGCATCTGGACTACAGCAACGTGCCGACCGTGGTCTTCAGCCATCCGCCAATCGGCACCGTTGGCCTGAGCGAGCCGGAAGCGCGCGAAAAATATGGCGATGAGGAAGTGAAAGTGTACAAATCCGCTTTCACCGCCATGTATACCGCCGTGACACAGCATCGCCAGCCGTGCCGCATGAAGCTGGTTTGCGTGGGCAAAGACGAGAAGATCGTCGGCATTCATGGCATCGGCTACGGTATGGACGAAATGCTGCAGGGCTTCGCGGTGGCGCTGAAAATGGGCGCAACCAAGAAAGACTTCGACAACACCGTGGCTATTCACCCGACCGGCGCGGAAGAGTTTGTCACCATGCGTTAAGCGCGTGTCGCCTGAGAAAAGGGTCAGCTAGCGCTGGCCCTTTGAAGTTGGTGACAAGGTGCAGGCTCAGAGAGCCAGCGCCTTCCGTAAAGACGCAAAAAACGCCCTCCCTGGCAGCTCAGCACGGGCCGTCCATGGCCCGTGATGCTTTACTTCAGTCACTGGCTCTCATCGCCTCAGGTTTACCTGCCGTCTGAAAGGGTCAGCTATCGCTGGCCCTTTTTTATTACGCTTTCAACGGCATCGCCTTTAGCGAGCAGCCGTTGATAAAGCCTGGCAACGTATCCGCCGGCAGATAGCTCAGCTCACCGTGCTCCGCCTTCAGCAGCGCCTGAAACGACATGGCCGGAAAGCCGTTAAACACCATCGTCAGCGCCATCGCCGGGCCGTCCTTCAGTTGCCGTTCCGCGACAATCGGCTGGCTCATGCGCCAGCGTCGCGCCAGTTCAGATTTGATTAGGTTAAGATGCCAGGCAGGGTTTTGCGCCTCCAGCGTCGGGTTATAGCGCCCATAGCGAATACGGTAGGCGCGCTGCCTTAGCGAACTCGCCTCGCGAGACTGCAGCTGTTTGTCCAGGCTCACCTCGCAGCGCAACTGATAGCTGTGGGCAAAATAGGTTTTTCCATCAGGCTGGCTAAGCAGTGAAGTGATAAAGAAGTCGATCGCCAGCGTGTCGGTTTTGACGCGGCTTGCCGTCTCGTCAGCCGTATCCTGCCAGCGATCCGGCGCGACGCGGGTCAGTATCATCAGCGGCGCATCCTGGCTGCTGATACGGGCGATAATCGGCGGCAGGCTGACATAGCCGTTGGGCAAAGGGACGGGAACGCTTAAGACCTGCGGCGTCGGCGCTGGCGATGAGCCGTCCTGCGGCAGGCGCCAGAGCTTAATCAGCGGCGGACGCTTTGCCGGTTTGCCGTTCTCTATCCGCGGTAAATCCTCAGCCGACCATGCCAGACCAAGCAGCGCCGCGCCCTGCGCTTTTCCCAGCCGTACCACTGAAAACGGCTCATCCGTTTCCGCCGCGTTTAACAGAAAGCGCTGGATTTCTCCCGTATGGCCGTTGCCCAGTTGTTGCCGCGCTACCGCCACGCGTACGGCATAGTTTTCTCCGCTGTCATCACGCATAAACCGCCTGCCGTCTGGCGAAACCGCCACGCCGCGAGCAAACGCCAGCGCGTGCGTTACGCGACCGGCGTTATCCCGCTCCAGCAGCATATCGTGCGACAAAAAGCGGTACTGGTTATGGATGGAAGTCTGCGGGCCGCTAAGGGCGTAATCGCTCATGGGCCTGCGGTTTTCACTCTGTAAAAAGGCGTTCTGGGTGATTTTTACCGTGGTTTTATTGCTGCTCAGCACGCCGCGATGGGTCAGCGAAACCAGCGTTGGCGTGTCGTCAATCAGCGCGAACTTATTGATAGAGGCATCCGCGTCCAGCGTACAGGCGTCAGGCGCGCCTGTCGGGCAGCCAGGGAAAGTCAGCTGGTGGCTTGCCTTTGATGTAGAAGCTATAGCAAAAGGGATTAAATGAACGCTGGTGTCGCTCAGCGTGCTGCGGGCCAGCGAAATCAGCGGCGGCAGCGGCTCGCCTTCCGTCGTGCCGGTTAAAATGGGCGGCGTAGCTATTAGCGAGTTGGGGAAAGGTAGCGGAGTGACGCTGCCGCTCTCCGGCCTTGTTGCCAACACGCGCATTTTTACGCTATTGCGCCGGAAGTAAAAGGTGCGGACGCCGAAATCCCTGCCCGGATCGCTGACGGTCGCCTGCGGCACGGCGCGGCCCACGATATAGTCATCGGCTTTTGCCGGCTGCGGATCGTACTCAAAATAAGTTGAGCTTCGTCTGCTATGGAAAGAGCCTGCGCCGCCAAGCGTCACGCCCAGCAGCACCTCTTTGGCTTCGTGCTCGCACACCGCATAGGCCGACAGCGGGTCCTGAGAATTTCCCTGACGGTTGATCTGGCGACATAAACGGTAGGCGGACTGCTGCAGCTGGCTGTCGCAGTCCGCCTGGGTATAACCGTAAGTCGCGTAGCCGTGGCGGTAGCAAAGGTCGTGCATGACGCAGGCCTGGCGAAAGCGCAAAGCGATAGCGGAGCCGTCTTGCGCGGGCTTGAACGCGACCTTCGCCAGCAGCGCTGGAATAGAGCAGTTCAGTCCGGTGCCCTGGCCGCCCATTATCGCTTCGGTAGCCAGCGAAGCGCGGTAAGTAGTAAAGGTGGCGGGCGCCTCGGTCTCTTCCGGCTGCGCCAGATCGGGAAAGACCTTTTCGGCGGCCATGCCGCTGAATAAGCGGCAGGCGAGGAAAAAGACGACCAGCAAAAGTCCGCAGCCCGCCAGCACAGCGAGAAAACGACGAGTACCGATAAGCCTTGCGATTTTTGCCATAGCTGGCGCCCCTTTTTGGCAGGTTTATCCGAGAATTTCCTGAGGATATTGAGGGCAGTATAGGCACGCTTATAGTTACGCGGAGAGGGCAACGCAGGAGAAAAGAGAAATTCAAAATAAAAAACGAATGGGGCGGCCGCGTACGCGATTAACCACCAGCGGCGCCTGTAAATAACAGCCAGCCGAAGCTGGCTTAAATAAGGATTTCGTCGCTGTGACTGCCGTTAAAACGACAGCGTGACGCCCGCATAATAAGCGCGACCCGGTTCGTTGTAGGTCGAAGCGCCTTCATTTTCGCGGTAGAGACGCTTGTCAAACAGGTTGCTGATGCCCGCTTTTAGCTGTACATCTTTCACCACCTGATAATTAGCGCCGATGCCGACAATGGAGTAAGCGCCAACTTCCTTATCAGAAAGCCCCGCTTTTTCCGTATTGATTTCCGCGTACTGCCGGGGTTTCTGCCTGCCGTAGAAAGTCCAGTTCAGATTGGTGGAAAGTTTATCGGTCAGCTGATAATCCAGCATAGTGTTAATGGTATATTCCGGAATAATCGACAGCGGATTGCCGGTATCTTTATTTTCCGAGGTGATCATATAGGTGGCATTGGTGCGCCAGTCCAGTTTGTCTTTAATCACCGGAATAGTCAGATTGCCTTCCAGCCCTTCCACCAGCGCTTTGCCGCCGTTTTCCCAGCGCAGCACGTTGTAATTATCTGAAGTGCGGCCAATGACCTCCGTGCCCGAAACGATTTTATTTTTATAATCGTTGCGGAAATAAGTGACGCCAGCGGCATAGCCTTCGTTATTAAATTCCAGACCAATTTCTTTATTGATACTGATTTCCGGATCGAGGTCCGGATTGCCGATTAAATAACACTGGCTGGTAATGCCTATCGGACAACCGTTACCGCGCGTTTTCAGTAAATAACCGGAGGTTGACTGATAAAGGTTCGGCGCTTTAAATACGCGCGCGATACCCGCTTTCAGTTTGAAGTAGTCGCCCAGCGCCTGCGAGACGTTGAGGCTTGGGCTGAAGTTACCGCCAAATTTGCTGTGATAATCAAAACGCAGGCCAGGGATCAGGTTGGTGCCGACCACGGGCTCAATATTGTCTTCAAAATAGAGCGCGCTCAGCTCGGCGCTGTTTTTGGCGCTGCGATTATCGGTTATGCCGCTGCCTGTGCCGCCGTTAGTGCTGGTAGCGTGCATGGAAGCCGGATCGTTTAGCGCTTCGCGGTTCCATTCCCCGCCCAGCGTCAGCGTCTGTTCCAGCCATTTTTCCAGCGGAATAGTGAGTTCGCCGCTGGTACGGTAGTTCTGCAAACGGCTGGTATCGTAGGTGTCGCTGTCGATCATCCCTTCCACGCGGCCCGTTGTACCTTCATGCAGGCGCGTGTTGTTGGTTTTCTCGTAGTAAAAACCGACTTTTGACTGGCCCCAATCCCAGACGCCGTTATGCGTTACCCCGTAAGTCTGGCGATACATGCGGTTGGTTTCCTGACCGTAAAGCGACGGCACCAGCGTGCTGATATTACCGTTGCTGTGCTGCGTATCGCCTGCGTAGATATTACCCTGGCGGCTGTAGCCGAGATCGAAATCGACGATTTGCGTCGGGGTGACTTTCCATGAGAGCTGCGCGTTGACGTCTTTATTGCGGACGCCTTCACGACCGGCGGCGTAGCTGCCGTTTTGCGCCGTGTTGATATCATAAGCGTCGGCGTCGGTTTTATTGATATTGCCATATAGCCGCATAGTCAGCGCTTCGCCGGCCAACGGGCCGCTCAGGCTGAAGTTGGCGCGTTTGGTATCGCCTTCCTTGCTGTTTTCCGGCTGGTTGGTAAACAGCGGCAGCGAACCGTGCCAGTCATTGGTCGGCCTTTTGGTAATGATATTGATCACGCCGCCCGCCGCGCCGGCGCCGTAGCGCGCCGCTGCCGGGCCGCGCAGCACTTCTATCCTCTCTACCATTTCCGCCGGCACCCAGTTGCTGTCGCCGCGTGTGTCACGCTCGCCGCGCCAGCTGTAGCGCACCGAATTACGGGAGAGCGTCGGTACGCCGTCGATCAGGATCAGCGTGTTTTCCGGCCCCATGCCGCGAATATCGATCTGGCGATTGTTGCCGCGGCTGCCGGTGGCGCTGTTGCCGGTCAGATTGACGCCGGGCATTTTGCGGATGATATCGGAGAGGTCGTTGACCGGCGGATCTTTAGCGATATCCTCAGCGGTGATCACCGATACGCCCGGCTGCTGCTTCAGCTGTTCTTCGGCTGAACGCGTCACGACCATTTGCGCCTCGTCGTCCTTCAGTTCTTCTGCGGCCAAAGCGGGGCCGCTTAAAATACCTGCCAGCACTATCGCCAGCTTTTTGTACTGCAACGCAGTGGAGTCAACCATTGTAACCCATCCCTGAATGTGTCTGTTTGTTTCATTGAATGCGTATGATAACGATAATTGTTACTGTTTGCATAGTCCTTGTGTTCTTATCTCACTTTCAGCAGCAGGCGAAAGGAAAACAAGCCGTGCGGAATGGCACGGCCTGAGGCGGGCGGTTTGAAATGGTTAACTGGCGCGATTGCCGTTTAAGGAGAACATCGGAGCGCCCGACTGTGGTACTCCTGCGCCAGCAGCCGCATCGATCGTCTGCTGGCCGCGTGACGGCTGATTATGATTGGGGCTTTGCTTGCGGGCTAAGCCAGTTTTTCAGCAGCCGCGTTATTGTCGGCATCCACAGATAGACCACCAGCGCGACAACGGTGGCGTCATTAAGCAGATGGCCCGGCAGCGTGCCTTTTAAACCCGGCAGCACCGTACTCCAGAACCAGGGAACCAGATTGGTGGAAGGAAAGATGACCGCGAGCGTGACCAGATACTGCTTCCAGCGCGCGGGCGCGGGACGCGCAGGCGTCGCCGGCGTAAACCAGAATGCCGCGCCGGGTCGCATTTCAATATGTTCCTGTCCGCTAAGCATTGCGGGTAATTCGGCGGTTCGCGCTTTACGTTCGTCCGACTGCAGCCAGCGCCAAAGGTTGTCCATATTGTCGAAGCGGATCAACACGGTCCAGGTCAGCTCGCCGTGAGCCGGACGCAGGACGTTAACGCCAAGATGGCCGGGATAGCGCGCCGCCTGCGGCATAATGACGTCCAGCCAGCGTTCATAGTCAGCCTGCTTTCCCGCCAGGACGTTATGGGTGATCACCAGTGTGACGTGATGGGGTTGATTAGGCCAGTCCACGTTTCTCTCCTTTCGGTTTGCCGACCGCAGCCGGGGGATCGTAATGGCGGTTTGGGCGCCAGGATCAACAATAAGAGAGGAGCAGAAAGAGAGATAGCGGAAAATATTGGGTAATTCAGTGAGTTTTTTTAACTGCGCAATACTATGAATAACGCTCTGCGTCAGCCGGGTAAGCGCCAATAATAATTCAGCGATATCTTGTTAAAAACTTCGCTTCAGGAGCGGCTTGCGCTGTTCAAAGCCACCGGAGATCTGGCGGTTTACCCCCTTAAAGGCGCGCATTATGACGCGCGCCGCACGGCTTATTGGCAGTTGAACAAAGTTACGCTGGCTTGTGTACAGGCCTGAGAGGATTATTTATCCTGCGGTCGCAGTGAGATTTCGCCACCGACCCAGGATTTTTGCACGCCGTCCTGCTCCAGAATCAAACCGCCCTGCTGGTCGATGCCTCTGGCGATGCCGGCAATTTCTCTGTCGCCAATCAGCAGCTTCACCGGGCGATCCATAAAGTTATCCAGCCTGCTCCAGCGTTCGATAAACGGCGCCAGCCCTTCGCGCTCGAACAGCTGCAGCGACTCGCGTGTTTTATTGACCAGGCTGGCGGCAAGCGCATTTCGGTCAACGGTAACGCCGGCTTCCTGCAGATTGATCCACGCCTGATTGACCACGCTGGCATCCGGCGATCGCATCGCCAGATTGATGCCCGTGCCGATGACGATATTTGCCGCATCTCCGGCTTTACCCGTCAGTTCGACAAGGATGCCCGCAAGTTTGCGATCGTGCAGATAGAGATCGTTCGGCCATTTTACCCTGACGTCGCTGGCGCCCAGCGCCTGCAGGACTTCTGCCGTCACAATACCTATCACCAGACTCAGTCCCATCGCGGCCAGCGGCCCCTGTTCCAGACGCCAGTACATGGAGAGATAGAGGTTAGAGCCGAAAGGTGAAAACCACTGGCGGCCACGTCGACCGCGCCCGGCCAGCTGATATTCCGCTACGCAGGCGTCACCGGATTGCAGCGTGGCCATTCTGTCCAGCAGGTACTGGTTGGTGGAATCGATCACCGGGATCACCGCCAGCCTGCCCTGATCCAGCCGGGAAGCGATTATCTCTTCATTCAGCAGCTGCATTGGCCCCGACAGGCTGTAGCCTCTGCCGGTGACGGTAAAGACTTCAATTCCCCACTCTTTCAGCGTTTGCATATGCTTGTTGATAGCGGCGCGGCTCATGCCCAGCTGCTCGCCAAGCTGTTCGCCTGAGTGAAATTCGCCATCGGCCAGAATGGCGACAAGTTTTAACGGCACGGTCTGATCTTTCATGCAATCACTCCAACGGCATCCTGTTCGCCTTTCGCGCCAATAAAGCGCACCTCTGGCTCAAGCCAGACGTTGAATTTCTCTCCGACGCGCTGGCGAACCTCGTGCGCCAACGCCACAATATCGTCACTGGTCGCTCGATGTTTGTTGATCAAGACCAGCGCCTGCCGCTGATGCACCGCCGCGCCGCCTACGGCATACCCTTTAAGATCGCAGCGATCGATTAGCCAGCCCGCAGCCAGCTTAACGCCGCCGTCCGCCTGCGGATAGCGTGGCGCATCCGGCCATACCTCGGCGATAACTTTCGCCTGCTCTGCGGTAATAACCGGGTTTTTGAAAAAGCTACCGGCATTGCCGGTTTCTGCAGGATCGGGCAGCTTGCTGCGACGCATCTCGCAAACGGCATCGAAAACCTGTCGTGGCGTGACTGTTTCCGGCGCAAGCTGGTTTAAGTCGCCATAGCTCAGTATCGGCTGCCACTTTTTATTGAGGATCAGCCCTACCGCGACAATAGCGTAGCCATGCTGGTAGCGATGCTTGAAAATGCTGTCGCGGTAACCGAATTCGCAGGCCTGAGCAGTCAATCGCTCGATCTTACCGGTAGCCAAATGCATAACGTCTACGTATTCACAAACGTCTTTCAGCTCTACGCCATAAGCACCGATATTCTGGATAGGTGCCGACCCCGTACAGCCTGGGATCATCGCCATATTCTCCAGACCGGGCAGCGCGTTTTCCAGCGTGTACGTTACCAGCCGGTGCCAGTTTTCCCCGGCGCCAACATGCAGATGCCAGGCTTCCGCGCCTTCTTTTACCACTATGCCTTCGATTCGATTAACGATGGCTGTGCCCTGAAAGTCCTGTAAAAACAGGATATTGCTACCTTCGCCGATCAACAGTGCCGGCTGCTGCAGGCGCTGGCTTTCCTGCCAGGCAGTGCATAGCATTTCAGGCGTGGTCGCCACAATAAGGTTTTTGGCAAAGGCATCAAGATTAAAGGTGTTGAAAGGTTTTAAAGAGTGCTGCTGGCTGGACATGAGACGGCCTTAAGGAATTTAACTGCCGGTAGTTTACCCGATTCGGGCTGGAAGCGTGGAGGGAATTGTGGACGCAACAGAGCCGGACAACCCGGAAAGTCGTATGGAATTCGCCAAAACGGCGGCAATTTGAAGCAGAATTTCTGCCGCCCAAACGCAAAAAACCCCGACAGTGAGGTCGGGGTTATCGCGATTTGATGCCTGGCAGTTGATGAACTGACGTTCACCCTGCGGGCCGTTGCCCTGCAACGTTCAGACTGCGCCTCCCGGCTCGTCTGTCCCGGGCCCGCATGGGGAGGTTTTACCCCGCGACCAGACGCAAAAAACCCCGACCGTGAGGTCGGGGTTATCGCAATTTGATGCCTGGCAGTTCCCTACTCTCGCATGGGGAGGCCCCACACTACCATCGGCGCTACGGCGTTTCACTTCTGAGTTCGGC
>Ga0157363_1000024_pt1 | contig 152334 bp, 136 predicted proteins | sample AttsexASBM1_FD_111477 | JGI IMG/M metagenome (GOLD analysis project Ga0157363, IMG submission 111477) | Fungus gardens microbial communities from leaf cutter ant in Ribeirão Preto, State of São Paulo, Brazil - Atta sexdens ASBM1 | ecosystem: Host-associated > Fungi > Mycelium > Unclassified ...
GTGAACCAGACCGTCGATGCCACCGTCCAGGCCGATGAAGATACCGAAGTCAGTGATTGACTTGATTTTACCTTCAACGCGATCGCCTTTGTTGTGGGTCTCAGCGAACTGCTGCCATGGGTTAGATTTGCACTGCTTCAGACCCAGGGAGATACGACGACGCTCTTCATCGATGTCCAGAACCATCACTTCAACCACATCGCCTACGTTTACGACTTTAGACGGATGGATGTTTTTGTTGGTCCAGTCCATTTCTGAAACGTGTACCAGGCCTTCAACGCCTTCTTCGATTTCAACGAAGCAGCCGTAGTCAGTCAGGTTGGTTACACGACCAGTCAGCTTGGTGCCTTCTGGATAGCGCTTAGCGATAGCCACCCATGGATCTTCGCCCAGCTGCTTCAGACCCAGAGATACACGGGTACGCTCGCGGTCGAATTTCAGGACTTTAACGTTGATTTCATCGCCAACATTCACGATCTCGCTTGGATGCTTAACGCGCTTCCAGGCCATGTCAGTGATGTGCAGCAGGCCGTCAACACCGCCCAGATCAACGAATGCGCCGTAGTCAGTGAGGTTCTTAACGATACCTTTAACTTCCATGCCTTCCTGCAGGTTTTCCAGCAGCTGATCGCGCTCTGCGCTGTTCTCAGATTCGATAACCGCACGACGTGAAACCACGACGTTGTTGCGTTTCTGATCAAGCTTGATCACTTTGAATTCAAGCTCTTTGCCTTCCAGGTGCAGTGTGTCGCGTACTGGACGCACATCAACCAGTGAACCTGGCAGGAACGCACGGATACCGTTCAGCTCAACTGTGAAGCCACCTTTGACTTTGCCGTTGATAATACCGGTAACAGTTTCAGCTTCTTCGTAAGCTTTTTCCAGCGTGATCCAAGCTTCGTGACGCTTAGCTTTCTCACGTGACAGCAGAGTTTCACCGAAGCCATCTTCCACTGCGTCCAGAGCAACGTCAACTTCGTCACCAACCTGGATTTCCAGTTCGCCGGCTGCGTTTTTGAACTGCTCTGCAGGGATTGCAGATTCAGATTTCAGGCCCGCATCAACCAGAACAACGTCTTTGTCGATAGAGACAACAACGCCACGAACGATGGAACCCGGGCGGGTTTCGATTTCTTTCAGGGATTCTTCAAATAGTTGAGCAAAAGATTCAGTCATATTGATAATCTTAGGATTCTTCAATTTAACGTCCATCTGACATCATGTCGGATGGGGTTGTTTCACATGCCCTGCACCGGATCCGTGGCACAGGGTTAATACATTCGTTTAAGCCGGAAGATTACACACCAAGCGTTTTGCGGGCATAATTTAACGCGTTATCAATAACCTGCTCGATGGACATTTGGGTTGAATCCAACACCAAAGCATCAGCGGCAGGGACTAACGGTGCGATAGCGCGGTTGCGATCGCGGTCGTCGCGTTCTTTTATCTCGGCTAAAAGGCGATCAAAGTTAACATTAAAGCCATTCTCCTGCAACTGTAGCATACGTCGCTGAGCACGTTCTTCCGGGCTGGCATCAAGGAAAATCTTTACAGGCGCATCGGGGAAAACGACGGTGCCCATATCCCGCCCGTCTGCAATCAAACCGGGTTCCTCGCGAAACGCGCGTTGACGACGTAACAGCGCTTCCCGAACGCGAGGAAAAGCCGCGACGCGTGAGGCGGTATTACTGACTTCCTGGGTACGAATTTCGCTGGTGACGTCTTCCCCTTCCAGGATGACCTGCATTTCGCCATGATGAGAAAGGAAACGCACATCCAGATGGGCGGCGATAGGCACTAACGCCTCTTCAGACTCAATATCGACCTGATGATGTAATGCGGCTAAGGCCAGTACACGATAAATTGCGCCGGAATCCAGTAAATGCCACTGTAATGCTTCCGCCATCGCCTTGCACAGGGTGCCCTTTCCCGCGCCACTTGGCCCATCAATTGTTATGACCGGGGCAGTTGCTGTCATCATTCCCTCCTGTTGCTGCGCGCATTTTGGCCGGTTGGCCGTCACAAATGTCGGGCATTATACGCTGCCCGGCGACGCTTAGTTACCTTTTGAGAAGAGGCAATGAGAAATTTAGCCAGGAAAAAGGCCTCTGGCGTGGAAAAGCGTCCTGAAGATGATGAGCCCGATGCATGACATCGGGCGAGGGGATTAGGCGTTTTCGCTAATTTTTTGCAGCTGTTCAAAATAATCAGGGAAGGTTTTTGCCGTACAGCCTGGATCAAGAATGGTAACGGGCGTATCAGACAGCGCAACCAGCGAGAAACACATCGCCATACGGTGATCGTTATACGTGCCGATGTCGGCATGCTTCAACGTCTCAGGCGGCGTGATGCGAATAAAATCGTGCCCTTCTTCCACCTTGGCACCGACTTTACGCAACTCGGTTGCCATAGCCGTCAGACGATCCGTTTCTTTAACTCGCCAGTTATAAATATTGCGCAGTTGCGTCGTACCTTCTGCAAACAATGCCGCAGTGGCAATGGTCATGGCAGCATCAGGAATATGGTTCATATCCATATCAATAGCGCGTAATGTCCCGGCCGTGCAGGCAATATAGTCATCGCCCCACTCAATTGATGCACCCATCTTTTCGAGTACATCCGCAAAGCGAATATCGCCTTGTACGCTGTTGCGACCAATGCCGGTGACACGCACGGTACCGCCTTTGATTGCGGCTGCGGCAAGAAAATAGGAGGCAGAAGACGCATCCCCCTCCACCAGATATTCACCTGGTGACTGGTAGTGCTGTTTACCCTTAATCAGGAAGTGTTGATACTGCTGATTCTCAACCTCGACACCAAAGCAGCGCATCAGGTGCAGAGTAATGTCGATGTAAGGTTTGGAAACCAGCTCACCTTTAATGCTGATACGGGTAGGATTTTCAGCTAACGGAGCCATCATCAGAAGCGCGGTCAAAAACTGGCTGGATACGCTGCCATCTACTGTAACGTCGCCGCCAGTAAACCCACCCCGCAGGCGGACTGGGGGATAATCTGTATTTTCGAGATAGTCTATAGTAGCCCCACCTTGCCGTAGTGCATCGACCAGGTGCCCGATAGGGCGTTCTTTCATGCGTGGTTCGCCCGTCAGGACGACATCCTGCACACCCAGGCAAAGCGCTGCCGCAAGCGGCCGCATGGCAGTGCCGGCGTTGCCCAGAAACAGCTCTGTGGGCTGTGATGCATGCAGCGGCCCACCCTTTCCTGTCACCTCGCACACCGTACGATCGCTGGAAAGCGTGAACTCAACACCCAGTGCATCAAGCGCATTAAGCATGTGCTTAACATCGTCGCTGTCCAGCAGATTAGTTAATCGGGTTTTACCTTTCGCCAGTGCAGCAAGCAGAAGCGCACGGTTTGACACGCTTTTGGAACCGGGCAAATTAACCGTACCATTAACGCGAGCGATGGGCTGAAGGGTCAGGGAATCTTGCATGTGAAACGTAATCCTTAAAAAACGATGACTCCGCCAGAGGGCGGAGTCGGGTGTCAGTCATTCCACTGACAGTGAAAGACTTAGCCGTGGCGGCGTTCGAAATCAATCATGAAATCGGTCAGCGCTTTAACGCCTTCCAATGGCATCGCATTGTAGATTGAGGCACGCATGCCGCCCACAACACGGTGACCTTTTAATGCGTGCAGACCTGCCTTAAATGACTCTTCCAGGAAGAGGCTGTCCAGCGAGGCATCAGCCAGTTGGAAAGGAATGTTCATCCGGGAACGGTTTTGCAGTGCCACATCGTTACGGTAAAAATCGCTGTTATCGATGAGACCATAGAGTAATCCGGCTTTTGCCTGATTAATTTTTTCCATCTCAGCGACACCACCCTTCTGCTTCAGCCACTTAAAGACCAGGCCACTCAGATACCAGGCAAACGTAGGTGGCGTATTAAACATGGAATCATTTTCAGCCAGAACGGTGTAGTCAAGGATGGAAGGCACGCTTTGATGCGCGTTGCCGAGAAGATCGTCCCGTACGATAACCAGGGTAAGGCCAGCCGGACCAATATTTTTCTGCGCACCTGCGTAAATCACACCATAGCGCTTGATATCAATTGGGCGTGACAGAATCGTGGAGGAAAGATCGGCGACCACAACCTTGTCACCAAAGTCAGGCTCTTCGTCAATAGCCAGACCGTCAATGGTTTCATTTGGGCAAAAATGCAAATAGGCGGCCGTGTCGCTGACATCCCATTCGCGCATCGGCAGGATGGCGCGCTTACCCTCTTGGGTCGTTTTGACATCCAGCGTCCGCGGTGAGCAATATTTTTCCGCTTCTTTAATGGCACTGTGAGCCCAGTAGCCTCCATCTGCATAGTCCGCACTGGTCGCACTGCCGAGTAAATTGCCCGGTACAGCAGCAAACTGCGCACGTGCGCCGCCATGACAGAATAATACTTTGTAATTGGAAGGAATTTTCAGCAGATCGCGGAAGTCCGCTTCAGCCTCTTCTGCCACCTGAATAAATTCTTTACTGCGGTGGCTTATCTCCATTACTGAAGTTCCCAGACCATGCCAGTTTGTCAGTTCTTGTTCTGCACGGCGGAGTACTTCGCTCGGCAGCATCGCTGGCCCAGAGCTAAAATTATAAATTTGCGTCATTTCCCTCACCACTGTCATATCGAACGGTTATGAATAACGATTCGGTTTTATCACTGCCTTCTGGTGGCTGCAATCATAAATCGAACTGCGGTCACATTTTTTCGGCATGACGCACCGAAGGTTATATTACCAATGTAATCCTGCACGAAATATTGTGAGGCGGCTTCCTTTCATGCAATCCCGGCTTTGGCTCAGATGACAAAGCATGAGAAAAACGACGGTAAAATTGCGGCGTCTTGATAGCGAACAGACGGTAAAAAACGTATCATTGCGCGCTTTATGTCTCCCCATTTACAGAGAGAGCGGCACCATGACGCAAACTTTTATCCCGGGCAAAGATGCCGCCCTGGAAGACTCCATTTCACGCTTCCAGACCAAATTACAGGATCTGGGTTTTAATATTGAAGAAGCCTCCTGGCTGAATCCTGTGCCACACGTCTGGTCTGTCCACATTCGTGATCGCGACTGCCCCCTCTGCTTCACCAATGGTAAGGGCGCCAGCAAAAAAGCCGCTCTGGCCTCGGCGCTGGGAGAATATTTTGAACGCCTGTCCACGAATTACTTTTTTGCTGATTTCTGGCTTGGCAACAGTATCGCCCAGGGGGATTTTGTTCACTATCCCAATGAAAAATGGTTTGCTCTGCCTGAAGACGACAGCCTGCCTGAAGGCATCCTGGATGCGCGCCTGCGCGCCTTTTACGATCCTGAAAACGCCCTCTCCGCTTCAGATTTAATCGATCTCCAGTCGGGTAACAGCGCACGCGGCATCTGCGCCCTGCCCTTTACCCGTCAGTCCGATCAGCAGACCGTTTATATTCCGATGAATATTATCGGTAACCTGTATGTGTCGAACGGCATGTCCGCCGGCAACACGGCCAACGAGGCACGGGTACAGGGGCTGTCAGAAGTTTTCGAGCGCTATATTAAAAATCGTATCATCGCCGAGTCCATCAGCCTGCCTGCCATTCCTGAATCCGTGATGGCGCGTTACCCCGATGTGGTTGAGGCCATCGCCCGTCTGGAAGCCGAAGGGTTCCCGATTTTTGCCTATGACGCATCACTGGGTGGGAAATATCCGGTTATCTGCGTTGTGCTGTTTAATCCTGCCAACGGCACCTGTTTCGCCTCTTTTGGCGCGCACCCTGATTTTGGTGTCGCGCTGGAGCGTACCGTTACCGAACTGCTTCAGGGCCGCAGCCTGAAAGATCTGGATGTGTTCACGCCGCCCACGTTTGATGATGAAGAAGTGGCAGAGCACGCCAACCTGGAAACCCACTTTATCGATTCAAGCGGCCTGATCTCCTGGGATCTGTTTAAAGAAACAGCGGATTATCCCTTCGTTGACTGGAAATTTGATGGCACCACCGAGCAGGAATTCAGTACGCTCATGGCGATTTTCAAAGCCGAAGGTCAGGACGTTTACATCGCTGATTATGAGCACCTCGGTGTGTATGCCTGCCGCATTATTGTGCCCGGTATGTCAGATATTTATCCGGCTGAAGACTTGTTGCTGGCGAATAACAGCATGGGTGCAGGTATTCGTGAAACGCTTCTGGCCCTGCCCGGCAGCAACTGGAATCCGGAAGAGTACCTGGATTTAATTTCTCAGCTGGACGAAGAAGGTTTTGATGACTTCACGCGTGTCCGCGAGTTGCTGGGACTGGCGACAGGCAAAGATAACGGCTGGTACACGCTGCGCATTGGCGAACTCAAAGCCATGCTGGCCCTGGCTGGCGGTGATCTCGATCAGGCGCTGATCTGGACGGAATGGACAATGGAATTTAATGGCTCCGTATTCAGCCCGGAGCGTGCAAATTATTACCGCTGTCTGCAAACTCTGCTGCTGCTGGCGATGGAAGATGAGCGGAATCCGCTTGAGTATCACGCAGCCTTTGTGCGTATGTATGGTGCTGACGCTGTCGACGCCGCCTCGGCCGCAATCAGCGGTGAGGCGGCCTTCAATGGCCTCCAGCCGGTAGACAGCGATCTTAAGGCTTTCCCTGCTCATCAGGCTTTGCTTGCTGCCTATGAAAAGCTGCAAAAGGCGAAACGTCTTTACTGGAAAAACGCCTAATCTTTCGCGGCTCTGTTTCAGGATAAAGCGATAATAATCTCACAGGCACCTTATTTAATGGGTGCCTTTCTTTTTTTGAGAATAAGTATTTAAGGGATGTATTGTTCAGCGTTTTTATCATCATTATTTAAAGCAACATAACAGATGCATTTCGTTAACTCCGCAGAGATCGTCTTGACGGCACTCCGCCCTCCATTAAACAAAAACTGCATAATTTAAAATATTTTTAATCATTATATTTCAATAAATTAACCGCAAAAATCCCGTCTTTCAGTGAAACACACTCCGTCCTTGCATGGCTGATCATGATCCAAATCAACTTCTGTAACTGTTGCCTTTGTTATCATTTTTTCAGACAACTTTTGGAGTGAGTTAGTGTGAAAGCTGACAATCCTTTTAATCTGTTATTACCCGCCGCGATGGCGAAAGTGGCTGAAGATGCTGGCGTTTATAAAGCCACTAAACATCCCCTCACCACGACCTTTCTGGCCTTTACTGCGGGCATGTTCATCTCGATTGCTTTCGTGTTTTACATCACGGCTACCACGGGCAGCGGTGCTGTGCCTTATGGCCTGGCAAAACTGATCGGCGGCATCTGTTTTTCACTGGGACTCATACTGGTCGTGGTATGCGGTGCCGATCTGTTCACATCTACCGTCCTCATTGTGGTCGCCAAAGCCAGTGGACGCATCACCTGGGGGCAACTGGCACGGAACTGGATAACCGTTTATATCGGTAACCTGGCTGGCGCGTTATTTTTCGTCACGCTCATGTGGTTCTCCGGTGAACAGATGGTGGCAAACGGCGCGTGGGGATTAAACGTCCTGCAAACAGCCGACCATAAAATGCATCATACTTTTATCGAAGCCGTTTGCCTCGGCACATTGGCCAATTTGATGGTCTGCCTGGCGGTCTGGATGAGCTATTCAGGACGGACATTGACCGATAAAAGCCTGATTATGATTTTGCCGGTGGCCATGTTTGTCGCCTGTGGTTTTGAACACAGTATCGCCAATATGTTTTTGATTCCTTTCGCGATCGTGATACGCGACTTTTCCGGGCCTGAGTTTTGGCAGGCCGCAGGGGCCACAGCAGCACAGTTCCCGGCCCTCACCGTTAAAAACTTTATTTTCGACAATCTGATTCCGGTCACGCTCGGTAACATCATTGGCGGCGGCCTGCTAGTCGGATTGACCTACTGGGTAATTTACTTACGCGGTGGTAAAGAAACGCACTAATCCTGTCTCAACGGCATATCGCAGCCTGGTACGCCCGAGAGCAAAAGTCTCCTTAAATAAGGCAGGTATATTATGACCGAACGTAATGCAAAACTCGCTTCAGCCTGGCAGGGATTTACTGAAGGCGAATGGCAGAACAGCGTCAACGTACGCGACTTTATTCAGAAAAACTATACGCCTTATGAAGGCGACGAGTCCTTTCTGGCCGGTGCCACCGAGGCCACCACAACACTGTGGGAGAGCGTGCTGGAAGGCATCAAAATTGAAAACCGCACCCATGCACCAGTCGATTTTGATACCGATCTTGCCTCAACCATCACTTCCCACGATGCCGGTTACATCAATAAATCACTGGAAAAAATTGTTGGCCTGCAAACCGAAGCCCCGTTGAAACGCGCCATTATTCCTTTTGGCGGTATCAAAATGGTTGAAGGCTCATGCAAGGTCTATGGTCGTGAACTCGACGCGTCTCTGAAAAAGATTTTCACGGAATACCGCAAAACGCATAACCAGGGTGTTTTTGATGTTTATACACCTGACATTTTACGCTGCCGTAAATCTGGCGTATTGACCGGCCTGCCTGATGCTTATGGTCGTGGACGCATCATCGGTGATTATCGTCGTGTTGCCCTGTACGGCATTGATTATCTGATGGCGGATAAGTTTGCTCAGTTCACCTCACTGCAAAACGATCTTGAAAACGGCGTAAACCTGGAAGCCACGATTCGCCTGCGCGAAGAAATTGCTGATCAGCATCGGGCGCTTGAACAAATTAAAGCGATGGCAGCCAAATACGGTCATGATATTTCTGGCCCGGCCACCAACGCGGCTGAAGCCGTTCAGTGGACCTATTATGGCTATCTGGCTGCAGTTAAATCACAGAACGGCGCGGCCATGTCTTTTGGCCGGGTGTCGACTTTCCTCGATATCTACATCGAACGCGACCTCCAGGCAGGAAAACTGAACGAAGAGCAGGCACAGGAACTGATTGACCATCTGGTCATGAAACTGCGCATGGTCCGCTTCCTGCGTACACCAGAATACGATGAACTGTTTTCTGGTGACCCTATCTGGGCCACCGAATCGTTGGCGGGGATGGGCGTTGATGGTCGCACGCTGGTCAGTAAAACCACGTTCCGTTTCCTGAACACGCTGTACACCATGGGCCCCTCCCCTGAACCAAACATGACCATTCTGTGGTCTGAAAAACTGCCCGTTAACTTCAAAAAATATGCGGCTAAAGTTTCAATCGACACCTCGTCACTGCAGTATGAAAATGACGACCTGATGCGTCCTGACTTTAACAACGATGATTACGCCATTGCCTGCTGTGTCAGCCCTATGATCGTCGGCAAGCAAATGCAGTTCTTTGGTGCCCGCGCCAACCTGGCAAAAACCTTGTTGTACGCGATCAACGGCGGCATGGACGAAAAACTGAAAATGCAGGTGGGGCCGAAAGAAGCCAAAATCATGGATGAAGTGCTCGATTTCGACGTCGTGATGGCTCGTCTGGATCACTTCATGGACTGGCTGGCAAAACAGTATGTCACCGCACTGAACATCATCCACTTCATGCATGATAAATACAGCTATGAAGCGTCACTCATGGCGCTGCACGATCGTGATGTTTACCGCACCATGGCCTGCGGTATCGCCGGACTGTCTGTGGCTGCGGATTCACTCTCAGCCATTAAATATGCCAAAGTGAAACCCGTACGTGATGAAGATGGCCTGGCAATTGATTTCGACATCGAAGGCGACTATCCCCAGTTCGGTAACAACGATCCGCGCGTGGACGACCTGGCATGCGACCTGGTTGAACGGTTTATGAAGAAAATTCAGAAACTGGAAACATATCGCAACGCGGTGCCAACGCAGTCCGTTCTGACCATTACCTCTAACGTCGTTTATGGCAAGAAAACCGGTAATACGCCAGACGGCCGCCGTGCAGGCGCCCCCTTTGGCCCTGGCGCTAACCCCATGCACGGTCGCGACCAGAAAGGAGCGGTAGCATCGCTGACCTCGGTAGCGAAATTACCCTTTGCGTACGCTAAAGACGGTATCTCTTATACTTTCTCCATCGTGCCTAATGCGCTTGGCAAAGATGATAATGTACGTAAAACCAATCTGGCAGGACTAATGGATGGTTACTTCCATCATGAGGCCAGTATTGAAGGCGGCCAGCATCTGAATGTTAACGTGATGAACCGGGAAATGTTGATGGACGCGATGGATAACCCTGAGAAATATCCTCAGTTAACCATCCGCGTTTCGGGCTATGCCGTTCGCTTTAACTCGCTCACCAAAGAGCAGCAGCAGGACGTGATTACCCGTACCTTTACCCAGTCACTCTAGTTCGCCCTTGAGGCTCCTTCATGGAGCCTCTTCTTTCGAGTCAGGTTTGGTCGCTGTCTGTATGACGGATAACCACCAAAATTGATTTCCCGTTCAGAGCGCACCGGAGAGTGCGCCACCTGCTTCGCAGGATCATCAGGAGAATACATCGCAATGTCTGCCATTGGTCGCATCCACTCATTTGAATCATGCGGAACCGTAGACGGTCCCGGCATCCGTTTTATCACCTTTTTTCAGGGCTGCCTGATGCGCTGCCTGTACTGCCACAACCGTGATACATGGGACACGCATTGCGGCAAAGAAATTACCGTCGACGCGCTCATGGCGGACGTTCTGTCTTATCGCCATTTCATGAATGCGTCCGGTGGCGGGGTGACGGCTTCAGGCGGCGAAGCCATTTTGCAGGCGGAGTTTGTGCGCGACTGGTTTCGCGCATGTCAAGCTGAGGGCATTCATACCTGCCTTGACACCAACGGCTTTGTCCGCCGCTACGATCCGGTTATTGATGAATTACTGGATGCAACAGATTTGGTGATGCTTGACCTCAAGCAGATGAATGATGACATCCACCAGATTCTTGTCGGTGTGTCGAATCATCGCACACTCGATTTTGCGCGCTATCTTCAGAAGAAAGGAAAACGGACGTGGATTCGTTTCGTCGTCGTGCCCGGCTATTCTGATGATGATGACAGTGTCCATCGCTTAGGTGCATTTACGCAGGATATGGCAAATGTGGAGAAGATTGAGCTTCTGCCTTATCACGAGCTGGGTAAGCATAAATGGATTGCGATGGGTGAAGAGTACAAGCTCGACGGTGTAAAACCGCCCAGTAAAGCGACCATGGAACGGGTCAAGCATATTCTTGCCAGCTACGGACATGAAGTGATGTATTGACAGGCCACGTCACCGCAGCCAGTAAACGATAACCGTCTGACAGTCAGCGCAGCCAGACGGCGATAATTAAGCCCAGGCGCCCTGTCACCGCCTGGTTATCGTTATGATCAGGCATGTGCCACTGGCGTGGCATGATGATCGGCCTTACGCAGTAACATGACTAAGTAAACCAGCGCTACCGCCGCGATCATAACGAACAGCAGACGGTCGGAATAACTTTGCATCAGCATGGCCGTCATGCTTGGTCCGGCCAGGCTGCCCACGGTGTAGCTCAGTAACAGCGCCTGGTTCATTGCCACCAGTTCATGGTGCGCCACGGTTTCGCAGGCCCATGACATAGCGACCGGATAAAGCGTAAAACCTGCCAGCCCCAGCACAAACAGGGCTGGGGCCATCGCGGCATTTGTCAGCATCGCAATCGCCCCGAGGATCACCACAAATACCTGCACTCGCAGTACCATCATGCGGCCAAAGCGGTCAGCAAGCCGACCAATCGGCCATTGCCCGACAATGCCGGCACTCACCAGCAAGGCCATCCAGTAACCCACGTTGGCATCACTCATACCCTGATGAGAAAGATAGAGCGGCATCAAGCCGTACAGCGATCCCAGAACAATGCCAGAAATAATACAGCCGTTAATACCGAGACGAGAACTGCGACGACGCAGCATAGGTAAAATTCGTCCGCCTGGCGTAGCTTCTACGGTATCGCTGTTGGCGGAAACCTGCGTGAAGATCAACGGTAAGATGGCGCTGATGACCGTGGCGGTTACCCAGGGAATCACACTCAGTAATTCGGTAGACAGTTTGCTCACCAGCAGTTGTCCGGCAACCGTACCCAGGTAATAGACGATCATATAGGCAGCGAGCAACTGCCCACGGTTACGTACTGTTCCACTGCATAACAATGCGCTTTCCACCACGACCCAGACTAACGCGCAGCCGATACCGGCCGTGAAGCGCAGCAATGTCCATGCCCAGAATCCTTCCAGCGCCAGCATGCACAGTGTCGACAGCGCAAAAAGGCCGGTCGCCAGATAATAGCTTCGGTTAAAACCGTATCGCTTAATCAGCCAGCCAGCCACTAAAGTGCCCAGCAGGTTACCGGTGTAATACGACGAACTCACCACGCCTACCTGCCATGTTGCCAGCGCATCATGCGTCAGCCAAAGGGGCACTAACGTATTCAGTACCGCAATGGAAACTGTCATTAATAACAGGCCGCAAAGCAGCAATATCACAGGACGTGACCAGGTCGACATAGGAGATAAAAACCAAAAGAAATGAAGGAAATTGCGCGCAGTTTGCCATCGCGCGTTGTAAAGTCAACGGGAGGAATGAGGGTGCAGCACATTTTGCTGCGTGACCATTTAAATTATTTATCTTCAGTAAGTTAGCCATCTGTCAGGCATCAGATAACTTTGCGCTATCTCTATGATAATCTGGATTTTTACGCTTTCTGCCCGCGTCGTCATCGATAATGTTTATTTGTGATAAATTTTAAACGTGTTGAGGATGCCTCGCGGTAAAGATAAAAAAACCCAGCCTGAGCTGGGTTATTTTAGACAGGATGAACGCTTAGCCAATAAATTCCAGGCCGTTCATATAAGGACGTAATACCTCTGGCACGGCGATGCGGCCGTCCTGCTGCTGGTAATTTTCCAGCACGGCAACCAGCGTACGTCCTACGGCCAGGCCCGAGCCATTCAGGGTATGCACCAGACGCGGTTTTTTATCCTGCTTATTGCGGGTGCGCGCCTGCATACGGCGAGCCTGGAAATCCCCCATGTTTGAGCAAGAAGAGATTTCACGGTAGGTATTTTGCGCCGGTAACCATACTTCTAAATCGTAGGTTTTTGTCGCACCAAAGCCCATATCACCGCTGCACAGCAAGACCTTGCGATACGGCAGGTTCAGCAGTTGCAACACTTTTTCAGCATGGCCAACCAGCTCTTCCAGCGCATCCATAGAGGTTTCAGGCGCGACGATTTGTACCATTTCAACTTTGTCGAACTGGTGCATACGGATGAGCCCACGCGTATCACGGCCATAGGAGCCTGCTTCAGAGCGGAAGCAGGGTGTATGTGCCGTAAGCTTCAGCGGCAGGCTCTCTTCTTCAACGATTTCATCCCGCACAAGGTTCGTCAGCGGCACTTCAGCGGTCGGAATAAGCGCGTAATGGCTGCTTTCGGATTCTTCTTCCAGCGGACGGGTATGGAACAGATCTTCACCAAACTTAGGTAACTGGCCTGTACCGTATAAGGTCGCATGGTTAACCAGGTAAGGGACGTAAGTTTCCAGATAACCATGTTGTTCCGTGTGCAGGTCAATCATGAACTGGCTGAGCGCACGGTGCAGGCGAGCAATCTGGCCTTGCATAACCACGAAGCGTGAGCCGGTGAGTTTCACTGCCGCAGCAAAGTCCAGCCCTTTAGCCGCTTCGCCCAGCTCAACGTGATCTTTCACCTCAAAATCAAACTGGCGGGGTTCACCCCAGCGACTGATTTCCAGGTTTTCCGTGTCGTCTTTCCCCAGCGGCACTTCATCCGCAGGAAGATTCGGCAGCGCCAGGCTGAAATCGCGGATCTGATTTTGCAGCTCGTCCAGTTCTGCTTTAGCCGCATCCAGGCGTTCGCCCAGGCTGTTCACTTCCTGACGCAGTGGCTCGATGTCTTCCCCACGTGCTTTGGCCTGACCGATGGATTTGGAGCGGGAGTTGCGCTCGGCCTGCAGGTTTTCCGTTTCAACCTGCAAGACTTTGCGACGCTCTTCGAGCGAACGCAGCATTTCCACATCCAGTTTAAATCCTCGGCGTGCCAGTTTTTCTGCGACTGCGTCTGGCTCATTACGCAGCAGATTGGGATCGAGCATGCTTATCCTGTGTATTTATGAGTTAAAAGAAGGGGACGCACTCCCGCTGGAATGCGTTGAAAACATTGACCACATTACCGCAACGTCTGTTTCAGCGGTAGCGTTTTGTCGGGCTATTTTGATCGAGTTCAGTCAGCCAGGCCAGCTTTTCGCCAATTTTGCCTTCAAGACCGCGTTGAGTGGGATGATAGTAACGCGTTTGCGCCATTTCGGGTGGGAAATAGACTTCACCCGCAGCATAGGCATTGGCTTCGTCATGCGCATAGCGATAGCTTTCGCCCAGCCCCATCTCTTTCATTAGCTTCGTGGGGGCATTGCGCAAATGATCGGGAACATCGAAATCTGGATGGTCGCGTGCATCACGCATCGCCGCCTTAAACGCGTTATAGACGGCGTTACTTTTTGGCGCACAGGCGAGATAGACAATGGCCTGCGCAATCGCGCGCTCCCCTTCTGCCGGACCAACCCGGGTGAAACAGTCCCAGGCCGCAATAGCCACCTGCATGCCTCGTGGATCGGCATTGCCGACGTCTTCAGACGCAATGGCCAGTAGCCGACGCGCGACATACAGCGGATCGCCACCGGCGGTAATAATACGGGCGTACCAATACAGGGCGGCATCCGGCGCCGATCCCCGGACGGATTTATGCAAGGCAGAAATCAGGTCATAAAAGCGATCGCCTTTATTATCGAACCGGGCAGACCGTTCCCCCGCCACTTCGGTCAGCAACTGGGGCGTCAGCTCGCGTTTGCCTGTGCCGTTGGTTTCGGCCATATCGGCCATCATTTCCAGCGTATTCAGAGCACGACGTGCATCGCCGTTGACCAGTTCCGCAATCATACGCCGCGTATTGTCAGGTAACAGGATATCGCTGTTGCCATAACCCCGACTGGCATCCTGCATCGCCTGGTCAAGCACCTGCTCAATATCTTCTGTGGTCAGGGATTTAAGTAAATAGACACGAGCACGTGACAGCAGTGCGGAGTTAAGCTCAAAGCTGGGATTTTCTGTCGTGGCACCGATAAACGTGATAGTGCCGTCTTCAATATGGGGAAGAAACGCATCCTGCTGACTTTTGTTGAAGCGATGGACTTCATCTACAAACAGGATAGTGCGGCGGCCCGCCTGCTTGCTCAGCCTTGCGCGTTCAATGGCTTCACGAATCTCTTTGACACCAGAGGTGACCGCAGAAATACGCTCAACGTCCGCATTGCCATAGTGAGCGATAATCTCGGCCAGCGTTGTTTTTCCTGTCCCTGGCGGTCCCCAGAGAATCATGGAGTGCAGGTGCCCCGCTTCGATCGCGCGCGGCAACGGTTTACCCGCAGCCAGCAGGTGCTGCTGTCCAATGTATTGCTTCAGGGTTGCTGGCCGCATACGCGCGGCCAGCGGTTTAAAATCTTCACTGGAAAAATCCAGGGACAGGTTACCCACTACCACCTCACTGACGTTGGTCATCCACCGTGACGCCTTTTGGCGGGGTGAATGTGAATTTATCCGGGCTAATCGGGCCGTTTTTCTGGCTCTTTAGCTGGTAGTTACTGCGCTGCCCATCCTGCTCGATGGCGCTAAACTGATTAATGGTGCCATCTGGCGTCACGTCAATCGTGAACTGCTTGAGGTTGCCATCGCTTTTCTTTGGCGTTAGTTCAAATTTGTCACCCTGCTGTTTTACGTTGTATTGCTGCCAGTCACTGGCCTGGTTACGGGCAATCAACATAAACGGTGTATTGCTTGTCGCATTCTTTAACAGGCTGACCGTAGCTTGTTCAACAAACGGGTTATAGAACCATAACGATTTCCCGTCAGAAATAATGATGCTCTCGTCGGGTGCGGTCATATGCCAGTTGAACAGGCTGGGGCGCTTAACCCAGAGCTCGCCTTCACCCTCCTGCACGTTGGCACCGCTGCCATCGGTCACCTTTTGAGTAAAGCTGGCGTGGAAGCTGTTAACTTTATTAAGGCGCTGTTGCAGGTCGCTCGACGCATCGGCGAGAACGTTGGCTGACCCCAAAGCGGCCAGCAGGCCTAAGGCGATTACGCGTAATTTCATCTGCTTAAATCCTTATTAAATCGTTTCCCGTTGATCACGTGACTAAGCCTGGTCGCTGTCCTGCGTTTAATACAGGAGAAAAAACCGAAACACTAATCAACTATGGGGGTTAACCGCTAAAAAACAATGAGCCAGTGGAAACTGGCTCATTGTTTTGTGTTTCAAAGCTTATCGTTCAGGCTTTACATATCATGGGGTGGTGGAGAGAGCACTTCACGGTTACCGTTGTGGCCCGGTGACGAGACGATGCCCTGTGCTTCCATCTGTTCAATGATGCGCGCAGCACGGTTATAACCGATACGGAACTGACGCTGTACGCCCGAAATCGAGGCGCGTCGCTTATCCACCACAAAGGCAACAGCCTGATCGAACAACGGATCGAGTTCTTCATCGCTGTCAATGCCGCCCCCGCCTTCACTTTCTTCGCCCGCCGTAATGCTTTCAATATATTGCGGACGCCCGCGCGCTTTCCAGTCCTGCACGACAGCATGTACTTCCTGATCGCGCACAAAGGCACCGTGAACACGCACCGGCATTGATGAGTTGGGCGGCATGTAAAGCATATCGCCCATCCCCAGTAACGATTCTGCACCGCCCTGATCAAGGATGGTTCGCGAGTCAATTTTACTTGAGACAGTAAACGCGATACGGGTAGGAATGTTGGCTTTGATGAGGCCGGTAATGACGTCAACTGACGGACGCTGGGTTGCCAGAACAAGGTGGATTCCCGCCGCACGCGCTTTCTGTGCAAGACGTGCAATCAGTTCTTCCACTTTCTTACCGACAGCCATCATCAAATCGGCGAACTCATCCACCATCACCACGATGTAAGGCAGTTTTTCCAGCACTGGCGGCGTCATATCCATGCTGTCGCCTGGCTTCCAGAACGGATCGGGAATCGGCCGCCCCATTGCATCCGCCTGCGCCACTTTTTCGTTGTAGCCGGCCAGATTACGTACACCCAGCGCCGACATCAGCTTATAGCGACGCTCCATCTCACCGACACTCCAGCGCAGCGCGTTCGCCGCATCTTTCATATCGGTCACGACTTCGGTCAGCAGATGCGGAATGCCTTCGTAAACGGAAAGCTCAAGCATCTTGGGGTCAATCATAATAAAGCGCACGTCTTCCGGCGTGGCTTTATACAGCATGCTGAGGATCATCGCATTCACGCCGACGGACTTACCGGAACCGGTTGTACCCGCTACCAGTAAGTGTGGCATTTTAGCCAGATCGGCAACGACCGGCTGGCCGGCAATATCTTTACCCAACACCACAGACAGCGGCGAGGGATTGTCACGGAATTTTGGACAATCCAGCACTTCACGCAGGTAAACGGTCTGGCGATGTCGGTTGGGTAATTCCAGACCAACATAGGGTTTGCCAGGGATCACTTCAACCACACGCACTGCCGTAGTCGACAGGGAGCGGGCCAAATCGCGTGACAGGTTAGAGATACGCGCCGCTTTCACGCCCGGCGCGAGATCCAGTTCAAAACGGGTAATCACAGGTCCTGGCGAAATGCCCACCACCTCGGCCTTGACGCGGTAGTCACCCAGACGCGCTTCAACCAGTCTTGCTGTCTGCTCAAGGGCGAACATATCAACCGGTTCTTCCTCTTCCGGCGGCGCGGTCAGGAGATCGAGTGACGGTAAGGGTGTAGAAGGTTTTTCCAGTGGCTGCTCGTGACGCATCAGGAAGGGGTGAATCAGGCTGTCATGCACGGATGGCTTCGCCTCCGTGACCGGCTCCGGCTGCTGCGCAGGCGCGGCAAAATGATCGGCCGCAAAGGTCTGGGCCGATTCTACACGCTGAGCCGCAGGCTGTTCTGGTGCAGCCTGAACGTGCTTCCAGGGCTCATGTTGTGGCGCGACCTCGCTGACGTCCGGCGATGCTGCAATGGTGAACAGCGGCTCGACAGGGCCATCGTCGACCAGGTCCTTCATTGGGGAGAAATCGAAGGCCGCTGACGTATCCAGATTGAAAACGGGTGCATTGTCTTCAGGCACCGTTTCATAGCGCTGTTGCTGTTGCTGTGCGAACTGACGCGCCAGCGAGGCCTGCTGCAATGCCAGCTCATCGTCCTCGTGCGCGTCGTCCTGCTGCCAGCTTTCGCCATAGCGTTGCTGCTGCTCTGACTGGAACGCCTGACGCAACTCTGCCTGTTGCAGCGCATCCTGCTCCTCTGCTGACCAGTCAGTGAGTGACGCATCTTCTTTCGTAGGTTGTGATGACGGCAGTTCAGCACGTTTGGCTTTTTCTTCCGCCATACGCTGTGAAGGCAGTTTAATACCATACGAGGCCAGCTCACGTCGGGTAGGCAGTTTAACCGGATTAGGCCGCGGCAGCGCCGGACCAATCCCCTGTTTCACCTGTGGATTCGACACCGTTTCAGGGACAGGCTCAAACAGCGGTGAGGATGCTGACGATGCTGCGGTTGCCGCAGCACCGGCGACGGCAGCGCTGTTCAGCGAGGCTGCCGACGTGGCTTCACGCCAGTTCCCCATTTTGGGTTCGTCATCCTCATAAGCGGTAAAGTGCGGGGCAGCCGCCGGTGCATCGTCCGGTAACTCAAAGCGGTAGCGCGGTGGTTCAGTGAGAGGCTTCTCCTGTGACACCGGCTCGCGCGGTGCAATGTGCGTCATCACCGGGGCAGGATGAGGCGATGCCGCAACAGGCGAAACAGGTTCAGGCGTCGCTGCAACCTGTTCAGGCTCAGGTGAAGCTGATGGCGCACTGACAGGCGTTGCCGCCATTGTTGCGGCGGCAGGCTGCGCAGGTGCTGTGGCAGTAGCCTGAGCGGTTGCCGTCGGTGTCGTGGTCGCAGATACTTCGGCTGTGGCCGCAACAGCGGCGCGGGTGGCGGTGGCGGCCCTGGCTAACAGTGGATCATGCGCATCCAGATCGGGCTGCGCCTTACGCGGCGCGGCCAGCAATACGTCATCGTCGTCGTCCGTCTGAGCATGAAGGACGGGCGCGCTCTCGTGATAATCGTCTGCTTCGTCCTCTTCATGCCAGGGTTCATCATGACGTGAGCGGTTGCTGGCGAATGTCAGCACGCCCATGACCACGCCACCGATTCTTTCCGCAATGGTTAACCATGACCAGCCCGTATACAGCGTGATCCCTGCGGCCCAGATGCAGAGCAAAGTCAGTGTGCCACCTGCCGGACTGAACCAGGGTGAAATGGCATTACTGACGAGGCTGCCAATGACGCCTCCGGAAGCAAAATACCAGATGTCGTCCGCGTTGAGCGCGGCCATCCCACAGGTGGTAACGACCAGGGCCAGGACACCGATTAAGCGTAAACCAATGGCAAAGTAGTCCACATAATCCTGGTTATCCCGCTGGCGAAACGCTATCCAGCACAGCCCCAGTATGACCGGCGGAATGGCATAGGCCATCACACCAAAGATGAAAAGCAACGTATCAGCCAGCCATGCGCCGACTGTGCCACCCATGTTATGGATAGGTTCATGCCAGGCCGTTTGCGACCAGCTCGGATCGGAAGGATTAAAGCTGACCAGGGAAACCATCAGGTAGATGGCGAACAATGCCACCAAAATAAGTAACGCTTCCAGCAGACGGCGTCCGCTGCTCAGCGACTGTAACGAAACGTCTTTATCTTCTGTGTATTCCTGGCTCAAGAGATCTCTCCAGGTGCCTGTAAAGTAAGAAACAACAGCGTCGGGCTCACCCGACGCTGGTCCTGTATGTATTCACAGGAGTGTACCGAAATTTCCCAGGCTTTGCACCTGCCACGCATCAGCGCGTTTTGATCACCAGACGATTGCTCTGTTTGACCTCTTCCATCACCACATAAGTACGCGTGTCGTTTACGCCTGGCAGGCGCAGCAAGGTTTCACCCAGCAGCTTGCGGTAAGCGGACATATCAGGCACGCGCGTTTTAAGCAGGTAGTCGAAATCACCAGAAACCAGGTGACACTCTTGAGTTTCCTCAAGTTTTTGCACAGCGGCGTTAAATTGCTCAAACACATCAGGTGCGCCACGATTCAGAGTAATCTCAACAAATACCAGTAATGAAGCATCCAGGTAGTGAGGGTTGAGTTGCGCAGTATAGCCAAGGATGAACCCCTGACGTTCAAGACGGCGTACACGCTCAAGACAAGGTGTAGGAGATAATCCTACACGTTTGGAAAGTTCCACGTTTGAGATGCGACCGTCTTTCTGCAATTCATTGAGAATGTTTCTGTCGATCCTGTCGAGATCCTTACCGGGGCGTTTCTTATTATCTACCATTATTATTGTCTCTCTTCATTCCTTCCCTTTACCTGCCATCCCCTGAAAACGGTCATTGTTCGGGGCATTTTTGAAGTGAAATAACGGCGTCTGAGCGCATTCGTACCTATTTGTATGACGCATGCTGTCTGTCCACCGCATGCGTCATGACCAATATCAGACGATAAAATTCGTTCGGTACTCTGCCCAAAACCCGGCGGCAACACCCGTTTTGTTCAGACTAAGTTATTCGCTTCTCACACTGTTTTCGCAAATGCGCAGGCGATTGTCAAAGTAAAATGTCTAAATTCAGGACAAGATGCCAGACACTTCGCTGGGTCACTGTTTTTAAATGAGTATTTTCGTGCGATGGTGGTCTGTAAACTGAATTTTTGCCCCCTTTTGGCACAGGAGGCAGGCGAAAAAGCCATTCATCGTCTACGCCGTTTGCAGCAATCGCTAACAAAAGTGCGCAAGTGTTGTCATTGCTACGGCATATTCCCTACAATCGCAGGTTATGTCAGGTGAATAAAACTGAGGAACGCATGAGTACGGCTAAACACAGTAAGTTGCTCATTTTGGGCTCTGGTCCGGCAGGTTATACCGCGGCCGTCTATGCTGCACGCGCCAATTTGAATCCAGTACTGATTACCGGGCTGGAAAAAGGCGGTCAGCTGACCACCACGACGGAAGTGGAAAACTGGCCGGGCGACCCGCATGATCTGACAGGTCCCTCGCTGATGGAACGTATGCATGAGCATGCCGAGAAATTTAACACGGAAATTATTTTCGATCATATTCATACGGTCGATCTGCAGAACCGTCCCTTCCGTCTGACCGGTGACAGTGGCGAATATACTGCCGATGCGCTGATTATTGCCACGGGTGCATCAGCACGCTATCTGGGCTTACCGTCGGAAGACGCTTTTAAAGGCAAAGGCGTTTCGGCCTGTGCGACCTGTGATGGTTTCTTCTACCGCAACCAAAAAGTCGCCGTTATCGGTGGCGGAAACACCGCGGTTGAAGAAGCACTTTATCTGGCGAATATCGCCTCTGAAGTGCATTTAATTCACCGCCGCGACAGCTTCCGCGCAGAGAAAATCCTTATTGACCGCCTGATGGAAAAAGTCAGCAACGGCAATATCGTGTTGCATACACACAGAACGCTGGAAGAAGTGGTCGGCGATCAGATGGGCGTGACGGGCCTGACGCTGCGTTCAACGCTGAATACTGAAGAGACCGAAACGCTGGACGTTGCCGGCCTGTTTGTTGCTATCGGACACAGCCCGAATACGGCGATTTTCGATGGTCAGCTGGCGCTGGAAAACGGCTACATCAAGGTACAGTCCGGCTTGCATGGTAATGCCACGCAAACCAGTATCCCTGGCGTGTTTGCCGCAGGTGACGTCATGGACCATATCTACCGTCAGGCCATTACCTCTGCCGGTACCGGTTGTATGGCTGCGTTAGATGCAGAGCGTTATCTTGACGGATTGGTTAAGAACGATAAGTAAGTTGTTAATAACCTGATCTTAATTGTTTGAGGCGACTGTTTTTCAGTCGCCTTTTTTATTATCACCATGCTAAATTCAGGCGCCGGGTGTGAGGACCAGCCTCATTTCATTTGTCTTTGCCACATTGGGTTTCGCATGAATAAATCGCGTCAGCAGCATCTTACTCGTTGGCTTCGTCAACAGTGTCATCATGCTGGCCCCTGGTTGCGCGTTACGTCGTTGCTGGGCTGCGCTGGCGCGCTTCTGATTATCATGCAGGCATGGCTTTTAGCGTCGCTCCTGCAGGCGCTGATTATTGACAGGCATTCTCCAGCCTCCCTTTTGCCCTCATTTTCACTTCTGATCCTGTGCTTTGTTCTGCGCGCCGCGCTGAATTATGCCCGGGAGCAGGCTGGATTCCGTGCCGGGCAGGCCATCCGTCAGGCTTTGCGTAAACAGGTGCTGGATCGTCTGGCAGCGTTGGGGCCGGCCTGGATACAGGGCAAGCCCGCCGGCAGTTGGGCAACGTTACTCCTTGAGCAAACCGAGGATATGCAGGCTTATTACGCGCGTTATTTGCCGCAGATGACGCTGGCGGCGGTCATTCCCTGTTGCATATTGCTCACCCTGTTTCCGTTAAACTGGGCGGCAGGTCTGATCCTGTTCGCGACCGCGCCGTTGATCCCGCTTTTTATGGCCCTGGTCGGCATGGGCGCGGCCGAGGCTAATCGCCGTAACTTTGTGGCGCTCGCACGCCTGAGTGGCAACTTTCTGGATCGCTTGCGTGGTCGGGAAACCCTGCGTCTGTTTCATCGGGCAGACGCCGAAAAACAGGCGATTGCTGACGCCACGACGGATTTCCGTCAACGGACGATGGAGGTTCTGCGTCTGGCCTTTCTTTCTTCGTCAGTACTGGAATTTTTTGCGTCACTGTCCATCGCCGTTGTCGCCGTTTATTTTGGCTTTTCCTATTTGGGCGAACTGCACTTTGGTGATTATGGCCGCGGCGTAACGCTGTTTGCCGGCTTCCTGGTGCTGATTCTGGCCCCGGAATTTTTTCAGCCTCTGCGCGATCTGGGCACGTTCTACCATGCTAAAGCGCAGGCAATTGGCGGTGCCGATGCGCTTGAACGCTTTATGCAGGAAACGCCAGAGGCCGAAAACGCATCCGCCAGCGACGCCTTTAGCGCAACGGCGCCAGTAGAGCTGGTGGCAGAAAATCTGACGGTGCACGCGCCCAATGGCCATCGGCTCTGCGGCCCGCTCACCTTCACCCTGCGCGCAGGCACGCGCGTCGCGCTGGTGGGCAAAAGCGGTGCAGGCAAAACCGCACTGTTAAATGCCCTGCTGGGCTTTTTACCCTATCAGGGATCGCTGAAAGTTAACGGCATTGAACTTCACCGTATCGCACGCCATGACTGGCATCGGCATCTTGCCTGGGTCGGCCAGAATCCCCAGCTACCCGCCGCAACGTTACGGGACAATATCATCATGGATGCGCCGCACGATCCCGCACGGCTAAGTGCCTTAACCGCATCATGTGGGATCGATGAATTTCTTTCCCGACTGCCTGCCGGACTGGATACCGAACCGGGGGATGCCAGTCATCACTTATCGGTCGGTCAGGCACAGCGCATTGCCGTAGCCCGCGCGCTGTATAAACCCGCCCAGTTATTGTTACTGGATGAGCCCGCTGCCAGCCTGGACAGTCAAAGTGAACATCATGTGATGCAGGCATTAAATCAGGCGGCCACGCGCCAGACGACACTGATGATCACCCACCAAATTGATCTGCTTCAGACATGGGATGCGATCTGGGTAATGCAGGCCGGTCAGATCGTGCAGCAGGGCGACTGGCAGACGCTGACTGCGTCCGGTCCGTTCAGTGATTTATTACAACACCGGCAACAGGAGATTTTCTGATGACGGCTCTGCGTCCCTTTCTGCGGCTATGGCTGCGTCATCCCTTCCGCCTGACGTCAGGGATCGTGCTGGCGATTGTCACGCTGTTAGCCAGTATCGGCTTGCTTACGTTGTCGGGCTGGTTTCTGGCCGCCTCTTCTGTAGCCGGTGTGGCTGGTCTGTACAGTTTCAACTATATGCTTCCCGCCGCTGGCGTGCGCGGCGCAGCGATTACCCGTACCGCCGCCCGGTATTTTGAGCGGTTAGTAAGTCACGACGCAACGTTTCGGGTTTTACAGCATCTGCGTGTCTTCACGTTTAGCCGCCTGATTGCGCTTTCTCCCGGCCAGCTCGCGCTCTTTCGTCAGGCCGATCTGCTTAATCGTTTTGTTGGTGATGTGGATACGCTGGATCATCTCTATTTGCGGGTCCTCTCGCCGCTGCTGGGCACGTTTATCGTTATCGTCGTGGTAACAGCCGGCCTCAGCCTGATTGATCTGCACCTGGCGCTGGTGCTGGGCGGCATTCTGCTTACGCTGCTCTGCCTTTTTCCCCCGCTGTTCTACCGTCTGGGCGCGCCCACCGGCATCGCGATTGCCCGGCAGCGATCGCGCTGGCGAGAGCAGTTAATGCACTGGCTGGCGGGACAGGCAGAACTGACACTGTATGGTAACGCTGCCCGCTGGCGGGCCAGGCTGGACGAAGATGAGCAGCAGTGGCAGGACGCACAACGTCAGCAGGAGCGTTTACAGGCGCTGGCGCAAAGTCTGCTGCTGTTATGCAGTGGCCTCACTGTTACTGCCCTGCTCTGGCTGAGCGCAACAAGCATTGCGCAGCAGCAACTGCCCGGACCGCTCATTGCCCTGGTGGTGTTTTGTGCCCTGGCAGCTTTTGAAGCACTGGCGCCGATCGCGAGCGCCTTTTTGCCCCTGTCTCAGGTAATCACGGCAGCACAACGCGTCAATGACGTTATCGATCAGTCGCCTGCCATCCTCTTTCCATCCACAAGCACGGTTCCCGCCGGTGCGCTGCAACTCAGGATTGACGCGCTGGATTTCCGTTATCCGGGACGACCTGAAAAGGTGTTGGATCAGTTTTCACTGACGATGAAAGCCGGTGAACGTATTGCCCTTCTCGGCCCCACAGGCTGCGGCAAGTCCACCTTGCTTGGGCTGCTCACCCGCGCCTGGGAGGCGCAACAGGGCGAAATCGTATTGAACAGCGTACCGCTTGCGGACTGGGATGAAGCCCAACTTCGCCAGCGCATCAGCGTAGTCACCCAGCGCGTCCATGTGTTTAGTCAGACGCTACGGGACAATTTGTTGCTGGCCTGCCCCACCGCCAGTGATGCAATGCTTGAAAATGCACTGGTGCAAACCGGGCTTCAGGGCCTGCTGGAAAATGAGGAAGGGCTTAATGCCTGGCTGGGTGAAGGCGGCCGTCCGCTGTCGGGTGGAGAGCTACGCCGCCTGGCCATCGCCCGGGCGATGTTACACAACGGCGACTTATGGCTTCTGGACGAGCCGACTGAAGGACTTGATGCCACCACCGAGCAGCAGATTCTCGCCCTTCTGCAGCAGATCACCACGGGTAAAACGGTCATTATGGTAACGCATCGTCTGCGCGGCCTGGCGCAAATGGACCGAATTTGCCTTATGGACAGCGGTAAGATCGTCGAGCAGGGAAATCATTCTGAATTAGTCGCAAAAGGTGGACGTTACTGGCGTTTCCAGCAGCGCTTTGCGCTATAGTGCTGAGCAAACGCTGAGGGGTACATTACCGCGATGAGACTGGTTCAACTGTCACAAGAGTCGTTGCGCTTTCCGCCACCGGAAACCGCGCTGCGCGAGCCGAACGGCCTGCTGGCGATGGGCGGCGATCTCTCCCCTGCACGCCTGCTGAGTGCCTATCAGCAGGGTATTTTTCCCTGGTTCTCGCCCGGCGATCCGATTTTGTGGTGGTCACCCGATCCGCGAGCGGTGTTATTCCCGACGCAGTTCCATCTCAGTCGCAGTATGAAGCGGTTTCATCAGCAGTCACCTTATCGGGTGACGATGAATGAGGCCTTTGGCGATGTCGTTGACGGCTGTGCCCTGGGCCGCGAAGAAGGTACATGGATTACGTTTGAAGTGAAACGCGCCTGGCAGAAGCTCTATGAACTGGGCCACGCGCACTCGATTGAAGTCTGGCGCGATCAAACCCTTGCAGGTGGCATGTACGGTCTGGCGTTGGGACAAATCTTTTGCGGCGAATCGATGTTCAGCCTGCAACCCAATGCGTCAAAAACGGCCTTACTGGTATTCTGTCAGCATTTTATTAAGCACGGGGGCCAGTTAGTGGATTGTCAGATACTTAACCCCCATACCGCTTCGCTGGGAGCGGTTGAGATTGCACGCGATCGTTACCTTGAGCAGGTAAAAAACCTGGCATCCCTGGCCGTTGACAGCGGCTGCTGGCGTAATCAAACCCTTTTTTAAAAGTTGCGTAGATGTTTTGCACACATAAAGTCGGTTAAGTGATATAATAGCCAGGTTTGGTATGTCGTCCGCGCTTGGTTTTCAAGCCGGAATTGCCAGGCTGGGAATCTCATCGCACTCTCGGAACTGTTTCAATCGTGCGCGTGTTACCGGTTGATTCAGATTCTTAGCCCGCTAATCCCCCGCAGACGTCACATAAACACCCGAATTTAACCGACATGCTCGCGTTGACACGCGAAGCACGGCGATGCGTTGGCTTTATTGCCGACGGTTCTTTACATAACTTGTTGAATTGGGCATTATCTTGCCGATTCAACTGAAAGGTAGTACACCCAGAGGATTCGATGGCCAAAGAAGACAATATTGAAATGCAAGGTACCGTACTGGATACGTTACCTAACACCATGTTCCGCGTAGAACTTGAGAACGGACACGTGGTTACCGCTCATATCTCCGGTAAAATGCGTAAAAACTACATCCGCATCCTGACGGGCGACAAAGTGACTGTCGAGCTGACCCCGTACGACCTGAGCAAAGGCCGCATTGTCTTCCGTAGTCGCTGAGTTGCGTTGATGCTGCTGCCTGCGTGCGCGCAGGCGGACAAAAAAAAGGCCGGATTTTATCCGGCCTTTTCTCGTTCTGTGAAACGGTGCTTAGTGCACCGTCCCTTCCGTTTTGCGTTTTTGCGCGCTGAGGAAGTGGTAGGTCAGTTGCCCCTTCTCTTTATCCAGCGCAACGGAAACCGATCCCCCGTCGACCAGAGAACCAAACAGCAGTTCGTTCGCCAGCGGTTTCTTCAGGCTTTCCTGCACGGTACGTGCCATTGGACGGGCACCCATCGCTTTGTCATAGCCCTTCTCTGCCAGCCAGTCACGCGCTTCGTCACTGACTTCCAGCGAAACGCCTTTCGCATCCAGCTGCGCCTGCAGTTCAACAATAAACTTGTCGACCACCTGGTGAATGACGTCCGTTGACAGGTGGCTGAACCAGATAATGTTGTCCAGACGGTTACGGAATTCAGGCGTAAAGATTTTCTTAATCTCTTCCATTGCATCCGTACTGTTGTCCTGATGAATCAGGCCAATAGATTTACGCTCAGTTTCACGCACGCCGGCGTTGGTGGTCATCACCAGCACCACGTTACGGAAGTCCGCTTTGCGACCGTTGTTATCAGTCAGCATGCCGTTGTCCATGACCTGCAACAACAGGTTGAACACGTCCGGATGCGCTTTCTCAATTTCATCCAGCAGCACAACGGCGTGAGGATGTTTGATCACCGCATCGGTCAGCAAACCGCCCTGATCGAAACCGACATAGCCGGGAGGCGCACCAATCAGACGGCTGACGGTGTGACGTTCCATATATTCGGACATGTCGAAGCGCAGCAGTTCGATGCCCAGCGCTTTAGCTAACTGGACGGTCACTTCGGTTTTACCCACACCGGTAGGACCGGCAAACAGGAACGACCCTACCGGCTTGCGATCCTGACCCAGACCTGCGCGGCTCATCTTGATGGCTTCAGTCAATGCCTCAATGGCATTATCCTGACCGAAGACCAGCATTTTCAGACGGTCGCCCAGATTTTTCAGCGTATCGCGATCGGTTGCTGACACACTTTGCTCCGGAATACGGGCAATACGCGCCACCACCGTTTCAATGTCCGCCACATTCACCGTTTTCTTACGTTTGCTGGCAGGCATCAGGCGCGCACGGGCACCGGCTTCATCAATGACGTCGATAGCCTTATCCGGCAAATGACGATCGTTGATGTATTTCACCGCCAGCTCCACCGCCGCGCGCACGGCTTTCGCGGTGTAACGTACATCATGGTGCGCTTCGTATTTGGTTTTCAGACCATTAAGAATCTGCACCGTCTCTTCAACAGAGGGCTCGGTAATGTCAATTTTCTGGAAACGACGCGCCAGGGCACGATCTTTCTCAAAAATATTGCTGAATTCCTGATAAGTGGTTGATCCCATCACGCGGATTTTGCCACTGGAGAGCAGCGGCTTAATCAGGTTAGCGGCATCCACCTGTCCACCCGATGCGGCGCCCGCACCGATAATGGTGTGAATTTCATCAATAAACAGGATGCTGGAGTTATCTTGCTCAAGCTGTTTCAGCAACGCTTTAAAACGTTTTTCAAAGTCACCACGGTACTTGGTGCCCGCCAGCAGCGAACCAATGTCCAGCGAGTAAATGGTGCAGTCCTTCATCACCTCTGGCACGTCGCCCTGAACGATTCGCCAGGCTAATCCTTCCGCAATCGCGGTTTTACCGACGCCCGACTCACCCACCAGCAGGGGGTTATTTTTACGGCGACGACACAGAACCTGAATCGTACGTTCCAGCTCTTTGTCGCGGCCAATCAGCGGATCAATGCCGCCAACGCGAGCAAGCTGATTAAGATTGGTGGTGAAGTTTTCCATACGTTCCTCCCCGCCTGCTTGCTCTTCGTTAACCGGATTTTCAGCACCAGGTGCCTGGCCCGGTTCGTCTTTGCGCGTACCGTGAGAGATGAAGTTCACCACATCGAGGCGGCTGACTTCGTGTTTGCGCAGCAGATACGCTGCCTGGGATTCTTGTTCGCTGAAGATGGCGACCAAAACATTCGCGCCATTGACTTCGCTGCGTCCGGATGACTGAACGTGGAACACGGCGCGTTGCAACACGCGCTGGAAGCTGAGCGTCGGTTGCGTATCGCGCTCCTCTTCACTGGCGGGCAGCACAGGCGTGGTTTGTTCAATGAAGGCTTCAAGCTCCTGCCGCAGAGCCACAATGTCCACCGTACAGGCTTCCAGTGCCTCTCTTGCCGACGGGTTACTGAGCAATGCCAGTAACAAATGCTCGACGGTCATAAACTCATGACGGTGCTCACGCGCTCTGGCGAAAGCCATGTTTAAACTGAGTTCCAGTTCTTGATTGAGCATTAGGCACCTCCTCCAGTTAATCGCTCTGACCTGCTTCCTGTATGGAGAGAGGCTCAGGCTTTTTCAAGCGTACACAGCAACGGATGATGATTGTCCCGCGCGTAATTGTTCACCTGTGCCGCTTTCGTCTCAGCGACTTCTGCGGTAAATACACCACAGATGGCTTTACCGTGGTAGTGAACTTTCAGCATCAGTTGCGTTGCACGTTCAATATCATAAGAAAAGAACTTTTGCAGAACGTCAATAACAAATTCCATAGGTGTATAATCGTCATTATTCAGAATGACTTTATACATCGAAGGTGGCTTTAACTCTTCGCGTACTTTACCTTCGGCTAAGTGTTCGAAATTTAGCCAGTCTTTAGTGTTTGCCATAGTGTTCCGTTGTGAGTCAGTACGTCATCATCAAACCCGGTGTCATCTGTAGAGTTTAACACGTGTGTCAAGTGCACTGCCGCTAATGAATCGGTCAGCCAAAAATTCGTTACGCGACCTGTATCACAAAATTTCAAATAGCGTTAACTACCTCAAATTTTGATGATTTTCTCCCCACCTGGCCCGGTGGTTTGCTTGACGATCGCGGCGATTTTTCTACATTCTAGCTTCACAAGCTGATTGAGTTTTAATCAAACCCGACTCACAGCTTACGTCACCTCACCTACTTATAAAATGTCTTGCGAGGGAAGTAAAAGCATGGAGACAGGTACCGTTAAATGGTTCAATAACGCCAAAGGTTTCGGCTTTATCTGTCCAATCGGGGGCGGCGAAGATATCTTCGCACACTACTCAACAATACAGATGGATGGTTACAGGACGTTAAAAGCGGGCCAGCAGGTCCATTTTGACGTTCATCAAGGCCCGAAGGGCAACCATGCCAGTCTTATTGTACCCGTAGAAGCGCAGCAGGCCGTGGCCTGACATCCCCAACGTTGGACCGCTCCGTCAAAAATGCCAGCCTGATGCGCTGGCATTTTTACTTTATGCCTTAACCCGCCTTCCCCTGCGCCAGCTGGATGACACGAACAAACATCTCTTGCAGACAGGTCGGAACAGACGCGGTTCCGCGTTCTGCGGCCGCCATAGCGACCGTGATGGCCAGTTCCGGTTTTGATGCGCGATGAATCGCTTTGGTAATAATACGCCTGGAATTAACAGGCACGTTTAACGGCAGATGCGCTGCCGCATGGTAAACCTCGCTAAAGCCGTTGTTGTAGAGGAACTGTTCCATGTCGGCCGCCGGAAGCTGGGTCAGATGATGCTTTTCATTATCATGCGGCTGAAGCTGGCTGCGCGCCGTGGCGGCATATTTTTTTCCTGCCATGTCGCCATCCGTCAGGACATGCCAGGCGATGCCCATGCGTCGGGCAAATTTCAGCAACGGCTTCAGACCTGACTGCGCATATTCAATGACTTTTATCCCTTCTGCCGCGAAGTGATAACCGCATTGTCGTGCCATCTGATTGATAATCCAGACTTCGGTTTCACCTTCCACCAGCAACCAGCAACGGGCAAACAACGCTGAGGGGCGGTTAACACGAATATGAAAGCCGATGCGACGGCTGTCTTCTGCACTCAATCCTTCAGGCCCGATGCGCCACGCCGCCACGCGCGTGGGTTCGCGTACCAGTCGACACACATCCTCTACCGCCACCTGCGACAATAACTCGCCCGAGTTGGTCGTGGCAATCTTCTGCAACGGCAGTAGCGCAAGCAAGTTCCAGGCCACCGAAAGCATGATGGGATGCAGTCGTGTTTCCGGATCTTCAATTAACAACAGCGGTCGCGCACCCGGGAGCAACGGCTCATTGCCCCTTGCCTGCATCAGTAAGCTAAACATTCGCAGCAAAATCAGCTGACGGCTGCGCACATCGGTGGCAGCAATCAGATGATTAAGCTGATCCAGCGAACGCCAGCCCTCAACGCCATCCCGTGACTGTGGATCGACGCGGAACGCCTGGCTCCCGTGATCCGGATGCTGCACCAGAAAATAGTGCTCCATCAGCTGCTGTAGCGTTTGCACGCCCTGACGCAGGACCGCATCGCTCAACTGTTGGGGATGACGGCCCAGATCGCGCGTCAGGTTATCCAGCTCCTGCGTCAGCTGATTTAATGTCGTCAGACGTTCATCCACCCGGCTGGCAACGGGACGCAGGCGGCGGCTAAAACGCGCATCGCGCAGGCGTAATACCGGATTCATACGCAGAAGAACATCGATCGCCTCAGCCGTTCCCGCTTCAGGCAACACCTGGCCCTCGCTGTCGATAAAGCGTCGCGAGGATCGAATCTGGCCAGCGTGTCGTCTGGCCTGGATGCTGTAACGCAGATAGCGTTGTCCGGGTATCGCGCCTAGCCAGAAAGGCGCAAGTGGTCCGCTGGTTTCTGCCTCATCCTCACGAAAATGAAAAACCACAGACAGGCGATGCACCTGGTCGTCCCTGTCGCCAGGCGTAAAATGAAAATCGTCAGACGTAAAAACATACTCGCGCGTGTGCGGTGACAGCAGCAGACTCAGTGCATCCAGCAGACTGGATTTCCCCCAGGCATTTTCGCCGATCAACAGGTTAATGCGCGTTAACGGAAGAGAAAGCTGATTAATGCCGCGAAATCCCCGGATATCGATATGTTCCAGATTCATAGCGCTTCATCCTCTTAGCTGACCGAAGAAGGGAACGCGTTGCTCTGGCGGTCAGGTGACTTTACCGTCAGGGTTTACTCCCCTGTGCTTTTTCGTTAGCGTAGCGTCAATTTTAACATGGACGATCTTTTCATTATGTATTCAGGACTGTTACTGATTCTACTCCCGCTCTTCGCTGGCTGGCTGTTACCCGTCCGGCAGGCCAGGTTTCTTAAGGCGGTAAATCGTCTGCTGGGCTGGATGGTCTACGTCATTCTGTTTTTTATGGGCATCAGCCTGGCTTTTCTGGACAACCTTAGCAGCAATCTGATCACCGTTTTTTATACGGCATCCGTCGCTGCGGGCTGTATTTTACTGTGCAACCTGCTGGCATTGCGCTGGCTGGAACAGCGGATGCCCTGGCAACATCATCATAAACAGCAAAAACTGCCGTCACGTTTACATATGGCGCTGGAATCGCTGACGTTGTGCGGCGTCGTAGTCCTCGGCTTTGCGCTGGGCCTTACGCAATGGCCCTGGCTGCACCATGCATCCGCAGCCAGTGAATATGCCTTGATCTTCCTGCTCTTGCTGGTCGGTATTCAACTGCGCGGCAGCGGCATGACGCTGCGTCAGATTATCCTGAATCGCCGGGGGATGACGGTTGCCTGTGTCGTCCTGCTGAGTGGCTTACTGGGCGGCATTATAGCGGCGCTGATACTGGGGCTCCCCCTTAAAACCGGCCTGGCACTCGCCAGTGGCTTTGGCTGGTATTCCCTTTCCGGCATTCTGATGACAGAAGCCTTTGGGCCAGTGATCGGCAGTGCCGCGTTTTTTAATGACCTGCTGCGAGAGCTTATCGCCATTATGCTGATTCCCGCGCTGATCGCCCGCCACCGCAGCAGCGCGCTGGGCTTGTGCGGCGCGACGTCAATGGATTTTACCCTGCCCGTTTTACAACGTGCAGGCGGTACCGATATTGTGCCGGCGGCGATCGTGCATGGATTTATTATGAGCCTGGCCGCGCCCGTGCTTATTGCGCTGTTCTCAGCCTGAGCGCGAAATTCAACTTTTGATGCAATTTTTTACGGTAGAGTTGAATGACTCTCGTCTACGCTTCTTGGTAGCTGTTTAATTCTGCCCTCCCCGGGATGGCAACGAATGACCAAGGAGATGAAGATGAAACAAACCGTCGCGGCGCTGGTGGCCAAAACGCTGGAAAACGCCGGTGTAAAACGTATTTGGGGCGTCACAGGTGACTCGTTAAACGGACTCACTGACAGTCTGAACAAAATGGGCACCATTGAGTGGATGCCTACCCGCCATGAAGAAGTGGCAGCTTTTGCTGCGGGTGCGGAAGCGCATGCCAGTGGCACGCTTGCGGTCTGCGCGGGTTCCTGTGGGCCAGGTAACCTGCATCTGATTAACGGGCTGTTCGACTGCCACCGCAATCGCGTTCCGGTACTGGCCATTGCCGCCCACATCCCGTCCAGTGAGATCGGCAGCGGTTACTTCCAGGAAACGCATCCACAAGAGTTGTTTCGCGAGTGCAGTCACTATTGCGAACTGGTCTCCAATCCCGAGCAGTTGCCCCAGGTATTGGGCATTGCCATGCGCAAAGCGATTCTGAACCGTGGGGTTTCCGTGGTGGTGCTGCCGGGCGATGTGGCGCTGCAACCCGCTCCCGATGCTGCGCGTGCAGAGTGGTATCCACCGCAGCTACCCGTCGTGTTGCCGTCTGCCGATGAACTGGCGACCCTGACACAAACACTGAATGACGCCCGCAATATTACGCTGATGTGCGGCAGCGGCTGTGCCGGTGCGCATGAGGAAGTGGTGCAACTGGCGGCAACGCTGAAAGCCCCTGTTGTGCATGCGTTGCGCGGCAAAGAGCATATCGAATATGACAACCCGTACGATGTGGGCATGACCGGGCTAATCGGTTTCTCCTCGGGTTATCATGCCATGATGAATGCGGATACGCTGGTGCTGTTAGGTACTCAGTTCCCCTATCGCGCCTTCTATCCTGAGAAAGCCAACATCATTCAAATCGATATTAATCCCGGCAGTCTGGGATCGCACTGTCATGTCGACCAGGCATACGTCGGTGATGTCAAAACGACGCTGCGCGCGTTGCTGCCGAAGCTGCAGGTGAAAACCGATCAGCATCATCTCGACAGTGCGCTGAAACACTACGCGGAAGCGCGTAAGGATTTGGATGCGCTGGCCACCGCGAACGACAGGCAGCCCATTCACCCGCAGTATCTGGCTCAGCAAATCAGTGAACTGGCTGACGAAGATGCTATTTTTACCTGCGATGTGGGCACGCCGACCGTGTGGGCGGCGCGTTATCTGAAGATGAACGGCAAGCGTCGCCTGCTCGGATCGTTTAATCACGGTTCGATGGCGAACGCCATGCCACAGGCGATGGGTGCACAGTCGCTTAACCGGGACCGTCAGGTCGTGGCGCTCTGTGGCGATGGTGGATTCAGCATGCTGATGGGTGATTTTCTGACCGTCGCACAGCTGAAATTGCCTGTCAAACTGGTCATTTTTAACAACAGTTCGCTGGGGTTTGTCGCCATGGAAATGAAAGCGGGCGGCTACCTGACTGACGGGACGGATCTGCATAATCCTGACTTTGCGGCCATTGCCGAGGCCTGCGGCGTGAAAGGTATTCGGGTTGAAAAAGCGTCAGAACTCAATGGCGCACTGGAACAGGCCTTTGCCCATGACGGCCCGGTGCTGGTGGATGTGATCACCGCGAAGGAAGAGCTGGCTATGCCGCCGGAGATCAAGCTGGAACAGGCCAAAGGATTCAGCCTCTATATGCTCCGTGCCATCATCAATGGGCGGGGTGACGAAGTGCTGGAGCTGGCAAAAACCAACTGGCTACGGTAAAACAGAGTGCTCTTGCGGGCGGGTTCTCTGCCCGCCTGTTTTCCGCAGACCAGGAGCGCCCGATGATCGATTTACGCAGTGATACCGTCACCCGTCCCGGCAGCGCGATGTTACAGGCGATGATGGCCGCTGAAACCGGTGATGACGTCTATCGCGATGATCCCACCGTCAATGCACTGGAAGCCGAAGCCGCACGTCTGAGTGGTAAAGCGGCAGCGCTGTTTTTCCCTACCGGCACGCAGGCGAACCTGGTGGCCCTGCTCAGCCACTGCGAACGCGGCGAAGAGTATATTGTGGGCCAGCAGGCGCACAATTATAAATATGAAGCCGGCGGCGCGGCGGTGATGGGCAGTATCCAGCCCCAACCCATTCTCGCAGCAGCAGACGGCAGTTTGCCGCTGGATGTCGTGGCAGACGTTATTAAACCCGACGACATCCATTTTGCCCGCACCCGGCTGCTGAGCCTGGAAAATACCCATCATGGGAAAGTGTTACCCGCTGCCTACCTGGAGCAGGCCTGGCATTTTACCCGAGCACATAAACTGGCGCTGCATATCGACGGCGCTCGCATTTTCAATGCGGTCGTCGCACAGCAAACCACGCTGGAAAACATTGCCCGCTATTGCGATACCTTGACCATTTGTCTGTCGAAGGGCCTGGGCGCGCCGGTAGGCTCGCTACTCTGCGGCGATGCAGCCTATATCGAACGTGCACGCCGCTGGCGCAAAATGGCTGGCGGAGGCATGCGCCAGGCCGGTATTCTGGCGGCGGCGGGCCTGTATGCGCTGCAACACAACGTTACGCGTTTGCAAACGGACCACGACAACGCCGCCTGGCTGGGACAGGAACTGCGAAAGATGGGGATTGACGTCGCTGAGCAGCAAACGAATATGCTGTTCGTGCGCATCCCGGTCGATCAGGTTACGGCGCTGGGCCAGTGGATGCATGCGCACAACGTCCTGATGAGTGTGGGCCCGGTAACACGGATTGTGACCCATCTGGATGCTGAGCGTCCCGCGCTTGAAACGGTGCTCGGCCACTGGCGGGCCTTCCTGGCACAGCACCGTCCTGATGCGGCATCGGATGCGGTGAACCTGCCCGCCTCGCCTTACGCAGGCCGCTGACCTCGCCACAGCGCCGTGATCGAGGGATTATTGCGCTGTGCCGTATTTCTCCAGCAGGGCCTGCGCTATCGCCAGGGTTTCGGCATCCGCGAAGCCCTGAATGTTTGCAGAACGAAAATGCATCTGAAAGGCGGCAATCAGTTTCTGTTGCTCGTCCGCGCTCATTCCTTCCGTTACCTGATAACCATAACGCTGCAAGCACTCCAGCAGGGTTGCGGCTGGCACAGCGGCGTAACGATCGCGTCCGGCCAGATAAAACGCCACGCGTTGTGGATCGGGCCACGCGCCAATGCCCTCAGCGGCCAGTTGCTGCCAGGGAAACAGCGGGCCGGGATCCTGCTTACGCTGCGGCGCGATATCGCTGTGGCCCACAATATTTTCCGGTGCGATGCCATAGCGCTGCGTTATATCGCGTACCAGCGCCGCCAGGGTGCGAATCTGCGCAGGGGGGAACGGTTGCCACGTCACTCCGGCCGGCGTCCGGCGGTAGCCGTTGTTTACCAGTTCGATGCCCACCGAGGTGTCGTTAATACGGGTTGCGCCGCGCCAGAAGCTGGCGCCGGCATGCCAGGCCAGATCCTGCTCCGGTACCAGTTGCCAGATAATGCCTTTACCGTTGCGCTGCGGTGGCTGGCGGGGAATAAGATAATGCACGCTGACGTCACGGTCAGTCAGCGTAGCCAGCGAGGAGGAGAAGTCCTCGGCGGTATAGTGAATCACCACCACCTTCACGCGCGGACGCGCGCCCTGTGCGGGATGGCGCAAATCAACCCAGTAGCCCGATCGTGATTCAATGCCTGAGTGGCAGCCCGCCAGCAGCAGCGCCATCAGACAGCACAGGAGGCGTTTCAACGAATAACAACCGCCGTGCCGCTGACGCTAACCATCAGCATGCTGCTGTCTTTCCCTACGGTTTCATAGTCAATATCAATGCCCACCACCGCGTTCGCCCCCAGCGCTTTGGCCTGCTCTTCCAGCTCTTTAAACGCGATCTCGCGCGCTTTACGCAGTTCTTTCTCATAAGCGCCCGAGCGGCCGCCCACAATATCGCGAATGCCGGCGAAAAAATCGCGGAATATATTGGCCCCCAGAATCGCTTCACCGGTGACTACGCCGCAGTATTCCGTGATGCTGTGTCCTTCCAGCGTCGGGGTTGTTGACAATTTCATCGTACTCTCCTGTTACCGAAACGGGTCAAAGGCTCTTTCACCTAAAAGCAGGGCTATACTCTATGTTAAAAAAGCACCTTGCCAGAGAACAATAAGGAAATCGAGATGAGAAACAAAGGTTTTGCGCTTTTGCTCCCGGCTGCGCTGCTGCTGAGTGCCTGTACGACGGTCGAGCCGGTAATCAAGGATAATGGCCCGCGCATGGCCCCCTGCGTGGAAGGTGGCCCGGACACCGTCGCCCAGCGTTTTTACGACATGCGTATCGAGCATCCTTCATCCGGCCTGCCTGATACCGCGACGCTGGCACAGTATCGCCCTTACCTGAGCGATGGACTTTATCAGGCGCTGCTGCAAGCCAGCCAACGTCCTGATGCGGCGACGTGGCGCAACGGCGATCTCTTCTCCAGCCTGGCTCAGGGGCCAACCGGGGTTGACGTTGCCGATGCTTCCACGATTCCTAACCGGGATGCCCGTAACATTCCCCTGCGCGTGAAAATGAGCCGCGGTGACAAACAGTGGCAGGACGAAGTGCTGATGATTCATCAGGGCAGTTGCTGGGTCGTCGATGATGTCCGCTATGTGGCAGATGTCCCGCATCCTGGCGGAGGATCGCTTAGCCAGCTGCTTGAAAAAAAAAAGAAATAAACGCTTTTTGACATCTGCAGATAAAAACGCCGGCGGCCAGGCCGTGCGTTTTTATCCCGCGCCACCTCCGGTTCCCCGTCTTCTCACCGCCTTGTCTCGCGATATCTTGTGCTAATCTTTTGTGTGTTTACCGCTTATTCGTAAATTTTAAGCCACCTTAATTGCATAACTATTTTGGTGACGTTAAAATCCGCAAAACTAATAGCTATTCAAAATTGGCGCATGAGTATTCAACTAAACGCGATTAATTGTTTCTACGGTGCTCACCAGGCGCTGTTTGACATTAACCTGGAATGTCCGCAGGGCGAAACGCTGGTGCTGCTTGGCCCAAGCGGCGCAGGAAAAAGTTCGCTGTTGCGCGTGCTGAATCTGCTTGAACGCCCACGCTCAGGCCAGTTGCACATTGCAGGTAATGATTTCGACTTCAGCAAAACCCCTTCAGAGGCCGCGATACGCGAGCTTCGTCAAAATGTCGGAATGGTCTTCCAGCAATATAATCTCTGGCCGCACCTGACGGTGCTGCAAAACCTGATGGAAGCCCCCTGCCGTGTACTGGGCCTGAGCAAGGCCGACGCACGCGCCAGAGCCGACAAGCTCCTCGATCGTCTGCGCCTGACCAGCTATAGCGACCGTTTCCCCCTGCACCTTTCTGGCGGGCAACAGCAACGCGTAGCCATTGCCCGTGCGCTGATGATGGAGCCGCAGGTGCTGTTATTTGATGAACCCACTGCCGCGCTCGACCCTGAAATCACCGCCCAGATCGTCAGTATTATCCGCGAGCTGGCTCAGACGCAGATTACACAGGTTATCGTGACGCACGAAGTGGACGTGGCCCGTAAAACGGCCAGCCGTGTAGTTTATATGGAAAACGGGCATATCGTGGAACAGGGTGATGCCAGCCGCTTTACACAGCCGCAAACCGAGGCGTTTGCACATTATCTTTCGCACTAAGTCAGGATGCTAAAAATGAAAAAAGTCGTACTTGCTGCACTGCTTGCCGGATTGAGTTTAAGCGCCTCCGCCGCTGAAACTATTCGTATTGCCACCGAGGCCTCCTATCCTCCGTTTGAATTTGTCGATGCCAACAACAAAATTCAGGGCTTCGACGTCGATCTGGCGAATGCGCTGTGTAAAGAGATGGATGCAACCTGTACCTTTACCAACCAGTCTTTTGACAGCCTGATCCCAAGCCTGAAATTCCGCCGTTTCGATGCCGTTATGGCCGGTATGGACATTACGCCTGAGCGTGAAAAGCAGGTGCTGTTCAGCAAGCCTTACTACGATAACTCTGCGATTTTCGTGGCGCAGAAAGGCAAAGTGGCCAGTGTTGACGCGCTGAAAGGTAAACGTGTAGGCGTGCAAAACGGCACCACACATCAGAAATACCTGGCCGACAAACACAGTGACATCACCGTTGTCCCTTATGACAGCTATCAGAATGCCGTGCTTGACCTGAAAAATGGCCGTATTGATGCGGTCTTTGGCGACAGCGCCGTGGTAAACGAGTGGCTGAAACAAAACGCGAATCTGGCCCCGGTGGGTGAGAAAGTCACGGATAAAGCCTATTTTGGCACCGGCCTGGGCATCGCCGTTCGTCAGGGCAATACCGAGCTGCAAGGCAAGTTCAACACCGCGCTTGATAAAATCAAGGCCAATGGTACTTACAAAACCATCTACAACAAATGGTTTCAGCAGTAATCTCTGATGAATGAAATAATTCCGCTTGCAAGCGCCGCCGGCATGACCGTCGGCCTTGCTGTTTGTGCCCTCATCGCTGGCCTTGTGCTGGCGATGATTTTTGCTGGCTGGGAGTCAATGCGGCTGCGTCCGTTCGCCTGGGCAGGCACCGCACTGGTCACCCTGATTCGCGGCCTGCCAGAGATTCTGGTGGTGCTGTTTATCTACTTTGGTGCCTCGCAACTGCTCCTGACGCTGTCTGACGGTTTTACGCTACATTTCGGTCTGTTCAGCGTACCGGTTAAGATGCAGATCGAAAATTTTGATGTCAGCCCGTTCCTGTGTGGCGTGATTGCACTGGCTATGCTTTACGCCGCCTATGCGTCACAAACGCTGCGCGGTGCGTTAAAAGCCGTGCCGGTCGGTCAATGGGAATCGGGCCAGGCGCTGGGCATGAGGAGGTCGGCGATCTTTTTCCGCCTCATCATGCCGCAGATGTGGCGTCATGCGCTGCCCGGTCTGGGTAACCAGTGGCTGGTCTTGCTGAAGGACACTGCGCTGGTGTCGCTTATCAGCGTTAACGACCTGATGTTGCAAACCAAAAGCATCGCTACGCGTACGCAGGAGCCCTTTACCTGGTTCCTGATTGCGGCAGCCATTTACCTGGTGATTACGCTGTTTAGCCAGACAGTGCTGCGTCGTATTGAACACCGTACAACCCGTTTTGAACGGGGGAACAGCTGATGCTGCAATATTTACCCGAACTGTTGAAAGGGCTTCATACCAGCCTGACACTGACTGCGGCGTCGCTGGTGGTCGCGCTGTGTCTGTCGCTGATGTTTACCATTGCACTGACCCTGAAAACACCGCTGTTTTCGCCCCTGATTAAAGGATTTATCACGCTGTTTACCGGCACCCCGCTGCTGGTGCAGATTTTCCTGATCTACTACGGGCCCGGTCAGTTTCCCAGCCTGCAAAAACTGCCGTGGCTGTGGCATCTGCTGTCACAACCCTGGTTGTGTGCCATGCTGGCGTTGTCGCTGAACAGTGCTGCCTATACCACGCAGCTGTTTTACGGTGCGGTGCGGGCGATACCTGCCGGTCAGTGGCAGTCCTGCGAGGCGCTGGGCATGACGCCCAGACATAGCCTGCGCATTTTGCTGCCTTATGCGTTTAAGCGTGCACTCTCCTCTTACTCCAATGAAGTCGTGTTGGTCTTTAAGGGCACCTCGCTGGCGTTTACGATTACGCTGATGGAAGTCATGGGACACGGTCAGTTACTGTATGGCCGGACCTACGATGTCACGGTTTATGCGGCTGCGGGACTGATTTACCTGTGCGTTAACGGCCTGCTTACCCTTCTGATGCGCCTGATCGAAAAACGCGCTCTGGCCTTCGAGCGTCGCGACTGATCTTCAGGCAGGGAAACCTGCCTGAGTAATTTTTCAGTCACATTTATTGCATAAAAATTCATTATCTGGCATCTTACTCCGCTGTATGTTATGTGACTGATGGCCAGGGAGCCTGTAATGAAAAAATGGATGATTGCTGCAGTACTGGTAAGCCTGGCGGTAAGCGCGCAGGCCGCTGAGAAAATTCGTTTCGCCACCTCTGCTACCTATCCCCCTTTTGAATCGCTGAACAGCGACAACCAGATTGTCGGCTTTGATATTGATCTGGCAAAGGCCCTTTGCCAGCAGATGAAAGCGGAATGCTCGTTTACCAATACGGCATTTGACAGCCTGATCCCCTCGCTGAAGTTTCGCCGATATGATGCCGTCATTGCCGGCATGGACATCACGGCCGAGCGCAGCAAACAGGTCGATTTCACCCAGCCTTATTATGCCAACTCGGCGATTGTGATTGCCCCGAAAGGCAAATTCAGCGCGATAAGTGACCTGAACGGTAAACGCGTAGGCGTCGAAAACGGCACCACGCACCAGAAATACCTACAGGACAAACATCCGGACATCAAGGTGGTGGCTTATGACAGCTATCAGAATGCCATTCTGGATATGAAAAGCGGCCGTCTTGACGGCGTGTTTGGCGACAGCGCGGTGGTCAATCAGTGGTTAAAAACCAACAGCGATCTGGCCAGTGTGGGTGAGCATGTGACGGACGCCGATTATTTTGGGACCGGCTTAGGCATTGCGGTACGCAAAGGTAACGACGGCCTGCGTGAGAAACTTAACCAGGCACTGGCGGCACTTAAAGCCAACGGCACCTGGCAGAAAATCAACCAGCAATGGTTTCCTGAATAAGGTTTATGGGCCAGCCGCGTACTCTGCTGACCGGTTCTGCACTGTCCTCAGTTCAGCAGCTTACCTGGCTGGCCCGCCCTGACGTTGATGCGTCAACAGCGTCAGCACCTCATAATGCGCGGTGTGCGGGAACATATCAAACAGCTGGACCTGCGTTACCCTGTAGTCACTGAGCCGGGCGATATCCTGCGCCATGGTCTGTGCATTACAGCTTGAATAAAGTACATAATCCGGTGCCATCGCACGGAGATACTCACACAACTCACGGCCAATCCCCCGACGCGGTGGATTGACCAGCACCAGCTGCGGCACCGCTTCGCGTCCCAATGCAAACGCGGTGGAATCCAGCGCGGCAAAACTGACATTATCCAGGCCCAGCATAGCGGCAGAGCGTTCTGCACAGCGAATCGCTTCGGCGCTGATTTCAATCCCGGTAAGCTGCAGGGACGGCGACGCGCAATGCAGGCCAAATCCGCCCACCCCGCAGAACAGATCCCACATGCTGGTTACCGGGAGCGCACGGACCCAGTCGCGCGCCGTGGCATACAGCGCACTGGCGACCTGAGGATTGGTCTGGAAAAAACTCTGAGGGCGGATCCACAAGGGCACCCCATTGAACGTTTCTGCCAGCGACTGGGTCGGCGTTAACGGAATCTCCTCCTCCCCTTCCAGAATGGCCATATGAACCGGCTGGATATTGGCGGAGATCACCGTCAGTTGCGGCAGCTGTTGCTGAAGCCAGGGCAGCGCAGCTCGCAGTTGTGCCAGCTTCGTGTGCGAGCGCAGAACAAAGCGCAGCATCATGCCGCCCTGCGTGCTTTCCGTCAGCAGCAGATACTTCAGCTCACCGCGCTGGCGTTCAATGTTGTATGGCGTTAACCCCGCGCGCGCGATAAACGGTTTTAAGGTTGCCAGCACTGGTGAAAAACGGTCAGGGTAAAGCGGACAGTCCGACAGATCGACGGCCTCGCCGTTGCGCTGCACGATGCCAAAAACAGGCCGCTCTACACTTCCACTGACCACCATCTTCGCTTTATTACGAAACCCTTCCTGGGCCGAGGCGACCGGCGGCAGCCAGGTTGCAACCGGAACATCAGCCAGCAGTTGGGCCAGCAGAGACTGTTTTTCATCAAGCTGCTGTGAATAGGGTTTTTCGAGCCACTGGCATGAGCGGCAGCGGTTAGCGTCATAGAGCGCGCATTGCATGGTAAAGCCTGTATTGCCTGTCGGGAGGGTGAGCGGAGCGCGATTGTATCACCGCTTGCGAAAAAATGCGCGGCTACTGGCGGGCAGAAACAACAGCAGGAATACCGCCAGGTCGGGCAGTTTTTGCTGCAAGGTGTGGTGAATGATCTGCAGATTACTTTCGCCGTCAATACTGAAAATTTCCGGATAGATCCCGCCCGTGGAGGCCATCAGCATGTAGCACAACACCACAATCTGCACCACGACAAATCCCCAGCGCCCGCGATTGCTCCCGCGCATCAGGGTAAAGGCACAGCGCAGCTCAAATAAAAAAATGATCTGACTGGCAATGAAAATCAACGTGGAATCCCAGGACTGCGCACTGCGATGGAGAAAGTTGATGATTTCGGTATAGCCCAGCGCGTTCACCAGCATCAGCACGCTGAGGCAGCGCGTGGCAATAATGGCGATGCCGGCCACCGTAACGGGCACCGGCGCATCCGGTAAAACAGAACTGTGCTTCAGGGTTTCCGACATGTCCTCGACTCCGCCACGCGATAAAAAGGCTGGATAAACCAGCCTTTATCTATATTGGCAAACGTCAGGCATTTCAGCCACGTTTAGCTTTCTGAATATCGCTTAAACGCTGTTTTTCTTCATGCGCCATCACGCGCCAGGCGATAAAACCGACAATGCCCACGACAAACAGGATGAGTGACGCCAGGGCGTTAATCTCCGGATTGACCCCACGACGCACCGTGGCAAAAATCGCCATCGGCAACGTTGTCGCGCCCGGCCCGGTGACAAAGCTGGCAATCACCAGATCGTCCAGCGATAAGGTAAAGGCCAGCAGCCAGCCGGTGACGATAGCGGGTGCAATCATCGGCACCGTAATCACGAAAAACACCTTCAACGGCGTTGCGCCCAGATCCATCGCCGCCTCTTCAATGGAACGGTCCAGCTCACGCAGGCGCGAGTTAATCACCACCGCCACGTAGGCTGTACAGAAGGTCACGTGCGCCAGCCAGATGGTCAGCGTGCCGCGTTCGGTTGGCCAGCCCAGCGCATTACCGAGCCCCACAAAGAGCAGTAACAGCGACAGACCGGTAATCACATCCGGCATCACCAGCGGTGCGGTCAGCATAAAGGCAAAGCCGTTATGCCCACGAAAACGCCCAAAGCGCACGATAATTACCGCCGCCATCGTGCCCAGCACCACCGCCATGGTGGCGGAAAGCGCGGCGATGGTCAGGCTCAGCACCACCGCATCGATCATGGCATCGTCCTGGAACAACACCTGATACCAGTGGAAGGAGAAACCTTCCCACACCGTCACCAGCTGCGAGCTGTTGAAGGAGTAAACCACCAGCAGCAGCATCGGCGCGTAGAGAAATAAAAAGCAGCAGGCCAGGATGACTGTGCGCCAGGGAGAGCGGATCGTTGGCAGATTATTCATCCCTTCTCTCCCATTTCGCGGTTTTGGTGTTTGTGGAACCAGATAATCGGCAAAATCAAAATCAGTAAGATGATCACCGCCAGTGCCGACGCCACCGGCCAGTCACGGTTGTTAAAGAACTCCTGCCACAGAATGCGGCCAATCATGATACTGTCCGGGCCGCCCAGCAGCTCAGGGATCACGTACTCGCCGACCGCCGGAATAAACACCAGCATGGATCCGGCAATGATGCCGCCTTTGGTCAGCGGCACAATCACGCTAAAGAAGGTTTTCAGCGGACGCGCGCCCAGGTCCAGCGAGGCTTCCACCAGCGAATAATCAATGCGCGTCAGCGCGGTATAGATCGGCAGCACCATAAACGGCAGATAGCAGTAGACGATGCCAATGTACACCGCCGTGTTGGTATACAGGATGATCAGCGGATGATCGATCACCCCCAGCCACAGCAGGAAACGATTAAGAATACCGTTATTGTTCAGCAGCCCCATCCACGCATAAACCCGCACCAGAAACGATGTCCATGAGGGCAGAATCACCAGCAGCAGCAGGATGGATCGCATTGAAGGCTTACTGTGCGCGACCGCCCACGCCAGCGGATAACCTATCAGCAGGCAAATCACCGTCGAGATAGCGGCCACTTTTAATGACTGCAGATAGGCGTCAATGTAGAGCGGATCGTCGCTGAGCGTGACGTAGTTGCCCAGATTGAGCACCAGGCTCAGCTGATCGTCAGCCCAGTTAACCAGTTCGGTATAGGGCGGAATGGCGCGCGCAATGTCGGCAAAACTGATCTTAAGCACGATCAGGAAAGGCAGCAGAAAGAACAGCGTCAGCCATATGTAAGGTAAGGCAATGACCAGCTTGCGCCCGTGCTGCATTTTGACGCGCGTTGCCCAGCGCTGCAGCGGCGTGCCCAGCAGTTTGGCAGGGGCTTTAGTGCGTTGAAAAATCTGGCTCATCCCGCCTCCTTAAACCGTCAACACCACGCAGCTGTCGCGGTCCCAGCACAGGCGGACTTCATCGCCCCATGTCGGTAGCCCTTTGCGGTAGCGATGTTCATTTTGCAACTGGGCGCTCAGCATCTGACCGCTGTGCAGGCGCACGTGATAAATGGACAGATCGCCCAGGTAGGCAATATGGACCACTTCACCGACGGCAAAGTTACAGCCATCCGCCGGCACCGTTTCGCACAGCATCACTTTTTCCGGGCGCAGCGCAACATGTACTGGCACGTTATCGACCACCGACACGTCCGAATCGACTTTAAGCGGATGTTTCAGGCCCGGGCTGTCAATCACCAGGCCATCTGCCTGACGCTCACGCAGCAGACCTTCAAACACATTGACCGAACCGATAAATTCCGCGCTGTAGCGGCTGGTCGGATGCTCATAAATCTCCTCCGGCTCGCCGATCTGCACAAATTTGCCCCGGTTCATGATGGCGATGCGCCCCGCCATCGTCATGGCTTCTTCCTGATCATGCGTCACCATCACGCAGGTTGCCCCCACCCGTTCCAGGATATCCACCACTTCCAGCTGCATCCGATCGCGCAGCTTTTTATCGAGCGCGCCCATTGGCTCATCCAGCAGCAGCAGTTTTGGCCGTTTTGCCAGGCTGCGCGCCAGCGCCACGCGCTGACGCTGACCGCCCGAAAGTTGATGGGGTTTGCGCTTAGCAAACTCCTGCATATGTACCAGCGATAACATTTCTTCGACACGGCTGGTAATTTCGCCTTTAGCCAGCTTGTCCTGTCTCAGCCCGAACGCAATGTTCTGCTCCACCGTCATGTGGGGAAACAGCGCGTAACTCTGAAACATCATATTAATGGGACGCTGATAGGGCGCGACATGCGACAGATCGTGTCCATCCAGCACAATCTGCCCGCTGGTGGGCTGTTCAAAGCCTGCCAGCATGCGGAGTAAGGTCGATTTACCACAGCCGGATGCGCCGAGCAGGGCAAAAATTTCGCCTTTATAAATAGTCAGGCTGACATCGTCCACGGCATGCTGGCCGTCAAAGGATTTTGTCAGATTACGAATTTCCAGTAACGGCGTTAACGCTTTTGCCGTTTTAGTCTGCGGGCGTGGGATGGCATCGTTCACTCATATCTCTCCGGAGCCAGGCGGAACAACGCGGCAAACAGTGCCGCTAAAAATGGCACAACAGAGGCCGGGACTGCGCCTCTGTTGCTGTAGCAGGACATGCCGTTTCGTTACTTACCGCTTTTAACCTTAGTCCATGCACGCGTGCGCACACGATCCAGTTTCGGATCCTGTACCTTCAGTACAAACAATTTGGCCATGGCATCCGGCGTAGGGTAAATGCCCGGATTGTTGCGGATATCGGCATTAATCAGCGGCAGAGACGCTTTATTGCCGTTGGCATAATTCATTTTGTTGGACACGTCAGCAATAACTTTCGGATCCATGATGTAGTTCAGCCAGGTGTAAGCCGCGTCCACATCTTTGGCATCTTTAGGAATCGCCATCATATCAAAGAACGCCAGTGCGCCCTCTTTCGGTACGCTGTAGCCAATGTTGACGCCGTTCTTCGCTTTTTCCGCGCGATTTTTTGCCTGAAGAATATCGCCGGACCAGCCGATCGCCACACAGATGTTGCCGTTGGCCAGATCGTTAATGTATTGCGACGAGTGGAAGTAACGAATATTTGGACGCAGCTTCAGCAGCAGATCGGTCGCGGCGCCGGAATAATCCTTAGGATCGCTGCTGTTCGGATCTTTGCCGAGGTAGTTCAGCACGGTCGCGAAAATTTCTTCAGGTGCATCCAGGAACGAGACGCCACAGCTTTTCAGTTTTTCCAGGTTCTCAGGTTTCAGCACCAGATCCCAGCTGTTGACCGGCGCATCCGCACCCAGTGCGGCTTTGACTTTTTCAACGTTGTAGCCGATGCCGGTGGTGCCCCACAAATACGGAATGGCATATTTATTACCCGGATCGTGCTGGGCAACCTTCTCCATCAACGCCGGATCAAGATTTTTATAGTTGGGCAGTTTGCTTTTATCCAGCGGCTGGAACACGCCAGACTGCAGCTGACGCGCCAGGAAGCTGGACGAAGGCACCACCACATCGTAGCCGGTGCTGCCGGCCATCAGTTTGCCTTCCAGCACTTCGTTGGAATCAAACACGTCATAAACCACTTTAATGCCGGTCTGCTTTTCAAAGTTCGGCACGGTATCGGGCGAAATATAATCCGACCAGTTATAAACGTGCAGCGTTTTATCTTCCGCCATGGTACTGGCTGAAGCAGCCATCAGCACCCCAGCAACCACACCTGACAACCATTTTTTACGTTGGTTGAACATGTTTTTAATCCTCCTGAGCGGGTTATAACAACGCTGCACATCAGTGATCCGACATTGCGTTTTTATGATTTAAAAATCAGTGACACAATGAATCATTATTCAGTGGACGTTTAATAGTAAAAACCTATACCAGCACGGTATTCCTGCGGTTAGTGCCGCACCGCAAGCATAGCCGCCCCGTTCGGGGTTAACCATACCTCAGCGTAAAAAACGCCTGAACGTAATATTTTATGCATGTTTAAGCTATGAGGTTCGGCTTTTACGGCATAAAGAACGTCATAAATCTGGCAATTAAGGGCTTAATGCAGAATAAAACATTACGGTTACAAAATAATCTACCTCCTTCACAATTGATAACATTGAGAATATTTGACGCTGAAGGAAAAAACGCTTATGACGTGTGCGGCAGGAAAGCCTGTGCCAGGGACAGGCAGCGTGACAGGCATAAAAAAGCCGTCCTGGCAGACGACTTAATCACGGCGGTGAGGATCAGTGAAGAACGGAATGCATGCTGCTGGTGGCAACATGCTCTTCATCTTCACCCATCATCAGCAGGTTGTTGGCGAAGGCTTCCATGATGACCATGGAAATTTCTTCTTCGCTCTGCTTCATGAAATGCGAAAACTGGCCGAAGGTTAATCCGGCTGTGATCATCATCGACTGGCACACAATCAGCTTCGGCAGATTGTCATCCTGAATATCGATAAACGCTTTCACCGTTAACGAACTGGCGTTAATTTGCGACAGGTCACCCACCAGCGGAATTAACGCCGTCGGCTTCACTTCCGCCAGTGCTGAAAACAGAATGACGTTGTCTACCAGGTCGATTTTAGCGTCAAACACCCCGTCGAAGTTTTGCATATGCGGCAAATGCAGCGCCTGACAAGCATCACATTCAAACCAAGTGATATTTTGCTGATCCAGCCAACGACGCAGCAGGTCGATATCCGGAACGACAAGAGAATCCATTGTAAAATCCCATGGGGTGATAAATAAGCGACTTAGCTTACGGAAAAATGTGGTGAGTTTCCACGAAAACCACTGAAAAGCGCGGGTCAACCTGCGGTTTTAGGACGGTGCCCGGGGGTAGCGTACCGCTCAATATGATCGATCATCATACCTGCAATGTTAAGACCACTTGTAGTTTCAATACCTTCCAGACCGGGTGAGGCATTCACTTCCATCACCAGTGGACCGCGATTTGAACGCAGAATATCTACACCCGCGACATCCAGCCCCAACACCGCCGCCGCTTTAACGGCCATCAGACGTTCCTGCTCACTGATGTCAACGATGCGGGCTTTACCGCCCCGGTGCAAATTCGAACGAAAATCGCCCTCTTTTGCCTGACGCTCAATCGCCGCCACGACCCGGTCGCCAATCACCAGACAGCGTACATCGCATCCGCGCGCTTCCTGAATAAACTCCTGCACCAAAATATGCGCATTCAGTCCACGAAACGCATCGATGACACTTTCAGCCGCCTGGCGGGTTTCCGCCAGAACCACGCCGATGCCCTGCGTGCCCTCGACGAGCTTTACCACCAGCGGCGCACCGCCCACCATGGCGATCAGGTCCTGTGTATCATCGGGCGACGAGGCGAACCCGGTCACCGGCATGTCGATGCCATCACGGGCGAGCAGTTGCAGGGAACGCAGTTTGTCCCGGGCACGCGTGACCGCAGCGGACTCATTGAGTGGATAGCTGCCGCACATCTCAAACTGGCGCAGCACCGCCGTGCCATAGAAGGTGATTCCGGTACCGATACGGGGAATCACGGCATCGAAGTGACCCAGCAACTCGCCACGGTAATGGATACCGGGCGAGGCAGAATTGATGTTCATGTAGCAGGAAAGAGGATCAATGATTTGTACAAAATGACCACGCTGTTCGGCGACTTCACGTAAACGGCGGCAGGAATAGAGCGATCCATCGCGCGACAGAATAGCCATTTTCATCAATTAAAATCCTTGGGTTGTATTAGCGTGTTGCCCAGCCCTGCTGATGCAGGTAGTCCAGCATAAACGGGCGCGTTTCTTTAATAATCAGGCGCTGAATCAACTGACTCCAGGTTTCGCTGCGCTGGTTGCTGTCGCGTTGTTCGTAATAGATCGCCGTCCGGTTATCGTAATCAGCCAGCACGGCCGGATCCACTGGTTGATAGCGATTTTCATGCACTAACATGGCCTGGGGAATACGCGGCTTCACATCCGGCACCGATTCGGGATAGCCCAGACAAAAACCAAACAGCGGCAGGACAAATTTTGGCAGCCCCAGCAGTTCTGTTACCTGAGCGATATTGTTACGGATGCCACCAATAAAAACGCCGCCCAGCCCCAGCGACTCTGCTGCAACCATGGCATTTTGCGCCATCAGCGCCGTATCGACACAGCCCAGCAGCAGTTGTTCTGCGCGGCCCAGCTGCGCATCAGGACAAATTTGCAGATGACGATTAAAGTCAGCACAAAATACCCAAAACTCAGCGGCTTCCCCTACCCATGTCTGTCCGCCTGTTAATGTCACCAGCTGCTCACGCATGGCCGGATCGGTGATACGGATGATGGATGAGCACTGCAAAAAGCTGGACGTGGACGCCGATTGCGCCGCAGCAATAATCGCTTCGCGCTGTTCAGCGCTTACCGGCTGGTCAGTGAACGCGCGAATTGAACGGTGGCTGCACAGTAAATCGATTGTCGGTGTCATAAAGTCTCCAGCTGATTTATCTTTTTTTGTCGGAAAGGTTGAACAACTGCGGCGCAAGCGCTTTCGCACTGCGCCACATCAGGAGCCAGGCGGCAGGCAACATTAGCAGAATGCCGATGATAAACAGCGCGGTAGCCAGCCCGGGTGTAGCCAGGCGGCCCGGCAGGCCAGGGAACCAGTGATTCACAACCAGCAATGCACAGGCAATCAGTAATCCACCCAGCGCTTCCATCACCAGCAGTGCTTTCGGCAATTTAGCGACGTTTTGCATGCGTTTCTCCTGCCTCAAGGCCAATCGCCCCCCAATTATGGTTAACATCCGCAAATTTGCACATCAGAGGTGTCGGGATTGTTCCGCTCTGCCGACGTGCGACGGATTCATCGGGGACGGGCATTAGACTAACAGGTAATTCCTGCTTTCTTTAAGCGCAACGAGCGGGCATCATAAGCGGCTTTTCTGACGTGATTCCGTGTCACTCACACGACGTCCCTTGCAAGGAGTTTTCGATGATTGCTGTTATTTTTGGTCGTCCCGGCTGCCCGTACTGCGTTCGCGCAAAAGAACTGGCTGATAAACTGCAAGCTGAGCGTGATGATTTCAACTATCAATACGTAGATATTCAGGCGGAAGGCATTACTAAAGCGGATTTAGAGGCCAGTGCGGGGAAACCGGTCAGCACCGTGCCGCAAATTTTCCTGGATGAGCAGCATATTGGTGGTTATACCGAGTTTGCCGCATGGACGAAAGAGAATCTGGGCTTCGTGGCCTGATTTCGCTCACCCGGTCAGCGCGCTGACCTCACGGGTGAGTTCTTCGTTGCCTGCATCAGATACCGTTCGCAGAGTGCCGGGTCTCTGATGCAGGCCGTTCCGGCCTTACTGTCTGATTGCCACAATCAGCTTCATCAGTCTGACGATTAATGCGCCGCATCCTGCCCAGAACATCCCGCTCAGGCTCCAGACCATAATATAGTCCCAGCGTGCCGGCACAGCGAAAATACCGTGCAGCAACAGCGCCGCCAGCAAGGTGCCAACAGAGGCCATGATCAACGTACTTTTCAGCGGTGCCGAGTGCTGCATAAACGCCATCAATCCACCCGGCAGTAAAAAAAGCAACAATGCAGGCTGACTGTGCAACGCATGTTTATCCAGGGCACAAAAATCCTGGGCAAAAATAAACACCAGACAATAAAGCAGACCTCCTGACAGACAGGTCGCCCAAAAATAATAACGCTGCGGCATAACTCCCCACTCATTTAAAACACGCCAAAACATCGCTTTTGACCTTGATGAGCCTGGTGGAAATAAAAATAAACAGTCGTTTTGTGTACGAATGAAAGTCGCCAATGGCTGAGAAAGTATTTTCTGATTAGAATATTACCCGCGTTATCCGCTCAGTCATTATGGATGACGTAACGGCACGCTTACGGTCTGGACAAGATAGCGAAAAACAGACCACTCTTCAATACGTTACACGTAAACAAGAAGTTAAAATGTTGAATGTTAACATCGCAGAATTGTTAAGAAGTAATGACATTTTGTTATTATTTTTCGTACTGGCGTTGGGACTTTGCTTAGGAAAATTACGTTTTGGCTCCGTCCAGCTCGGAAATTCCATTGGCGTATTAGTCGTTTCGTTATTATTAGGCCAGCAACACTTCTCGATGAATACCGATGCCCTGAGCCTGGGCTTTATGCTGTTTATTTTTTGTGTCGGCATTGAAGCCGGCCCTAACTTTTTCTCTATTTTCTTTCGGGACGGGAAAAATTATTTCATGCTGGCCATTGTCATGGTCGCCAGTGCTCTGCTGCTGGCGCTGGGCTTTGGCAAGCTTTTCGGCTGGGACATCGGCCTCACCGCCGGTGTTCTGGCGGGTTCGATGACGTCGACGCCAGTCCTGGTGGGCGCGGGCGATACGCTGCGTCAGAGCATTAGCGACCCCAGGCAGTTAGGCATCATGCAGGATCAACTCAGTCTGGGCTATGCGGTTACCTATCTGGTGGGGCTGGTCAGCCTGATTTTCGGTGCACGTTACCTGCCACGTCTGCAGCATCAGGATCTGTCCACCTGTGCTCAACAGATTGCGCGTGAGCGCGGTCTTGATGCCGACAGTCAGCGTAAGGTTTTTCTGCCCGTTATCCGCGCCTATCGCGTGGGCCCGGAGCTGGTGGAATGGAGCGGCGGTAAGAATCTGCGCGAGCTGGGCATCTATCGCCAGACGGGCTGCTATATCGAACGTATCCGACGCAACGGTATTCTCGCCAGCCCCGATGGCGATGCTGTGCTCCAGCTGGGCGATGACATTTCGCTGGTGGGCTACCCGGATGCGCACGCGCGCCTGGATCCCAGTTTCCGCAACGGGAAAGAAGTCTTTGATCGCGATTTGCTCGACATGCGAATCGTGACCGAGGAGATTGTGGTGAAAAATCACAATGCCGTGAACAAGCGGCTGAGCAAACTTAACCTGACCGATCACGGCTGCTTTTTAAACCGCGTCATTCGCAGTCAGATAGAAATGCCTATCGACGACAATATTATGCTGAACAAAGGCGATGTGTTGCAGGTCAGCGGGGAAGCCCGCCGGGTGAAAAGCGTCGCCGATCGCATCGGCTTTATTGCTATTCACAGCCAGATGACCGACTTACTGGCTTTCTGCGCCTTTTTTATCATCGGCCTGATGACAGGACTGATCACGTTCCAGTTCAGCAACTTCAGTTTTGGCATCGGTAACGCGGCCGGGCTGTTATTTGCCGGTATCATGCTGGGCTTCCTGCGGGCTAACCATCCTACCTTTGGCTATATTCCGCAGGGTGCGCTGACGATGGTCAAAGAGTTTGGTCTGATGGTGTTTATGGCAGGGGTTGGCCTGAGTGCAGGCAGTGGAATCGATCACGGTATTTCCAGTAACGGGGCGCTGATGCTGTTGTGCGGCCTGCTGGTCAGCCTGCTGCCGGTGGTGATTTGCTACCTGTTTGGTGCCTATATACTGCGCATGAACAGGGCACTGCTGTTTGGGGCGATTATGGGTGCCCGCACCTGCGCGCCAGCCATGGAAATTATCAGTGATACCGCGCGCAGCAATATTCCGGCTTTAGGCTATGCCGGCACCTACGCTATTGCCAACGTCCTGCTGACGCTGGCCGGCACGCTAATCGTCATTATCTGGCCGTTATTGCCCTTATAAAATTTTTTTACTGACGTCCAGAACTTTTTATTTTGATCACAGTCTGAATAAGTGCCACTGCTTTTCTTTGAAATCCCCAAATTGTGGAGCCCGCTGGTCTTTTTCCCGGCGGGTTTTTTTATGCCTGCTTTTCTCCCGTCCTATTTAACACAAAAAAGTCATAAAAGTTAAACCGCGTTGCAACCTCCGTGCAGATTAAGAACCTTGTGATGGACTCGCCGGGCATCTGGATTCAGGATAGCTGACTTAATTTGTTAGCAATGTGTGCTGGCAGATGCGACAGACTCCATCCGGTTTGACCTGCTTGTCAGGCTTTTTTTGGATCGAGAAAATCTGAACATCAGTAAAACGAGGAACCGTTCACGTAATGGAAGAATTAAACCGTACCCTGTTCACGGCGATTAACGCGACGCCCGACTCACCTCACTGGTTACTGCAGCTTGCCACGTTTATTGCCAGAGACGTCATTGCCATCGTGCCACTTTTGATTGTGGCGTTGTGGTTATGGGGCCCGCGCGATCAGGTTGCGTCACAGCGTGTGCTGGTGCTGAAAACCGGCATCGCGCTACTTTACGCACTGGCGATATCCTGGTGCGTTGGTCAACTGTTACCGCATCCGCGGCCTTTCGCCATTGGTTTCGGTTATCAGTTTCTTCATCACGCACCTGACGACTCGTATCCGAGCGATCATGGCACCACCATTTTTACTTTTGCGCTGGCCTTTCTCTTCTGGCACCGCCTCTGGTCAGGCGTCATCCTGATGGTCGTAGGTACCGCAATCGCCTGGTCACGTATTTATTTGGGCGTGCACTGGCCAATGGATATGCTGGGCGGCTTGCTGGTAGGTATGCTGGGTTGTCTGGCGTCGCATCTTGCCTGGCAGCTTTATGGTGAACGCCTGTTGAATGTTCTTAACCCCGCTTACCGACTGCTGTTTGCGCTACCGATTCGTAAAGGCTGGACGCAGAGTTAATCTTTTGCTGATGTCGGCGCAAACGTACGTGGATTTCAGGGCCGAACGGGCCGCCTGCCGTAAAAAAGGGACGCCATCGCGTCCCTGATTGTTAGCTGAACCACTTCCCGAACCAGCCGTTGAACTTCATCATCACAAAATCAATCATCCGGCTGAAGAAGCCGCCCTCCGGCACATCCTGCAGCACGACCAGTGGCCGCTGTTCAATGGTTTTGCCATCCAATTGGAAATTAATGGTGCCGACGACCTGATTCTTCTTCAGCGGCGCTTCTAACTGGGGCGATGACAGCGTATAGCTGGCTTTCAGGTTTTTCATCTGACCTTTTGGAATGGTCAGCGCGGCATCCTTCGCCACGCCCAGACTGACCTGACTCTGATCACCAAACCAGACGCGCTGCTGGGCGAACGGGGCATCCGCTTTGACTGGCGTAACCGTTTCAAAGAAGCGGAAACCCCAGGTCAGTAGCTTTTCGCTTTCGCGGAAGCGAATGGCATCGCTGGCGGTGCCCAGCACCACCGAAATCAGTCGCATATCGCCCTCGGTTGCCGAGGCGACCAGATTATTACCTGCGCCTGACGTATGGCCCGTCTTGATGCCGTCAACGTGAAGGTTGGTGCTCCAGAGCAGACGGTTGCGGTTCATCTGGCGAATATGATTGAAGGTGAACTCTTTCTCTTTATTCAGTGCGTACTCTTCCGGCACGTCGCGGATCAACGCCTGACCAAGCAGCGCCATATCCCGTGCGGTGCTGTACTGCCCTTCCGCATCCAGACCGTGTACCGTCATGAAATGTGTATTGGTCAGCCCCAGCGCTTTAACGTAGTTATTCATCAGCCCGATAAACGCGTCCTGACTGCCTGCCACATAGTCGGCCAGCGCGATACAGGCATCATTGCCTGACTGGATCACAATGCCTTTATTCAGCTCATGCACCGGAATACGATCGCCCGGTTTAAGAAACATCAGCGATGATCCGCGCAGTTTGGGGTTGCCGGTCGCCCAGGCATCCTGTCCTACGGTCACCATGTCATCAGGCTTAATTTTGCCGGCTTTAATTGCCTGCCCAACCACATAGCTGGTCATCATTTTCGTCAGGCTGGCTGGATCAAGCCGCTGGTCAGCATTGGACTCGGTCAGGACCTTGCCGCTGGCATAGTCGATTAAGATCCAGGCTTTGGCATCAATTTGAGGGGCATCCGGTGCCTGTACTGCCAATACAGTCATCGGTGCAATCAGTAGCAAAGAGGTGGCAGCGACGCGCCGCAGGTGAGATGAGAAGCTAGTTTTTGTCATGAGCTTGACCGGATTGTCCTTGTTAAAACGGAAAGTCAAAGGCGTGAAACCCTCTGTCAGAACGCTACCCGCTGGCGTGACTGAAAAAAACCGCTTAATCGTAAAGTTTTATAGATTTTAGTAGATTAACCCTGGCATGACCGCCGCGCGCGTGCCATTTTCCGGCAACAGTGTCGTCCATAAAAATGCGTTAAATTCCGAAATTTTCATCAGAAAGTTAAGGCCGTCACAAAACTGGGTTAACCTGACGCTATTCACTCGAGGAGAACCCGTATGGACCTGGCACTGTTTGATCTGGATGAAACGCTGATTAGTGAAGACAGCACCGGCCTGTGGCTGCGCTGGCTGGTTTCACAAGGCTTTGCGTCCAGTGAGCTGATTGAGGAAGAGCAGGCGCTTATGCGTCAGTATTACGCCGGGACGCTGTCCATTGAAGACTATATGCATAAAACGCTGTCCCCGTTAAGCGGCATGGCGACCCTGACGGTTGAGGGCTGGATCCGCCGCTTTATTCATCGCGACATTATGCCGCGCGTCTATCCTGAAGCCCGGGAACGTCTCAAATGGCATCAGTCACGTGGCGACAGAATCATTGTTATCTCCGCCAGCGGTGAACATCTGGTGACGCCGATTGCCCGCCAGTTAGGGGCCTGCGGTGCCCTCGCCATCGGTGTGGAAGTGGTGGATGAGCGCTACAGCGGCAACACCTACGGAACGATGACCTTTCAGCAGGGCAAAGTGACGCGGGTGGAAGAATGGAAAGCCCAGCGGCCGGATGAACACTACTCACATACCTGGGCTTACAGTGATTCTCTGAACGACCTGCCGATGCTGGTACAGGCCGATTATGCTCACGTGATTAACCCTGCGGAACCGTTACGCCAGGAAGCCGAAAAACGCGGCTGGCCGGTTTACCACTGGGCGCGTTAAGTTAACCGCGGGAGGCGCTGGCGTCCTGCGCCAGCCCTACCTTCAGGAGCTTGCCGTTAGCTTCATCCGTCAACACATACACATACCCATCCGGCCCCTGGCGGACATCGCGAATGCGTTCGTTTCGCTCACCCAGCAAGCGTTGCGCCTCAACGACTTTTTCACCGTTGACACGCAGTCGAATCAGTTGCTTCTCTTTCAGCGCCCCGATAAAGAGTGAATTTTTCCATTGGGGGAAACGGGCACTGTTATAAAAGGCCATGCCGCTTAGCGCTGGTGAAACTTTCCAGTAAAATACCGGCTGTTCCGTGCCCGCCACGTGCGTGCCTGTCGATTCAGGAACCTTGCTGCCGTTGTAATCAATGCCGTAGGTCGCCAGCGGCCAACCATAATTTTTCCCTTTTTCGATCACGTTGACCTCATCGCCACCGCGTGGGCCGTGCTCGCTTTCCCACATGACCTGTGTCCAGGGATTAAGCGCCAGGCCTTGTGGGTTACGTAAACCGTAGGCCCAGATTTCAGGCCGGGCACCCTGCCTGCCCACGAAAGGATTATCCCTGGGAACGCTACCGTCGCCGTTCAGGCGCAGCAGTTTTCCCTGGAGCTTGTCGAGATCCTGGGCGGCGCTGCTGACAAAATTATCCCCGAAGGCAATCCACACAAACCCCTGACGATCAAAGGCCAGCCGGGTGCCGATATTGTTACCGCTTGAGAGCCGGGGCGTTTGGCTGATGACTTCATGAAAATCGGTCAGCTGGCGATGATCGTCGCTGAGTGTGCCATAACCCACGACGGCCCCCGCCTTGCCGTCGCTGTCCGCTTTGGTATAGCTGAGCCACACCCGACGGCTCTGGGCAAAATCCGGGGCCAGCACCACATCCAGCAGGCCGCTCTGTCGCTGCGCCCACACCGCGGGCACGCCCTTAATCGGCTCAGATAAACCGGTATCAGGTCGCCAGCTACGCAACTGGCCGGCACGTTCAGTGATGAGTAACGTCTGGTTATCCGGTAAAAAGGCCACCGACCAGGGATGGTCCAGCTTATCCTGAAGCACCTTCACCGTCAGATCATCCGCCCATAACGGGCTGGAAACAAGTAACGCGCCATTCAGTAACAGTAGGGTGGAAACACGGGTCATAGCATTCTCCAGACAGAGGCAGTGTGTTTAAGCGTAGTCAGTCTGTCCGGCATGATGTTGAGGATTTACAAAAGATTAAACAGCGTGGGCGTGATAAAGACGGGATGAAAAGACAGGCGGTAAGGGGCCCGCGACCTGAACGGCGCGGGCAAACGGAACTTACTCGAAAAAGGTCTCGGGATTATCCGCCAGCGAGATGAACTCTTTACCGCCCGGCGTGAGCGCCAGAATGGTGCCCGACTCAATGTCGTAAACCCAGCCATGCAGACGCAGCTTGCCCTGACGTAACCCTACCGACACCGAAGGATGGGTTTTCATGTTGTTTAGCTGCGCAATCACGTTCTCCTGCACCATAGCGTTGAGCTTTTTCTCGGGTGATTCATAGTCACGCTGCTCCACCACCGCTTTGGCCGCATCGGCAAAGCGCAGCCAGTGCTCGACGGCTGGCATGCTGTCCATGCAGGCACAGGACGAAATCGCGTTCATCGCACCGCAGTTAGAGTGACCACAGATGATGATGTCAGAAACGCCCAGCACCATCACCGCATACTCAATGGTGGCTGACACGCCACCCGGCTCCGGCCCAAAAGACGGCACAATGTTGCCCGCATTACGGATAACGAATAGCTGCCCGGGTTCCTGCTGCGTGACCAGCTCCGGCACCAGACGGCTGTCTGAGCAAGAGATAAACAGGGCTTTCGGGTTCTGATTTGAGGCCAGACTTTTAAACAGCGCCTCTCTTTCAGGAAAGACAGTCTGCTGAAAACTCAGAAACCCGTTAATGATCTCTTTCATTATTTTGCTCTCACATTATCCACGTCATTGTCTGAAAGGCCAGGCTCTCAGCACTTGTTAAGCGAATCATTATTAATGAAAACAAGCAAATATCAACCAACAATATGACCGTCAAATGGCGTTATCACCTGCGTTGATAAGAAAATTAACGAATTAATTTTTAGCTATTTATTAGAAATCCTTTTGCAAAACGGCGGGTTACTGCGGTTTTCTCCCTTTCCGATCATCGGCTTAAACGCCTGTCACTCTCGGGAACACTTTACGGTTTTTTGCGTGACTTTACACTGTTATGCCTGAGGTCAGATAACGCTACAATTTTCATCGCAACACAGGTAAAATCGCGCGCCATTGCTGTGCTGAACCGGAAACCACCTTATGTCCACTACTACTACACTGCCGCCGCGCGTGGGATTTGTCTCGCTTGGCTGCCCCAAAAACCTTGTCGACTCTGAGCGCATTCTGACGGAACTGCGCACCGAGGGCTATGAGGTGGTCCCACGCTATGACGATGCGGAAATCGTTATCGTCAACACCTGCGGATTCATCGACAGCGCCGTCCAGGAATCGCTGGAAGCGATCGGTGAAGCCCTGAACGAAAACGGCAAGGTGATTGTGACCGGCTGCCTGGGAGCGAAAGTCGACCAGATTCGCGAAGTGCACCCGAAGGTACTGGAAATCACCGGTCCGCACAGCTATGAACAAGTGCTGTCGCACGTGCACCGCTACGTGCCGAAGCCCCAACATAATCCGTTCCTGAGCCTGGTGCCGCAACAGGGCGTGAAGCTGACGCCGCGTCATTACGCTTACCTGAAAATTTCTGAAGGCTGCAACCATCGCTGCACCTTCTGTATCATCCCGTCTATGCGCGGCGATCTCGACAGTCGTGCCATTGGCGAAGTGCTGGACGAAGCAAAACGGCTGGTTGAAGCGGGCGTGAAAGAGTTGCTGGTCATTTCGCAGGATACCTCGGCTTACGGCGTGGACGTGAAACACCGCACAGGGTTCTGGAACGGCGCGCCGGTGAAAACCAGCATGGTGAGCCTGTGCGAGCAGTTAGCGAAACTCGGCGTGTGGGTTCGCCTGCATTATGTTTATCCTTATCCTCACGTGGACGACGTGATTCCACTGATGGCAGAAGGCAAGATTCTGCCGTATCTGGATATCCCGCTTCAGCACGCCAGCCCACGCATTCTGAAGCTGATGAAGCGTCCGGGTGCCGTGGAACGCACGCTGGAGCGCATTAAGCGCTGGCGTGAGATCTGCCCGACGCTGACGCTGCGCTCAACGTTTATTGTAGGCTTCCCCGGCGAAACCGAAGAAGACTTCCAGATGCTGCTCGACTTTATTAAAGAAGCGCGCCTGGATCGTGTGGGTTGCTTCCAGTACAGCCCGGTTGAAGGCGCAACGGCAAACCAGTTACCCGATCCGGTCGATGACGCAGTGAAACAGGAACGTTATGACCGCTTTATGCAGTTGCAGCAGCAGATCTCTGCCGAGCGCCTGCAGGAAAAAATCGGCCGTGAAATTATGGTCATCATCGATGAAGTCGACGAAGAAGGCGCGATTGGTCGCAGCATGGCTGACGCGCCAGAGATCGATGGTGCCGTCTACCTGAATGGCGAGAGCAACGTTAAGCCGGGCGATGTTCTGCGTGTCAAAGTGGAACATGCTGACGAATACGATTTATGGGCGAGCCGCGTCTAACCATACTTCTGCTGGTGCGCTTTTTTGCGCGCCAGATAATCGTCATCTGCCCGTAGCTTATCCCAGTACGCTTTGAAAATGGCCGCCGCAGCGGCCTTTTCTTCGTCCCTGCCCCGGGGCAACTCCTTGCCCTCCGCATCGTATTTTCGTCCGCCCTTATGGTTGCTGTAGCGGCGCGCGCGGGTGTAGCCCATTTGAATAAATTTGCGCGCCATGTCCATGCCCACAAAGTCATCCTGCTGGCGATAGGCTTCGAACAGCCGCATGATTTCTTCTGCCGAGGCTTTCGCAACCTCAACGGTACGAAAACGCCAGTGCGGCAGGATTTCGCCTTTATAGGGCTGGACCATCAGCACGCCCTGCTCACCGCGCCCGACCTGATAACGTTCAGGATGTTTGCGGAAGTCGATAGTGCTGAAGTCTTGTTCATAGTCAAAAGGTTTCATGTCTTCAGTTTAGGATCAAGTGCGTCACGTAGCCCGTCGCCAAGCAAATTAAAGGCTAAAACCGTGAAAAAAATAGCCAGTGCCGGAAAAATCGCCACGTGCGGCGCGATAACCATATCCGCGCGCGCTTCGTTGAGCATCGCGCCCCACTCTGGCGTCGGTGGCTGCGCGCCCAGCCCCAGAAATGACAGGCTTGCGGCGGTGATAATCGAGGTCCCGATGCGCATGGTGAAGTACACCACAATAGAGGATACCGTGCCGGGCAGCAGGTGACGTATCATAATCGTCCAGTCTGACGCTCCGATACTGCGGGCTGACTCGATGTAGGTTTGCCGTTTCAGTACCAGCGTATTGCCACGCACCAGGCGGGCAAAGGCAGGAATACTGAATATCGCCACGGCGATAATGACGTTACTGATGCCACTGCCCATGATGGCCACGACGGCAATGGCCAGCAAAATGCCGGGAAACGCAAACAGCACGTCGCAGATGCGCATGGTGATCCTGTCCCAGCAGCCTTCATAGTAGCCCGCCAGCAGTCCTGCCAGCGTCCCCACTATCGCCCCTATCGCGACGGAAACGAAGCCGGCGAGAAGCGAAATTCGGGTTCCCACCAGCACGCGGCTAAAGATATCGCGTCCCAGTGAATCCACGCCAAACCAGTGCACCAGTGAGGGGCCGTCGTTAAGTCGGTCGTAATCAAAGTAATTTTCTGCATCGAATGGCGCAACATACGGTGCCGTAAACGCCAGTACGATCAGCACCAGGACAAACAGGCCCGCCAGCAGAGCGACCGGCTGACGACGAAAGCGTCGCCAGAATTCCCGCCAGGGCGTTCTTACCCGGTTGCTGTCCAGCAGTGGCATGTGTTTGAGTGCCGCTTCCCGTCGCCAGTTTTTCATCAGGTGTCCTTAAAGCGAATCGCCGGGTTAATGACGGCATACAGCATATCGACAATCAGATTGATCAAAATAAACTCCAGCGAAAACAGCAATACCTCTGCCTGAATCACCGGATAGTCACGCATCTGTACCGAATCCACCAGCAGGCGTCCCAGCCCCGGCCAGTTGAACACGACCTCAACCACAATCGAGCCACCCAGCAGGAAACCAAACTGCAGGCCCATCATGGTGACCACCGGTATCATGGCATTCCGCAGACCGTGCTTAATCACCACGCGGTACTCACTGACGCCTTTGGCACGCGCGGTGCGCATGTAATCTTCCTGCATCACCTCCACAAAGGATGCCCGGGTGAAACGGGCCATCACAGCCGCTACCGCCGCGCCCAGCGTGAGGGAAGGCAAAATATAGTGCAGCCAGCTGTCTGCGCCCACCGTTGGCAACCAGCCCAACTGGACGGAAAACACGTCCATCAGTAACATGCCCAGGGCAAAAGCCGGAAAAGAGATACCCGAAACCGCGAGCGTCATGCCGAGGCGATCCGGCCAGCGATTGCGCCATACGGCCGAAACAATGCCGATCGCCATGCCCAGGATCACCGCCCACACCATGCTGGTGAGCGTCAGCCACAGGGTTGGCATAAAACGCGTAGCGATTTCCGCCGAAACCGGACGCCGGGAAACCAGCGACTGACCAAAATCCCCCTGCAGCGCATTGACGATAAAGTGCACGAACTGCACCGGCAGCGGTTTATCCAGGCCCAGCTCCTGACGGACCAATGCCACCACAGACGCATCGGCTTCCTGTCCGGCAATCAGCCGCGCCGGATCGCCCGGCAGCAGATGGACAAACAGAAACACCAGCACTGCCACGATAAACAGCGTGGGAATCAGGCCCAGCAGGCGTTTAAGAAAATAGTTAACCATGTGACATCCCACACAACAGTCAGCAGCGCAGCTGACCTGCCCGGTGCCTCATTGCTGACGAGGCACCGGGCATCACACATCCTGTTCAGGACAGAACAGGTCCGGCGACTTACTTCATCTCGGCGTCATCAAAACTGAATGACGTGTCCGGCATCATGTAAAAACCGCTCAGGTTTTTGCTGTGTGCGGACACCAGTTGCTCCACCACCAGCGGGATCCACGGATGATCGTTCCAGATGGTGTCCTGCGCATCTTTATACAGTTTGGCTTTTTCCGCCTGATCGGTCGTTTTCAGCGCGTCGGCCAGGTCTTTATCCACCTTCGGATTGCTGTAAAACGCCGTGTTGAAGATCGCCGGTGGCCAGGCTGCGGTTGCGAACAACGGCGTCAGCGCCCAGTCGGCTTCCCCCGTTGAGGCTGACCAGCCAGTGTAGAACATGCGCACGCCGCTCTCTTTCTGGCCCTTGCCTTCCACTTCCGCTGCGCGCTGTCCCGCATCCATCGCGGTCACTTTCACCTTCACGCCGACCTGTGCCAGTTGCTGCTGAACAAACTGCAACACTTTCTGTGCCGTGCTGTGGTTATGCGACGACCAGAGCGTGGTGTCGAAACCGTTCGGATAACCCGCTTCTTTCAGCAACGCTTTTGCTTTAGCGGGATCGTAAGGAATGGGCGGATACGTTTGCGCATAGGCAATAGAGGGAGGCACTACGCCGGTAGCAGGTGTGGCATAACCGGCGAACGCAACTTTAACCAGTGCCTGGCGATTGATCGCGTACTCCAGCGCCTCACGCACTTTCGGATTATCAAACGGTATTTGTGTCACATTCAGGCTGATGTAGCGCTGCATGATGGAGGGCGATACCACCACGTCCAGCTTGCTGTCCTTCTCCAGCAATTTGGCCTGCTCATAAGGCACCGGGAAGGCAAAGTTCGCTTCACCGGTCTGCAGCATGGCCGCACGCGTATTGTTATCCACGACCGGGCGCCACGTAATGCTGTCGAGTTTGGGATAGCCTTTTTTCCAGTAGCCGTCCCATTTCTTCACCTTCACAAAGTCGGTCTGATTCCAGGTCACAAATTCGAACGGCCCGGTGCCCACCGGATGAAAACCGATGTCCTTACCGTATTTTTTCAGGGCGGCAGGGGAAATCATCACCGCCGCAGGGTGCGCCAGAATATTAATAAAGGCCGAGAACGGCTGCTTCAGCGTAATTTTCACCGTCGTGGGATCGACCGCTTCCGTGCTGGCGATGTATTTAAACAGGTTATAACGTTTGAGATGGTTGTCGGGATTACTGGCCCGATCCAGGTTGACCTTGACCGCCTCGGCATTAAAGTCGGTGCCATCCTGAAACTTCACGCCTGAGTGCAGCTTAATGGTGTAGGTCAGGCCATCGCCGCTCACCGTGTAACTGTCCGCCAGCACATTGGTCAGTTTCATATCTTTATCAAAGCCAAACAGCCCCTGATAAAATGATTTCGCGACCGCCTGGGACAAGGTGTCGTTAGCGTCATAGGGATCAAGCGTGGTGAAATTGGAGGCGACGGCGATCACCGCATCACCCGCGGCCCAGGCGGGCAGCGTCATGACGCTACTTAATATCCCTGCTGCCAGTAAGCTTCTACGCATCGTTATCTGCATTGTTTTCTCCTGTAATCCCTGTCTGATTTATCGCCGTGGCGATAGCGTATTATTTCAGATCGCGCTGGTGGCAGAGCGAGCCACAAAATGACCGGGGGCCACTTCCATCAGCGAAACCCGTTCGGGTTCATCGCCCAGTGCACGAATCGGGCTGGGGATCTCATCGACCAGCAGACTGCGCTCGCGTTGCCGACGTGTCGGGTCGGCAACCGGCACGGCGGCCATTAATTTTTGGGTATACGGATGATGTGGCTGCCCGAATACCGACTGACGTGGGCCGATTTCCACAATCTGTCCAAGATACATCACCGCTACGCGGTGGCTGATGCGCTCAACCACCGCCATATCATGGGAAATAAACAAAAAGGCGATACCAAATTCACGCTGAAGGTCGAGCATCAGGTTGATGATTTGTGCCTGAATGGAGACATCAAGCGCGGACACCGACTCATCGGCAATCACCACTTTGGGGTTCAGCGCCAGTGCCCGCGCGATGCAGATACGCTGACGCTGGCCACCCGAAAACTCATGCGGATAACGCTTTGCGTGTTCCGGCAGTAAGCCAACCTTTTCCAGTAACCAGGCCACGCGCTGTTCCGCTTCGCGTCGTGGCATCACCTTGTGAACCAGCAGCGGCTCCATAATCGAAAATCCCACCGTCAGGCGCGGATCGAGCGATGCATAAGGGTCCTGGAAGATAAACTGAATATCGCGCCGCAGATGCGCCAGCGCCGCTCCCGAAAGATCGTTAATACGCTGCCCGTCAAAGGTAATGCTGCCTCCCTGACTGGCGACCAGTTTCAGCAGTGAACGTCCGGTGGTCGATTTACCGCACCCGGACTCCCCTACCAGCGCCAGCGTTTCGCCTGCATACAGATCAAAGCTGATGTTCTCGACCGCATGCACCCGGCTTGTTACGCGATTCAGTAATCCTGAGCGAATATCGAAGCGCGTGACCAGATTGCGCACCTGCAGGATGGGCGGGCGATCGTGACGTACGGTATTTTGCGGTACGTCGGGTGCCGCATCGTTGAGCAGGAGAGGAAATTTCGCGGGCAGCGGCTGGTCCTGCATCGCACCCAGGGTCGGGACAGCGGCCAGCAACGCCCGGGTGTAAGGCTGCTGCGGTGCGCTGAACAGCTCGGCGGTAGGGGCGTTTTCCAGCACCTCACCGCGATACATCACCTGGATGCGGTCCGCCATTTCCGCCACCACGCCCATATCGTGAGTGATAAAAATCACGCCCATCTGCATCTCTTTCTGCAGCTCACGGATCAGTTGCAGGATCTGGGCCTGAATCGTGACGTCCAGGGCAGTGGTCGGCTCGTCGGCAATCAGCAGCGCAGGCTTGCACGACAGGGCCATCGCAATCATCACGCGCTGCCGCATACCGCCGGAAAGCTGGTGAGGATAACGGCGCAGCATACTTTGTGCGTCAGGAATGCGTACCCGATCCAGCATACGACGCGCTTCCGTCAGGGCTTCGGACTGGCTTTTACCCTGATGCAGTCGAATGGATTCTGCGATCTGATCGCCTACCGTAAACACCGGATTCAGCGAGGTCATCGGTTCCTGGAAAATCATGGCCATATCCGCGCCGCGCACCCTGCGCATCTGACCGCGCGGCATCCGCATCAGATCCAGTGCCTCACCACTGCGCCGACGCAGCCGTATCTCGCCACTGACCTCTGCGCTGTCCTGCGCCAACAGGCGCATGATCGCCAGTGAGGTGACGGATTTGCCCGAGCCGGACTCGCCCACTAAAGCCAGCGTTTCGCCGCGAAACACATCAAGTGAAAGATGACGCACGGCTTCGGTCACCTGGCCGTCATGGTGAAAACGTACGTTCAGGTCGCGCACCGCCAACACCTGTTCGGGAGACAGAGGGAGCCTGTCAGGCTGGCTGTTAGCTTTCACGGTAAATTGCGACCTCTGCGACGTCATCCACCCGGGCAACAGCCCGGTACATGCCTTCGCTGTTGAACGGCAGTGCCACATTGCCCTCCCGATCAACCGCAATCAGCCCACCGCTGCCGCCCAGCTCCAGCACGCTGTCATGAATCACATTGACGCTGGCCTGTTGTAATGTCCGCCCGGCGTAACGCATTTGTGCCGCCACATCGTAGGCCGCCAGGGTGCGGATAAACACTTCGCCAGTGCCGGTGCAGGACACCGCCGCGCTGTCGTTACTGGCATAGCAGCCTGCGCCAGGCAACGGTGAGTCGCCTACGCGCCCCTGCTGTTTATTGGTCATGCCGCCGGTCGATGTCGCCGCCGCCAGGTTTCCCGCCAAATCCAGCGCCACGGCACCGACCGTGCCAAACTTACGATCCGGGTCAAGAGGATCGCCGCCCTGGGCGGCGCCATCGTGGTCAAGCACAGCGGCATCGCTGCGCAGCGCCCGTTGCAGTTGCTCCAGGCGTTCAGGCGTGGAAAAGAAATCCGGTTCAACCTGCTCAAGCCCCTGCGCAAACGCAAAGGCTTCGGCCCCTTCCCCAATCAACAGGACATGCGGGCTGTGGTCTAACAGCGCACGCGCTGCCAGTACCGGGTTGCGCAGCCGGGAGACGCCCGCCACTGCCCCAGCCTGCAGCGTTCTGCCATCCATGATGCTGGCATCCAGCTCATGCGTGCCCTGATGGGTAAACACAGCCCCTTTACCCGCATTAAACAGCGGGCACTCTTCCAGCCTGCGCACCGCTTCAGTCACCACATCCAGCGCGGATGCGCCCTGCGCCAGCAGGGTTTGGCCATGTGTCACAATGTCGTGAAGCGCCTGACGATAAGCCTGTTCTTTCTCTGCGCTCATGGCAGCACGCGTAATTGCGCCTGCGCCGCCATGAATGGCGATCACTGCTTTAGCCATACTGCGTTACCCTGTGGTTGCATCAGAAGGAAAAACACTGATTTTGAATGGTTTTACGTCTTGTTAGCGTATTTTTGAATATAGAAAGCCCGCCATAGCTTGTAAAGCGGAAACTGGTCCCGCGCTAATAACCTTTCGTTGTGGCTTATACCGATGTGACTCTGAGGATAAAAGCCACCATAATAGTCAGCAATTGCAACAGACAGACTGAGACAATAATGGAAAGCTTTACTGCCGGACTGATTTCCCTTGAAGACGCGCAACAGAAGATGCTGGCGCAACTGACGCCCATCACCGAATCCCTGGATGTGCCCCTGACCGACGCGGCCGGGCGCATCACCGCCTGCAGCGTGACCTCCCCCATTGATGTACCGCCTTTTAACAACTCAGCCATGGACGGTTATGCCGTCAGGCTTGCTGATGTACAAGAGGGTCAGCCCTTAACGGTTGCCGGTAAAGCCTTTGCCGGTGCGCCGTTTTCGGGTGACTGGCCTGCGGGCAGTGTCATCAGAATCATGACGGGCGCGCCGGTACCGGACGGCTGTGATGCCGTCGTCATGCAGGAGCAAACCCATCTGCAGAGCGAACAGATTGTTATTGATGCGCCCGTAAAAGCCGGACAAAACATCCGCCTGATCGGCGATGATATCCGGGCAGGCCATCAGGTCCTTGCGCCTGGCGTGCGCCTGGGCGCTGCGGAACTGCCGTTGCTGGCCTCATTAGGCATCGCCACGGTGAAGGTGCTGCGCAAATTGCGCGTGGCAATTTTCTCCACCGGGGATGAGCTGCAACCCGTGGGCCAGCCGCTGTCTGACGGACAAATCTATGACACCAACCGGTTTGCCATCTCCCTCATGCTGAATAAGCTGGGCTGCGAGGTAATCGATCTTGGCATTGTTCGCGACGATCCGGTCGTCCTGCGGGCTGCCTTTATGGACGCCGATCGCCAGGCCGATGTGGTCATCAGCACCGGCGGTGTCTCTGTTGGTGAAGCCGACTTTACTAAGGCGATGCTGGAGGAACTGGGCAGTATTCGCTTCTGGAAGCTGGCCATTAAACCGGGCAAACCTTTCGCCTTTGGCCGCCTGGCAAACAGCTGGTTCTGCGGCCTGCCCGGCAATCCGGTCTCGGCCGTCGTGACCTTTTATCAACTGGTGCAGCCCCTGCTGGCCCGTCTGACCGGACAGTCAGCTTCGGCTTTACCGCCACGTCAGCGCGTGCGTACAGCAAGCGCACTGAAAAAATCGCCAGGCCGTCTGGATTTTCAGCGCGGTGTGCTGCGGCGAAATGCTGAGGGTGAAACAGAAGTCATCAGCACGGGTGCCCAGGGTTCGCATGTGTACAGCTCGTTTTCACAGGCTAACTGCTTTATCGTACTGGAGCGTGAGCGCGGCTATGTCGAGGCGGGAGAATGGGTAGATGTTGAGCCCTTCAACGCCCTGCTGGAGGGATAAATGCTGCCCGAACTCAGCCACGAGGAAATGCTGCGCTATAACCGGCAAATTGTCCTGCGGGGGTTTGACTTTGACGGACAGGAAGCCCTGAAGGCCAGCCATGTGTTGGTCGTGGGCCTGGGCGGTTTAGGCTGTGCAGCCGCACCTTATCTGGCGGCAGCAGGCGTCGGTCACCTGTCTCTGCTGGATTTTGATACGGTTTCGCTCTCAAACCTGCAGCGACAGATTCTGCATCATGATGCGGATATTGGTCGGGCCAAGGTCGAATCCGCCCGGGCACGCCTGGCGGAGATCAATCCCCACTGTCAGTTATATCCTGTCCACGGCCAGTTGGACGATAACGCGCTGCGGGCGCTCATCGCCAGGCAGCAGGTCGTGGTCGACTGCACGGATAATGTCAGCGTGCGTGAACAGCTTAACCGGCTTTGTTATGAACTGAAGGTGCCTCTGGTTTCGGGCGCGGCGATTCGCATGGAAGGTCAGTTGAGTGTGTTTGACTGGCAGCCTGGTGCGCCCTGCTACCGCTGTATCAGCCGTTTGTTTGGCGCTCAGGTGCTCAGCTGCGTGGAAGCCGGTGTAATGGCGCCGCTGGTGGGCGTTGTCGGTGCCATGCAGGCGATGGAAGCAATAAAGCTGCTGACCCGGTTTGGCACGCCCGCGCGCTCACGTTTGCTCATGTATGATGCCATGCGCGCAGAGTTTCGCACGATGCATGTCGCGCAGGATCCAAATTGTGAAGTCTGTGGCCATTCTGAGTGCACAGGCTAAAGGCCGGTCTGATTGAACGCTGAGCGTGAGCGATTACAAAAGGCGGGTAAATGCACGAAAGAAAACGGGGTAGTCAGCGCTACCCCGCAGGTCTTAAACGATGCCCTGACTGCGCAGGTAGTCTTCGTAATTCCCGGTGAAATCGACGATGCGATCCGCCTTGATTTCCATAACACGCGTCGCCAGTGAGCTGACGAATTCACGGTCATGGGAAACGAAAATCAGCGTGCCTTCATACATTTCCAGCGCCATGTTTAATGACTCGATGGATTCCATATCCAGGTGGTTGGTGGGTTCATCCATAATCAGAATGTTAGGCTTCTGCATCATCAGCTTGCCGAACAGCATGCGCCCTTTCTCACCCCCCGACAGCACCTTGGCGGGCTTTTTAATGTCGTCCTGAGAAAACAACAGGCGGCCAAGAATACCGCGTACGGCCTGCTCATCATCGCCCGGCTGCTTCCACTGATTCATCCAGTCAAAAACCGTCAGATCGTCAGCAAAATCGTCTGCGTGGTCCTGCGCGTAATAGCCAATTTTGGCATTCTCGGACCATTTAACGCTGCCGCTTTCTGGCGTCAGTTCGCCGACCAGGGTTTTTAACAGCGTGGATTTACCGATACCGTTAGCCCCTAATATCGCCAGTTTTTCACCGACTTCCAGCAGCAGATTAAGATTTTTGAACAGAGGACCGTTATCAAAGCCTTTCGTCAGGCCTTCCACTTCCAGCGCATTACGGAACAGTTTCTTATCCTGTTCAAAACGGATATATGGATTCTGACGGCTGGAGGCTTTCACTTCTTCCAGTTTTATTTTATCCATTTGTTTAGCGCGCGAGGTGGCCTGACGCGATTTAGAAGCGTTGGCACTAAAGCGGCTGACAAACGACTGCAGATCGGCAATTTGCGCTTTTTTCTTGGCGTTATCCGCTAACAGACGTTCACGCGCCTGGGTGGCCGCGGTCATATATTCATCATAATTACCGGAATAAACGCGCAGCTCGCCATAGTCCAGATCGGCCATGTGCGTGCAGACCATATTGAGGAAGTGACGGTCGTGCGAAATGATAATCATGGTGCTGTCGCGTTCGTTTAACACCTGCTCCAGCCAACGGATGGTATCGATATCCAGGTTGTTGGTCGGTTCGTCCAGCAGCAAAATATCCGGATTAGAAAACAAGGCCTGGGCTAAAAGAACGCGTAATTTAAAGCCTGGCGCAATTTCGCTCATCGGCCCGTAATGCTGTTCAACCGGGATGCCCACGCCAAGTAATAATTCACCGGCGCGCGATTCCGCGCTGTAACCATCCATTTCGCCATACTGTACTTCCAGGTCTGCGACTTTGTAGCCTTCCTCTTCGCTCATTTCGGGCAGGGAATAAATACGGTCACGTTCCTGTTTCACTTCCCATAATTCATGGTGCCCCATGATTACCGTATCAATCACACTATATTGTTCAAAGGCGAACTGGTCCTGGCGTAATTTACCAATACGTTCATTGGGATCGTAGGAAACATTGCCGCCCGACGGCACCAAATCGCCACCCAAAATCTTCATGAAGGTGGATTTTCCGCTGCCGTTCGCACCGATTAAACCGTACCGATTACCGCCGCCAAATTTAACGGAGATATTTTCGAACAGTGGCTTGCTGCCAAACTGCATGGTGATATTGCTGCTAACTAACACGGCATTGACCTTAGTGAAGAGAGTGGATGGAAAACGGCGGCTATTATGCCAGATGTGACGTAGCGCACGCCAGTCTCCGGCTACCCTTGCATGAGTGTCTGTTGAAAACGCATGACTTTTTATTTTCACTGCCCGTACGTTTGCCGCTTAACCCAGCCGCTGGCTAAACGTACCGGACGCTGCGCAGAGGGGAAGCCCTACCTGCGCACGCCACACCGGGTGCATGACAGCGAGAGTAATAAAGCAAAGAGCAGGGTTTTTTAAATAAAAAAAGCCGGCGACATAAATGTCGCCGGCTACCACTTACAAGGATTGTGTCGATTAATCGATCAGGAAGCTGTCCAGGCTTTTACCTTCGTCCAGCGCTTTTTTAATTGCTGCTGGCGTGCGGCCCTGGCCGGTCCATGATTTTTTCTCGCCATTTTCGTCGGTGTAAGAATATTTAGCCGGACGTGGCGCACGCTTAGTGCGTTTTTTACCCTGCTCCAGCGCACCTAATAATTCATTAGGATCGATGCCATCAGCCAACAGCATTTCGCGATATTTCGATAACTTCTCTTCTTTTTCACGATTCTGTTGTTCTTCAGCGTGCGCTTCTTCACGACGTTCCGTTACTACAACGGTCAATTTCTCAAGAATTTCTTCCAGATCGCTCAGTGGCAGTTCACGAGCCTGGGCACGTAATGTGCGAATGTTGTTTAGAACTTTAAATGCGTCACTCATCACAATATCCTTGATTAAGGGGTTTAATTAAACTGTAGCGTCAAGATTACCTAATTCAAATAAAAAAATAAATTAATTTATTACTACAGATAATTCCGATAGGTTTTTTAAATGTCAGTGAAGTATTCAGAATGCTTATGTGGAGAGATAATTAACCTCAAATTAACACTAAATGCCTGCTATCCTTGCACAATGTAAACGATTTCATTGATTACACTTACTGTATGAATTCGCTATGCGCTTTTAAATTTTAACGCTGAATATTTTTTAACACCGGTGAAGAATTTGGATTAATTTGCCTGTCCTGAGTCAGACGTTCTCCGCCCGGAACACGCGGTCTGTGAACAAAATAGCTGACGTCGGGTACGAGGTTTATCGCGCTTCGCCACAATAATATCGGCTTTATGGCGAATAAAATGTGGGGATATTGCCTTTGTCCCGCTTCACTCGCCGACAAAAATGCTGCATCGGCACAGGCAAGGCGACGGCGTTTCATAGCCGTTATAAGGTTGAATACATTTACAGACAATTTATGCTTCACAGTAAGTGCGCCGGCTAAATAGCCAGCAACCCTTTTAAACCACCAGCTTTAAGGGTGATTAAATGAGTTTACTGAACGATATAACAGATAAATAATAAAGCGCAGGTATTACACTGTCTGATAACAGGCCGTGGTCTGCCGAAAGGCCACGGCCTGAAGGATTAATTTACCTGGGTCGCAGGTCCAAACACGTCATACTGAGGGAGCTGAACGTTTTGATAGGTTTCCCAGCCGCCGCCCAGCGCTTTGTAGAGCGCCACGAGATCCAGCCCGCTTTGCATACGCGCCTGTGTTGCCTGCTCCTCGGCCTGGGCGAGCTGGCGCTGCGCATCAAGCACCTCAAGGAAGGTCGATAATCCCTGACGATAGCTGTCGCTCGCCAAATCAAAGGTCCGTTGCAGTGCACCGGTCGTTTCGTCCAGCGCCGTGACGCGCTGCTGATCGGCCCGGTAACTCACAAGGGCGTTTTCGACATCCTGCAAAGCCGTCAGCACCGTCTGGCGATAATCCAGCGCCGCGCTGGCCTGCTGAGCACGTGCAAGCTTCACGCTGGAAACCAGCCGGCCCCCCTGAAAAAGGGGAATCGACAGCGAAGGCCCCACGCTATAGAAGTGGCTGCTCCAGTCGTCCAGATAACTGGCATCGGTATTGCGCACGCCCAACTGTCCGGTAAGAGAGAGGCTGGGGAACAGCTGTGCGACAGAAACGCCGATCCCGGCGGTTTGCGCATGGAGTTTCGCCTCTGCCTGGCGAATATCCGGGCGTCGACGCGCTAAGGTTGAGGGAATGCCGACCGCGACCGCATTCGGCAAGGCTGGCAGCGCTTTCGGCGTCTGCAGTTCTGCATCCAGCGCGCCGGGGGTTTTACCGATAAGCACAGCCAGACCGTTCATAGCCTGACGCGTTTGCGCCTGATACTGCGGTAGCTGCGCCTGTAAACTGCTCAACTGCGCCCGGGCATTTTCCACATCGGTTAACGGCGCCAGGCCATTGCGCTGCTGGCTTTGTGTCAGTTGCCAGGTCTGATCCGCCACCGCGATTTGCTGTTGCAGCGTGTTGACGGTTGCCTGCGCCCCACGCAGTTGTAACCAGGCACGGACAACTTCCGCTTCCAGCGACACCAGCGCATCGTTACGTTGCTCAATGGCCGCCTGTTGCTGTGCATTGGCTGATTCGATCTGACGTCGTACCTTGCCCCACAGATCCAGTTCCCAACTGGCATCGAAGCTGCCCTGATATAAGGTGACGGGCTGCGTCAGCCCGTTCAACTGGCTGGCGACAGTGCTGTCCACCTGGTCATTGACCCCATTCGCTTTCAGCAAACCTTCCAGCCCCAGTTGCTGACGCGTGACTTTTGCCGAACCGTTCAGGCTGGGAAACAAGCCGCCCTGCGCCTGAGATAACTGCTCGCGCGCGCCCGCAATGCGCAGGACGGTCTGCTGCAACGACAGATTACCCGCGATTGCGCGGGCAATCAGGCTGTCCAGTTGGGGATCGTTGAAGTTACGCCACCAGCGCGTATCCACGGCCGACGTCTGCGGTTTCGAGCGCTCCTGAGAATCCAGCGCGTGGTAGCTGCCCGGCAGCTGAGGTTTTGGCGCCTGGTAGTCCGGGCCCACGCTGCAACCTGCCAGCGATAACGTCAGCAACAAGGTAAAGGGATTCAGGCGATACGTAGTCATAACCTTCATGTCAGTGTGCTCCTGCACTGCCTTCGCTTTTGACGGGCGACAGCAGCCAACAAAATGGAATCAAAATCAGGGCGACAATACTTAAGCCTGAAAAGACGTCGATATAAGCCAGAATGCGTGACTGGACAATCATCTCTTTATAGAGCTGGCCGGTTGCCAGCGTCACGGGATCGCCCACCGCCGACGTAAAGTCGCGAATCGCCTGCGCCCAGTGTTGAACGGTAATGTTAAATTGTTCATTTAACGGCGTCATGTTGTGCACCATGTGGGCCGAACGCGCCTGCTCACGCTCCGTAATTGCCGCCGTGGATAACGAGATGCCAATCGAGCCCGCAACGTTACGGAACATCGTAAATAATGCTGATGCATCCGCGTTCAGGCGTTGTGGGATGGTAATGAAGGCAATGGTGGTCAGCGGCACAAACAGGAAGCCCAGGCCAATAGATTGCGCACTGCGCATCATGACCAGCGTGGAGAAATCGACATTGGGCGTTAACGTGGACGAGTAGAAAAACGCCAGGGCCAGGCAGCTAAAACCAAATGCGATGATATAGCGGGTTTGCACGACCGGCATCAGCTTAAGCACCAGCGGAATCGTCAGCACAATCAGCACGGCTCCGGGTGAAAGCACCAGCCCTGACCAGGTCGCCGTATAACCCAGATCCTGCTGGGCCAGTTGAGGCAGCACGACGGAACTACCATACAGAATCATCGCCATCCCGGCCATGAGCAGGCCCGCAACCCAGAAGTTACGGTCTTTCATTACCAGAATGTCGACCACCGGTTTGCGAGCATACATTAGCCAGTAGACGGCTCCGACAATGCCGACCAGCGCCAGTACCGCGAATAACACAATAAAGTGCGACGCAAACCAGTCCTCATCTTCACCCCGATCCAGCATCACCTGCAGGCAGCCCAGGCCCAGCGTAATTAAACCGATACCGATGTAGTCAATTTTCAGTTTGCCCTTGGCCCACTTGCGCTCCCATGGCGGATCTTCCAGCAGCGGCAAAATGGCCATGATCGTCAGGATACCGACCGGGATATTGATAAAGAACACCCAGCGCCAGCTGTAGTTATCCGTAATCCAGCCGCCCAGCGTCGGGCCGATAACAGGCGCCACGATAATCGCAATCGAGGAAAGGCCAAACGCTTTGCCCCGATCCTCAGGTTTAAAGTAGTCGAGCAGCACCGACTGCTGCACAGGCTGCAGGCCGCCGCCGAAAAACCCTTGCAGGACGCGGAACAGAATGATCTGCCAGAGTTCGGTGGCAATACCACACAGGAATGAGCAGATCGTGAACATGACGATACAGATTAAGAAAAACTGTTTACGGCCAAATAAACGACTGAAGAAGGCAGAGATGGGCAGCACAATGCCGTTCGCCACGAGGTACGAGGTTAGCACCCAGGTGGATTCATCGTAACTGGATGAGAGCGAACCGGCGATATGTGGCAGGGCCACGTTCACGATGGTGGTATCCAGGATTTCCATAAATACCGCCAGCGTTACCGTAATGGCCACGAGCCACGGATTACTGGCGGGTTTCCAGCTCTGCGATTCACTCATTCCACGGTTACCTTCGGTTCAACCGATAAGCCCAGTGGCAGTGGACGGTTAGGATCCAGTCCTTTATCAATCACAATCTTGACCGGCACGCGCTGAACGATTTTCACGTAGTTGCCCGTGGCATTCTCCGCCGGGAAGGTCGAAAAGCGCGAACCGGTGCCCATCTGGATGCTGTCGACGTGGCCTTCAAGTTTCATGTCAGGCCAGGCATCCACGCTGATGGTTACCTTGTCGCCGGGATTCATTCGCTCCAGCTGTGACTCTTTAAAGTTGGCGGTGATCCAGATATCCGGGGAAACCAGTGAGAACAAGGCGCTGCCCGCCTGAACCAACGTTCCCAACTGGACATTTCGCTTAGTCACAAACCCGTCGTAAGGAGCACGAACCTGAGTGTAAGACAGATTCAGCTCGGCCACATTCAGTTGGGCTTTTGCCTGCTCGACCTGTTCCTGACGCGCTTCAACATTGGTTTCCTGCTGACGGATTTGCAGGGCCACCTGCGAGGCGACTTCCACCTGAGCTTTGGCGCTTTGCAGTTGTGCCTGCGCGGAGCGTAACTGCGCCGAGGCTGAATCAATGTTGCGTTGACTGGTGGCGCGGGGATCGACGCCGCGCTGACGACGGTAATCCGCCTGCGCATTCAGGTAGTTGGCCTCGGCTTTGGCCTGATCGGCCAGCGCCTGGTCGCGTTGCGCCGGGTACTGAACGCGCGACAGTGCCAGTTGCGCCTGAGCCTGGTGCAACTGTGCCATGGCCAGGCCAAGCTGTGCTTTTGCCTGCGCGCGCTGGGCTTCGTTATCGCTGGGATCGATTTCCACCAGCAGATCGCCCTTCTTCACGCGCTGGTTGTCTTTCACCAGCAATTTTACGACGTAACCCGAGGCTTTCGCTGCGATAGTCACTGCGTTGCCTTCGGTAAACGCATCGTCAGTCGTTTCTTCATTACGGGTGGTAAACCAGAAAAAGAACGCCACGATCAACATCACCACCACGACGACCGCCAAAATAATTAACGGCTTTTTGCCGGGACGCTTACGCGGTTTCTCGTCGTTATCGCTTTGGCTATCGTGTGCTGGGCTGTTTTTATCGGGCGCGTTTTCTGTGTCTTTCTGGTGTGGGTCGCGGTTGTTGTTGTTCTCGCTCATAGTGTCCGTCGCTGGCTAAGGCCCTCAGTCCTGGGCGTAGAAAGTCAACTAAACATTAGATCGAAAACTGACAAAATCCAGTACAACTTTACTTAACTTGAGAAAGTCCGCACGTCCTGCCACGAGGGCAGGACAGGTTCGCGTCAGGCAACCAGTTTAAGCAACAGCCAGCCGGTCAGCATCGACCATGCGAGTAAGGGAACGGAGAACAGATGGAAGCGCCACCAGATGGCACGATCTTTCGCCATGCGCAGCGCAATCAGGTTGGCAAGCGAACCCGGCAGCAGGCCAAACCCACCGATATTGACCGCCCAGGCAAGGACGTCTGAAGGCGGCACTTTCTGCAAAAGCAGGATCGTGGCAGGCACATTACTGATCACCTGTGACAAGCCAATCGCCAACAGGTAAAGCTCCCCTTTGGCAAGATGGGCAATCGCATCAAAATGGGCCTGCACAACAGGCAAGCGTGTCAGCAAGAACACGTCCAGGAACATGACGATGAAGACCACCAGCAGGCTCCAGTCGATATTCAGCAATACCTGGCGCGCCATAATAAAAAAGCAGACAAGAATCAGCAGTAGCGCCCAGCCGGTCAGGTGCCACTCCAGCGCGGCGATAAACAAGACGTAAAGCGCCAGACTGACGGCAAACAGTGGCTTCTGCCAGCTGTGCTGTTCTGCGTTCTCATGTTTTTCAATCGCGCGTTTGGCAAAACTAAACCAGGTGACGACCAGCAGGCTTAACAGCAGCCAGACGGCCAGCGGGGTCATTTGCCAGATAAAACCGACTACACTCAGCGAGCCGTGGCTCCACAGCAAAATATTCTGCGGATTGCCCACCGGCGTCAGCAACGAACCGGCATTTACGGCCAGCGCTTCGAAGATGATTAAGCGGGAAATCGGTAAATGGGAAAACTTGCGCAATGTCAGCGTCAGCGGCACCAGAATAAACAGGGCTACATCGTTGGTTAAGAAGGTCGAGAGCACCGCCGCCGCAAGCACCATAAACAGGGCCAGCGTGCGCTCATGCTTAAACCCCGCAATTAACCGACCGCCCAGAACATCAAAATACCCACTGGTTTCTAACCCCTTGGTGAGGATAAGCAGTCCACTCAGGGTGATGATGGTGTGCCAGTCCACTGCGGCAGGCAGATCCGCCCAGTGGTAATGAGCAAGAAACAGCAGAACAACCCCAACAACGACTAACAAGTGCAATATATGGTCATGCAGAAATGAGCGAAGCACAATGGGCATGATGTCCGGCGCCTTAACTGAGGATTAATTGTTTTGGTAAAATTTCTGGAATACGGCCAGGGTTTCATCACTGACGTGATGTTCGATGCCTTCAGAATCGCGGCGTGCCGTTTCCGGACTAATGCCAAGCGCTAACAGGAAGGTTTCAACGATGTGATGGCGGGCGCGGCTCTCTTCAGCCAGCTTTTCCCCTTCACGCGTCAAAAAGACGCCGCGATAAGGCACCTGCTCGACCAGGCCGGCAGTTCCTAACCGCTTTAACATTTTGGCGACGGTCGGTTGCGAAACCCCCAAACGCGCGGCCATGTCGACCTGGCGCGCCTCGCCAAACTCACCAATCAAATCAGAGATTAGCTCAACATAGTCATCAATCAGTTCACGACGATGCGCTTCGCGCACCTGCCGAAAACCTTCGACATGCTCTTCAATATCTTTTAGTGGTCCTTGCGGGGCAGAAACCACGCTTTTGGCACGACGACTCATTCAGCTTCCTCTTTATTTTTTCCACACCAGCCCTTCCGTGTGGATTTAGCTGCGCTCATTGTAAACCAGGCGCAAATAAGCTCAAATTTTTCGTCGTTAGCCTTGGCTAAACGGTATAGCCAGTGCTATATTTGTCGATAATGTAAACAGAGTGATGCATTAAAGCACGATCTCTGCTTACCGTTGCGTTAAATTTTATGGGAGGTGATGCTATGAGCACTCTGAAAAGCTGTATCGACTGCAGCAAATGCTTCCAGGCCGAAAAAATAACATCAGGAAAATCCTGGTGGTGCCTGCTGACGCGCTCCCCTTTTACGCTGCGCCTCATGCTTATTGAGCGTCTGCTGGGCCAGCAGCCGGAAACACGCTACTGCCAAAAACTGATCTGGCGCGGCTGAATCCGTTTTCACATTCAGATTCATTACCCACGCGCGGCCTGTTTTCCTTTCCTCGCCGCGCGCCTGCGTTGATCCACGCTTCTGATCTGGTCACCTGTGCCCTGCGCTTAGCGCTGTTCCTGTAAAGGTAAGCGTCAAAATACAGCCGCTGTGTAAGGCGCACTTCTTTTGTTCTGTCCGGGCCTGAAAAAAGGCTTCCAGCCAGGGAAGTCCAGGGCGCGGGTTAATGTCAGAACGTAATGCGGCGCGGAGAAGACAGATACAGTGACAGTCGCGGTGGCAAAGACAAAGACAAAGACAAAGACAAAGACAAAGACAAAGACAAAGACAAAGACAAAGGCAGGTTATTAGCGCGGGTTTTTGTTACCAATAAAAACGGCCCTGAAGAGGGCCGTTTTTTAATCTCGACTAAGCTCGCTTAGAAGCTGTAGCCTACGCCAGCAATCCAGGTGCCAACGTCAACGCTACGGATGCGGCTCTGCTCATAGCCAACGTCCAGTGCAACGTTTTCCATTGGGTTGAACTGCATACCTGCGCCGTAAGAGAAACCGTAGTCGCTGGTGTCAGCTTTGTCGCGTGAAGTGGTGTCGTTAGCCTGGTATTTGCCGTAGCCAACACCAACCACACCATAGATGCTTGCCCAGTCATTCAGACGGAATGCTGGACCACCGGTGATACCGTAGTACTGGCCTTTATTGTAAATGCCGTCTTCGGTACGATCTTTCTCGGTGTAAGTGAATGAGCCGATCCAACCCAGTGGGTTAGAACCGTCTTCATAGCGATATTTCAGGTTGAAGCCGTTTGCTTTGTTAGCAACGCCCTGGTAGTCGCTCTGTGCGTAGCCACCGGTTACGGTGCTCTGTGCCATGGCGGAACCTGTTGCGACTGCTAACACACAGGCTAATGCTGAAAGACATGCAATTTTTTTCATAACCACCTCAAATGTGAAAGTACTTCTCTCCTGACAACGCTAAAAATATAACAAAAAATAGCGAGAAACTCTGCCCGCATTTTGTTGTCTAACACAGTGTTTGGTGTAACAGAAAGTTAATGGAGTTTCCTATGTCATTCATTTTTCTTATAAAAACCGTCATATCCTTGCAATAATGACCCCAAACAAATTTTCATTCTTTAAGTAAATTCCTAAAAAAACCTGACATTAATTTACTTTCCAGCCGGAAAAACTGCTTAAAAAGCAGGCAAACAGACAAAATTAAAATCAGTTTACGTCCCCTTTTTGACCAACATTTCCTTTACACTGGTCATCTTGTTAGCTCATTGATTGGGAAGTATCAACAGGATGTCAGTTTCGCCACTCAAATCGCTCACGCCAGCTTTACTCCCTGTCGTCGTGTTACTTATCTCGATGTTGTCGCTTCAGGGCGGCGCCTCACTGGCAAAAACACTTTTTCCCACCGTGGGTGCCACCGGCATCACCGCATTGCGCCTGGGCTTTGGCACCGTCATCCTTTGCCTCATCTTCAAGCCCTGGCGACTGCGTTTTCGTCCTGAACAGCGCATGCCGCTGATTATTTATGGCTTAGCATTGGGTACGATGAACTTTTTATTTTACCTGTCTATTCGGACGGTACCGCTTGGCATCGCGGTCGGGCTGGAGTTTGTTGGCCCGCTTACGCTTGCGCTGCTCGGCTCACGTCGGCCACTCGATTTTCTTTGGGTCATACTGGCGGTCATTGGGCTGTGGTTTTTACTGCCGTCCAGTACCGGTATTACCTCCGTCGATCCGATAGGTGCACTATTTGCGCTCGGTGCCGGTGTCTGTTGGGCAGTCTATATTCTGTCAGGGCAGCGCGCGGGCGCAGAGCACGGCGCGGCAACGGTCGCCATCGGCTCTCTGATCGCTTCGCTGATTTTTGTTCCCGTAGGGCTGACGTTTGCCGCAAGCGGCATCTGGCAATGGAGCGTCGTGCCGGTTGCCATTTTGGTGGCCTTTCTTTCAACGGCGCTTCCCTATTCACTGGAAATGATGGCACTGACCCGTTTACCTGCGCGCATTTTTGGTACGCTGATGAGCCTTGAGCCTGCGGTGGCGGCACTGTCTGGCATGCTTTATCTGAATGAGAGCCTTTCTGGCGTGCAGTGTCTGGCGCTGCTGGCGATTATCCTGGCCTCGTCCGGCGCTACTCTGACCATGCGTCCCAGAAAGCGCCAGTTAAATGCAATAGAATTATCTGATAATAAAAAGAAATAACAGGTTTCCGCCTGCTGAAAGGCAGGCTAAATAACAATAACTCTCATGCTGATAATTATTTCAGTTAATGTGTAATAGAAAGTTAATATTTAATACAGGTAAAAATCATTCGATTGAATTTTTATTTAACCTTATGTATTTAAAGTGCTTTATGAAATTTTAAGTTTAACAATTTATTAACTATTTCACCCGCGCACCCACGCACGCTAAGGTGAATGCTATTTCATCCATTGATTAAGCCAATCCTGCAAGGCTACAAATCGCTGCTATACTTAGTTTCGTACTTGATTAGGACAACCATTGAAAGAGAGGACTGAAACAATGAGTACCGCTAAACTGGTTAAAACAAAATCTTCTGATCTACTTTATACCCGTAATGACGTGGCAGATGACGAAAAGCGCGCCACCATTGAGGTGCTCAATCGCCTGGTCGTGGAGTTCATCGATCTGTCCCTGATCACTAAGCAAGCGCACTGGAACATGCGCGGCGCGAACTTCATCGGTGTGCACGAAATGCTGGACGGTTTCCGTACCACCATCACCGATCATCAGGACACTATCGCGGAACGCGTAGTGCAACTGGGTGGTGTAGCACTGGGTACCACTCAGGTCGTCAACGATAAAACGCCACTGAAAAGCTATCCGCTGAATATCCACAGCGTACAGGATCATCTGAAAGCGCTGGCCGACCGTTATGCTGTGGTGGCTAACGATACGCGCAAAGCGATTTCTGAAGTGAAAGATGAAGATACCGCCGATATCTTTACCGCGGCTTCTCGTGACCTGGATAAATTCCTGTGGTTCATTGAGTCTAATATCGAATAACGGTCTTACAGGCTATTACCAGGCGGGGAAACCCGCCTTTTTTACGTCTGCGTTACTATAATTTATGACTTTGTTAACATTTCTGACGCTGCGCCCTTCCCGTTTTCGCCTTCTGATGCACACTACTCCTGCACCACTTTAGCGCTTCGCACCATGATGGATCACCATAATAGTGCATCGGCGCGACAGGTTGCAGAATCGTGTCAGCGATGATCTCCTGATCATTATATTTTTTACATTTTGAAAAGTTGGCATACTTTTTTCATATGATAGCCCGCAAATGATAGCTCGCAAACCCAGGCCCTGTGCCTGGTCGCAATAAGGAAAAATGATGAAATCGCTATTTAACATCTCTGTGGCCGCGTTGGCGCTGGCCTTCTCTCTCTCCACTACCGCAGCAGAAAAGAAACTGATCGTCGCCACCGATACGGCTTTTGTCCCGTTTGAATTCAAACAAGGTGACAAATATGTCGGCTTTGACGTGGATTTATGGGATGCCATTGCGAAGGAACTGAAACTGGATTACACCCTGAAGCCGATGGACTTCAGCGGCATCATCCCTGCCCTTCAGACGCACAACGTTGATGTGGCACTGGCCGGCATTACCATTACTGACGAGCGCAAGAAAGCCATTGAGTTCTCTGATGGCTACTACAAAAGCGGTCTGCTGGTCATGGTGCGTAACAACGAGAAAGACATCAAAGGCATTGACGATCTGAACGGCAAAGTGGTGGCGGTGAAGAGCGGCACAGGTTCCGTAGATTATGCGAAGGCGCACATTAAAACGAAAGATTTGCGTCAGTTCCCGAATATCGATAACGCTTACATGGAACTGGGCACCAACCGCGCTGACGCAGTGCTGCACGATACGCCCAATATCCTCTATTTCATCAACACCGCAGGTAAAGGCCGTTTCAAAGCTGTAGGTGATTCTATTGAAGCCCAGCAGTACGGCATTGCGTTCCCGAAAGGCAGTGATGAACTGCGTGAAAAAGTGAACGGCGCGCTGAAAACGCTTAAAGAGAACGGTACCTACAATCAACTCTATAAAAAGTGGTTCGGAACTGAACCGAAATAATCACTGAGCCCGTTTTTTATTTTTCAGCAGGGACCCTGTCCCTGCTTTTTTCCATCGCAACAAAAGCGGAGTTTCACCATGGATTTTGACTGGAGCGTCATCTGGCCAGCCATGCCCGCGCTACTCGAAGGCGCAAAACTGACCTTAATTATTTCCATTATTGGCCTGGTCGGTGGATTGATCATCGGCCTGGTCGCGGGTTTTGCCCGCGCATACGGTGGCTGGCTGAGCAATAATATCGCCCTGGTTTTTATTGAAATCATTCGCGGTACGCCCATCGTCGTGCAGGTTATGTTCATCTATTTTGCCCTGCCTATGGCGTTCCCGGATTTACGCATCGATCCGTTCACCGCCGCGGTGGTAACCATTATGATTAACTCGGGTGCCTATATTGCGGAAATTACCCGCGGTGCGGTCCTGTCCATTAACAAAGGCTTTCGCGAGGCCGGGCTGGCTTTGGGCCTGTCAGGCCGCGAAACCCTGCGCTACGTCATCATGCCGCTGGCGCTGCGTCGTATGCTGCCCCCGCTGGGCAATCAGTGGATTGTCAGCATTAAGGACACCTCGCTGTTTATTGTGATCGGTGTGGCCGAACTGACCCGCCAGGGACAGGAAATTATTGCCGGTAACTTCCGCGCGCTGGAAATCTGGAGCGCAGTGGCCGTTACTTATCTTGTGATTACGTTGGTGTTGAGCTTTGTGCTGCGCCGTATTGAGAAAAGGGTGAAAATCCTGTGATTGAATTTAAAAACGTCTCAAAGCATTTTGGCCAAACCCAGGTGCTGCACAATATCGACCTGAAGATTAATCAGGGTGAAGTCGTCGTGATTATCGGCCCCTCCGGTTCGGGTAAATCGACGCTGCTGCGTTGCATCAACAAGCTGGAAGAGATCACCAGCGGCGAACTGATCGTCGATGGCCTGAACGTTAACGATCCCAAAGTAGACGATCGCCTTATTCGTCAGGAAGCCGGCATGGTGTTTCAGCAGTTCCACCTTTTCCCGCAGATGAGTGCGCTGGATAACGTGGCTTTTGGCCCGATTCGCGTTCGCGGTGCCAGCAAAGAAGACGCACGAAAACTGGCCCATAGCCTGCTGGCGAAAGTGGGCCTGGCCGAGCGCGCCAACCATTTCCCTTCTGAGCTTTCGGGTGGGCAGCAACAGCGCGTGGCGATTGCCCGGGCACTGGCGGTGAAACCCAAAATGATGCTGTTTGATGAGCCCACCTCCGCGCTGGACCCAGAACTGCGTCACGAAGTGCTGAAAGTCATGCAGGATCTGGCTGAAGAAGGCATGACAATGGTTATCGTCACACACGAAGTGGGTTTTGCCCGGAAAGTGGCGTCGCGCCTGATCTTTATTGATAAAGGCCGCATTGCCGAAGACGGCGATCCGGACCGTCTGATCAGTGATCCGCCCAGCGAACGTCTGCGCGAATTTTTACAGCACGTTTCCTGAGCGCGAACGGGCCGGCAGGCGGCCCGTTTTTCTCTGGCGACGCCACACGATGATGCAGCGAACTGACGCAAGCGCCTGCGTTAGCGGGACAATCGCTGCGCGCGTTGGGCGGCGGACATAAAGCTCCAAGCCAGGAACCGGCTCTGCTTCTGCCCCTGCGCCATATTGACCACACGTACCACCTGGGTATCCAGCGCCTTCAGCTGTTTCTCCAGCGCGGGTAAATGCTCTTTGCGCGATACCAGCGATGTAAACCAGACGACCTGCTGAGCCAGACTGGCGCTTTCAGCGATCATTTTCCCGACAAAGCCCTTTTCTCCCCCTTCGCACCACAATTCATTGTGCTGGCCGCCAAAGTTCAGCGGTGCAGCCGGTGCCAGTCCCAGGTTGCGCGTTTTACGCTGTGAACCGGCCGCCGCCTCTGCCGCAGAAGCGTGAAAAGGCGGATTGCAGATGACCGCATGGAAGTTTTCATTCTTATTCACCACGCCATTCAGCACCACGGCGGGATTTTTTTGCCGACGCAGGCGGATCAGGCGTTGCATGCCCGGGTTCGCCGCGACAATTTTTGTCGCCGTTTTTAGTGCCGCGTCATCAATATCCGTGCCGGTAAAACGCCAGCCATATTCCGCCGCGCCGATCAGGGGATAAATACAGTTCGCCCCGCAGCCAATATCCAGGATGTCCGCCGGCGGGATCCTGCCCTGGTTGTCCAGTGCCAGTAAATCGGCCAGGTAGTGAAGATAGTCAGCGCGCCCCGGCACGGGCGGGCACAACGAACCAGGCGCCAGTTGCCAGTCAAGGCCGTAGAACCGTTTAAGCAGCGCCTGATTCAACAGCATGACCGCTTCAGGATCGGCAAAGTCCACCGACATGACGCCATAGCCGTTGGGCCGGACTTTTTCTGCCAGCGGCGGGTGCGCTGCCGTCAGCGCGGCAAAATCATATTCACCCTGGTGGCGGTTACGGGCATGGAAAGGGGACGGGCTGGCAGACTTTTTCATACGTTCTCTCATATTTTCAGGCGCGCGTACAATACGCTGTGGCGGGCAGAAAATAAACCGCATTCTCGGACAGAGCGGCCAGCAGGCCGACGTTGCGGACGTGCGAAATCGCGAGGGTACGGCGTCGTTGCAGGAAAGCGAGGTGAGCAAAAAAGCAAAATGCGCCCCGCCAGCAACAATGCTGGCCGGGCGTTAAGTCTGCGGGATTATTTAAAATCGACGCGCATTAAATCCTGAATCGGCATGCCCCGGGTGGTTTCAACACAGCGGTCAATATAGCTGGTGAATCCTGGCGGTGAGCTCATGCCCAGACGCAGTAATTTGTCGTTAGAGAACACTACATTCAGACGGGCGAACTCGCCGTAAAGACGCATTGCGCGCAACATCAGACGTTCGTTGCAGGGTCCGTAGATCTTTTTAAAGTTCTTACGCTCTTTAACGATTTCGCTGAAATCAACCTGCAGATAATTCGGTGCCAACGGGGCACTTTTTTCTGCACTGGCAAAAGCCGAATCAATTTCAGAGAAGGTATTACTGCTGCGCTCGCCGGCAGAGATGTGATAAACCATCTCCTCGGTGCAGCCATGATCCATCAGGAACACCAGCGATTTGGCACAGTAGTCTACCGGGATGACATCAACACGGTCATCGAGTGAGCAGAGGAATTTCTCCAGCTTCATGACCATTTTAAACACCCAGAAGATGCTGCCTGACGGCGTGCACCCTTCCTGAGAGTGGCCCACCACAATGGACGGACGCGCGATGACCAGTGGCAGATGCGGCAATTCCTGTTTGATCTTATTTTCGATATACGACTTGGAATAGGTGTAATCGACAATGTGATCTTCGCGTGAAGACAGCACCAGATCTTCTTTTACAATCTCACCGTGATCCGGGGCAGACGACATCGCCGTGCCGACGTGGACGAATTTAACAAATTCAGGCAAGGCTGCCATTCTGGCGGCCAGTTTAAACGTCCCTTCCACGTTGACGCGCCAGATATCGTTATTCTCACCAAATGACGCAATCGCTGCGCAGTTGATAACGTGGCTGATCTGATCGATGCGCGCATCATCCAGGAAAAGCTCCGGGGCCAGCAAATCGCCGACCAGAATTTGATCTGCTGTCAGGCGCGCAATCGCCTGCGCCGAACATGAAAACTTGGTTAAATTATCTTTAACCCTCTCCAGTCCCTGGTTAGCATCGCTGGCTCTGACGAGCAGCAATAACTCAACATCCTGGCGCATCAGCAATTCTGCCACGACTGCACCACCAACGAATCCAGAAGATCCTGTAACAAGAATTTTTTTCATATTCGACCACGAGAACAATTGATGAGATTGCATAATGCCTCAGTTTCGTTAAACAAATACGAAACTTTCATTAGCACAAAATGTATAAAATGATTCCGTTTAACTTTCGTTTACTTTTTAAACACATCTTTTCGCGGATTTCTCATCAAATAAATAATTAAATTATTGATATTTAACGTTATTAACGCTGTAGTACAGAACATTCCCTCCTGTCGCTGAACCAGACTAATCTGGTTAACAATGCGCAAAAAAGCGGTGCGGCTCTGACGGTTTAACGCATGGCGGACAGGCCAGGCTAGACTCTGTTTTTATCCAGGAGATGACGATGCATAAACGCTATTCCTATCAGCCCCGCGCCGGACACGGTTTGCCTCACGATCCACTGAATGCCATCATTGGCCCACGTCCAATAGGCTGGATCAGCAGCACCAGCGCCAAAGGCGTGCGCAACCTTGCGCCCTACAGTTTTTTTAACTGTTTCAATTACCAGCCGCCCATTATTGGCTTCGCCAGCAGCGGCTGGAAAGACAGTGTGCAAAACATCGCTGAAACAAAAGAATTTGTCTGGAATCTGGCGACCCGACCGCTGGCGGAGGCCATGAATGAAAGCTCAATTTCTGCCCCAGCCGATCAGGACGAGTTTGCCCTGGCAGGCTTGACCCCTCTGGCCGCCTCGCAGGTCAAGGCCTGTCTGGTACAGGAAAGTCCGGTGAATTTTGAATGCAGGCTGACACAACTGATTCAGTTACAGGATGCCGGCGGGCGCGCCATCGACAGCTGGCTGGTGCTGGGCGAAGCCGTTGCCATCCATATTGACGAAAGCCTGCTGGAAAACGGTATTTATCAGACGGCGAAAGCGGAACCGATTTTACGCGCCGGTGGGCCCAGCGCGTATTATGGCATCAGTGAAGCACAGCGCTTTGACCTGGTGCGGCCCGATGCGCGCCGCAGCTAAGTCAGAGCAGTTCTGCCGAATGCGTTCGTAACGTTTTGACCGCACGGGCGATCTCAGGTGCCAGCCAGCGATCGTCCTGCCAGCGGGTAACGACTTCGCGCCGTTGCCGCCAGGCGCGTCGCGGACCAGTGCGCTTTACTGTGGCATTCCTGCGTCTGACAGGCGGGCGCTACGCATCACGAACGTCGCCGTCAGCCCTTGCCCTGCGCCACAAAGCTGTGTAACAGCGGCTTCAGGACTTTTTTCAGTTCTGCCGCGCGGGCTTCATGCCAGGTAAAGGGCGGTGTCTCGTCCATATAATTGATTTGCGACAGCTCCAGTTGCACCGCCTGGATCTGCCGATCGGGTTGACCGTAAGCGCGCGTAATGTAGCCGCCTTTGAAACGGCCATTGACGACCCAGCTATAGCGATCCTGCGCGCTGCATACCGATGTCAGCCCGTCGATGACGCGTTTGCTGCAACTGGCCCCGTCATTGGTACCAATATTGAGATCCGGCAGGCGACCGTCAAACAGTCGTGGAATTTCACTGGCAATCGAATGAGCGTCAAACAGCAGCGCATAGCCAAATTCCGCTTTCATCTGCGCCAGCGTCTGCTGTATCTGCTGATGATAAGGCTGCCAGATTGTCTGAATATATCCCTGTCGCTGTGCATCCGTGGGGGCTTTGCCCGCAACAAATGTCGGCGTGCCGTCAAACAGGGTTTCCGGAAACAGGCCGGTGGTGGCGGTCGTATAAAGCGGTTGATTGTCTGAGGGACGATTGAGATCGACAACAAAGCGTGAGTAGCGGCCAATGACCAGACTGGCTCCCATATCACGCACAAAATCATATAGTTGTGGAATGTGCCAGTCCGTATCAGGTAAGTCACGGGCGGCATCGCTGAGCCCGGCTTCAACTTCCGGTGTTAACATCGTGCCGGCATGGGGAATACTGACCAGCAGCGGGATAGTCCCTTGGGTAAAATGAAAAGGTGTCATTGTACTTCTCCGCGGTAGATAACGGTACAGGGCAGTTCACCGCCCAGCCAGTAAACCAGTTCCGCCGGGCGGGCCAGCGGCCAGTGAACAAAACTGGCCACTTTTCCCGCCTCCAGCGAACCGTGACTTGCCTCCAGCCCCAGCGCCTTTGCCCCCCACAGGGTCACGCCTGCCAGCGCTTCTTCCGGTGTCATGCCGAACAGGGTGCAGCCCATATTCAGCATCAGGCGCAGCGACAGCGCGGGCGATGTGCCGGGATTGGCATCACTCGCCAGTGCCATGGGCACACCATAGCGTCGGAACAACGCTACCGGCGGGCGCTGCGTTTCCCGCAGCAGATAAAACGCGCCGGGCAATAACACGGCTACCGTACCCTGTTCTGCCATTGCCTGAACATCCGTTTCCGTTGCATATTCCAGATGATCGGCGGACAGCGCGCCATAACGGGCGGCCAGCGCCGCACCGCCCAAAGAGGAAAGCTGCTCGGCATGCAGTTTCACCGGCATGCCCAGCGCCGTTGCCCGGTCAAATACTCGGGCGACCTGCTGCGGGGTAAACGCCAGATGTTCGCAAAATGCATCCACCGCATCCGCCAGGCCTTCGGCGCTGATCTGAGGTAACAGGCGGTCACAGATGATCGTGATCCAGCCATCGGGATCCTGTTTAAATTCGGGCGGAACCGCATGAGCGGCCAGGCAGGTGGCCTGCACATCCGCAGCCACCTCCTGACTGAGCTGTCGAATGGCACGCAGCATACGTAATTCACTTTCTTCATCCAGACCGTAGCCGGATTTAATCTCGACGGTGGTCACGCCCTCGGCCAGCAAGCGATTCAACCGCCAGCGGGCTGTCTCCACTAACGTTTGTTCACTGGCGTCACGGGTGGCCCGAACGGTAGAAAGGATGCCGCCGCCCTGGGCCGCAATATCGGCATAGCTCACGCCGTTGAGGCGCTGCTCAAACTCCTGACTGCGATCGCCACCAAAAACCAGATGCGTGTGGCAGTCCACTAAACCCGGCGTGATGATCCCGCCCGGCAGACGATGATGTTCACGCGCCTCAAAAGCCGGCATCGCGGCGGCGGGCCCAACCCATACCAGCCTGCCCGCCTTTACTGCCAGCGCACCCTGTTCGATAAGATGATAGTGGCCGCTTTGCATGGTTACCACATCTGCCCCGCTCCACACGCTGTCTACCTGGAGTTTTTCTGCCATTCCCGCCTCACAATGCGCTTGCCGTTTACAGCAAACTTTAAAGTATGTATATGTATATACAACCACATCCCTTGAGGATCAACCATGGCAACTTTTTTTGCGCCACGCGCATGGCTGGCCGGAGGCTGGCATAAACAGGTGCGTATCAGCGTCAACGCGGCGGGCATGATTGATGCGATTACGCCCGACGGTGATGACAGGGAAGCGACACGTTTAGCCGGTAACGTGATTCCCGCTATTGCGAATTTGCATTCACATGCTTTTCAACGTGCCATGGCCGGTCTGGCTGAAGTGGCGGGCGATCCGCAGGACAGCTTCTGGACCTGGCGCGATCGGATGTATCGCATGGTGCAGCGTCTGACGCCCGGGCAGGTAGGTGATATCGCCGCCCTGCTGTATATCGATATGCTAAAAGGCGGCTATTGCCAGGTCGCAGAATTTCATTATCTGCATCACGATGTTGACGGTAAACCTTATGCGGACGATGCCATGCTGCGCCAGCTTATTGCGGCGGCAGAGACGGCAGGCATAGGTCAGACGTTGCTACCGGTGCTTTACAGCTACAGCGGTTTTGGCGCTCAGCCGCCGGTGCCGGGACAAAAGCGCTTTATTCAGCAGACCGACAGCTATCTGCAACAGCAGGTACGTCTTCAGACGTGGATAAAAGATAAACCCCTGCACAACGCAGGTCTCTGCTTTCACTCACTGCGCGCAGTCAGTGAAGCGCAAATGCATGCCGTGCTCAGCGCCAGCGAGACCACGTTACCCATCCATATTCACATCGCCGAGCAGGAGAAGGAAGTCAATGACAGTCTGACCTGGAGCGGCGAGCGTCCGGTGAGCTGGCTGATGACGCGTTTCGATGTCGATGCACGCTGGTGCCTGATTCATGCAACGCATCTTGATGACAGCGAAGTGACGCGCCTTGCCGCCAGCGGTGCGGTTGCCGGGCTCTGCCCGACCACGGAAGCCAACCTCGGTGACGGTATTTTTCCCGCCGTGGACTATATCGCCCAGGGCGGATGCTGGGGCATTGGCTCTGACAGTCATGTCTCGCTCAGTGTTCAGGAGGAGTTGCGCTGGCTTGAATATGCCCAACGCCTGCGCGACCGTCGTCGCAATCGCATCACGCTGCCCGACCACCCCTCAGTCGGCGATCTGCTGTGGCAACAGGCCGCGGCGGGCGGTGCCCAGGCCTGCGGAATAAAGAGTGGGGCGCTGGCCGTCGGGCAACGCGCCGACTGGCTGGTATTACGCGATGACGCCTGGCTGGGCAGTGTGGATGAGTCTGCCCTGCTCAATCGCTGGCTGTTTGCTGGCCAGCGCGAGCAGATTCGCGACGTGTATGTGGCGGGTAACCGGGTGATCAGCGATGGCCATCATGCAGAAGAAGAAGCCTGTGCAGCCCGTTTCGCGCAGGCAATGGCAGCGTTGCGATGAGAAGCGTTTTTTCTTTAGACAGCTTACCCGTCAGTCGCTGGCGCAACGGCGGTGGCGAAACACGTGAAATTATCGGCTATCCGCCCGGGGCAAACGACTTCGCCTGGCGCGCCAGTATTGCCACCATCGCCAGCGACGGCCCCTTCTCGGCGTTTACCGGTGTCGATCGCATTATCACTCTGCTAAACGGCAGCCCTGTTCTGCTGCGTGGCGAGAACGTCGCGCATCGCCTGTTGCCGGAAAAGCCCTGGGCTTTTGCGGGTGAGCAGGCACTTGAGGCTCAGTTGCAGGGTAAAGCGCCCAGTCAGGATTTTAACATCATGACACGACGAGGCGAATGGCGGGCACAGGCTGACGTCGTCACCGACGCCGTCAGCAGCGAGCACGGTGTGGCCTGGGTGCTGGCAGGAGAATGGCGCATCGTGAACGATGCGCCATTAGCGGAGCAGCAGGGCGTCTGGTGGGTCGATCATCCCACCCGACTGCAGCCGGACAGCCAGGATGCGAGGTTACTGTTTATTCGTCTTACCCGTGCCCTTTAAAGCGCCCCAGCAGCTTGTAACGCGAGCCGGGATAGAGTAAACGCGCATAGGTCACAATCTTGTTATCGCTCCAGGTCTGGCGACGGATAAGCAGGCAAGGCTCGTGCTCATCAATCGCCAGATATTTACGCTGTCGCGCATCCGGCATCACCGCCTCAACGATATGTTCACCCGCCGTCAACGGTGCCGCGCGCATCAGGTACGTATAAGGCGTGAGCGTGTGGTAATCCTGGGCCAGGTAATCCGGGGCCAGTTGTGGATTCACCAGCCGATCTTCCAGTTGCACCGGCATGTCATTTTCATAATGCACAATCAGAGAATGAAACAGCGTTTGTCCGGTTGTCAGGCCCAGAACGGAAGCCTGTTCCGGATCGGCTTTATTCTGACCAATGGTGAGAATTTTGCAGCTGTGCTGATGACCCCGCTGCGCAATTTCATCCGCGATGTTGTGCACCTCAAGCATGGCTGTGTAGCCTTTCATCTCCGCGACAAACGTACCAACGCCTTGCATACGTACCAGAAATCCTTCGCTGGTTAATTCCCGCAATGCCCGGTTAATCGTCATACGACTTACGCCAAGCTCATTCACCAGCTCGCTTTCTGAAGGCACCCGTTGGTTAGCTTTCCAGTGGCCTTCACGAATCTGGCTGATGATCGCCTGTTTGACCCGTTGATAGATGGGTGCGGGTTCGTCACTCATGGCCGCTGCCAGTTGTGCAATTGCCGTGTGCTCGGCCATATCGTATTCCTTAAGCTGATAATGCCCAAAGTTTACTGCCTGACGGGCTGGATGTATATACATTCCAGCCTGAGATCGGCACGTAAACCGTGCACCTGTTGCCTTACAGCGGTGCAGGAAACCCGCCTGCTGCCCACGTTAGCCCTCTGTTAATGCCTGATCAATTTTGTGATCGGTCTGGCATGCCGATTGCAACTTGTATAGACAAGAATAGACAGTTATGTTTCACTCGCGTTATTCCGCTATTCGGGTCAACAGAACGGCCAGCGAATAAGCCAACCCTTGTATAGACAGGAGCAAAGTATGTCAGGTTCGTCTCAGGGATTACGTCTGGTGCCAGGCAAGGTCGATCTCGCGATGTTGCGCGCAATATATCAAGGTAACGTCACACTCAGCCTTGATGACGGCGCTCGCCGCGCCATCACTGAAGCGCAACAAACCGTTGAAGCGATTGTGGCCTCCGGTAGCGTGGTGTACGGCATCAATACCGGTTTCGGTAAACTGGCGCAGACTCAAATCCCCGCCAGCCGTCTTGCCGATCTGCAGCGAAACCTGGTGCTGTCTCACAGCGTCGGCCTGGGGGAACGTCTGCCCGATAACGTGACGCGCCTGGTGGTCGCCAGCAAAATCATCAGCCTTTCCCGTGGTCATTCTGGCGTGCGGATTGAACTGGTGGAGGCGTTGCTGGCCCTGTTCAATGCGGGCGTGATGCCGTGCATTCCCGCCAAAGGATCGGTGGGGGCCTCCGGCGATCTGGCCCCACTGGCGCACATGTCGCTGATGCTGCTGGGTGAAGGTGAAGTACGGGTCAACGGTGAACGCATTCCGGCAACGGAAGGTCTGGCAAAAGTGGGGCTGACGCCGTTTGTGCTGGGTCCCAAAGAAGGGCTGGCCTTACTCAACGGTACCCAGGTATCGACTGCGCTGGCCCTGCGCGGCCTGTTCGAAGCGGAAAATCTGTTTGCCGCAGGCTTAATGGCGGGCGCGCTGTCGCTGGAAGCGATTAAAGGCTCATTAAAACCGTTCGACGCGCGTATTCATCAGGCGCGTGGCCAGCATGGCCAGATTGCCGTGGCGGCCGCCGTCACCGCCCTGATTGAAGGCAGCGAGATCCTGGGTTCTCATACCCATTGTGGGCGCGTGCAGGACCCCTACTCTGTCCGCTGCGTCCCCCAGGTCATGGGAGCGTGCCTGGATAACCTCAGCCATGCCGCCCGCATCCTGCAGATTGAAGCCAACGCCGCGTCCGATAACCCGCTGGTGTTCACCGAAACCGGTGATGTGATCTCCGGTGGCAACTTCCATGCTGAACCCGTGGCTTTTGCCGCAGACATTATTGCCCTGGCCGTCGCCGAAGTGGGCGCCATCTCTGAACGTCGACTGGCCCTGCTGCTGGATACCGGTTTGTCCGGTCTGCCCCCTTTCCTGGTCCGCGACGGCGGCGTGAACTCCGGTTTTATGATTGCTCAGGTCACCGCGGCGGCACTCGCCTCCGAAAATAAATCGCTGGCGCATCCCGGCAGCGTCGACAGTTTGCCTACCTCGGCTAACCAGGAAGATCACGTGTCGATGGCCACCTATGCCGCCCGCCGACTGGGCGACATGTGCTTTAACAGCGCGGCGGTAGTCGGCATTGAAGCCATGGCAGCGGCCCAGGGCATTGAGTTTCATCGTCCCCTGCAAAGTTCTGCACTGATAGAACAGGCCATTGGCACGATCCGCGAACGCGTCGCCTTCCTTGAGGAAGACCGCCTGCTGGCACCGGACATCGAAGCGATGCGCCAGTGGGCAAGCCGCTGCGACTGGCCGCAGGCACTCACCGCATTGTTACCCAGCATGGGCACCCATTCAGTTGAATAAGGAATCCGTCATGAGCGAAACCCTGGCAAAAGTGGTAGCACGCGAGATTCGTGCGCCGCGTGGAAATACACTGCACTGCGCAAACTGGTTGATTGAAGCGGCCTACCGCATGATTCAGAACAACCTCGATCCCGATGTGGCAGAGCGCCCGGAGGATCTGGTGGTCTATGGCGGGATTGGTAAAGCCGCGCGTAACTGGGCATGCTTTGAGCAAATTTTACGTTCGCTACAGGTGCTGCAACCCGACGAAACCCTGCTGATCCAGTCGGGCAAGCCGGTTGGCGTGTTTCGCACCCATGCGGATGCGCCACGCGTACTGCTGGCTAATTCCAATCTGGTGCCGCACTGGGCCAACTGGGATCACTTCCATGAACTGGATAAGGCCGGGCTGATGATGTACGGCCAGATGACCGCCGGGTCCTGGATTTACATCGGTGCGCAGGGGATTGTACAGGGCACCTACGAGACGTTTGTCGAGGCCGGACGTCAGCATTACAACAATGATTTAAGTGGACGCTGGATCCTGACGGCCGGATTAGGCGGCATGGGCGGTGCCCAACCGCTGGCCGGCGTGCTGGCCGGGGCCTGCGTGCTGGCCATTGAATGTCAGGAATCGCGTATCGATTTCCGTTTACGCACCCGCTATGTCGATCACAAAGCCACCTCGCTGGATGAAGCCCTGACGTTAATCCACGCGGCCACGCAGACGAAAAAGGCAATCTCCGTGGGTCTGTTAGGCAACGCGGCAGAAATCCTGCCGGAGCTGGTGAAACGCGCCAAAGCCGGTGGGCCGAAGCCGGACATCGTGACCGATCAAACCTCGGCGCACGATCCCGTCAACGGCTATCTGCCGATTGACTGGGATGTGTCGCGCTGGGAGCAGGAACGTAAGGCGAATCCTAAAGCCGTAGAAAAAGCCGCCCGCGCCTCCATGGCGGTGCATGTGCAGGCGATGCTCGACTTTTGTCACATGGGCATCCCTACTGTGGATTATGGCAACAATATCCGCCAGGTCGCGCTGGATGAAGGTGTCAGCAACGCGTTTGATTTCCCCGGTTTTGTGCCCGCCTATATCCGTCCCCTGTTTTGCGAGGGCAAAGGACCGTTTCGCTGGGTGGCCCTGTCTGGCGATCCGGAGGATATCTATAAAACGGACGCTAAACTCAAAGCGCTCTTCCCTGAACATAAAACGCTGCATCGCTGGCTGGATATGGCGCAGGAACGCATCGCTTTCCAGGGGTTACCGACACGTATCTGCTGGCTGGGGCTGGGCGAACGCCATCTTGCGGCGCTGGCCTTTAATGACATGGTGCGCACCGGCGAGTTGAAAGCGCCGATAGTCATTGGCCGCGATCATCTCGACTGCGGTTCCGTCGCTTCGCCCAACCGTGAAACCGAAGCGATGAAAGACGGTTCGGACGCGGTCTCTGACTGGCCATTACTGAACGCCCTGCTTAACACGGCGGGCGGTGCGACCTGGGTCAGTCTGCACCACGGCGGCGGTGTGGGCATGGGCTTCTCTCAGCACGCCGGCGTGGTGATTGTGTGTGACGGCAGTGAAGCGGCAGATGTGCGTCTGGGCCGCGTGCTGTGGAACGATCCCGCCACCGGCGTGATGCGCCATGCCGATGCCGGCTATGAACTGGCGCAGACCTGTGCCCAAAAGCACGGACTGAACTTACCGATGCAATAACGGTATCAAAACGCGCGGTTCCGGCGAGCACCATGCCGGAACCGCACAGCCCCAGCCTGCTGTCACATCGAGCCACGTCAGACGGTAATGAACCTACGACAATCCGGATAATACGCCCATAAACCGTGTTGAACCCACAGCATCATCGAATGCCAGAGTACGATGGATCTTACCGGGAGCCTGCGCCGTGCCCCTGCTGGCCGATCCGTCCTGCGAAGACAGCCTTATCGGTATTGGCTTTCTGTGCGTGAAACGAGAACCGGCATAAACGACTGCATTTTTGTACACTTGCTTATTACTTATTCCATTTTGATTTAGCCTGTCATCCCATTTCGCCTTTTCGGTAATAGACGTACCGCTGTCAGATCTCTAAAGTGAAGCTTCCTGAATGATATGGAGCGCGATACTGCATGACTCTTTCCCCTGCCCTGCTTGACGAAGCGCTGCGCTGGCGCCATCAGTTTCATCGCGAACCTGAACTGGGTTATCAGGAACATCAGACCAGCGATAAGGTCGCGCAGGAGCTGGAACTTGCAGGCCTGCAGGTGTTTCGCTGTCTGGCTGGCACCGGCGTGGTGGGCACGCTGGAAAATGGCGCCGGGCCGGTTATCGGCCTGCGCGCGGATATGGATGCGCTGCCGATCAACGAGAAAGGTAATGCGGCCTGGCGCTCTGCCAGGCCCGGCGTGATGCATGCCTGCGGCCATGATGGTCACACGGCAATTTTGCTGGCAGCAGCAAAACATCTGGCGGCTACGCGTCGCTTCAGCGGCACTGTGCATTTCATTTTTCAGCCGGCGGAAGAGAATCTGGGCGGTGCACGCAAAATGGTCGAAGAGGGCTTATTTACGCGCTTCCCGATGGATGCCGTTTACGCGATGCATAACTGGCCGGGCTTACCGCTGGGATCGCTGGCCGTCAATCCCGGCGCAATGATGGCCTCGCTGGACGCCTTTGAAATCACCCTGAGCGGTAAGAGTTGCCATGCGGCCATGCCGGAGAGCGGTGCCGATCCGATGGTGGTCGCCGCCGAACTGATCCTGGCGCTGCAAACTATTCCCTCACGTCGCCTGTCGCCGCTGTCATCTGCGGTTGTCAGCGTCACCCAGATTCAGGGCGGTGAGGCGATTAACGTGATTCCGGAACAGATTGTTCTGCGCGGAACGGTGCGCTGTCTGCAGGACGACGTGCGCAAACGGGTTCATGCCCTTGTTGATGATTTTGTGACGACGCTGCCGAAACCTTTTGGCGTGTGTGGGGCCATTCACTGGCTGCCCGGCTATCCGGTAACGGCGAATCATGCTGGCCCGGCTCAGCAGGTGCATGACGTTGCCGTTAGTACCTTCGGCGAAGGCCAGGTGCGCTGGCAGGTGAATCCGTCCATGGCCTCGGAAGACTTTGCCTGTATGCTGGAAGCCTGCCCTGGCGCCTACTTCTGGCTGGGTGCCGATGGCGCAACGCCCTCCGCACCGCTGCACAATGCCCATTATGACTTCAACGATGCGCTGATTCCGACCGGAATCCAGTTCTGGCAGAACCTGGTGGAACAGGCTCTGCCACAGACGCGCGCTTAAAAACCCGCTGCCGCGAGCCTGTCCAGACCGGCCTGCAGCGTCGCCGCCTCACCGCTGGCACGCAGGCAGCAGGCAATCTGCAGACGCAGCGAGGCGGGCAGTGGACGTTGCTGATTCAGCACCTCCTGCGTCCAGCGCGCGGTCTCCTCTGCCGATTTGTCCGCGGGCAGCGCTACACTGATTTCCGGCTGCCTCTCCACCCAGACCTCGGCCTGCTGTCCAGCACCGCCCACGTAGCTGATGGACGGGCAGCGCTGCGGATTGGCGTAAACCTCGCCCTCTGTGCCATTCAGCAAAATAGCCGGGGCATCGATATCATTAAAAAACGTTGCCACCCGCGGCACGTATTCGGGATGCGAGACGCTCGACAGGCGTAGCGCCTCGCGTTCGCCAAACGGGGTGGCCAGTTTTGCCAGCGTATGGGCGCTGTTGCGGACGCCCATGCGCCAGCGCAGCGACAGCTGTTTTGCCATTGGCGGACAGAGGTGATCGATGGTGATAAACACCAGTTCGCCCTTGTCGAGCAACGTCTGCGCCTGCTCTGCAGTGGTGACCGGCATGATGCCCAGCGCCGCAAACACCGCTTCGCTGGTGATGCGCGTCGCATCGTCGCTGACGCCGTGAACCAGCACCGGCAAACCCAGCCGGTTCAGCACCAGCGCCAGCAGGGGCGTCAGATTGCCCTGACGACGCGCACCGTTATAGCTGGGAATGACCACGGGCATCGGACGGCCTGCGGGTGCCTGCAGGCGCAGCATACGCGCCTGCATCGCCTGATAAAATCCGCGCATCTCCGCCTCGCCCTCGCCCTTGATACGCAGGGCAATTAAAATACTGCCCATTTCAAGATCCGGTACGCTGCCGTCCAGCATAGCGCCGTAAAGTGCAACGGCACTGTCGAAATCAATATCACGTGCATGGTTCTTACCACGCCCGACTTCTTTGATAATTTTATTCAGTTCCATCACTCGTTTCCGTTCAGTGGTACCGACTTAACGCCGCGTCGCACGCGGTTTGCGCGCGCCAGGTTTGGATCGGGCCTTCAGGGCTTCAGGCTCAGGCGTCACCGGTTGTTCAATGGCGAACACGGGCAACGCGGCTAACAGCCGGGCACCGTAAGCTTTGCTCAGCAGACGGCGATCGTAAATCACGATTTCGCCATAGCACTGGTGGCTGCGAATTAAGCGCCCGACCTGCTGAATTAACGTAAAGGAGGCGCTGGGCAAGCTTTGCACTTCAAACGGATAGCGTTTGAGACTTTTTAGCCACTCTCCCTCGGTTAAAATTACCGGACTGTCTATGGGCGGGAAAGCGATTTTATGAATGTGCACCTGGCTGAGCAGCTCGCCTTTTAAATCCAGCCCCTCGGCAAAGGACTGTAAACCAATCAGAATGCTGGTTTCGCCCTGTTCTATCCGCTTACGGTGCAGGGCGATCAGCCGGCTACGCGGTTGATCGCCCTGCACCAGCATCATCAGGCGCAACTCGGGCAACGCCTCGACAAATTGCTGCATGGCCCGACCGCTGGCAAAGAGGACCAGAATGCCTTTGTGTTTATCGGTCTGCATTTGCTGGCGAAAAAAGGCCGCCATCTCGGCGATATGGGCTGCTTCATTCGCCATCAGCGGCTCGTAGCGCATCTGCGGGATAACGAGCTTACCCTGGTCGACGTGGCTGAACGGCGAGTCCAGCGCCACGAAGCGGTCCCCGGCCTTTTCATTCAGCCCGGACATCTCCTGCAGGCGGGTAAAACTGTTTAATGAGCGCAGCGTCGCAGAGGTCACCACCACATGCGGGATCTTTCGCCACAGCATTTTTTCCAGTTGATCGCAGACGCGAATGCCTGCGCAGTGAAACAAGAGATGTGCCTGCCCCTCACGCAGCTCGCGGGTAATCCATTTGGAGACGGGTGCGCCAGAGGCTTTCTCCATCGCGGCCAGCCGCCACAGTTTGCTGACCGATTCAAACCAGCCAAAGTGGCGGTTAAGCTGCAATAAATTGCGATGCAGACGGACCAGATCAACGCTGCCGGTTTGTTCACTCAGCGCGTTGATCAGTCCCTCCGCCAGCCCGCGCAGCGCATCGCTCAGCTTAAACAGACGCGCGCACAGCGCCAGCACATCCTCCGGCAACGCGCCCAGTACAAAGCGAAACTCGCCGGGCTGATTATGCGCGGGTAACAGCGGGCTTAATGCATCGCTTATCACGGTCAGTAACTCGCGCAGTTCATCACAGTGCGCTTTCAGGCGTTCTGAACTGGCCAGCGGAGGCGGCGATTTGGGCCGCATCTGGCTCATTATCGCCTCGACCAGTTTGACAAACAGATCGAGCTGCAGGCTGGTCCAGCCCGGCGTAATATCCGCGCTCATCTCCAGCGCATCCCGCGCCACGTCGGGCAGATGGTGGCCTTCATCCACCACCAGCATCAGGTTTTTGGCGGGCGGCAATACCGATTCATTTTCCATTGCCGCCATCACCAGCGCGTGGTTGGCGACCACCACATCGACCTGCTCGATTTCACGTCGCGCGATAAAAAACGGACACTCCCGATACCAGCGGCAATGCACGCCCAGACAACTGGCTTTATCCGTCGACAGGCGCTGCCACAGGCTGTCGCTGACGTTTTCATCGCTGTGATCGCGCAGGCCATCCCACTGATGGCGATCGAGTGACTTTTGCAGCCGTCCGCACAGGATCTGCTCGTCTTTGGTGCTGCTGACCGCGTCATCATCCAGGTAGAACAGCAAATCAGCCTGCTGATGATCATCCGCCACCAGCGCAGCCAGGTTACGCGGGCAGACGTAACGTCCCCGCCCAAAGGCCGCTGTAAAGGTTAAATCCGGAATGATTTTTTTCAGCAACGGCAAGTCTTTGCTGAAGATTTGATCCTGCAAGGCCACGTTGGCCGTGCTGATCACCAGCCGTTTCTCTTCGGCACGGCTGACGGCGATACCGGGGATCAGATAAGAAAGGGTTTTGCCCACACCCGTGGGCGCTTCCACGGCCAGGTGACGACCGTCATCACCCGACAGGCATTTTGCCACCTCAGCAATCATCTGACGCTGGGCCGGGCGAGGAATAAAATCGGGCACCTGTTGCTGCAGCGCTTTGTACCACTGTGCTATCTGGCTTTTTATTGCTGCTGTCAGGGCCATGTTCAGATTACCGTGTTACTCATTGGCCTGTATTTTTACACAGTATTGCGGTGTCGTCAGCTTTCAGGTCTGTTTTTTCGTGCCCGCTTCAGAAATGAGTGACGAGGCGGGCGGGCTGAGCACCGGACAAACCGCGCGGCGCAGTGCATGTTTGATTACCGATCCCCGTTGACCCGGCGCACTCTCGCAGCACATCCGCTACGTCAGCAGCTTAAACATCAACGTGGTCGCGTCCATCTCACCGTGAATGGATTCCGCATAGAGAGGAATAAATCCGGCCACCTGCCAGTTCAGCGCCAGGTAAAGCTCGCTGGCGACATCGCCACGCCGCGTGTCCAGCACCAGTAAGCGTTTCCCCTGCTGGCGTGCCCGCTGCTCTGCCTGCTGCATTAACTGGCGTGCAATGCCCTGCCGCCGCGCGCGGGGATGCACTAATAATTTACTGATCTCGGCCCGGTGTCGGCCATTCGGCATTGCGCTCGCGTTCAGCATAACCGTCGCGACAACCGTGCCATGCTGACGGGCGACCAGCAGCTCACTTTGGCCCTGTTCCAGTCCGGCAAGCTGACGTTGCCAGAACTGATGAATGGCCGCCCGGTCATCGGGATCGATAAACCCGACGCTGGCCCCGTCGGCGACACAGGCCTGTAAAACCTCGACCAGCTCGCTTAACGCCTGGTGCGCCGCACCGGCGCTGAGTGATTCATAGAGTGTCATGGTTTACATACCACCAGCAGGTAACGCGCACCCTCAGTCAGATGCGCCTGAAAGCCGGATGCGCCCGTAAGATGGAAACGCAGGCTGTCGCCCGGACCGAGTGTCCAGCTCTGCGCGCCCATCGTTACCGTCAGTTGCCCTTGTCGCAGCCAGATATGCTGCTCCATGCCCTGCACGGGCGGCGCATTATAATCAATACGGGCACCCGGTCGCAGCGTTCCCTCAATAAGCTCACATCGGAAGGTGGCCGCAGGCGGCGATACGTTACGGCGAATAAAACCGCTGGCTTCGTCCTGCCAGACCGGTTGGCGATCGCGCGGAATCAGCAGATCGTTACCTTCTTCAACTTCGCTCAACAGGCGTGACATTGTTAAACTGTAAGCGACGCATAAGCGGTTCAGGAGAGCAGCCGTTGGACTGGTTTCAGCGCGCTCAATACGCGATAATGTTGCCCGGCTAATGCCTGTTGCGGTGGATAACTCATCCAGTGACCAGCCCTGTTTTATGCGCAGTTCTGCCAGGCGAGCCGCGAGGCGTTGTTCAGTATTATCAGCAGCCATTTTTATCTCTATTATGAAATTTAATTCTCCCAAATGAGATAGGACACCATTTAAGCGCAGCCGTCAAGTTGTACATTTAAAAATTGGTTGTACAACTTAACAGGCTTCGCTATGGTGGTTCCATTCAGGTCAGTGAAAGAGGTAAATATGACCTTATACAGTATCGGCGACGTCGCCGAGCGCTGTGGCATAAATCCGGTTACCTTACGCGCCTGGCAACGACGTTATGGATTATTGAAACCACAACGTACTGAAGGCGGTCATCGACAGTTCGATGAAGAAGATGTTCAGCGCATCCAGGAAATTATGCGCTGGATTGAGAGTGGAGTCCCGGTAGGCAAGGTAAAAGCCCTACTGGAAGGCGGCGATGTTGATACGCATGATGGCTGGACGGCCATGCAGGATGAGCTTATCAGCATACTGCGCCATGTAAGACCGGCAAAGCTACGCAATAAAATCGCCTTAATTGGCCGCGAATATGCAGTCGATTCGTTGATCGATCATGTTTTTATGCCCGTAAGGCAAAAACTCAGCCTTGATCAGAATACGGCCCGCACGATGTGCAGCCTGCTGGACGGCATTCTGATCGACTATGTGGCGTTCTGTCTTGCCAGTAATCGCAAAAAGGCAGGCAAGGAAGCGCTGATCATTGGCTGGGGCATTGAGGATCGAACCCGCATCTGGCTGGAAGGCTGGCGGTTATCCCAGCACGGCTGGCGGATTGATGTGCTGTCAGAACCGCTGGATGTTCCGCGACCGGAGCTGTTTCCCGGGCTGAATATGTTTGTTTTTACGGGGAAAAAACTGACGCGTCGTCAGCAGGAACAACTGTCGCACTGGCAGGAGCAGGGATTCTCTGTTCTTTTGCATGAGGCTCACTGACACAAAAACGCACGCTCGGCACTATGACGGCTGCCTTGCGCGCGCTATCATCCCCGCCTTCACATCAACACCTTCAGGTTATTTATGAACTGGAAAAAAACCTTTTTCGCCACGCTGTTTGCTATTCTGTCGCTTGGCGGAACCAGTGGGCTGATGCTGGTTGGCTATTCGCTCATCGTCCATTCACGCTAAATCTGCGCTGTAGCCGTTCAAACAGGCGATCGCAGACAATCGCCAACAGTGCGACCAGTAAAGCGCCCTGCAGCACATAGGCGGTATTAAAGCCGCTTAATCCAATAATGATGGGCGATCCCAGGCTTTTTGCCCCTACGGTAGAGGCGATGGCTGCCGTACCGATATTGATAATCACCGACGTGCGCATTCCCGCAATAATCACCGGCGCGGCCAGGGCGAGCTCCACCTGCCATAAGCGCTGCCAACGGCTCATTCCCACCCCTACGGCAATCTCCCGGCTGCTGGCAGGTACGTTGTCCAACCCCGCTAAGGTGCCCTGAAGGATGGGCAGCAAACCATAGAGCAGTAATGCCACGATCGCGGGCCAGGCGCCAAATCCCATCACCGGGATCGCAATGGCCAGCACGGCCACAGGCGGGATGGTCTGACCGGCTGCCGCAATGGTTTCCAGCAGAGGGCGGAAAGCGCGACCACTGCGACGCGTCGCCAGCACGCCACAGCCGACGCCGATAACGGTTGCCAGCAGACTGGCTACGACCACTAAAAACAGGTGCGCCAGGGTGAGTTGCCAGAAACTGTCCTGCTGGTAGAGTGGGCGCGCAAGTTCAGGGAACCAGGCGGCAAACAGCGGCCCACTGTAGGGCATCGCCCAGAGCAGTCCCAGATAGAGCAGCACCAGCCACAGTAGCGGATCGGCTAACCGTCGCATCGGCCCGTCTCCGCATGATGCAGCAGGTCAGCGAAGTGAAGCACACCAAGCGGGCGGTGATCGCCATCGACTACCGGCAATTTATCGGTGCCGCGACTGATAAACTGCGACAGCGCCTCACGTAACGTCAGATCTGCCCTGAGCGGTTCTGCTTCCAGCCATTCGCCATGACGCACCACGCTGCCGACCTGTCCGAGCGCCAGTAGCCGCAGTCCTCTTTCACTGCGGCCAAAAAAATCCCGGACAAAATCGTTGCCTGGCCGGGTCAGCAACGTCAGCGGTTTGCCCTGCTGAACGATCTCACCGTCATGGAGCAGCACGATATTGTCGGCCAGCGTCAGGGCTTCATCAATATCATGCGTCACCAACACAATCGTGCAGCCGGAGACCTGATGGATACGTAACATTTCCTGTTGTAGCGCGCCGCGCGTTACCGGATCCAGTGCACCAAACGGTTCATCCATCAGTAACACCTGGGGATCGGCTGCCAGCGCCCGGGCAACCCCGACGCGCTGCTGCTGCCCGCCGGAAAGCTGATGCGGATAGCGACGCAATAAGGCCGGATCCAGATTCAGTAGCGTGATGAGTTCCGCAATTCGTGCCTGGCGGCGTGCATTCGGCCAGCCAAGCAAGGCGGGCACCGTGGCAATATTCTTTTCGATCGTCCAGTGGGGAAATAGCCCCGTCGACTGAATCGCATAGCCCATTTGTCGGCGCAGGGCCTGCGCATCCAGCTGACGAATCGACGTCCCCCGAAAGCGAATATCGCCCTGATCGTACTCCACCAGGCGGTTAATCATTTTCAGCGTGGTCGACTTGCCGGAACCCGACGTCCCCAACAGAACGCTAAAGCTTCCCTCGGCAAGCGTCAGAGAAAGATTTTTCACCGCCGCCTGGCCCGCAAAGTATTTTGTGACGCGCTCAAACTCAATCATCGCTTCGCTCCAGCAGGGCTATCACTACCCGAAATAACGCATCCAGCACGACCGCCAGCGCAATGACCGGGATCACGCCTAACAGCACCAGATCCAGCGCATTGCTCAGCAATCCCTGGAAAATAATGGCGCCGAATCCGCCTGCGCCAATCAGCGCCGCGATCACCGCCATGCCCAGCGTCTGCACCACCACCACACGTAATCCTGCCAGCCACACTGGCAACGCCAGGGGGACGTCAACGGCAAGGAACTGCTGGCGGCGGCTCAGCCCCATGCCGCGTGCAGTTTCGCGCACGTCCGGGGGCACCTGTTGCAGACCGGTCACCACATTGCGCACAAGCGGCAACAGCGCATAGAGCACCAGGGCGATGATCGCGGGCGCCATCCCAATGCCGCTGATGCCCCATTCACCTGCCAGGGGAACACGTTTTGCCAGCGCCGCCAGCGGGGCAATCAGTAAACCAAACAACGCCACTGAGGGCACGGTCTGAACGACATTCAGTACGCCAAACACGCTGCTTTGCCAGCCAGGCCGTCGGTAGAGCGCTATGCCAAGCGGCAACGCGATGAGTAAGGCAGGCAGAACGGTGCCAACTAATAACGTTAGATGGCGCAGTAAAGCGGCATCGAACACCGCCTCACGACTGGCATATTCTTTAAGCAGAGACAGCTGTGAAAGTTGACCGCTGAACAGCAGAAACAGAGGGATGATCCAGACCGACAGATTCAGCACGAGCTGCCAGCGCTTATGTTTGGTTAACTGACGCACCGTATCCGTGATGAGCAGTAGCGTAATGGCACTTGCACACCACATGCCGCTGGCAAACCGGGTACGCGCGAGCCGGCTACCCTGCTCCGCCACCCATGTTGCCTGATCGCCGCACACGCCAGTCAGCGCCGCCAACAGCAGGGCGGCGGTGAGGAATTGCAGGGCGCTGCGCAGGGAAGACGATCGTATCCATAACAGTGCCACCAGCATCAGCCACAGCGGGAGCACCAGGCTGCCGTGTGCGGTTTGCCAGAGCATCAGGGACTGGCCGCTGACCAGCCGGTTGGCCGCCACAATGACAAACGGCAGCCCGCCCAGCACCAGACTCAGGAGCAAAACAAGGACCAGAGCCACAGGCTGTCGCCAGGGCCAGCTGATGACCGACCGCGTAAGCGACACCGTTACAGCAGCTTTTGCTGTTGCAGCCACGCTTTTGCCACACTGCTGGCATCCTGCCCTTCCACAGCAATTTTGGCGTTGAGCTGTTGCAATGTTTTTTCGTCAAGTGCACTGAACGCCGGTTTTAGCCAGGCATCCATTTGCGGATAGGCTTTGAGCACCGCTTCACGTACAACGGGTGTGGGCGCATAGATGGGCTGCACGCCTTTGGGATCGCTCAGGGTTTTCAGGCCCAGCGCGGCAACCGGGCCATCCGTGCCGTAGGCCATGGCCGCATTTACCCCGGAGGTTTGCTGGGCGGCCGCACCGATAGTTACCGCCGTATCGCCGCCTGCCAGCGATAACAGTTGATCCTGCTTAAGCGTAAAGTCATAGGCTTTTTCAAAGGCCGGCAACGCATCGCTGCGTTCAATAAATTCCGCCGAGGCAGCCAGCTTAAACGTACCGCCTTTTTTGAGGTAAGCGCTCAGGTCCTGCAGTGAATTAAGCTGATTTTTTTCGGCCACATCATTGCGCACCGCAATGGTCCAGGTGTTATTGGCGGGCGCGGGCGTCAGCCAGATCAGGTGATTTTTCTCTGCATCCAGCTTTTTGACCTTCTCATAACCCTGACGGGCATTCTTCCAGGCACTGTCTTTTTCGTCGTTAAAAAAGAACGCGCCATTACCGGTGTATTCCGGGTAGATATCCAGTTCCCCCGCCGTAATGGCACCGCGTACCACCTGGGTGGCGCCCAACTGGATTTTATTCACGGTTTTGACACCATGCTTTTCCAGCACCAGCAGAATCACATTTCCCAACAGTGAGCCTTCGGTATCAATCTTGGAACCGACACGAACCGGTTCGGCCGCATGCGCCATCCCGAGACTAAACACTACTGCACCGATGCCCGCCCAACCGCGAATAGTTGCCATGTTGCTTTCCTTATCACGTTATTCACCTGGAGTCGCCGTTGGTTGTCAGCACTGCGAAACGCGCACGGGCACCCCACCGTTTTTATTCATTGCAATAAAAGCGTAGCCTGGCAACAGCGTTGCGCGATGGGTTTTGTGACGAAACCGGCCCTGACCACATCAGCCAGGGCGAGATCGTTATGCCGGGAAAGTGAAATGCTCAAGGTAGGCAGGAATACGCGGGAACGTATGAAGAAACCAGGGCGTAAACTGCTGCGGCTGCTGCTGCATTTGCCGGGCGATATCCTGCATCGAACGGTAGTCGAAAGCGTCGGCCTCCTGCGGATTAAGCTGGGGCAGCTCATCGCTGAGCGCAAAAAACACATGGCCGTATTCATGCTCTGTCAGACCATTACTCAGGGGCAGGTTGTAGCTCAGTTCGAAGATCGGCGTCAGCGACAAGGTCATGCCCATTTCTTCACGTAACCGACGTTCAGCCGCGTCTTTAGTCGACTCATGAGGATAAGGATGGCCGCAGCAGGTATTACTCCAGAGGCCGCCGCAATGGTATTTATCGCTGGCGCGACGCTGAAGCAGCAATTCCTGACGGGCGTTAAAAACATACACCGTCACGGCACGGTGCAGTAATCCTTTTTCATGTACTTCCAGCTTTTCCATTTTGCCAGTGGGGCGATCAAGATGGTCGACGAGGATGACTTCAATAGCAGACATGAGGATTCCTTGAATGTGTTCCTCATCATTCTGGCACAAGATCGGCGAGGTTGAGGGGATAAAATTGTGCTGTTTATGCACAAATCTGTCAGACGGTGAAGCCGATCGGCAAAAATATCGGGCCAGCGGAGGCTGGCCCGATGGGCGTTACAGTTTAAAGCTTTTCACAACCCGTTCCAGTTGCAGACTTTGCGCTTCCATCGCCTGGGCGGCTGAAGAGACTTCTTCAACCAGCACGGCGTTTTGCTGCGTGGTGCTGTCTAGCTGGTTGATGGCCACGTTGACCTGCTCAATGCCCATGCTCTGTTCACGGCTGGCCGCCATAATCTCGCTCATCAGCGTGGTCACGCTGCTGACGCCCTGCACCAGTTCGTCCATCGTCTGCCCGGCCTGCTCGACCAACTGGCTACCCGCATCGATATTGGCTACGGACTCTTCGATGAGTTTTTTGATCTCACGGGCGGAGTTAGCGGAACGTTGCGCCAGGTTACGGACTTCTGATGCCACCACGGCAAAGCCCCGGCCCTGTTCTCCGGCACGCGCCGCTTCAACGGCGGCGTTCAGCGCCAGGATATTGGTCTGGAAGGCAATGCTGTCGATCACGCTAATGATATCCACGACTTTACGTGAAGAGTGATGGATTTCACCCATAGTGCTGACGACCTGCCGAACCACCTCTGTGCCACGTGCCGCCACCTGTGACGCCTCACCGGCCAGCTGGTTCGCATGTGTGGCGTTATCGGCGTTCTGACGCACGGTTCCGGTCAGCTGTTCCATTGAGGCCGCCGTCTCAACAATCGAGCTGGCCTGATCTTCCGTCCGTGACGACAGATTCGTATTACCGCTGGCAATTTCACGTGATGCGGCTGAAATGGCCAGTGCGCTGCTGCCAACCTGCTGCATTAACCCTTGCAGGTAGCTGATAAAATTATTGAAGCTCTGTGCCACCGCGTTGAATTCCGGGCTGTTGCTGGCCGGCAGGCGCTGGGTCAAATCCGCACCGCCTGTCGACAAGGCTTCAATATTTTGATTCAGCATTCTCAGGCGCTTCATCATCGCGCGGACAAAGCCTAACAGCACCAGTAACAGAATAACTGCCAGCGGGATCTGTACCAGACCCAGACGCATCAGCATGTTGTGGGACTGTGCTTTCAGGAGGCTGCTCGGAACGCTACTGGCCAGATACCACGGGCTGCCCGGAATAGCCTGTAAAAACAGCGTCTGTTCACCGTCATGACTACTGTAAGTGGTTTCTGTCGGCTGGGTGCCTGCGTGAGCCAGCAGGGCTTTCAATGGCCCAGCCATTGGATTCTGCAGATCGCTCAGGTTCTCAAGTTTCGGCGTACCGTTCGCCAGCGCTGCGTTGCCGACCACTTTGCCGTCAGACTCAACGATCAGTACGTCTCCATGAATCGCCTCGCCCATTTTTTTAGCCAGTTGGTTGAAAAAACCCAACGTAACGTCGATGGTTGAGACGCCCCAGATGGAACCGTCGCGGTAGATGGCCATCGCACAGTTGGTACGCGGCTGTGGGCTGGCGGCATCCTGATAAGCCTTAGCCCAGGCGCACTGCCCTTTTGGTGCAGCCATCCCGTCTTTGTACCAGGGCTGCTCCCAGTACTTGTCAGCCGCCTCAGAGTTCCAGTAGGTATTCACCTGCAGCTTATTGCTGGCATCACGCGCGAAAAAGCTGCTGTCTTTCTCTTTTCCGGCTTCGCGACGATTAGGTAAGGGCCAGATACCGCCGCCAAAGACGTTGCTGTCCTGATACTGGTTGACCAGCGCCGGTAATAAGGTGTCGATCGCCGCGCTGTCGATGACGGCCGCAGCCTCGGTGATGGCGCGTTGCTGCGCCTGCACACGGTTCATTTGCTCAACAATGCCGGTAGCCAGTGAATCCACCTGATAACGAATCAGGCGGCTTTCATTTTCCACCAGTTGAGGCGCAACAAACTGATTAATTACCCAGATAGTGACCAACATTAACGCAACAAAGAAGCCGATAAGTGTTGCGGTGAAGCGGGATTGCGTGGTCTTTAACATCATTGTTCCCCTGACCTTTTGTGGCGCCATTGCCTGATCCGGGTTAACGGCACAGCAAAGGGGAACTTGAGTAGACTAGATCACAAATTTAACAAGTCATTTAACAATAAAGATATTTAATTGCGCCAGGTGCGTAACTTTCTTACCCCTGGCGGCAGGCGGTTCCCGATTGCGCGGCTTATCCCGCCTCGACGACCTGCTCGCGTGGTCGGAAAATATGGGTATTTCCGCCAGCGGAAAGGCGTTCACGCAGTTGTTGCCCGCCCTGGGGTTCAGCCTGTGCAAACTGACGCTCCGCTTCGGTTACCGGCGTGGCCCACAGTAACGTTGGCCTGTCGCCATCGCGCCTCGGCAGGACAAACTGCGCGCTTTCCGGTGCCAGCTCGTTGGCTAACAGATAGCTTTCAAATCCCACAGGAGCCACTTCCGAAGCCAGCGTATGGCCTTCGCCGAGCCAGGTGAGGCGCGCCCATGGTAAATGCACAAATTCTGCCAGCGCACTGGCCATTTGCACCGCATTGCTCTCCGTCATCACCTCGCCATCAACAGCCATCCCCAGCTCTGCCCGGCGATAGTGCGGTGCCAGTTCATCAAACAGAAAATCCACCTGCGGCATGGGACGTATACTCATCCCCAGCGTCAGAAAATACCAGATGCCGTTGTGATAATGCTGCGACAGCGCCATTGGCGGCCAGTTGCCTTGATCGATCGCGTAGTATTTTACCGACTCGCCAAACTGCGCCTGATAACAGGTCATCAAATCCTGCTGTACCTTGTCCCATTCGCTGCCGTCATGCCATTCACGCCAGAACTGCCGTTGCTGTTCGGCCAGGGCGTAATAATGGTTAGTGGACGCCGAACCCAGGGGTGCGGTCAGCCGGTTCTTTTTAATACAGCCTGCAGAAAAACTGACCTGCTTATCCTGATAAAGACTCCAGCCCGGGATCACGGCAAGAAGCTGACCGTAGTACCAGAGTGCTGCGCCCGCGTCGCCCGGTTCCCAGAGTATTTGCAGCCCGGCCGGATCCAGCGGCGGCTCCGCTTCCAGGTTACGACAGTATTCGGCACTTAACAGGGGGGCAATGCCCTGCGCCATCGCCTGGTGATCGTCCTCAACCGGCGCGGGCAGGAGGTTACGTAACCAGCAGCCCCGCACCGCAAAGTGGCTACGAAACAGGTCAGTGGGCCAGATATAGAAATAAGCAGTACGCGCATCCTGTTCGACAATGGCCGTCAGGGTGCGCTGCTGATTGTGGGCTTCGGCAATCAGTGTTTGGTACGTCATAGCGCCTCATTCGTGCTTGAGGAATCCATTTTCCCCGAGGATAGAGCAGGATCATGCCTGTCGCCATGTCAGACAAGGGTAAAACTCTCAAAGTGGGGAGGTCCGGGCAGGATGGCTGAAGCAGAAACGGGATGCGCTTCCCCGGAACGGGGAAGCGTTAATCAGCACGAACCGGACGCGCGGTTCGTGCCGGGGCTTACTGATAGGTAAACTGGGCGTTCTGGGTGCGTACTGAGTCCAGACCAATCATGACGTTAAATTTGCCCGGTTCAGCAACGTGTTTCATCTGCTGATTCCAGAATTTCAGTGCATCAACGTCAATCCTGAAGGTCACTTTCTGCGACTCCCCGGCTTTAAGCATGATCCGTTTGAACCCGTGCAGCTCTTTTACCGGCCGGCTCATGCTGGCTACCGGATCGTTCAGGTACAGCTGGACGACCGTGGCCCCGTCAACTTTACCGCTGTTTGTTACGGTCACGCTGGCTTCAACACTGCCGTTGTGCGGCATGGTTTCAGCGGACAGCGTCACCGGCGACACGGTAAACGTGGTATAGCTCAGGCCGTAACCAAACGGATAGAGCGGGCCATTTTCCGCATCGTAATAGTGGGACGTGTACTTGTTTGGCTTGGCAAAGTTATAAGGCCGGCCGGTCGGCAGATGGTTGTAATAAATGGGAATTTGTCCCACGGAACGCGGGAAGGACATCGGCAGCTTGCCGGACGGGTTGTAATCGCCAAACAGCACATCCGCAATGGCATTGCCCCCTTCTGTCCCGCTGAACCAGGTTTCCAGCATGGCATCGGCCATACGATCTTCATTGACCAGCGCCAATGGACGACCGTTCATCAGTACGATGACCAGCGGCTTGCCTGTTGCCTTCAGCGCAGCCAGTAATTTTTGCTGCGCAGGTGGAATCATCAGATCGCTACGGCTGGACGCTTCGTGCGCCATGCCCTGCGCTTCCCCCACGGCGGCCACGACGACATCTGCCTGTTTTGCCTTCTCTACCGCCTCATCGATCATGGCCTGTGCGGAGCGCGGATCGACGACGATGGCAGGTTCATACATATTCAGGAAGTCCTGAATACCTTTGTTGTCTGACACGTTGGATCCTTTGGCATACAGCAGCGTCGCTTTACCCTGCGTCGCATTTTGCATCCCCTGCAACAGCGAAACAGACTGTTTCGCGACACCTGCCGCTGACCAGCTGCCCATGATATCGCGCTGGCTGTCTGCCAGCGGCCCGATCAAGGCAATGGTGCCGGATTTTTTCAGCGGTAACGTATTCAGGCGGTTTTTCAGCAGCACCATACTTTTGCGTGCCACATCCCGGGCTTCGGGACGATGCAGGCGGCTTTCCGCATTGGTGTCCTGGGGATCGCTCTCTTTCGGCCCCAGATGACTATAGGGATCGTTAAACAGCCCCATGTCGTATTTCACGTTAAGCACGTGGCGCGCCGCATCGTCGATTTCCGCCCGACTGACAATGCCGCGTTTCACCAGGTCCGGTAAGTATTTGCTGTAATATTCATCGCTCATACTCATATCGACACCGGATTTGAGGGCAATACGCACCGCATCCTGAGGATCGCTCGCCACGCCATGTTTAATCAACTCTTTGATCGCACCGTGGTCGCTGATGGTGATCCCTTTAAATTTCCAGTCACGACGCAGCAGATCTTTCAGCAGCCAGCTGTCGGCCGTGGCGGGCACACCATTAATGGAGTTGAGTGCCACCATGACGCCGCCGCTGCCGGCATCCAGAGAGGCTTTATACGGCGGCAGATAGTCCTGGAACATGCGTTGCGGACTCATGTCCACGGTGTTGTAATCCCGTCCGCCTTCAACCGCGCCGTACAGCGCAAAGTGCTTAACGCTGGTCATAATGTTGTAGCGGTCTGCCGGGCTTTTGCCCTGCATCGCCTTCACCATGGTGCGTCCCATTTCGGACGTTAAATAGGTGTCCTCGCCGAAGCCTTCGGACACGCGTCCCCAGCGCGGCTCCCGGCTGACGTCAACCATCGGCGCCCAGGTCATATTTAACCCATCGTCTGCCGCTTCATAAGCTGAAATGCGCCCAACCTCTTTAACGGCATCCAGATCCCAGCTGGAGGCTAACGCCAGCGGAATCGGGAAAATCGTCCGCTGACCGTGCACGACGTCATAGGCGAAAAACAGCGGAATTTTCAGCCGGCTGAGCTGCATCACCTGATCCTGCATCGCCCGGATATCCGGGCGCGTAACCGTATTAAAAATCGCGCCCACCTGCCCCTTGTGGATCATCTCACGCACGGCTTCTTTTGGCGTATCCGGTCCCACGCTAATTAAACGCAACTGGCCAATTTTCTCATCCAGCGTCATTTTTTTAAGCAGATTATTGACGTAGGCATCACGCGCCTTTTCGGTCATCGGATGCTGAACGGTGGGCTCCCCGGCCAGTGCAGGTTGCAGCGCAAGGGAAACAGCGAGGCTAACAGCGCAAATCCATTTCATCGGGTTGGGTTCTCTTAAGTAACTGCGCAATATCGACTAAATGCAGGATGGCATCATCAGAGCATAGCATGTCGCCTGCGGCTATCACACTGCGCCCGACGCAACTGACGTGCTACAGTAAGGACGCATGCATACGACAAGGGAATTGCCCATGATGACATCGTCTGTCCTGATTGCCGATCTGCGCCGTCTGGTTGGCACAAGTAACGTTCTGACTGAGGCCGCGCACACGGCTCGCTATCGTAAAGGCTTTCGTTCTGGTGAAGGCGAGGCGCTGGCCGTGGTGTTTCCGGCTACGCTGCTGGAGCTGTGGCGCGTACTGCAAACGCTGGTCGCTGCGGATGCGATCATTTTGATGCAGGCGGCCAATACCGGCCTGACCGAAGGCTCGACGCCGCAGGGCGACGACTACGATCGTCCGTTGGTGATTATCAGCACACTGAAGCTGGATAAGCTACAGCTCATCGATAAGGGCCGACAGGTCCTGGCCTTTCCGGGCAGTACCCTGTATCAACTGGAAAAGATCCTGAAGCCGCTGGGCCGTGAGCCGCACTCGGTGATTGGATCTTCCTGTATTGGTGCGTCGGTGCTGGGTGGCATCTGTAATAACTCTGGCGGCTCGCTGATCAAACGCGGCCCGGCCTACAGTGAAATGGCGCTGTTTGCTCAGATTGATGCCCAGGGGCGACTGAAGCTGGTCAATCATCTGGGCATTGACCTGGGCACCTCGCCGGAAGAGATTCTGGGACGTCTGGATGACGATCGCTGGCAGCCGGACGATGTCCTGCATGATGGCCGTCACGCGTCCGATCATGATTATGCTGACCGCGTGCGCGATGTGAATGCCGATACGCCCGCCCGTTTTAACGCGGATGCCCGTCGTCTGTTTGAAGCGTCCGGCTGCGCAGGCAAGCTGGCGGTTTTCGCGGTACGCCTGGACACATTTGAGCAGGAACCGCAGCAGCAGGTGTTCTATATCGGCACTAACGATGCCGCCGTGCTCAGCGACCTGCGCTGCCATATGCTGGCCCATTTTAAAAACCTGCCCGTTGCCGCGGAATATATGCACCGGGATATCTACGATATCGCCGAAGTGTACGGCAAAGATACGTTCCTGATGATTGACAAGCTGGGCACCGACAAGATGCCCCTGTTTTTTACGCTTAAAGGTCGGGTTGACGGCTGGCTTAATAAACTGTCTTTCATAAAACCGCATCTGACTGACCGGCTGCTGCAACGGCTGAGTCGCCTGTTTCCGGCGCATCTGCCGAAACGCATGAAGCAGTATCGCGATAAATACCAGCATCATTTAATGCTGAAAATGTCGGGTAACGGCGTCGAAGAGGCGCGCAACTACCTGCGGGAGTTTTTCCGTGAAGGTGGCGGAGAGTTTTTTGAGTGCGAAGGCAAAGAAGGCGCGCACGCTTTCCTGCACCGCTTTGCCGCTGCCGGTGCGGCAGTGCGTTATCACGCCGTTCACGCCACAGAGGTGGAAGATATTCTGGCGCTGGATATTGCGCTGCGCCGCAATGACAGAGACTGGTTCGAAACCCTGCCTGCCGGGATAACGCAGTCACTCAGTCATCAGCTGTATTACGGCCATTTTTTCTGCCATGTCTTCCATCAGGACTACATCGTTAAAAAAGGGGTGGATGTCCATGCCCTGAAAGCGCAAATGCTGGCGATTCTGAAGACGCGCGGCGCGGAGTATCCGGCAGAGCATAACGTCGGCCATCTCTATCAGGCCCAGCCGCAGTTGGCCGCGTTCTATCGTCAGCTCGATCCGACCAACAGCTTTAACCCCGGTATTGGCAAAACCAGTAAGCTGAAAGGCTGGGCGGTCAGGCAGCCCTGACGCCTCAAAAGGCCATGAAAAAACAGGCAGCCATAGGGCTGCCTGTTTCATTAACGCGGTTGCTCTGTGACCGTTACGTCATCGCTGACATCCGAGGCCAGCAGCTGGCGACGTTCGATAATCATGGTCTGCGGCGTCGACAGGACGATCCCTTCTTTACGTAATCGCGTCAGAATATCAAACAGCAGATCGCTTTTTGCGCCTGCAATCTGGCGCTGGCTGGCCACGTTACCGGTTACGCTGAGTACAATGCCCTGCGCGGTAAGATCTTTAAACGACACTGACGGTTCCGGCGTCTCCAGAATGCGCTCATTCTCTTCATACACCTTAAGCAGAATTTCACGTACCTGCACGGGGTCAATATTGAGCGGGAACGTCAGGGTAATCGTCACCACGCCCTGCGCGTTACCCATGGTCGCGTTACGGACGTTCTGAGAAATAAACTGCGAGTTAGGCACGATCACCGTAGATTTATCGCCCAGCTGAATTTCCGTCGCACGCACGTTGATACGACGAATATCCCCTTCCACGCCGCTGATCGTTACCAGATCGCCCACTTTCACCGGGCGCTCAGTCAGCAGAATCAGACCCGAAATAAAGTTCTTAACGATCTCCTGTAAGCCGAAACCGATACCGACAGATAATGCACTGACGATCCAGGCCAGCTTGTTCCATTGCAGCCCCATAATCGACAGGGTCAGCAGGATAATCAGCACATAGCCCACGTTACTGAACAGCGTCACCAGGGACACCCGCATCCCGCTGTCCATGGTGGTTTTGGGCAGGAAGTCGTTGTCCAGCCAGCGCCGCACTGAACGCAAGACGTAAATCCCGACAATCAGGCACAGCAATGCATTTACCAGGTGCGCCGGAACGATATTCAGCGACTCCAGGCCTTTACCGCCCCAGAATTCGATGGCCTTCTGCAACAACTCAATCGGCGTGGACGAGGCAAAGGTGCCGTTGAGCAGCGCCAGCGCCACAAACAGCACCAGGAACGTTTTACCTATCGCCGCCAGAATGGTAGCCACCTGCTGCAGATGACGTTCATCAATGTTCAGTGAACTCTGGATGCGTTTACCTGTCGTGTTACTGATCGAGAACAGACTCTCACAGCCGTCGTTGACCAGATGACTGAGAATATAAAATGAGCCAAACAAAATGCCACACCACACCAGCTCATAGCTGAGAAAACGCGCCAGCGTGACGTAGCCGATCACCAATGAGGCCAGGATGGTCAGCGCGGTGATCGTCAGCGCCATCTGAATCAATCCAACCAGGGTAGAACGCGCTTCCGGCGGCGTACCCGACTGCGCCAGGCGACGACGAACGCGCTTGGTGCGCATGCTGATCGCCAGTGCCGTAGTGCCGATAAGTAATGCCGTCAGGCCGTTGGCAAAAATACTGGTATTCAGGCTGGTGCCGACGGTGTAGTTAAAGGACTCGACCATCTGAAAGATAAACACCAGCAGGGCCGTAATCGGCGGGAACGGTTTAAGCGCGATGGCGACTTCGTTCGAAATCGTCGGCAGACGCCAGCTGGGGCGACGCGTGGATAAAAAGGCACGGCCCAGCCCGGCAATCAGGCCACAGTAGACGCTGAGTTCGACCAGACGGTAAATAAAGTCCTGCACATCGCTGGAGACTTCATCGCGGCGCGTAAAGGCCTGCGAAATAAAGACGAAGGTCAGGACAACGGCCGCCAGGCTGGTCAGCGCCACGGCAGTCGCCAGAAAACTACGGCGTAAACGCCCTTCAGGCAATTTATTGATACTGACCCAGGCCAGGAACTCTTCACCATAGCGACGACCGAGCGTCATCACCAGCACCGCGGCCAGCAACCAGCCAACCGTGCCAATGCGCCAGCCCGGCTCCCAGGAGAGTGCGGCCGTGTCTTTCAGCTCATTGAGAAAATCGCCAATTTTTTCCGCATCCAGATCCTGACTACTTAACACGGGCGCCCAGAAGCGCGGCCCCAGAATACTGCCTGAATTCAGGGCGAGTTTATTTTTTAGCTGGTCGCGGCGCAGATTGACGATTTGTGAGGAGAGCATCAGTGCACTGTTTTTAATGCCTTCCGCCTGCTTGATTTGATCGTCAAGCTTGCTCTTCTGACTTTCCAGCGCGCTGCGTTTGCGCGTCACGTCCGGTGTCTCTTTGACGCCGCTTTCCGGTTTGGGTGCCGGACCGAGCACGGCCAGCTGCGCTTCCAGTTGTTGACGATCGGGCTGTAACGCCTGCGCAAGCGTATCCGTATTGCCTGATAACTCCAGCGCCATCTCATTCAGACGACTGAGCTTATTTTCGTCGCTTTCAACGGAGACCTGGCTTTTAATTTTATCGAGGATCTTCTGCATTTTCGGCAGCTCGACAGAGGCATCCACCTTGGGTTTGTCGTCGGTTTGCTGCGTGGCTTGCGTCGCATCGTCGGCAAAACTCAGCGCGGGTGCGAGCGTCATCAACGCGAAAAAAATCAGAACACTAAATGAACGTAACTTGAGCATATCAATGAGATTCCGGCACAGTAATCAGGCGAATCACCCTCGCCATTTGCGGGTAGTTTAGATTTTCGTCTGCCATGAAACTATAGGAATACAGGTCAATCTCAGCCGGGGAACCGTAGCGCCCCGGCAGAGGATTACTCTACAGCGGCCCCATTGGCTGCGTTGCTGGCAACCTCATCCGCTTTTTGTTTTTTATAGGCCAGCGCAGCCGCCGGAACCGGCGCAGCCTTGCCGGTTTCCAGCCAGTCGCGCAGACGATTCGCATCGGCGAAATGGGTATATTTGCCAAACGCATCGAGTACCACCAGCGCGACCGGGCGGTTCTTAATCATCGTCCGCATGACCAGACAGTGCCCCGCCTGATCGGTGTAACCCGTTTTCGTTAACTGGATATGCCAGCCATTTTTATATACCAGGTGATTGGTATTGCGGAACGGTAGCGCATAACTCGGATGGGCAAACACGGCGGTTTCTTCTTTGGTCGTGCTGAGCTCACCCAGAAGCGGATATTCACGCGTCGCTTTCAGCAGCTTCACCAGATCCTGGGCGCTGGACACGTTTTTGATAGAGAGGCCCGTGGGTTCAACGTAATGCGTGTGCATCATGCCGAGCGCGCGAGCCTTGGCATTCATTGCCCGGATAAAAGCATCGTACCCGCCCGGATAAGCGTGAGCCAGACTGGCTGCCGCGCGGTTTTCCGAGGACATCAGCGCCAGCATCAGCATACTGCGGCGACTAATTTCGCTGTTCAGTTTGACGCGCGAAAACACACCACGCATTTCGGGGGTCTGGCTGATATCGACCTTCACCATCTCGTTCATCGGCTGGTGCGCATCCAGTACCACCATGGCCGTCATTAACTTCGTGATGGACGCGATGGGGCGCACCCGATCCGGGTGACTGGAGAACAGGACTTTACCATTGGTCAGATCGACAATCAGGGCGCTCCCTGAGGCGATTTGCGGCTGAGCAATCGGGGCCATCTGCGACAACGTGGTGGTCGCCTGTGCTGGAAGGGTAAAAACCTGCCCGGAAACGAGCAGCGCCAGCGACAACAGTGAAAAGCGAATTTTTGCAGGCATCGTGGAAAAAAGACCCGGTTAAGATTGTGCGCTGTGTAAACACAGGCCGCCAACGCCTGAACAGGCAGAGCGCGGGCTGGCCGCAGCATCATACGCTGAAGTCAGGGAATTTTCCTGGTGAGATTGTTTCTGAGCGTTAAAAAAAGGTTGCCGCCCTGTAGGCGGCAACGGCAGGTTAAAACAGACGCGGGCCATAGCCCCATAACACCACGGTCAGAGCCAGTAGCACTTCGAAGACCAGCACACCAATAGCGAGTGTTGAACTGGAAAAACGCAGACTTTCGTCACGGTCGATATTCAGAAACAGCGGAATGCCGACATACAGCAGATACCCGGTATACAGGAGCGCCAGCGCTGCCGCCAGCACACATAGCCAGACCAGCGGATAAAGCGCGACAAGGCCGCTCAAAAACAGGGGCGTAGCGACATAGCCCGCAAATACGGTGCAGCGCCCAATGCTGGGACGATGGGGATAGTCACGCGCCATCCAGTGAATCACCCACCCCATAACGGCGACGCCGCCCAGGATCACCAGATAGAACAGAATCCCCAGGCCCAACGCCGTCAGCAAATTAAGCTGCACATATTGCCCTTCTCCCAGGTTCCAGCCTGACTGAGTGGTGCCAATCATGGCGCAGATCACCGGCACAGCGGCCATCAGCAGCACGTGGTGAGTGTAATGGTGCGAAACCGTTTCGTTCTCTTGCTTGATAGTGCGCATTTCCTGGTTCGGATGCGCTAACAAACCCCAGACATGGTTCATACGCTTACTCCTCTGACCGATTGGGCCACCCGATCTGTTAACATTTCCACAAGGGGGCAGCAGTCATTTGAGTATAATCGGCAGGATAATTTCTGGGGCCTCTGCGCAAAAAAACGGCGAAAAAGATCGCTTACGGGGTCTTAATCCGCTGTCCTGGCAAATCGGGTATAGACTGAAAGAAAAATCTTCACACAGGGAGTTCAGCCTTGCATTTGGATATCAATGGGTTAATTACGCAGTACGGCTATCTTGCGCTGTTTATTGGCTGTATTGCCGAGGGCGAAACGTTTTTGCTGCTGGGCGGGGTTGCCGCTCACGAAGGGCTACTGCACTACAGTGGCGTCGTACTGGCGGCGATGGCGGGCGGCGTGGTGGGCGATCAGATGCTCTACTGGATTGGCCGGCGTTTTGGTACCCGCATTTTGCGACGCTTTAAAAAACATCAGGATAAAGTGGTGAAGGCGAACCGCCTGATTAAGCGTCGTCCCAGCCTTTTCGTGATTGGCGCACGTTTTATGTATGGCTTTCGTATTATTGGGCCGATCATTATTGGCGCAAGCCGCCTGAAGCCGCTGAAGTTTTTTCTCCTCAACGTCACCGGGGCGGCTGTCTGGGCACTGCTGTTTGTTACGCTCGGCTATTTTGCAGGCGGCATTATCGCCCCCTGGCTGCACAAACTCGACCAACACTTTAAACACCTGCTATGGCTGGGCGCGGCGGTGGTCTTTGCGTTTGTGCTGCGCTGGGCGATTCGCCGCTGGAATCATCACCGGGCCGATCAGTAGCCTTTAAACTGTGGGTTGGCCAGCATAAAGCCGCCGTCGATAATAAACGACTGACCGGTGGTATAGGTCGCCCACTCGGAACTCAGCCAGGCTACCATACTGGCAATTTCGTGCGTATCGCCGGGGCGGCCGGCAGGAATTTCCGGCATTTTTACGTTGTGCGCATCCGCGTCGGACATCTTGTTCATCGGCGTCGCAATCGCCCCCGGGGCGACCGCATTGACCAGAATATTGTGGGGCAGCAGACTCAGCGCCATCGATTTGGTCAGGCCGCCTGCCGCATGTTTTGCCGCGGTATAGGCCACTGAGCCCGGCAAGGGCGTATGCTCGTGCACAGAGGTGATGTTGATGATGCGTCCGCCCTGCCCTTGTTTGATCATGTTACGTGCCGCCACCTGCCCACAGATAAAGACGCCATCGACATCCACGCTGAAGGTTTTACGCCAGTCTTCCCAGGTCACGTCCATAAAGTCGGCTTTAAAATTTGCCCCGGCATTGTTGACCAGCACATCGATACGGCCCAGTTTGTCGATCAACTGCTGCAACACTTTGCCGCCTTCTGGCGGATCGGCCAGATCGAGCTGAATCGTCTCTGCCCGTTGTCCGGTCTCTTCTACCCGACGGGCGGTCCGCTGTGCGCCTTCCTCGTCTGAACGCCAGGTGATGCCAATATCAAAGCCCTGTTCGGCTAACATCTCAGCACAACGGCTGCCGATGCCCGAATCCGATGCGGTCACAATGGCCACTTTTCGTTGGGGTGCTGTCATAACGGTCTCCTCTGGAAGTGTATGAAAAGTATATACCGGGCTGAAAATTGTGCCGGACGCGGACAACGGGCTCGCCAGGTTAACGATCCGTGCCCGAACGAAGCGGTATGCAGGTACCTGGCTATAGTTAAGTCAGACACTGACAGGGAGAACGCGATGAGTAAGGTTAAACGCAAGATTGACGATCATGGTGTCATAGGTGATCTCCGCACCTGTGCACTGGTCGCAAACGATGGCACGATCGACTATCTCTGCTGGCCGGAGCTGGACAGCCCGTCGGTGTTTTCGGCCTTACTGGACAGTGACGAAGCGGGCCTGTTTTCAATCGCACCCGAGTGGCAAAACGCCCGTCGGCAACAAATTTACCTGCCGGATACCAATATTCTGCAAACGCGCTGGCTGGCCGAAGAAGGCGTGGCCGAAATTACTGACTACATGCCCATCTGCGATCGTCAGGACAAACTGCCACGCATTATCCGCCGGGTGAAAATGGTGCGGGGTCAGGCCCGGTTTAACATGGTCTGTTCGCCTCGCCATGATTACGCCCGCGCGGAAACCCGCGCCGAGATTCAGCGCGGTTGTATCGATTTTCATGCGACGGATCAGCCCTCGCTTCGGCTGGCCGCCACGGTCGTGATGACCCTGGAAGGTAATAGCGCCACCGCCAGTTTCGAGTTAAAAGCGGGCGAACACGCCGAATTTGAATTCGGCAGCGTAAATGACGCACACGTTGAAAAACTGGCGACCGCGAACTGTTTCGAAGAGACGCTGAGCTACTGGCGTGAGTGGAGTTGCCACAGCACCTATCGTGGCCGCTGGCAGGAAATGGTCCAGCGCTCAGCGTTGGTGCTGAAGCTGCTGACCTCCTGGCAGCACGGCTCCATTGCCGCCGCCGCAACCTTTGGCCTGCCGGAGGAGCTGGGGGGCGAACGTAACTGGGATTACCGTGCCTCCTGGATACGCGATGCGTCCTTCAGCATGTACGCGCTGATGCGCCTGGGCTACGTGGATGAGGCCAAGCACTTCACCGAATGGGTTGGTCGCTGTGTGGAAAACAGCCATCATGACGAGATGCGTTTACAGGTGATGTATCGCCTGGACAGCAGCACGGAACTGCAGGAAATGTCGCTGCTCAACCTGTCCGGCTATGCCGATTCCTGCCCGGTCAGGATAGGCAACGATGCCTGGCAACAGAAACAACTGGATATCTATGGCGAACTGATGGACGCCATTTACCTTGCCAATAAATATGGTGAAGCCATCTCTCAACGGGGCTGGAACCATGTCTCAGAGATGCTGGACTGGCTCTGTGATAACTGGCATCAGCCGGATGCGGGCATCTGGGAAATGCGCGGTGAACCGGAGCACTTCCTGCACTCCCGTTTGATGTGCTGGGTGGCCATGGATCGCGGGCTGCGTCTTGGCATGAAACGTTCCCTGCCGATGCCTTATGAGCGGTGGGACCGTACCCGGCGCGAGATTCGCGACGATATCTGGAAAAACTTCTGGAACAGCGAACGCGGCCATTTTGTTTCGACCCGCCATGGCGACTACCTGGATGCCTCCATGCTGCTGATGCCGCTGGTGCGTTTTGTCGGCGCAACCGATCCTGACTGGATTGCCACGCTGGATGCCATCAAGGCGAATCTGGTCAGCGATGGGATGGTGCGCCGCTATAACATCCATGAAACCCCGGCGGACGGGCTCACTGGCGGAGAAGGTTCATTTGGTGCCTGCTCGTTCTGGTACGTCGAATGTCTGGCACGTGCCGGACGCGTACGCGAAGCCCATTTTGAGTTCGAGAAATTACTGAGCTACGCTAATCCGTTGGGGTTATATGCCGAAGAGTTCGACAGCCACGGCCAGGCACTAGGCAATATGCCGCAGGCGCTGACGCATCTCGCCCTGATTAGCGCCGCTTTTTTCCTGAACCGCAAGCTAAACGGAGATGTCACGTTATGGCAGCCGTAGAGGGCGTATTTCGCCCAAAATGTTAATGAACAAAGGCGGATAACGCAGGTAAGTCAGGTAAAGTATTTCGATGCGGTAAAAATCCTGATTCACAACATCAGTTTAATGAACATATAATGCGCAGCAGGTCATAGTGACCAGCATGGGTTCGATACATTGACAAGCCTGAAACATGGCGATAAAGACTTGTAAAATATGAAAAAAAGCATTCGCGCGTTCGCTTCACTTGCATTGGCTTTGGCGGCATTCAGTCAGTCAGCCCTTGCGGTTGTTTATCCCTTACCGCCGGCGAACAGCCGTCTGACCGGGCAAAACATTGAGATTACGATTCCTCAGGACAGTAAACTGCCTCTGGAAGCTTTTGCAGCACAGTTCCAGATGGGCCTCAGCAATATGCTGGAAGCCAATCCGGGTGTTGACGTTTATCTGCCTAAGCCTGGCAGCAAACTGATTATTCCTCAGCAGTTACTCCTGCCTGACGCCCCGCGTGAAGGCATCGTGATTAACAGTGCTGAAATGCGTCTTTATTACTACCCGAAAGGCTCGAAAACCGTGGTCGTTCTGCCTATCGGTATTGGTGAGCTGGGGAAAGATACGCCGCTGAACTGGACGACAACCGTTCAACGTAAAAAAGATGGCCCGACCTGGACGCCTACCAAAGCGATGCACGCTGAATATGCATCACGTGGCGAAAATCTGCCGGCTGTGTTCCCGGCAGGCCCGGATAACCCAATGGGGCTGTATGCGCTCTACATCGGGCGTCTGTACGCCATTCACGGCACCAACGCCAACTTTGGTATCGGCCTGCGCGTCAGCCACGGCTGTGTCCGCCTGCGTGCCGATGATATCAAATGGCTGTTCGATCACGTGCCAGTTGGCACGCGCGTGCAGTTTATCAACCAGCCGGTGAAAGCGTCTGTTGAGCCAGACGGTTCACGCTGGATGGAAGTGCATAATCCGCTGTCGACCACGGAAGAGCAGTTTAACTCTCGTGAACTGGTGCCGATTACGCTGACTCAGGCGGTTGGCAAAGTACTGGTAGACGGTAGCGTGAATCAGTCTCAGGTTGATAAGGCCATCCAGAACCGCTCTGGTATGCCTGTACAGGTTAATGCGCCAGAAAACAGCGTGGCCCCTGCGCCTGTTCCCTTCAATGAAGGTGAAGATGCTGAGCCGAAAGAAGAGCCCATGACGCCAGTGATGTCGCAGCCTGCTAACCCGGTCGCGGTCCAGTCAGAGCCCGCGCCGCAACAGGCTCAACCTGTGCAGCCTTCGCAGCCGCAGCCAGAGCAACCCCAGCAGTCGCAACCTGCCCAGCCACAGCCGGCGCAGTAACATTCGCCTGTTACGGACGCCAGCCATTCAGGCCCGGTCGTCAGGTCAGTGAAAAGCCAGCGTTGGCGATAGCCACGCTGGCTTTTTTATTGGTCACGGGCTCCACTGTCAACACCACTATCTGGACGGACGGCGAAAACTCAGCCAGCCGGCCAGCAGCGTGAAGGCCAGGACGATCAGAACCAGCAGTAAAAACCCGTGCGGGTTCGACGCCAGCGGAATGCCGCCCACGTTCATACCAAAAAATCCCGCCACAATGTTAATCGGCAGTGCAAGCACCGTAATCACGGTCAGCAGATAAAGTGTCCGGTTACTCTGCTCCATCAACCGTGCTGCAATTTCCTCCTGCAGCAGACGGATGCGCTCCATCAGGCTGGCCAGGTCGTTCAGCACCACGCTAAATTCTTCCGTGAACGCCCGCAGCTCGCGGAGCGTGTCGCGGTTGAGCCAGGCGGGTGGGCGGTTAAGCAACCGGAACAGCGCCGCCGGTTCGGGTGCCAGCAGGCGCTGAATGCGCAGCAGCATGCGCCGGTAATGCCCCAGCTCACTGCGGTTGGCCTTGATTGCCGGACTTAATAAACGCTCTTCAATGTTATCGACTACCTGGCTGATGCGACGCACCACCAGTTCCAGCTGCAACTCCTGTTCACCGAGCAGGTAAAGTAACAGGGCCTCCGCACTGGGAAAATTATGCTTCGCCAGCCCCTGCTGCATCTTTTCGATCATCACTGACGAGCGATAACGTGCGCTCACGACCAGATTATGACGGCACCAGATCCACAGGGTCGCATTTTGCGTACTGCGATTTTCCTGGCTCAGCGTGACGTCGTTCAGTACCGCCAGCAGGGCATTGCTTTGTTCCGCTAACCGGGTGCGCGGCGAGGCGGAATGGATCTCGTCAAAAAAATCATCATCGACCTGAAAGTGGCCCTGCACCCAGTGCTGTGCCCGCGCGTGATTCAGATTGATATGTAACCAGAGAAAGCCTTCTTCAGGAGGGTGTTCACCGAGTTTTACCGCTTCACGGGCATTCAGGCGTTGAGGGAGGGCATCAGGAGAAAAGCGATAACCATGGATGAGTCCGGCCACATCATCATCAAAATCACGTTTTTGTGGGGTGAGAACAACGTCTGTCGCCATGGCAATCCTGTCAGCATCATCAATTAAGATCCACAGCCTGCTGAAGTTTTGTTACAGCAAAATGACCTGTGCCGCCTGGATCATTTTTTTGTCATAAAAAGCGGGTATCACACAGCGTTAACCAGATGTAACTCCGCATCTGCATCCGCTAAGAGGTACGGCATGAGCGAAAACAGTTTATCCTCTTCAGGCACGACGCAGGGACGTCCCGATTTCAACGGCAAAGGCAGCCGCGCAACCAAAACGGCTTTTTATGTCCTGTTAATAGCCGGTCTGGCCTTTGCCGGATTTAATCTGTTTCACGATGTGGAAAAAACTAACACGCCCGTCACCAGTTATGTGCCTTTCTTTCTGCTCGGCCTGGCGCTGCTGATTGCGCTGGGCTTTGAATTCGTTAACGGGTTTCACGATACCGCCAACGCGGTCGCTACGGTGATCTACACGCATTCGCTGACGCCCGGTGCGGCCGTCGTCTGGTCAGGGCTGTGCAACTTTCTTGGCGTGATGCTTTCCAGCGGCGTGGTCGCGTTTGGCATTATTTCGCTTCTGCCCGTCGAACTCATCCTGCAGGCCAGCAGCGGCAACGGCTTTGCCATGATTTACGCCCTGCTGTTCTCGGCGATTATCTGGAATCTGGGCACCTGGTACTTTGGCCTGCCCTCGTCGTCGTCACATACTTTAATTGGCTCGATTATTGGCGTGGGTGTGGCGAATGCGATGTTGCATGGTCGCAGTGGCCTGAGTGGCGTTGACTGGGATCAGGCGCTGAAGGTCGGCTATGCCTTACTGCTCTCGCCCGTCGTGGGCTTCGTCTGCGCCGCCCTGCTGCTGTGGGCCATGAAGCTGTTGATTCGTAACCGCCAGTTGTACGAAGCCCCGCACAGCAACGAGCCGCCGCCGGTCTGGATTCGTGGCCTGCTGATTCTGACCTGCACTGGCGTCTCCTTTGCTCACGGGTCGAATGACGGGCAGAAAGGGATGGGACTCATCATGCTGATCCTGGTCGGCACCATGCCCATCGCCTATGCACTGAACCGTTCACTTCCGCCCGAGCAAATCCCGCGCGTTGCCGCACTGAGTGACGTGACGGCGCGCCAGTTACTGCATATTCAACCGGCCGCCACGCCCGCCCCGGATTCACGCAATGTGTTGACGGCCTTTGTCAGCACTGACACGGTCAATCCGAACGTCTTGCCCGCGCTTGGCATGACGTTACGGGATATCAGCGACCAGATTCGCCGCTACGGCTCGATGGACAATATTCCGGCCCAGTCCGTGACCAATACCCGCAATCAAATGTACCTGGCCGCAGAATCGATCAAGCACCTGCAAACCGCCCATGTCTCGCTCCCCGATGAGACGGCACGTAACCTGAAGGCGGTGAAAACAGAGCTGGACAGCGCCACACGCTTTATTCCGATGTGGGTGAAGGTGGTGGTGGCAATCGCGTTGGGGCTGGGCACCATGGTGGGCTGGCGACGTATTGTGGTCACCGTGGGTGAGCGCATCGGCAAAACCCATCTGACCTATGCGCAAGGGGCCAGCGCCGAACTGGTGGCAATGGCGACCATCGGCGCGGCCGATGCCTTTGGTCTGCCGGTCTCCACGACGCATGTGCTCTCATCAGGCGTGGCGGGCACCATGGCGGCGAACCGCTCTGGCCTGCAGATGTCCACCCTGCGCAATCTTGCCGTCGCCTGGATATTGACGCTGCCGGTCTCGATTTTACTTTCTGCCCTGCTCTACGGGCTGTTCATTCATATCTGACCAGGTGAATTGTCATGGCAACACACGACAACAGTTTCAATCGCGACGCTTTTAATCAGCGTTTAATGCAGGAGTTCTATGACAGCTACGACGAAGAGCTGGAGCTGGAGCTGGACGATCTGCGCTTTAGCGAGGCCGCGCCCACGGGCAGCGATGAAAAAGCCTGGCGCCGTCGTTATTTTCGCGAGCTGCTGCAGTTGCAGGGTGAGCTGGTGAAGCTACAGGACTGGGTAATGCGCACCGGCCATCGGCTGGTCATTCTGTTTGAGGGCCGCGATGCGGCCGGTAAAGGAGGTGTGATTAAGCGCATTACGCAACGCCTTAATCCGCGCACCTGCCGGGTGGCTGCGCTGCCCGCGCCCAACGATCGTGAAAAAACCCAGTGGTACTTTCAGCGTTATATCGCGCATCTGCCCGCCGCGGGCGAGATGGTGCTGTTCGACCGCAGCTGGTACAACCGGGCAGGCGTGGAGCGCGTCATGGGATTTTGCAGTGATGCCGACGTGGCGGAGTTTTATCGCAGCGTGCCCGAGTTTGAAAAAATGCTGACCCGCAGCGGGATTCAAATCATTAAGTACTGGTTTTCGATCACGGACGAGGAGCAGGAACTGCGCTTCATGAGCCGTATCCACGATCCCCTCAAGCAGTGGAAGCTCAGCCCAATGGATCTGGAAAGCCGCCGCCGTTGGGAAGATTACACGGAAGCAAAAGAAGAGATGCTGAGCCGCACCCATATTCAGGAAGCCCCCTGGTGGGTTGTTCAGGGCGTAGACAAGAAACGGGCGCGTCTTAACTGCATCAGCCACCTTTTGCAGCAGGTGCCTTATGAAGCCGCCCCACACGACGAAATCATTCTGCCGCCGCGTGAACGCTCACAGGACTACCACCGCAACGAGGTGCCGGAAAATATGATCGTGCCAGAAAAGTATTGATCGCGTGCGCGGCTAAGCGCCGCGCTGTCCCGCTCTCACTTCCGGTGAGGCTGAAGAGAACTGACAGGTCTGCCGCTGTAATGCCGCATAGCGGTCAATCGCCGTAGCAATATCGGCTGAGGTTTTTAAGGCGCGAATCTCAGCGAACAGCTCACCCGCTTCGACGTAGGCTTTACGCAAATAGCCCAGCCACTGTTTGATACGTGCAACATGGTACATGCCCGTATCACCCTGTTTTTCAAGCCGGGTATATTGTTGCAGGAGCACCACCACCTCCGGCCAGGCCATGGGCGCATCATTGTATTTGACGACCCGGCTCAGGTTAGGCACGTTAAGCGCACCACGCCCAATCATCACCGCATCACAGCCTGTGATTCGCAGACAATCCTGGGCGCTTTGCCAGTCCCAGATTTCGCCATTCGCGATAACCGGAATAGACAGTCGCCGACGAATCTCGCCAATCGCCTGCCAGTTAATAGCCTCAGCACGGTAGCCGTCTTCTTTGGTACGGCCGTGCACGACCAGTTCGCTGGCACCGGCCTGCGCTACCGCATCCGCAATTTCCATGCTGCGGGCGCTGGAATCCCAGCCCAGGCGCACCTTAACCGTAACGGGCAAGGAGTCAGGTACGGCTGCCCGCATGGCTTTGGCCGCGCGGTAGATTAAGTCGGGATCTTTTAACAGCGTCGCCCCACCGCCGCTGCCGTTGACCAGCTTCGACGGGCAACCGCAGTTCAGATCCACGCCCCACGAGCCCAGCTCAACCGCGCGGGCCGCGTTTTCCGCCAGCCACTCGGGATGCTGCCCCAGCAGTTGCAGACGAACCAGCGTACCCGACGGCGTCCGGCTGGCATGATGCAGTTCGGGACAAAGGCGATAAAAGGATTTTACCGGCAGCAGTTGGTCGACGACGCGCAAAAATTCCGTGATGCACAAATCGTAGTCGTTGACGTCCGTCAACAGCTGGCGCACCAGAGAATCCAGTACGCCCTCCATGGGTGCCAGTAAAACCCGCATGATCAGACGTTTCCGCTGCGTTTAGGCGCGGGCCGACGTGGACGAGACGCAGGCTTATCAGACTGGCCCGCTGCGGGTCCCTGACGACGCGGCTGCGCACGCTTGTCCCCTTGAGGACGCGCCGCGCCGGCACCTTGTCCGCCCTGCCCCCGACCGCGGCCGCGTGAAGACGGTGACTGGCGGCCGTTCACAATCGGTTCCGCTTTGATGCTGGGATCCGGCTCATAGCCCGGCACAGCCAGTCGTGGAATTTCACGCTTCAGCAAGCGCTCAATATCACGCAACAGTTTGTGTTCGTCGACGCAAACCAGCGACAGCGCCGCACCCGTTGCGGCGGCACGACCGGTACGCCCAATGCGGTGTACGTAGTCTTCAGGCACGTTTGGCAATTCATAGTTCACGACGTGCGGCAGTTCTTCAATATCCAGACCGCGGGCCGCGATATCCGTCGCAACCAGCACACGAATCGCGCCGGATTTGAAGTCGGCCAGTGCACGGGTACGTGCGCCCTGACTCTTGTTACCGTGGATTGCGGCGGCCGTAATGCCGTCTTTGCCCAGTTGTTCGGCAAGGTGATTGGCACCGTGCTTGGTGCGGGTAAAGACCAGCACCTGCTGCCAGTTACCTTCGCCAATCAGCTGAGACAGCAGTTCCCGCTTGCGCTTTTTGTCAACAAAATGCACCTGCTGAGAAACCTGCTCAGACGCGGTATTGCGGCGCGCGACTTCAACCTGCTCCGGATTGTGCAGCAGTTTTTCTGCCAGGGTTTTGATCTCATCTGAGAACGTCGCCGAGAACAGCAGGTTCTGACGTTTAGCTGGCAGTTTGGCCAGTACGCGGCGGATATCGTGGATAAAGCCCATATCGAGCATGCGATCCGCTTCATCCAGTACCAGCACTTCAACCTGAGACAGGTCAACGGCGTTTTGATGAGCCAGATCCAGTAGACGGCCCGGCGTGGCCACCAGAATATCGACGCCGCCGCGCAGCTTCATCATCTGTGGGTTGATGCTGACGCCGCCAAACACCACCAGCGAACGCAGCGGAAGATATTTGCTGTAGTCGCTGACGTTTTCACCGACCTGAGCGGCCAGTTCACGGGTCGGTGTCAGAATCAGCGCGCGCACCGGACGACGGCCGCGCACTGTTCCGGTATTCGCGGACAGTTTCTGTAATAAAGGTAAGGTAAACCCGGCGGTTTTGCCGGTGCCGGTCTGGGCGCTTGCCAGCAGATCGCGGCCGGACAGCACAACAGGAATCGCCTGGCGCTGAACAGGCGTCGGTTCGCTGTAGCCCTGCTCAGCTACCGCACGCAGAATATCGGCACTCAGGCCGAGAGAGTCAAAAGACATGACGAGTATTACTCCGGTCCACTCTGACCGCGTTTGGCGGTGTAGTTTTCAGAGGGATAGTGACGCCAGCTGAGGCTGACGCGTGAAAAGGGTGCAAACTACGATGCATAAGCGGCGGAGTGTAACAGCTTTACCGCCCCTGTGCGAGATAGCTCACAATTGATTACATATCTCCCAACGACAAAAGCCACCTTGCGGTGGCTTTTTTAGCGCGACAGCCTGATTCAGCTGCGTTTTTTCTCAATGCGTCCTGCCGGCTCTTTCGCCAGCAACGACACCAGCGCGGGCCCCAACAACATCACCACGCCAAGGCTGGCTAACAGTAAGTTGTTGTGGAAAATGCGCGACACCAGAAACAGCGTCATCATCGCGGCACCGAAATAGTACGTGGTGGTCGCTTCTTCCAGGTAATCACCCAGGGTACGTAAACGGGCACTACGCTGCGTGATCAGCATGGCGATAAACACCGCTGCATAGGCCACCACCAGGGTACTGCACACTTCGACCAGTGCTTTATGTTTCCAGCCCCAGACCAGTGCGGCAATCACCAGCAGGTGCATCGCGATGTGGGCCCAGGTTTGACCGGTAATAATTTGAAAGCGATTCGACAATTTCATTTCTCTCTCCTGCAGACCTGGCACGTTGCACATATGCAACCGTAACCGGCCAGGGACGGTTTCTCAATGTAAAGCAAATTTCAGATAACGCCCTAATTATTCCTCTTCTTCACCCTCCATTTGTGACAAAGACTACACTTTGTTGTTGATGAAGATGAAAAGGAGCGCGTCGCGAGTATGCCACAAATCAAGCAAGGATTTTCATTTAAAGTCCTGACGATTAATACCCATAAAGGTTTTGCCCCGTTTAACCGACGCTTCATCTTGCCCGAATTGCGTGAAGCGGTGCGCGCAACGTCAGCAGATATCGTCTTTTTGCAGGAGGTGATGGGAACCCATGACATTCACCCTCTGCAACATGAAAACTGGCCTGATACCTCCCACTACGAGTTTCTGGCCGACACGATGTGGAACGATTTTGCCTATGGGCGCAATGCGGTTTACCCGGAAGGACATCATGGCAACGCCGTGCTGTCGCGTTTTCCCATTGCTGAGTACGACAATCGCGATGTTTCAATTGCCGGGAGCGAAAATCGCGGCATGTTGCATTGCCAGCTTACCCTGCCCGATGGTCGGGGCACGCTGCATGTCATCTGTGTGCACCTGGGGCTGAAAGAGGCGCACCGTCGTGCCCAGTTGGCGATGTTAAACGACATGGTGATGGCGTTACCCGCTGACGCACCTGTCGTCGTCGCCGGTGACTTTAACGACTGGCAGGGGCGAGCCAACAACATACTGCAAAAAGGGGCGGGACTAAAAGAGGTCTTTAGCCTGAAAAGCGGACGACCTGCGCGGACGTTTCCGGCACGCTTTCCCCTTCTGCGACTGGATCGTATTTACGTGCGCAATGCGACGATCAGTCAACCCTGGGCATTGCCGCGTAAACCCTGGTCACACCTTTCCGATCACGCGCCGCTGGCGGTGGAGATCCATCTATGAATTTTGAGTGGCAAGACGGCAACAAACTGCGCCTGCTGGAAAACGGGGACGCATTTTTCCCCCGGGTATTTGGCGCGATTGCACGTGCCGAACACAGCGTACTGCTGGAAACCTTTATCCTGTTCGAAGACGATGTGGGCAACGCCCTGCACAAGGTGCTGCTGGCGGCGGCGCAGCGCGGCGTCAAGGTCGAAATGATGGTCGATGGCTACGGCTCCTCCGAGCTGTCCCAGAGTTATGTCAACAGTCTGACGCAGGCGGGCGTGCGCTTTATCTATTACGATCCGCGTCCGCTGATCATGGGCATGCGAACTAACGTCTTTCGCCGTCTGCACCGTAAAACTGTGGTCGTGGACGGCGTTATCGCCTTTGTCGGCGGCATCAACTTTTCCGCCGAGCACTACACGGATTTTGGCCCGGAAGCCAAACAGGATTATACCGTGGAGGTCAAAGGTCCGGTGGTCGCCGACATTACCCGCTACCTGCAAGAGGCGATTGGCAGTCAGGCCACCACTCGCCGCTGGTGGGGACAGCGTTCACATCGTCCGGCCAAAAACACCCTGCCCGGCGACGCGCAGGTCCTGTTTGTCTATCGCGACAACGATCAGCACCGGGATGATATTGAGCAGCATTATCTGGACATGCTGCGCACCGCCAAACAGGACGTCATTATCGCCAACGCCTACTTTTTCCCTGGCTACCGTTTGCTTAAGGAGATGCGCAATGCGGCACAGCGCGGCGTACGCGTGCGACTGATTGTGCAGGGTGAGCCGGATATGCCGATTGTGAAAGTGGGCGCTGAGCTGCTTTATAACTATCTGGTGGATGCGGGCGTGGAAGTCTATGAATATTGCCGCCGACCGCTGCATGGCAAAGTGGCGGTGAAAGATCAGCAGTGGGCTACCGTTGGCTCAAGCAACCTCGATCCCTTGAGTTTGTCCCTCAATCTTGAAGCCAACCTGATCATTCACGATCGCAACTTTAACCAGACATTACGCGATAATCTTGAGCATTTACTGGCTGAAGACTGTCAGCGCGTCGAAGAGGATAAGTTACCACCACGCACCTGGTGGCAGCTGACGAAAGGCGTTGTCGTGTTCCACTTTCTGCGTCACTTCCCGGCTATCGCCGGCTGGTTACCGGCGCATACGCCAAAGCTGGCTCAGGTGGATCCGCCGGTTCAGCCCGAAATGGAGACGCAAGATCGCGTCGAAGCCAACAATGAAGGAGCCAATTCCTGATGGCAAACACGCATCCACGCTGGAAACTGGCAAAAAAAATCCTGACCGGGCTCTTCTTCGTCGCCGTCATTGTGCTGCTGGTGATCTATGCACGCAAAGTGAACTGGGATGACGTCTATAAGGTCATTGTTAACTACAACCGCTTTGTGGTGCTGACCGCGGCGGCACTGGTTATCGTCAGTTATCTGGTTTACGGCTGCTACGACCTGATTGGTCGGGCCTACTGTGGTCATAAGCTGGCCAAACGTCAGGTAATGCTGGTGTCATTTATCTGCTACGCCTTTAATCTGACGCTCAGTACCTGGGTTGGCGGTGTCGCTATGCGCTACCGGCTCTATTCGCGGCTCGGCCTGGACAGTGCGACGATTACGCGCATTTTCTCCCTCAGCATCGCCACTAACTGGCTGGGCTACATCCTGCTGGCGGGCGTGATCTTTAGCGCAGGCCTGGTCCCGATTCCCGGCGGCTGGTTTATCGGCGAAACCACACTACGGCTTATTGGTGCCGCGCTGCTGGTGCTCGTCGCGTTTTATCTCTGGGCGTGCGCGTTTTCTAAACGTCGTCGCTGGAAAGTGAAAGGGCAAACCCTGCAGTTGCCTTCCCTGCGCATGGCGCTGTTTCAGTTTGCCGTCTCCTGCGCCAACTGGCTGGTTATGGGCACGATTATCTGGCTGCTGCTGGGCCGGGATGCCGGTTATCCCATGGTGCTGGGCGTACTGTTAATCAGTAGTATCGCAGGCGTAATTATTCATATTCCGGCGGGGATTGGGGTGCTAGAAGCGGTATTCGTGGCGCTGCTGAGCGGCGAGAACCTTTCACACGGGACCATCATCGCCGCGCTGCTGGCTTACCGCGTGCTGTACTTCATTTTGCCGTTGCTCCTGGCACTGGTGCTGTATCTGGGGCTGGAGAGCCGCGCGAAACATATGCGCCATAAGAATGAGCAGAAGCTACAAAAATCGTAGTAAACGGCTGCTCTGGTTCACCAGAGCAGCCTGTTTTTTAACGGCGGTTGCCAAAAATACGCAGCAGCATCAGGAACAGGTTGATGAAATCAAGATAGAGCGTCAGCGCGCCCATAATTGAGTAGCGGCGCAGGTTTTCCGTGTCACGCGCATCAATCTGCTCACCGATATTTTTCAGTTTCTGCGTGTCATACGCGGTCAGACCGACAAACACCACCACACCGATGTAGGTAATGGCCCACATCAATGCCGGGCTTTTCAGCCAGAAGTTCACCAGCGAGGCCAGCAGAATACCAATCAGCGCCATAAACAGCAGACTGCCCAGGCGGCTTAAATCACGTTTTGTGGTGTAGCCGTAGAACGTCATGGCACCAAACATCCCGGCCGTGACGAAGAACGTGCTGGCAATGGACGAATAGGTGTACACCAGAAAGATACTGGCCATGGTCAGCCCGGTCAGGGCCGAATAGAGCATGAATAACCCCGTCGCCACGGCCCCGCTCAGGCGATGCACCATACCTGAGAGGAAGAACACCAGCGCCAGTTGCACAATGATCAGGCCGAAGAAGGTGATGCGATTTGCAAACACCAGCTCCATCACCGCCGGTGTGCGCGCGGCAAACCAGGAGACGAAGGCAGTGAGTAACAAACCACAGGTCATCCAGCCATAAACCTGTGCCATATAAGCCTGCAACCCACGAGATGCAGGCTGAACTATTGAATCATTCTGTGGATATCGGTCCATGATGCACCTCTTGTTAAACAAATGTGTTGTGCCCCAAAACGGGCTGTCTGAGTAAGTGTGGCACAGCTCTGTTCAACTGTGCCACAACGCCGTACTTATCGACGTGACAGGCACTGCTGATAACGACTGTCGACGCGTTGAGCAAACCACGCCGTGGTTAAATTGCGGGTAATTTTAGGACTTTCAAGTCTGATGCCCGGCAACATTTCCCGTGGCAATGGCTTTCCGGCCATCTTGTCTGCCAGCGTAAAAACCTGCTTCCACAGATCGCTGTCGCTGAAGTCCGCCTTTTCGCCCCGCTCCAGATCGTGGCGGATTTCGCGGTTGCTCATATCAATGCGTTTCGCCAGCGTCCGCACCGCCAGCTCCGTCGATCCTGGCGTGTCTGAACCATACTGAATCAGATCGCCATCCAGCGCCAGCTTCATCCCTGTCGCGCGGGCTACCGCCGCCTGGAACGCCGCATTGCGGCTGGCGTACCAGCCCGCATTGTAGTCCGCGAACCGGTAAAGCGGCTTGCTGTAGTCAGCCGGATAGCCCAGCAGGTGCATTGTGCCGAAATAGACGCCGCCATGACGCGTGAAAACTTCACGGCGAATGGAACCCTCAACCGGCCATGGATAGCCTTTGGCATGGGCTTCTGCAAACGCAATACTCACCTGCATCGGTCCGCCGGTATGAACAGGGTTGAGGTTGCCAAACAGCTTCTGCCCCATGGGCACCATCTCAATAAAGTCGTCGAAAATGGCGCTCAGATCTTTTTCACTTTTCGCCTTATCCAGCCGCGCAGCGTAGCTTTCGCCATTACTGGACTTGATTAACAGCGCGGTGCGCACTAAAAACGCCGGAACATGCACCTTCGCCGCCCGGCGGTCGATCTCCTCCCAGGCGATTTTTGCCATACCGGGTACGGTGCCGTTGGCGTCAAATCCTGACTCCTGACCCGCCACCGCAATAACCGCGCACAAATTACTGTCGCTGGCGGCCAGACCCTGGGTACGGAACGACGTATAGATATCGTCAGCCCAGCCTGATTTATCGCTGACACCGGCGGGCAGCAGGCGCTGAATCTGCGCTTTGACATCCTCAGGTTGCCTGGCGGGCGCTTCTGGTGTTTTTTTGCTGCTACAGCCCGCCAGTATCAGGATAGCGAGCAACGTCAGGCGTTTGGGGAATGAAATGAATGACATACCTGTCCTCTGAGGCAAAAAGAGTAGCTTAACACTGCGCCGCTTCGCAGGGCAGATGCGATTATATGAACTAAGGTTATCTCTTTTCACGAAAAAGGGATGTTTTATGTCAAAACGCTGGACACTTATCGCACTGAGCCTGCTGCTGGCCGGCTGCGGCGGCAATAACACACCGGCTCACGTCAGTTCGCCGGGAGCTCCCACTTCACCGACGCTAAAAGCGCTGGACAGCGGCGCGGCCGTGCTGCAGTCCCGCCCGCCCATTGATGCGATCAATACCTATCTGGATGGTTTTCATTTCTATAACGGCGACAAGAACGGCCAGATGGAAGCCCATCACTATGTGACGGTCCTGAATGATGATGTGATGCAGGCGGTGATTTATGACGGTAATACGCGCGATGCGCGCCTGATGGGCGTGGAATATATTATCAGTGAGCGCCTGTACCGCACCCTGCCCGCCGAAGAGAAAAAACTGTGGCACAGTCATCAGTACGAGGTGAAATCCGGTTCACTGGTCGCGCCCGGCCTGCCGGCCGTCGCAGAAAAAGCGCTGATGACGCGCATCGTCAACACGTACGGGAAAACCTGGCATACCTGGCACACCGACCGCGACAAGCAACTGCCCATTGGCATTCCGGCGCTGATGATGGGCTTTACCGCCGACGGGCAAATGGATGCGCGCTTGCTGGCCGATCGCGACCGCCGTTTTGACATCGACAGTCAAAAAATTCGTGCTGAACGGGCGGATATCGTCGCACATCCCGTGGTGCCCGGCGCCAATGCCTGGCAGGACGGTGACGTTATTCAGCTTCGGCGAGGACAAGGCGGCGGTGAACACGCGCACGGCAACACGCAGTTTGCTCCCGCCGAACAGCGAGGTACGCCTTAATCCCAGCGCTGCGCAGCCTCGTGATCGCTGCTGCGTGCATCGACCCAGCGATCGCCCTGCCCGGTGGTTTCCCGTTTCCAGAACGGGGCGCGGGTTTTCAGGTAATCCATGATGAATTCCGCAGCGGCAAAGGCGCTGCTGCGGTGCGCACTGGTGACGCCGACAAAGACAATCTCATCGCCGGGAAACAGTTCACCAATGCGGTGGATGACAGAGACGCGCTGAAGCGGCCAGCGCTGGCGCGCCTCGTCAGTAATTTCCTGCAGCGCCTTCTCGGTCATACCGGGATAATGTTCCAGCGTCAGGGCCGCAACATCATCGCCCAGGTTGTGATTGCGCACTTTGCCCGTGAACGTGACAACCGCGCCGTCTGCGTCGCACCCTGCCAGCCACTGGTATTCCTGCGCCATCGCAAAGGGCGCGGGACCGACCCGAATTTGCGTGTCCATTTATCCTCCGGTAACGGGTGGGAAAAAGGCGACTTCATCGCCGTCCTGTAAAGGGTGCGTCATGGGGCGTAGCGTCTGGTTAACCGCCGCCAGTAATCGTTCGCTGTCGAGCGCCAGCGCCCAGCGTTCGCCCTGCTGAGACAACGCTGTCCGCAGCGCCGCGACGTCGGGATAGTCGGCGGCCAGCGTCAGCGAGTCCGTGCCCACCAGCTCCCGCACCTGCGCAAAAAACAGTACCTTAATCATGGGCTGCCGCCTGAAAATCGCCGCTTTTGCCGCCGCTTTTATGCAGCAGGCGCAGCCGATCAATCACGATATCTTTCTGGACGGCTTTGCACATGTCATAGATGGTCAGCGCCGCCACGGAAGCCGCCGTCAGGGCTTCCATTTCTACCCCGGTTTTCCCCGTCAGCCGACACAGCGAGGTGATGCGAACCCGGTTCAATTCGGGTTCCGCGACCAGGTTGATCTCCACTTTGCTCAGCATAAGCGGATGACAGAGTGGGATCAGTTCCCAGGTGCGTTTTGCCGCCTGAATACCGGCAATGCGCGCTGTGGCGAACACATCACCCTTGTGGTGACGGCCTTCCATGATCATCTGTAACGTTTCTGGCTTCATCAGTACCAGCACGTCGGCCTGCGCTTCGCGTACCGTATCGTCTTTGGTGGAAACATCCACCATGTGGGCTTCGCCCGCGGCGTTGATGTGGGTAAGTTGTGACATGCTTAAAGCTTCTTTAAATGAGTGACAAAATTGCAGGGACGCGTACGCGCATCCAGTTGGTCAGCGATGATGCGTTCCCACGCGGTGGTACAGGCTGACGTTGAGCCCGGGACCGCAAAGATCAACGTCTGGTTAGCCAGACCGGCCACCGCACGGGACTGCAATGTCGAGCCGCCAATGTCTTCGTAAGACACCATGCGGAACAGCTCGCCAAAGCCGTCAATCTCCCGATCGAACAACGGCAGCAGCGCCTCAGGCGTGCTGTTTTTCGCATTGAAGCCGGTGCCGCCATTAATAATGACCACCTGGACATCTTCACTGGCGATCCAGCGCGACACAATCGCGCGAATACGGTAAACATTGTCGGGAACAATGGCGTGATCGATCACGCTGTGGCCCGCATCGGCTGCCGCTTCACGCAGATAATCGCCGGAGGTATCGCTGCTGGCATCACGGCTGTCAGAGACCGTCAGCATAGCGAGCTGTAACGGTTGAAACGTGCTGGCTGATTTGCCCATGTCTGCTCCTGCAGTTAACCGCCAATATAAGAAAGATTTTGTGTAATACCGGTATTTCCCTGTAACAGGAAATGCGTCTGCTTCTTCTGGCCCAGGCTGCTGGCAATGCGTGCCTGAAGTTCATCTTGCTGGTCGTCAGAGGCCAGCAGATCGCGTAAAGGAATCCCGCCATCGCCAAACAGGCAGAGATGCAAATTTCCCTGTGCGGAAACCCGCAGACGGTTGCAGCTGGCGCAGAAATCTTTGGAATACGGCATGATCAGCCCGATTTCACCCACGTAATCCGGATGATAAAACACCTGGGCCGGGCCATCACTGCGGCCGCTGATACGACGCTGCCAGCCCTGAGCAATCAGCTGATCGCGGATAACTTCGCCCGAGACATGCTGCTGGCGAAACAGCGCACCGCCCTCGCCGGTTTCCATCAGTTCGATAAAACGCAGCTGGATGGGACGCGTACGGATCCAGTCAAGAAAGGTCGCCAGATGGTGGCTGTTGACATCGCGCATCAGCACGCTGTTGACTTTGACCTGGCTAAAACCCGCCTCAAAAGCCGCGTCAATCCCGGCCATCACCTGGTGGAACTTGTCCTGACCGGTAATCGCATGAAACTGACGTGCATCAAGGCTGTCCACGCTGACGTTCAGCGCGGTCAGTCCCGCGTCACGCCACTGCTCAACATCGCGCGCCAGTCGGTAGCCGTTGGTGGTGACCGCAATCTGGCGAATCGCAGCATTTTCGTTAACCGCGGCGATAATGTCGGTGAAATCACGACGTAAAGAGGGCTCACCGCCGGTCAGACGCACTTTTTCAGTGCCCGCCGCCGCAAAGGCGCGCGTGACACGGCGAATTTCATCCAGTGAGAGAAAGCTTTTATTGCGGATACCGTTTGGCTGATAACCCTCCGGCAGGCAATAGGTACAACGGAAATTACAGACATCCGTGACCGAGAGGCGCAAGTAATAAAACTTACGCGCAAATGCATCAGTAAATTGTGACACCAGAGAACACCTTTCCAGTTCGGGAGATGCAGTCATTTCTTCCTGCACCCTGGCAGCGCGGAGGCTACGGCCTGAATCCCCTATCCGCAGACGTAGGCATTCAGGCTTGAGTGTACGTTAACCGGCTGATTAACGCGGTATACAGATGGTAGCGCGATTAGGGTAAATGCGCCATCCACGGCTTTTACTCTGTGTGCGCAGTAACGTTAACTTTCACCGTATTTCGCGCCCGGGATACGGTAAACTGCCGGTCATAAACTGACACACATCATCCTCGTCTGCACCCTGCGCGTTTCACGCCTCTGCAGACGCGAAAAAGGAGAAATATGAATCGAACACTGGCGGACCTGGATCGCGTCGTGGCACTGGGCGGCGGACATGGATTAGGTCGCGTGATGTCGGCCTTGTCACCACTGGGTTCGCGCCTGACCGGCATCGTTACCACCACTGATAACGGTGGCTCCACCGGCCGCATCCGTCGGGCTGAAGGCGGTATCGCCTGGGGCGATTTGCGCAACTGCATTAACCAGTTGATTACCGAGCCCAGCGTCGCGTCCGCGATGTTCGAATACCGCTTTACCGGCAATGGCGAACTGGCCGGGCACAATCTGGGCAATTTAATACTGAAAGCGCTGGATCATCTGAGCGTGCGTCCGCTGGAAGTGGTCAATATCATCCGAAATCTGCTAAAAGTTGACGCGTTTTTAATCCCGATGTCTGAACATCCGGTGGATTTGATGGCAACAGATGACGAAGGCAATGCCGTTTATGGTGAAACCGCCATTGATGAGATGCGCGCACCACCACAGGCGTTAATGCTGCATCCTGTGGTGCAACCGACGCGCGAAGCGCTCGATGCCGTTGCAGAAGCCGATTTGATTCTGATTGGGCCAGGCAGCTTCTACACCAGCCTGATGCCCATTCTGTTAATGAAAGAAATGGCGCAGGCACTGCGCCGCACGCCCGCGAACATGGTGTTTATCGGCAACCTGGGCCGTGAACTCAGTCCGGCGGCGGCGGCGCTGACCGTGGCGGATAAGCTGAGAATAATGGAAGAGGCGATTGGTAAACGGGTCATCGACGCCGTGGTTGTCGGACCGGCCACGGACGTCAGTCTGATCGACAACCGCCTGATCATTCAGGAGCCGCTGGAGGCCGCAGATATTAAATATCGTCACGACCGCCAGCTGCTGCGCGGCGCGCTGGAGCACGCCATCCAGCGGTTTAACTGACTCAGGACACCGCGATAAACAAGGTGCGCAGTTCCTGGAGCTGATCGCGCAGGCCAGCAGCCTGTTCGAACTCCAGGTTTTGCGCATGCTGCTGCATCTGCCCTTCCAGTTCGTGAATCTTTTTCTGCAACGCCTGCGGTGACAACGCCAGGTAATCCGTCTCTGTCTCGGCGGCGTTGCGCTTGCCGGGTTTGGCTTTACCCCGCGTTTTCACCACGTTATTGCCCAGTTCCAGAATATCGGTGATTTTCTTATTCAGGCCCTGCGGTACGATGCCATTCTCTTCGTTGTAGCGCTGCTGCTTCTCACGACGGCGCTCGGTTTCTTCAATGGCGCGCGCCATGGAAGGCGTGATCTTATCGCCGTAGAGGATCGCTTTACCATTGATGTTACGTGCAGCGCGCCCGATGGTCTGGATCAGGGAGCGCTCGGAACGCAGGAAGCCCTCTTTATCGGCATCCAGAATGGCCACCAGCGAGACTTCCGGCATATCCAGCCCTTCTCGCAGCAGGTTGATGCCCACCAGTACATCAAATTTGCCCAGGCGCAGGTCGCGAATAATTTCCATGCGCTCGACGGTATCGATGTCAGAGTGCAGATAGCGCACCTTTTCACCGTGTTCTTCCAGGTACTCCGTCAGGTCTTCGGCCATACGTTTGGTGAGCACCGTGACCAGTACGCGTTCATTGACGTTAACGCGCTGGCGGATCTCTGACAGCAAATCGTCCACCTGAGTCGCCACGGGCCGCACCTCAAGGATCGGATCCAGCAGCCCCGTCGGACGCACCACCTGATCGATCACCTCATCGCCCGATTTTTCCAGCTCGTATTTGCCCGGCGTGGCGGAAACATAAATGGTCTGAGGGGCCAGCGCCTCGAACTCTTCAAACTTCATGGGGCGGTTATCCAGCGCCGAAGGCAGGCGGAAGCCATATTCGACTAACGTCTCTTTACGCGCCCTGTCCCCGCGGTACATGCCGCCAATCTGCGGAATGGTTACGTGCGACTCATCGACGACCAGCAGGCCATCCGCCGGCAGATAGTCAAATAAGGTCGGCGGCGCTTCCCCCGGTCCGCGGCCAGACAGATAGCGGGAGTAGTTTTCGATACCAGAGCAGTATCCCAGTTCCCCCATCATTTCGAGGTCAAACTGCGTCCGTTGGGTAATACGCTGCTCTTCCAGCAGTTTATTGTTTTCCAGCAGGATTTTGCGCCGTTCGGCCAGTTCAACCTTGATGTCTTCCATGGCCTGCAGGATACGCTCACGCGGCGTGACGTAGTGCGTTTTAGGGTAAATGGTAAAGCGCGGCACCACCGATTCGACCTGACCGGTAAGCGGGTCAAACAGGGACAGCCGCTCCACCTCTTCATCGAATAATTCAACCCGCAGGGCCATATCGTCAGATTCGGCCGGGAAGATATCAATGACTTCGCCCCGGACCCGGAACGTCCCGCGCTGAAACGCCTGATCATTACGCGTGTACTGTAACTCCGACAGGCGACGCAGGATGCTGCGCTGATCGATAATCATGCCGCGCGTTAAGTGCAGCATCATTTTCAGATACAGATCGGGATCGCCCAGGCCGTAGATGGCAGACACGGAGGCCACGACAATCACGTCGCGCCGTTCCAGCAACGCTTTCGTCGCGGAGAGGCGCATTTGCTCGATATGTTCGTTAACCGACGCATCCTTTTCGATAAAGGTATCCGAACTGGGCACGTAAGCTTCGGGCTGGTAGTAGTCATAGTACGAGACAAAAAACTCTACGGCGTTTTCGGGAAAGAACTCCTTCATCTCGCCATACAGTTGCGCCGCCAGCGTCTTATTAGGAGCCAGCACCATGGTAGGACGATTCAGGTCGGCAATAACGTTAGCAACGGTAAAGGTTTTACCCGATCCGGTTACGCCTAACAGCGTCTGGTGCGCCAGGCCGTCTTCCAGTCCGGCTTCCAGACGGCGGATCGCTTCCGGCTGATCGCCAGAAGGCTTGAAAGCGGAGTTCAGTTTAAAATCTTTACTCATGAATGCGGTTCCTGCAGAAGAAAGACGGCGGGCAGCCCATTATTTTACTCTGCTATGGCAATTTTGCCAGAAAAAAATACTGGATATAATACCAGTAATGATGCACAGTATTGTCGCCAGGTTTTACTTGACTCTGGCACTTTTGCCCAGGCAAACACCCGTTTTTGTTGCGCAAGGTTATCCCCAAGCCACGTATTGATTTAACATTTGTCAAGCCTGTGTCATAAAATTGCAGTTTGATGAATCGCGTCCAATCCGGCAGGCTTGTTTTTTACTAACACACTGATTTTTAATAGTAAGTAAAAAAAGCCCAGATTGTCATCATTACGTGACCAGGCCGCGTATTTCCTCGCTTCTAACCTGTTTTCATTATCTAATGCACAAGGTTATCCACAGGAATAGTGGATAACTGATGAGAGGCCTTGGAATATCGGCTGTGCATAATTTTTTCTGCCGCCGCGTTTTGATGAAAAAAAATTTTTTTTAGCGAAATTTTTAACGCCAATAGCGTTGTTTTAGCGCGATGCATGGCGCGCATTCAACGTTGATCGTCTGGCTTTTCAGGTTGCTGTTTTTTACAGCAGACTGCCTGCGCCATTTATGGGCAACTGCACCTGACGCTCATTTTTCCTGCACCCTCATCGCGCTACGCAGTCGTCCCGCCCGTCAATTGTTCACTTTTACTTATATTTAAACCGTCAAAATTCCGCATGTTAAGCGCGCAAACTTCGTTCACTCCGACTCTGGCCCGGTAATTGCATGCTCTGTGATCAGGATGTCATGCGCCACAGCAGCAGTCATAGCCCTGCTATTCTGGTAGTGCGATTTACCCGTTATGAGCAGCAAAACATTCAGGTTAATTATCTGGAAGGAGCGCGTCAGATGCTAAGTTTACGGTCGGTGAATCAGTTTTACGGAAAAAATCATATTCTCTGGAATGTGGACCTTGACCTGCCCCCCGGCACCTGTACCGGCATACTGGGACGTCCCGGCATGGGAAAAACCACGCTGGTGAACTGCATCATGGGTAAGCTTCCCATCAACAGCGGCACGATTAGCTGGCAGCAGGATGGCTCGCCGCCAGAGGACCTGCTGTCGCAGCCTGCCGATCAACGTGCACGTCAGGGCATTGGCTACGTGCCACAGGGACGACATATTTTCACGCAGATGAGCGTAGAAGATAACTTACTGATTGCCCTGCTGGCAGGCGCTGAATCGCGCGAAAATCACCGGCCTATCCCGGAAATGATTTTTGATCTTCTGCCGGCTCTCTATTCACTGCGTCAACAGCGCAGCGGGGATTTGCCGGTTTACCAGCAGCAGCAACTGGCCCTTGCCCGCGCGCTGGTATTACAGCCACGCCTGCTGATTCTGGATGAGCCCGCCGATGGCATGGCACCCTGGCTGGAAGAAGAGATGGGTAACCTGATTCGGCGTCTTAACCGGGATTACGGCCTGACGATTCTGCTGCTGGAGCAGCGGGTTTCCCTGATTCGACGCGTCGCTGACAGCTTTTTGCTGTTGCATCGCGGGCGTAATGTGGCGCAGGGTAACGTCACCCTGCTGGATGACGGTACGCTCGATAAATGGCTGACGATGGCGTGATTAATTCGGTAGCGTCAGGTAGTGACCACAGTCCGCCTGCTGGCTGTCATCCGCTAACCAGGGAATGACACCCAGACAAGGCGCGGGCAGACGCTCCTTCAGGGCCGTAAGGTATGCCTGATAGCGCTGGCCGGGCGGCTGAACCGTGTTGGCAATCCAGCCAGCCAGTCGCAGTCCACGCGCCCTTACCGCCTCGGCGGTCAGCATGGCATGATTAATACAGCCCAGTTTTACACCCACCACCAAAATCACCGGTAGCCGTTCAGTCTCAACCCAGTCGGCATAGGTTTGCGTCTCAGACAGCGGCGTATACCAGCCGCCCGCGCCTTCAATCAGAATCCAGTCAGCCAGCGGCTCCAGCTCGCGAAGCCCTGCCGATAGCGTTGAAAAGGTAATTGGCCTGCCCTCCTCTGCGCTGACGATATGCGGCGATGTCGGCTCCATAAAGGCCAGCGGATTCACCTGCTCATAGCAGAGCGGCACACTGCTGTAACGTTGCAGCGCCAGCGCATCGCTGTTACGGATGCCTTCTGCGGTTAACGTACAGCCCGAGGCCACCGGTTTGTAGCCCGCACAGCGGTAGCCTGCTGCGCTCGCCGCCTGCAGCAGGGCGCTACTGGCAACGGTTTTACCGACTTCAGTATCGGTACCGGTGATAAACCAGCGTGTCATGATTCACTTACTCCATACATCAAATGATAACTGAGGCGGAAACCCTGTTCGTCCCGTGGCCAGTGAGCTTCAAGCTGTGCCAGACGGCGACGCGTCAGCACATAATCGGCCCGTCCGACATGCAGATGCGTTGCGCCAATGCCCTTCAGAGAGCGCATGGCGCTGAGCGCATCGGGAAAATGCAGGGTGACGGTTTGCGCGTGACAGCGCAGCCGTTGTGTAGCACAGGCCGCGGCGATCGCCTGCGCCGGCAGAAAGCGGTTGGCGTGCACATGCGCGTCAAGATGCGACCAGGCCTCGTGAACCTCATGCAGCGATCCCGCGCTCAGCGTTGAAAACAGCATACAGCCGCCGGGTTTTAGTACCCGCGTAAACTGTCTGAGCGCGGCCGGCAAATCGTCGCTCCATTGCACCACCAGATTGCTCCATAACAGGTCAATGCTCTGATCGGCTAACGGCAGTGCGTCGATGTCGCCCGCCAGATAATGATGCGCCACCGCGTTTTGCCGGGCCTGATGCAACATCTGCGGCGACAGATCCAGCGCCATGACCTGTTTCCCCCGGTCGCGCCATAGCCGGCTGTACCAGCCGGTGCCACAGCCCGCATCCAGCACCTGTGGACCGGTTTGGGCTGGCACCCATGCCAGCAGCGCATCCCCGCTCATCCGTTGCAGTTCGGCATGCCTGTCGTAACACGACGCCGCGCGCCCAAAGGCTCTGGCTACGGCACGTTTATCAATGTGCAGCGTCATGAAGTGCCTCCAGCAGGACATCAATATCGTCTGGCTGATGCGCGGCGGTCAGCGTGATGCGCAAACGTGCCGTGCCCGGCGGTACGGTAGGCGGACGAATCGCGCTGACCCAGCAACCGGCTTCGGCTAAACGGGCCGACAAGGCCATCGCCTGGGCGTTATCGCCAACAAGTAACGGTTGGATGGCGCTGGATGACGGCATAAGCGACCAGGGCAAGGAGGAGGCGCCCCGGCGGAAATGGGCAATGTTGCGGCTCAGGCGCTGGCGCAGTCCATCGCCTGCCTGCACCTGTTTCAGGGCGGCCAGTAACGCGCTGGCCTGTGCTGGCGGCATGGCGGTTGAGTAGATGAGGTGGCGCGAAAACTGCACAAAATAGTCGGCCGTCGCGTCATCACACAGCAATGCCGCGCCGCTGACGCCAAAGGCTTTACCGAAGGTGACCACCAGCAGTTCGGGCTTAATGCCCTGTTGCCAACAGCTGCCGCGCCCCTGCTCACCTGTGACGCCAATGCCGTGCGCATCGTCAACCAGTAACCAGGCCCCTGCCTCACGCGACTGCGCCGCCAGCGTCTGTAACGGCGCGCTGTCACCATCCATGCTGAAGATCCCTTCCGTGACCACCAGCGTTTGCCCTTCACAGGGCGCACTCAGTCGCACAGCCAGACTGTCCGGATCGTTATGGGCGAAACGACGCAGTTGCGCAGGGCTGTGACTTGCAGCATCCAGCAACGAGGCATGGCTCAGCTTGTCAGCAAGAATGCGATCGTTTTTCCCGGCGAGCAGGTGAATGACCGCCTGGTTGGCGGCAAAGCCGGAAATAAACAGTAATGCCCGGGGATAACCCAGCCACCCGGCCAGTTGCGCTTCCAGGGTGGCATGAAGAGCCTGGAAACCGGTGACATGGCTGGATGCGCCTGCCCCCGCCCCGGCCAGTGCCGCGCCCTGTTGCCATCCGGCAATCACCGCCGGATGCTGGCTTAACCCAAGATAATCATTACTGGAAAAGTGACGATAATCCCGGCCTGCATAGCGGATCAGGCGCGTCTGACTGGCGTCAACTACGCGCCGTTCGCGCCAGCCCTCTTCAGCACGGCGCTGCGCGAGCGCCTGCTGTATGCGTTGCGGCCAGCCCATTACAGCGCCGCGTTATAGAATTTTTCTGTGTCGGCATTGAGCAGTTGCTCACTGAGCTGCTGCTGTTGCGCATTATCGCCATGGGCGGTCTGGGTATGTTCCGGATTCAGTCCGAGCTTGCGGAACAGCAGCATATCTTTGTCTTCTTCCGGGTTTGGCGTGGTCAGCAGCTTGCAGCCGTAAAAAATCGAGTTAGCCCCGGCCATAAAACACATCGCCTGGGTTTGTTCATTCATCTGTTCGCGGCCCGCCGACAGACGCACGTGCGAGGCAGGCATCATGATGCGGGCGACGGCGATCGTGCGGATAAAATCGAAAGGTTCGACATCGTCATTGTCTGCCAGCGGGGTGCCTTTCACCTTGACCAGCATGTTGATCGGCACGCTTTCCGGCGGCGTCGGTAAGTTGGCCAGCTGCACCAGCAACCCGGCGCGATCATTAACCGTTTCGCCCAGGCCAACAATCCCGCCCGAGCAGACCTTGATACCAGCCTCGCGCACCTTGCCCAGCGTATCCAGTCGTTCCTGATAGCTGCGCGTGGTAATGATGTTGCCGTAAAACTCGGGCGAGGTATCCAGATTGTGGTTATAAAAGTCCAGCCCGGCGCGACCTAAACGCTGGGCCTGGCTGTCGCTCAGCGTCCCCAGCGTCATGCAGGTTTCCATGCCCATTGCTTTCACGCCTTCAACCATTTTTTCCAGATAAGGCATATCGCGATCGCTGGGGTTCTTCCACGCCGCGCCCATGCAGAAGCGGCTGGATCCGGCCGCTTTCGCTTTTTGCGCCGAACGCAGGACCTCATCCACCTCCATCAGGCGCTCTGATTCCAGCCCGGTCTTGTAGCGGGCACTTTGCGGACAGTATTTGCAGTCTTCCGGGCAAGCACCCGTTTTAATCGAGAGCAGCGTGCTGACCTGAACCTGACGCGGATCGAAGTGCTGGCGATGTACCTGCTGTGCTTCAAACATCAGTTCAAGAAACGGGCGTTCAAACAGGGCCTGTGCCTGGGCTAGCGTCCAACGTTGTGACATTACGTACTCCAAAAAAGGTGTCATCCCGACAGTTAACGTGGTTATACTTGTAAACTAAATCTTTTTATTTTGGTTTACAACTACGATGTTTACGCTTCAGGACGCCGAATTCGATCGCCAGCATATCTGGCATCCTTACACCTCCATGCAGCAACCGTTGCCCTGTTACCCGGTCGTCGCGGCACAGGGTTACACGCTGCAGCTGGCGGATGGGCGCACACTGGTAGACGGGATGTCCTCCTGGTGGGCGGCGATTCATGGTTACAACCATCCACGCCTGAACCAGGCCCTGCAGCAGCAGATGGCCCAGATGTCCCACGTGATGTTCGGCGGGATTACGCATCCCGCCGCGGTGGCGCTGTGTCGTCAGTTAGTGGCGATGACACCTGACGCGCTGGCGTGCGTATTCCTTGCAGACTCCGGCTCCGTTGCCGTCGAAGTGGCAATGAAGATGGCGTTGCAATACTGGCTGGGTCGGGGAGAAACGCGTCAGCAGTTTTTAACCCTTAAGCGTGGCTATCACGGTGATACATTTGCGGCGATGTCGGTGTGCGATCCGGATAATTCCATGCACAGCCTGTGGCGCGGCTATCTGCCCGAGCACCACTTTGCCGAGGCGCCGCAATGTGGTTTTGACGCGGCCTGGAATGAAGAAGATTTTCAGGATTTCGCCCGGCTGATCGAACAGCATCAGCATCAGTTGGCCGCGGTGATTCTGGAGCCCATCGTACAGGGCGCGGGCGGCATGCGTTTTTACCATCCGCGCTACCTGCAGAAGGTACGCGAGTGGTGTGATCGTTACGGCATCCTGCTGATCGCTGATGAAATCGCCACGGGCTTTGGCCGCACCGGCACGCTGTTTGCCTGCGAACATGCGGCGATCACACCGGACATCCTGTGCGTCGGCAAAGCCCTGACCGGCGGCACGATGAGCCTGGCCGCCACGCTGACCACGCGTGATGTCGCCGATACCATCAGCCGCAGTCCGGCGGGCTGCTTTATGCATGGCCCAACCTTTATGGGCAATCCGCTGGCGTGCGCCGTCGCGACGGAGAGCCTGAAAATGGTACAGGAAGGCCACTGGCGCGGGCAGGTCAGCGCTATCGAGCGTCAGCTTCAGGCGGGACTGACGCCACTGCGCCAGTCGCCAGCGGTAGCCGATGTTCGTGTGCTGGGCGCGATTGGCGTGGTAGAAACTCACCGTCCAGTGAATATGGCCGCCCTGCAGCAGTTTTTCGTCAGTCAGGGCGTCTGGATTCGGCCCTTTGGTCGTCTGATCTACCTGATGCCGCCCTATATCATCGCGCCTGAAGCACTGGATACGCTGATCCAGGCCATGGCCGCAGCCCTGGCGCACCCCGGTCATTTTCTGCGTTGAGCCCTGAAGGCTGGACGTCCAGGCGGTTTTGGTTAAGATGAAGACGCAGCCACCATAAACCCAAGGAGATGTGATGCGAGTTTATAGTCAGGATTTACACGACGGCGACAAAATGCCGGAAAAGCATGTTTTCAACGGGATGGGCTATCAGGGCGAAAATGTGTCACCGCATCTTGCCTGGGAAGACGCGCCGGAAGGCACAAAAAGTTTTGTCGTGACCTGTTTCGATCCTGATGCCCCGACCGGCTCAGGCTGGTGGCACTGGGTGGTCGCCAATCTTCCGGCCGATACCACATCGCTGCCGCAGGGTGCGGGTTCCGGTAAAGCCGCCTTACCTGCAGGTGCCGTGCAAACCCGCACAGATTTCGGCCAGGCCGGGTACGGCGGGGCCGCGCCACCGGCGGGTGAAACGCACCGCTACATTTTTAGCGTCCATGCGCTGGATGTGGAGAGCATTGAGGTCGATGCAGGCGCCAGCGGCGCGATGGTGGGCTTCAACGTGCATTTTCACGTGTTAGCCAGCGCGTCATTGACCGTTCATTACGTCTGATTGCGCGTGCTCTTCTGCCGCTCCCGCCCGGGAGCGGCAACGCTGAACGTTAAGCCAGCTGATGTACCACAACCCACATTGGACCCTGTCCAACGGCATAACGGCCGACAGGTTCAAGTTGCCCTTGCGGCTGAGTAATGCGGTATACCTCAATGTGATGCGACTTCTGTCCTGCCGCCACCAGATACTGGCCCGTGTGGTCGATATTGAAGCCCCGCGGCTGCGTTTCGGTCGGCTGGAAGCCCTCCACCGTCAGTAGCGCGCCATCTTCACTCACGCTGAACACCGTGATGGTGCTGCTGGTGCGATCGCAGGCGTACAGGAAACGTCCGTCCGGCGTCAGGTGAATATCGGCGGCCCAGCGCGTGCCGGTAAAATCAGGCGGCATCATATCGAGCGTTTGCACCGATTCCATTTTGCCGTGTGCATTCTTCAGTGACCAGACTTCGACCGTGCTGTTAAGTTCATTAACGCTGTAGGCGTACTGGCCGTTGGCATGAAACGCCATATGACGCGGGCCCGCGCCCTCTGCCGTAGTGACCTGTTGCTGGGAATGCGGCGTTAACTGACCGTCCGCCCCGAGGTTAAACAGGCAGATGCGATCCTGTTTGAGCGCGGGCACATATAACGTGCTGTCGGCATTATCGATGTTCGCAGAGTGACAACCTGCCAGACCGTCGATCACCTGGCTCGGAGCCTGGGGCACACCGTCAGCGCCGATGGGGCTGATGCTGACGCAGGCATCATTGTAGGAGCCACAAAACAGGAAACGGCCAGCGTGATCGGTGGAGATGTGGGTGGGGCTGCCCGGCAACGGTGCCTGCCCCGCTTCCGTTAAGGTGCCATCCTGCGCAATACGAAAGGCCAGCACGCGGAAATCCGGACGCACGCCCACATACAAGAAATCTTTTTTCGGACTGACCACCATAGGCTGAACCTGACCGGCGATATCCGTTACCTGCAGTAGCGTCAAGGTGCCCTCATCGTTCAACTGCCAGACATGGATTTGTTGACTCTCGGGACTGGCGGTGTAGACAACCTGCTTCATGTATTCTCCTTTTTCGCTGACTCATGTTGTTCTGCAGGTCACTGTAGCGCGTTTTTTTCTGTCTCGCTGGAATGATTTGTGCCCTGATTTTTGTTTCCGGGCCACAGTCAGGTGTAGACTTGCTGTTTCGCTAACCTATCCAGATGAGAGGATTAATGAGCTATCGTGTAATCGCCCTCGACCTTGACGGCACGCTGTTGACCCCGACGAAAACCATTCTGCCCCAATCCACAGAAGCGATTACCCAGGCGCGCAAAGCGGGCATCAAGGTGATTATCGTGACCGGACGCCATCACTGTGCCATTCATCCTTTCTACCAGACGCTCAATCTGGATACGCCCGCCATCTGCTGTAACGGGACCTACCTGTACGATTATCCGGCGAAAAAAGTCCTGGCTGCCGATCCGCTGGATACCGACGTTGCGGTACGTGTGATCGAGATGCTGGATGAACATCATATTCACGGTCTGCTGTATGTGGACGATGCGATGCTCTATCAAACGCCGACCGGCCATGTGATTCGTACGCTGAAATGGAGTGAGTCATTACCTCCACATCAGCGTCCGGTGTTCAAACAGGTGGGAAGCCTGGCGCAGGCCGCCAGAGAGGCGCAGTCGATCTGGAAGTTTGCCCTGTCTCACGACAACACAGCAGCGTTGCAGCAGTTTGCGCAGCGTACGCAAGACGAGCTGGGTCTGGCCTGCGAATGGTCCTGGCACGATCAGGTCGACGTTGCCCGCGGCGGCAACAGCAAAGGCAAGCGCCTGGCGCAGTGGGTCGAATCTGTCGGGCTAACAATGCAGGACGTCATTGCCTTCGGCGACAACTACAACGATCTGAGTATGCTGGAAACGGTGGGGCTGGGCGTGGCCATGGGCAATGCGGATGACGCCATTAAAGCCCGGGCGAAGAGGGTCATCGGTACGAATCTGGAAACCGGCATTGCCGAGACGCTTTATCAGCTCGTTCTGTAAGTTTCACTGA